>JAEAMF010000193.1_pt1 | contig 102312 bp, 85 predicted proteins | sample 8958721 | NCBI WGS metagenome assembly JAEAMF01 (sample SAMN16933255, study PRJNA681124) | bioreactor sludge metagenome | isolation source: anaerobic bioreactor treating anionic surfactant - SDBS | place: India: Bengaluru | collected 2019-02-28
TCATAACTTTATAAATTAATAATAGGATAATAATATTTATTTGCACATAACTTTTTACCAATATTCATCAAATCTATGCTTTCTATGTCTTCAATCTCTCAATACCATCTCATCATCCCTCAATACAATTCAAATTAATACATAACAAAGCCCCAAAAATCATATTCATTTTATTTACACGACAAACATAAATAAATTATTTTAATATATTCTCTTAAAATTAGAAAAGTTTACATTTTTAACACTTAGACTTAATAATACCGAATTGATGACTATAAAAAATAAAACATTAATTAAAATGGAGGTTTAATTGAATATAAGACAAAAAAGGAGCCATTTGATAATGACTCCTTCTAAAATTTCTTGTAAAATCTACAAAATTCGTATCAGGCCCACATCTGGCGTTCTTATACCAGGTTTAATTTCACCCCCAACAATAATAAAACATTTGTTTAATAATAAAAGGGATGCTCCTGCTCTGGCAGTAAATTCATTATCATCAAGAAAAATCCATTTTCTTGTAAACGTATTATATATAAATATCTCTTTATTGAATTTATACCAAGCAACCGGATGCTTTAAATAGGAATCTTTCTCCCTGGTAAGTCTACTAAATAAACTCGTTTTACCATTTTTTTCTGCCAATTTCAGGTTTCGGTTCATACTTATGGCAGATAAAAATCGGTCATAATTTACACCGCCGGTAAAGTAAATCAAACTATCTCCACTAGAAACAGCGCATCCTCCTGTAAACGTCCGCAATTCACCTCCCTTCATAACAGGAACAGCCGACTCTAATTTCCATTCGTTATTCATACTACTGAATGACAATAAATCTGTCGGAATAAAAGGTTTGCTATTATAAACTTCAGGCTGGAATCCCCCGGAAAGATAAATCTGTGTTCCTTCATCAGAATGCTGAGAAACTAAAACAGGCTGCAACCTGGCACATCCGGGAAAATCGGGCAAGATCTCCCATCCTTTAGTCAGCTGATTCAGATTCAGACGGAGAAATGAATTAGCCGGCATGCCATTTTTATTTCCTCCGGCAACATAGATATAGTTAGCACTTGATGTTGCTGCCAAATTATCCATTCTAAATGGTAGTTCCGGAAGTTTTATTATATCAACTTGAGAGGCTACGGCATTCCACGACAATAAATAAGCTGACGAAAATGATTGTTTATCATTGTTCCCTCCAATACAGACAAGGCCTTCCGATACAGAGACCGACGCTCCGTAAGCAACGGGATGGGGTAAAGTTCCTACCTTTTCCCATTGTCCAGTCATCATGCCGGCAGTATCCAACTTCCATATTGAATCGTAATATCTCTTTACCCCTCCGTCGGATGCAGGCTTATCAGGGAAATTGCATCCTCCTGCAACTAAAATACATCCATTAGTGATTCCGGAGAAATGACCGGAAACACCTAAAGAAATTGAATCGGAACTATTTGTCCGAGGCAAGGAAGGTAAAGACTGCCAAACAGCTTTCTTTCCAGTCCATCTGACTGGGCGTGATGTTTGGCAAGCGATAAGAAAAATACCCGCAAAACAACAAAATGCTATTCTAATATAGTTATACACAGTTCAATATTTTAAAGGATGAACGAGACTAATTATCAGACGAAGTAAAAGTGGAAGCAGGTAATAGTTCCCTATTTACCAAATTGCCGTTTGTATAAGGCGCCCATCCATAACGAACAAAACGAGGATGCTTCACTTTATCATTCCATACCTTTATTTTATCTCCTTCCACAATTGCTTTAGCAGGGAAATAAAGACCATCAAATTCAGCAATTTCAAAAGAACGTAAATCCTTATCATCCGAAGCGCGCAGTCCGTTTGCATAATCAAAGGAAATTAAAGCATAGCCATTTTTAAATTCGGATTCCTTGTATTGAGGTCCAGACGGCACTATATCTTTTCCATACGTTTTATTCAAGGCCAGACGAGCCAATCGTTCACCAACCTCTTGCTTCCTTTTGGGATGAACATCTAATGAATCACCCAAGTCACTGCTGACTACCATACCACTGCCTGGAATAATTTTTTCCAACCGGCGCTGACTATCCCTGAAATGAGGCCAACTAGGGCGATTTAATCCCGACAACTGTACATAATAGAAAGGGAATTCTTTATTCCAGTTTTTCCTCCAACTATCAACCAACAAGGGAAATAGAATTTCATGAATCTCTTTATTGTGGGCATTTGACTCTCCCTGATACCAGATTACACCTTTAACAGGATAAGAAGCCAATGGAATAATTCCGGATTCGAAAAGGTAACACGGTTCATAAGGATGACGCTGCTGTGAATTGTCCGACTTTTTGATATTCAATGAAGCTCTTTCCCTAACCCAATCCTGAATCCGGTCATTTTTAGTCCAGTTGTTTAATATTCCGGGGTAATTAAACTCCAGTGTTCTTCTATCAATCCAAGATTCGCATGGAGAACCACCCACCGCATTTAAGATTAAACCAACCGGCACGTTTAAACTATCGGAAAGCATCTGTCCGAAAGCGTAGGCAATTGCCGAAAACCGACTTACATTCTTATCATTACACTTTTCCCATCGGGCATCTTTAAAATATTGCAGACTGTTTAACGAATCCAGCACGGAACCATCCCACTCTACAGCATTGGTCATCCAACGAGGTTTCATGTCAAATAATCTTACGTTAGAACTATCGCCAGCTTTCTTAAGCAAAGCCGCTTTCTCTGCAGCTTCAGCAACCATAAAAGCCATATTGGATTGTCCCGAACACAGCCACACTTCGCCCGCAAGCACGTCTTTATAAACATATCTTTTATTTGCCCCGGAAACAGACAACTCGTAAGGACCACCAGCCTTCAACGGATCAAGCACCACACTCCACTTACCGTTGGATGAAGTCACAGTCCGTTTCTTCTGTCCACCCACAGAAACTGTAATTTGGTCACCGGCATTGGATGTACCTGTTATCCGCAGCGGTTCATTACACTGCAGTACCATACCATCCGTAAAAAGAGAAGACATTTTTAATCCGCCAAAATTTCCGGTTAGGGAGCTATAGACTGTCCGGGCGATTATTGAAGCCCCCTCAACAGTAGGATGCAAGGCATCCGGCAACAAATCCGGACGAGCATACAATCCCTCCTGCAAATCGATAATAGAGACTCCGGCAACACCTGCAATTTCTTCAATTTGATGTTGAATCTGCCAATACCAATCGCGTGTACCAGATTCAAAACGTGGATGCTTAGCAGTAATAGGAGTCAGTCTGCAAATCCAGATTTTACAAGCAGGATTTACTTTACGAAAAGCATCGATCAACTGAAGGTAATCATTCACAAACTCATCTTTGTAGTTGGGCCAATTACGAGGGTCCGTATCATTCAGTCCAAGATGAATAACGACCAAATCTGCAGCAAAAGCTTTTGCATCTTCAAACTCTTTCTGCAATATATAAGGCCGGTGTCCTTTAGAAAGCAGCGTAGCTCCACTCTTACCGAAATTTCCTACTTCATACCCTTCACCTAGTAATTTCTGTAATTGCGCAGGATAAGCTTCTTCTGCCGGATTAGCAAGACCGTATCCAAACGTAACACTATTACCTACACATGCAACCTTAATCTTTTGTGCCTCAACCAATGAAGCACAACAAATAAGCAACAAAAACAAGTAAATCCGTTTCATCCCTATCTAATTTATATGCTGTATACATGCCAGTTTCAAATGGTACAATCAATAATTTATACAATAAGAAAACAAGTACCAACTTAGAAACGGAACAAAAATATACATCTAAAAACAAAGAAGACGAATGCACTTTACTGCGCATTCGTCTCCCAAACTACATTTATTTTACAATATCTTTTAGCTTTACCGCCTGAAAAACCATATGAGCAGTACTTCCTTCATAAAGGATTCCTACTGTTTCTTTGTCAATCATAGTCAGACAAGAATATCCCCAACCGTGACCCTCATCCAACAACACATCATACTCATTAGGGAAGGTAAGTCCACCATCAAGACTAGCCTTTATCGTTATACTATGACGACCCTTAGTTGTATTAGGATTAGAGAAAAGCAGAATCCCTTTGTTTAACACATTATCCTTAGCTTCTACTTTTATTAAGCTCGCCATACAAACAGACTCTTGTAATACACTTCTGTTTGAAGGATGCTCCGTCCAGGTCTTACCCAAATCTTTTGTTACAGAAACAGCACGGCTGCCACCTCTGTTATCACGCATATTCAACATCAACACACCCGGTTCAACCTCTGCAACCTGTGCTTCAGTTGTGTTTGTCCTCGCATAGTTATGCATCTTCCAGGTTTTACCATGGTCTTTACTATACATGATTCCGGCATTGGGCACACGGGTTGAATCAATAAACTGTGTAGCAAACACCAGCGTGCCATCCTGCATTGTTATACCACTACCGGGACCTTGTAAAAGGAACTTCCACGATGGGTCCTTAACCTGCGATGTTATATTGATGGGGTTCGACCAGGTCTTGCCATCATCATCACTTTTGGCTAAGACTAGCTGAGCCGTATGATTTTTATCCATACCATCCTGCGAGTTAAACCATGCGCGGCCATTTCCCATACCATGCGTCCAGGCTGCAACAATCCAGATAGTACCTGTCTTCTTATCAACTAAAATTGCCGGATCACCCACACCATTCTGGGCAGAAGGCAGTCCGCCCTCTTCACCAAAAGTCATAGCTACCCGCATAGGCTCCCAGGTCTGACCACCATCTGTACTACGACTTAATCCGATATCCACCCGTTCCTGCAAGTCAGCGCTGTTATTATACCGGATGTCGTACACACCCAACAACGTTCCTTTATTAGACGTTACCAACCCAGGTATCCGGTATGCAGCAACACCATCATCACCGGCATGCCGTACACCAATACCCATCCTGTGTACTACAGATCCCTGATCAATCGTTACAATAGATGATTTTCCATCCATATGCACCTCTGTCACCTCTGCTGTAATTTTTGAAACCAATGACGCTGTAGGTTTCATTTCCAAACTTACCCAGAAATAATTGATTCCCGGAAACAAAACCTGATCACATGTAAGTGTTACGGTTTGAGCTGGAGCCTTTTTTTCACTTTTCAAAACGGAGTAAGACCGGTTAGCTTCGCGAGTTTTACCGACCTCTTCTCTGGAGATATAGGCAACCGGAGCATAATTAAGCTGGCCATCTCGCTGTACAGCCTCTGTACCAGAATAATACAACTTAACCGATTGAATTTCCGAAAGTTTAACATCGTTGCCAAACCGAAGCGTAACATGGTTCAACACCTTGCTCTGCTTAGAGTCGACACGCAGGTTAAACAACACATTATCTTTCCGATCAATCAAAATGGGGATCTGTGTTTCCCGAATTCTAACAGTGTCATTACCAAATACAGAAATGGCAACAAAAAGAAAGCAAAAATAAAAACAGATTTTTCTCATGAGATTATCAGTAATAAATTAATAAAAATACCATTGCCGCAACTTACATTGCAACCAAAACTTAGACTTTAGTGCATTGATGCAACTATATTACAACCAATGCGGGCGTTACGATAAGGGAGAAATATTAAAATCGCAATCAAACCATATATATAACAAAAAACCCATGGCAATTAAAGAATCGCCATGGTATTTTTTATTTAGAAATAATCTCTTTGCAAAGGTCGTACGACTTGATCATCATACGCGGTATATGGAATGGCCCTTTAAAAAGATTTCCTTTTGCAGGCTGAGCCACACTTCCATCACGACGAAGATACCCGTACCACTCTCCATACTCCTTATCGGGGAAATGAGCATACGTATAGTCGCTTATCTGCTTATGCATCTCAATATACTTCGGTTCGCCAGTTGCTTCATATGCATATAAAGCCGCAATGATTGCTTCGGTCTGAGGCCACCAGAATTTCATATCCTGCGAATAATCCTGTGGAGGCAGATTCAAACAATCTCTGAAGTTTATTATACCTCCATACTCCTTGTCCCAGCCCCATTCCCAGGACCAATCCAGAATAGTCAGACCCAAATCTACCAGTTCCTTATCCCAGTTTCTATACTTGGCTTCTTCCAAAATGAACCAGGCAGTCTCTATACAGTGACCAGGATTAATAGTCCGGCCCATATTTGTATTGATAAACTCGCCATTGGGGCCTACCGTTTCCAGTAAAGCTTTAAATTCAGGATGTATAAAATATTTGCGAATCTGATTAATTGACCACTCTATTTGCTCATCCAGAATAGGATCGCTTATTACCTGCCTGATACGTGAAGCCGTATTAATCAGAATCATAGTTAGAGAATGCCCCTGCATCTTCACACTATCACAATACTTTGAAGGAAGCAATCCCGGTGTTTCTGTTAGATGCTTTATCTGCTTAAATATCTTCAAGGCTTTTTCTGCATAGGTTTTATCACCTGTTGCCTGTGCATATTCTGCCATGGCGATAGCAGCAAACGATTCTGAAAACACATACCTGCGTTTACGGATGGGCTCTCCATTGTCTGTTACTTCAAAAAACATATGACCATCTGTATCGATACAGTATTTTTCAATAAAATCGAGTGTGCTTTTTGCCGCTTCAAGCCATTCGGGATTTTTCTCAATCGTATTATATGCAAACGAACATACAAAGGCGAATCGTCCTTGAAACCAAACAGATTTTGTTGTATCCATCAGGCTGCCGTCGCGGTTAACGCAGGTGTATACACCTCCGTGTTTCCGGTCCCAGCCAAACTGCATCCAAAAAGGCATTATATTTGTCAGCAGATCTTCCTTATATGAAGAAGACCACTGATTAAGATATTCTTTAACGTTATCCATAATTACGAGGCTTAACTTGATGTTTTTTAATAGATTATTTTGCGGCGTTAGATTATATCAAGTCTGAATAATATCAGAATTTATTACATCTTTCAAAGAAGTTTATCGCTTCCAATTCTGATTTCATAGCTGCCTCTTCAGCATCGGTCATATTCTGGAACGGAGTTCTGTTTTTGCCAAGATCAAGACCGATAAGCTTCATAATTCTTTTACCTCCAACAATATTACCCCTATAATTACATATAACATTGATAACATCCTGTGAGAAGTTCTGACATTCGCGAGCGCGCTCCAAATCTCCTTTTTCCCATGCATCGATAATTTCTACCAATACACGTCCGTTGTAATTCGTAGTACCGCCAATACCACCCTGAGCTCCACCCATGGCTAATGCTGGCAGAATAGTTTCATCCTGACCGTGCAACATATCGAACTTACCATTATTATATAAGCGGCATTGATTGTATTCATAAATACTCTCAAAAGTATATTTAATACCTGCAAAATTAGGAATACGACCATCTACTGCCTTCAAAAAAGGAAGCATTGGCAAAAAGACGCCACTAAGAGCGGGGATATGATAAAAATAAAAAGGTAATGCAGGAGCTCCACAGGCAATCTCTTCACAATATTTCACCAACTCCTCTACTCTTCCGGCTTTAGGGAAAGGAGAAGCCATAGCTCCGATACCCCAGGCTCCGATTTCCTGCGCATGAGCGGCCAATTTATTGCTCATTTTAACACATGTACTTCCTACATGTACAATCACCTTAAAATCTTTTGGAGAAACTTCCATCCATCTTTCGGCCAGTTTAATGCGCTCATCTTCTGTAAGCATATAACCTTCACCCGAAGACCCATTAATAAAAACACCTTTTAAACCATTGTTGGCCAACAATTTTGCATACGCTTCAATAGGTTCATAGTTTACCTCTCCATTTTCATAAAACGGAGTAAATGGAGCATTAATCAGACCTTTTATTTTTTCCATAATTTTATTTTTATGAGATTATTATCTTACTTATACAGCTAAACAAATATTCAATTTTAAATATAATGCAAACTTAAATAAAATATTTTAATATCACATCTCTATTTAATGAATTTTAGATAATAATAACATAATAAACTCGTGTACGCATCGAATTTTCCATACCAAACCTTTTCTAAATAAAAAAGAGAAGCTACAATCTGTAGAACTTCTCTTTTTTTTATAATAAGACTATTATAAAAACATACGAAAGCAATGCTTAAATCATTCCTAAAATTTTTCCCCTCGAAAGCAGGCAGGCTCCTAACACACCTGCGTGATCACCTAGTTTTGAAATTTTAATTTCCGTATCCTGGTTAACCAGATTCAGCGAGTATTTACGCACAGCACTTTTAATCGGCAGGCGGATATACTCATCTGTAAGTGAAAGACCTCCGCCAAGAATAACCAATTCCGGATTGAAAATATTCATTAATCCGGCGATTGCTTTCCCAAGATTAGTCCCGATATGTTCCAGAATTTCGATAGACAACACATCCTCTTTTTGAATCGCATCAATTAAATCATTTAGCGTTATTTCTGCTCCGCTATTTATTTTATCGGCTAAAATGGTACTGCTGCCCTCTTTATATCGTTCAATCAACATTCTATGAAGCGCAGATCCTGATGCTTCGGTTTCAAGACATCCTTTTTTGCCGCAATGACAAATTATTTCATTGTCGTACAAACAGAAATGGCCAAATTCTCCTGAAAATCCGGATTTTCCGTAATATAGTTTACCATCCAGAATAATACCTACACCCAATCCCCAGCTAATATTTACAAAAATCAAATTTTTCTCTCCCTTTACGGCACCTTTCATATACTCGCCATATGCCATTGCACGGGTATCATTCTCGATGTAGACCTTAAGTTTAAGGCGCTCTTCAATTATTAAGGAAAGAGGCTTTTCTTCAAAATAGAAGAAACTATAGCTATAACCGGATATAGGGTTTACACGTCCTGTAATATTAATACCTACAGAAAGAATCTTATCACGTGAAACCTTCAGCGAACCAATAAATTCGTCGATGATAATACATAGATTCTCCAAGGCAGCCGGTGTGTTCTCCAAAGTAAAAGGCACCTCATCTTCCACCGAGATAAATTTTCCTTTAAAATCTACCGCAGCAATATTGATTGAGTCTCTGCGCACATCCACTCCGATAAAATAACCAGATTCCGGATTAAGTCCATATATGTTTGGTTTACGGCCTCCACTGGTTTCCTGTTTCCCAAAATCAAGAATGTATCCTTCTTCCAACAATTCACCAACCAGTTTAGTTACCGTAGGAATACTCAGATCCATTTCTTTGCAAAGATCGGCAATGGTTGCATCACCATTTGCAATATAATAATGTATAATCTTCTTTTTAAGAGCGGCTGTACGATTGCCTTCCACGGCAATCAAAAAATCTGTACTCATATTTATTTTTTTACATTTACAATAGGTTAATAGAATATTGAATATTTATTGAAGCTGTTTGATACGTACATCGATTGACTTATCGGAAGCCAGTCGTTTTTTCAATTGGGTAACATCCGTATCTCCGTAATGATAGGGATACAAAATTCGGGGGTTAATCATCCGGGCTGCATTTACGGCTTGATCGATCGTCATTGTATAAGGTTGGTTAACCGGAATAAAAGCAATATCGATATCACCCAAGGTAGCCATTTCCGGAATATCTTCCGTATCGCCGGCCACATAGATACGCATACCTCCAAGGGTTAAAATATATCCGTTGTCACGGTGTTTAGGATGATACATCTCTCTTCCGGGGGTTGTGTTATATGCTGGAACAGCCTCCAGGGTAAGATAATCTGCAGGAGTAAGCTTATCTCCGTTTTTCATGACAGATCCTTTATCCAGAATTTTAACAGAAGACTCGTTGGCTATCAACACCGTACCCTCCTTCACTGTCTGATCAACCGCTTTTTTATCCAGATGATCACCGTGTTCGTGGGTGATAAGAAGTATGTCGGCCTTAGGTAGTTTTGAATAATCGGCATAAGATGATACCGGATCAATTTGAATTACAGCATCCCTGTAGGTCAGCATAAGAGTTCCGTGCTTAATAAAGTGAATTGACAACTCATACCCCTCTTTAGTCTTGAAAGAGTCCTTCTCGAATGGAGATGCCTGAATCCATGTTACACATAAAAGGCAACAAAGCAGCATATAAATTTTCCCACACATAATAACAGACATTTGGTTTGTATATAACTAGAGAGACTTTCCAACAAAGATATATAATTAACCATTAATTATACAAAAGAATCAAGAAAAACCTCAAATAATTAAATACTTTTGTATATATTACCGGTCAAAATGTAATTATTTTAAGTTTATTAATCAACTGTAATATGGAAAGATTGTTCAACATCAGTCCGTTTTCTGCCAGTCTGGAGAAGCAATTACCCGACTTTTTATCTGAGCCGCACGCTCACGACATGGAAGAGCTTGTAATCTGCCTGCAGGGAAAGATTGAACATTTTATAAATTTTAAATCCACCATCTACAACGCACCGCTTATCAGCTACGTAACCAAAGGGAAAAGTCACCGTATTACATTTTTGCACGACAACGAATTAAATTATCCGCAAGGTTGGATCTTCCGCTTTAAAAGCGAATTTATTCCGGAATCGCGCTTCCAGCTGTATGCCGGTTACCACGAATATGCCACCATTGAGCTGGCCGAGAACAAACACTTCACTCAAATAGTCAAACTATGTGAAATCATGTACGAAATTGCAAGTCAGGAAGTACCGGACTATGCCATACTTCGCAGCCTGCTTAGCTCACTGTTTATCATGATTGAGTCCGAACGGAAGAAATCTGCCACAATGAAAATGGACCAGCCCTGTTCGCAGCATATCACATTCCGTACATTTCTGCAGATTCTAGAAGATAATTTCCGTCGGGATGTAAATGTTGACTTCTACGCAGAAAAATTAAACATGTCGTCGCGCAATCTTAATATTATATGTCAGAATATCCTTCAAAAAAGTGTATCCGAAATAATCGAGACCCGAAAGCTTACAGAAGCAAAAGAGCTATTGATGAATAGTGAAAAAACGATTGCCGAGATTGGCTTCGAGCTAGGTTATAATGAGAAATCCTATTTCTCGAATGTATTCAAAAAGAAGGCCGGAGTAACGCCCAGCGAGTTCAGAAATGAAATGAGCAAGCTTATTTCCTGAATTTACAACACATTTTCCGAAAACTATTACCCACCCCCCTGTTAAATAGCCGAACTTTGCAGCATCAAATAAATTAAAAACCAAAAAGAAGTAAAATGAAAGCTTATTATTTATTAGCAGCAGTGGCTTTATTTATCGCCACATCATGTTCAAGCAAGTCGGGTAACAAAGTGGATGCATCAGATGCAAAAGAAGCAACGGCAAATGTTGGCAGTCAAAAATTAGTTGTAGATACATTAGCCTCGACAGTGGCCTGGAAAGGTTACAAACCCGGAGGAAGTCATCACGGAACATTAGGCATCAAACAAGGAGAATTATCGGTTGAAAACGGCGAACTGGTATCCGGAACATTTACCCTTGACATGAATAAGATTTTATGTGAAGACCTGACCGATGCAAAGATGAACGAACAACTGGTAGGTCACCTTAAGAGTGCTGATTTCTTTGATGTTGCTAAATATCCAGAGGGTAAGTTTACGATTACAACAGTTGAAAAACTAAATGACGGTGTCAATACTCATAGAATCAGTGGCAATCTTGAATTAAAAGGTGTATCAAAAAATATCACTTTCGATGCGAATGTTACCAACGAAGGTACAAGCTACAAGGCTACCACGGCTACTTTTACAATTGACCGTACCCAATGGGGCGTTAATTACGGATCCAAAAATATCTTTAAAGATCTGAAAGATTCATTCATCAATGATGATATGGAAGTTACCATTACAATAGTCGCTAATGCCGAATAATTTTCGAACCAGCGCAGAATTAAGAAACTGCAAAACAGAACAATCATGATTACGCTTGATAGTTTACAATCGGATTTCAATAAAATAAAAAGCACAGAGCAAATGCCTGTGCTTTTTATTGGTCACGGTAGCCCGATGAATGCCATAGAACTAAATGAATTTTCTCAACAATGGAGCATTCTGGGGAAGAATCTTCCGCAACCTTCGGCCATCTTGTGTATATCCGCCCACTGGGAGACCAGAGGAACACAGGTAACGGCAATGAAGCGTCCGGACACGATACACGATTTCGGCGGATTTCCTCAGGCACTATTTGATGTAAACTATCCTGCCAACGGCTCTCCGGAACTGGCCGCACAAATTGCTCACGAGTTTCAGAATAAAAAAGTTGGGCTTAATATGGACTGGGGAATCGATCATGGATGCTGGAGTATTCTGGTGCATCTGTACCCCGAGGCCAATATTCCGGTGTTGCAATTAAGTCTGGATTACACCATGGGGGCTGAAGCCCATTTTAAACTGGCTGAGGAATTGGCATTCCTCAGAAACAAAGGCGTATTGATAATCGGGAGCGGCAACATTATCCATAACCTGCGGCAAGTAAGGTTCGGCAGGTCTTTCGGGTTAGAGGATTATGGATACGATTGGGCCATTGAGATGACAGACATCATCAAAAATAAAATTCTTCTGGAAGATTACGATGCCTTGATAAATTACGAAAAACTAAGTAACGCATCCCGGCTGGCAATACCCACAACCGATCATTACTATCCGCTGCTTTATGCATTGGCATTGCGTGGAAACAAAGATAATGTGACATTCTTCAACGATAAGATACTAGGCGGATCTATCGGCATGACCTCTCTTTTGATTGATTCGCAGCAGTAAAACAACCTATTTGTTCTCTATTGCGCATTCTGGTGACACCAGGATGCACAATAGGGAACATTAAAAATATAGCTCCTTTGGTTGGATAAAATTCTTAGGTACTTTCTACTTCAAAACTCATTAGAAATGATTCAAAAAGTATATACTTTTTGGTTAAAAAGTACCGACAAATTTTCCCTTAAGTATAATTTATTTTTGACTTAAGTAAAATAAAAATTTCACTTAAGGGAAAAATAAACTTCCCTTAAGTGAAAATTATTGGCTCCACATCGCCTTGACTTTTACTAAATTAAGTAGACACTTTTTGATTCTTTAAACTGAGAAACCAGACATATCAGAAATCATTCTACTGAAAGCCTAGACACTTTCACAAAATCCAACCTAAAGAACCCGACTTATGAGGGATTAGCAACAGCAGATCGCTTTTGTTTACGTCTGTCCAACTCCCGTTCTATCATCCGAAGTTCTCTACCAGTCTGTCCGGCCATAGAGGTATTTTCCTCTGCACGACGTATCAGGTAGGGCAACACTTTTTTTACAGGAGCATAAGGCACATACTTGGCTACACAGTAACCGGCATTGGCCAGGTTAAACGAAATATTATCGCTCATTCCATACAGCTGGGCAAAAAAGATACGTGTATCGTTTGGTTGTATCCCCTTTTTAGCCATCAGTTCGGCCAGATATAAATTACTGTATTCATTGTGCGTACCGCTAAACAGTTCCATACAATCGATATGGTCCACAACAAAAGCAAGACCTGCGTTGTAGTTATCGTCGGTAGCCTGCTTGTCTTTGCAGATTGGATCCGGATATCCCATCTCGCTGGCCCTGGCTCGTTCGGCTTCCATGTAGGCACCCCGTACAAATTTAATTCCGGCTATGTAATTATATTTCCGGCTGTCGTCCCATATCTTCTGCAAATAGGGCATCCGATCGTGACGGTACATCTGCAATGTGGCAAATACAATGGCGCGTTTGCTATTAAACAAACGCATCGCCTCTTCCGTTAGCCGGTCGATAGCATCCTGAAAACAATAATCTTCGGCATCCACCAGAATACGTACATCGTTTTTGTAAGCACGTTCGCATAAAGACATAAAGCGTTTCCTGAATCTGGCAAACTCTTTCGCCTCAGCAGCCGTAAGAGTCTCCGGCTTTTCGGAAGCCTTGGCAAGAAGTTCATCAGTAACCATAGCCGAAGGTTTAAAAACCGTATAGGCGATGGTAGGATTGTTCCGTGCAAAATCGATGGAACGAAGTGTCTCTTCGTAACTATACCGGATATCCTGTTCACTTTGTCCGCCCTCGGCAGAATAATCCAGAATAGATTTTACATTGAACTTTTGGAGCTGCTCCATAGAGCGTGTACAGTCTTTCAGGGTCTCTCCTCCCACAAACTGTTTGAACAAGGTAGGCTTTACCGCCCAGGCCACCGGGAAATTGATTCCCAGGGCCAGTTGAGCAAGACCTTTGCCACACTTTACAATAAACGGTTGTTTTATGGCACGAAACAAGCAGTCGGCATTCCGCAAATCAGCATCCGATTTATGCGAAAAGGCAATTTCAGTATTAGAAAAGTCAAGCATGTTATTAGATTTTAAGATCGGTCGTTTTTATTTTTCGCCAAGAAACGGATAACCGTAATGCGTTGGCGAAACATAGGTCTCCTTGATGGTACGCGGGTTGGTCCACCGAACCAGGTTCAATGGTCCGCCGGCTTTGTCGTTTGTACCCGAAGCTCTTGATCCCCCAAACGGTTGTTGCGCAATTACTGCACCTGTAGGTTTGTCGTTTATATAGAAATTGCCTGCAGAATAACGGAGCAACTTAAAGGCTTTATCGATTGCGTAGCGGTCGCGGGCAAAGATAGATCCGGTAAGGCCGTACGGCGAGGTTCTGTCGCAGAGCGCCAAAGTCTCCTCGTATTGACTTTCGTCGTAAACATAGATAGTGATAACCGGACCAAAAATCTCTTCCGTCATTGTTTTAAAGGCAGGATCGGTTGTTACAATCACAGTAGGTTCGATGTAATATCCTTCGGTTTTATCTCCGTTACCTCCAAAAAGAACGGTGGCATCGGGCGATTGTTTGGCGTAGTTGATGTAATCCATGATATTGTTGAAAGAGGCCTCGTCGATCACCGCATTTACAAAGTTGGTGAAATCGGTTACATCTCCCATCCGGATGGATTGAAGCATCGCACCTACCCGCTCTTTCACGTTTGCCCATAGGCAAGAAGGAATATAGGCACGCGACGCTGCAGAACATTTCTGTCCCTGATATTCGAAAGCACCGCGCACAATGGCTGTTGCCACATCTTCGGCGGGGGCAGAGGCATGCACAAAGATAAAGTTCTTACCTCCGGTTTCGCCTACAATGCGGGGATAAGATTTATAGGTCCCCAGATTCTCGCCGATAGCACGCCAAAGGGTGTTGAAGGTTCCGGTAGAGCCGGTAAAGTGGAATCCTGCTAAATCGGGACTCTGGGTTACAACCTTCCCTATTACGCTACCCTGACCGGGAATAAAGTTTACCACACCGTCGGGTAATCCGGCTTCGTGGAAGATTTTCATCAAAATATAGTTGGAATATATGGCGGTAGTAGATGGTTTCCAGACCGCGGTATTACCCATCATGGCCGGAGCCAGGTTGAGGTTGGAGGCTATAGAGGTAAAATTGAACGGAGTGAGCGTGAAAACAAAACCTTCGAGGGCCCGGTATTCCATACGGTTAAGAATACCTGTATCCGAGTAAGGCTGATCGGCATAAATCTGTCCGGCATAGAAAGCGCTGAATCGTAAAAAATCGATCAGCTCGCAAGGAGCATCGATCTCGGCCTGCATCGGATTTTTACTTTGGCCCAACATCACCGAGGCATTCACGGCGTACCGGTACTTGGTAGAAATAAGTTCGGCAATGCGCATCATAACGGAAGCTCTCTCCACCCAGGGCAGATCCGACCATTCCTTCTGCGCTTTTACGGCTGCATCGATAGCCATTTGCACCTCTTTAGGACCGGCTTTATGATACGTAGCCAATACATGTTTATGATTATGAGGCATCACCACCTTGCCGGTATCTCCGGTCCGGATCTCTTTACCTCCGATGATAAGGGGAATGTCCCATTGTTCGGATGAAAGCTGACCGAGCATCTGTTTCAGGGCAATTTTTTCGGCTGTGCCGGGAGCATAACTTTTTACAGGTTCATTGATCGGTTTGGCAAATCTGAAAATAGCATTATCCATTGTAAAAGATTTTTTGAGGTTACATAATGTCGTAAACTTAGCAAAATAATCTGAAACACAATGGAGATGGCATCTAAAAAAAATCGTCCGAAGGGAATATTTCTGCATTACCACTCCGGACGATCTTATCCTTAATTAAACTCTTTTCTGAGTTGTTCCACCCAATCCTTTATACGTTGATGGGTTTGACCGGACTGATTCTCTATATCAATGGCCAAGCCAAGGAATTGTCCGTCCCTCAACGCCCGCGACTGTTCAAAAAGATATCCTTCGGTGGATGTTTTTCCTACTAGTGTAGCTCCGGAAGAAACCATAAAATCTGCCAGAATACCAATCCCATCCACAAAGTTTTCGGGATAATTTACCTGATCTCCCAGTCCGAATACGGCAACTTTCTTCCCCTTCAATACCAGCGAATCAAGTTCGGGCACCAGTTCATCCCAGTAGGAAGGCAATTCGCCGTCGAACCAGGTGGCAGCTCCCACAATCAGGTTGTCGTATTGCTCGAACTCCTTTCCGGCGGCACTTTCAACAGATACCACATCGACCTCCGCATCTCCGAATGCCTCTTTAATCTCTTTGGCAACCAAAGCGGTCTTAACCGTATTGGTTCCATAAAACATTCCTATTTTCTTCATAATCTATCTTTTGTAGTCATTAATTACTTGTTGAACAAATATACTCAATGCTCTCAATAAGCCAGCAGATCGCTGGCAGCCTTGTATATACGGTCAGCATCGGGCAAAATTGCCTTTTCGAGAACAGGATGGAAACCAACCGGAGTAAAGACGGATCCAACGCGTTGAATCGGGGCATCCAGGTGCTGGAATAATTCGGTCCCGATGGTAGCAGCCAGCTCGGCTCCAAAGCCTGAGAAGACTTTATCTTCGTGTACGATCAGCACTTTGCTGGTTTTCTTTACGGATTCGAAAATTGTCTCCTTGTCCAGCGGTATCAACGATCGCAAATCGATCACCTCGCAATTGGCCACTTTATCGTTAGCCAGGCGTTCGGCAACCTTGAGGCACAAATGAGTGGTATTACCATACGTGATAATTGTTAAATCGCTGCCGCTTCTGCGTATACGGGCTTTCCCGAATGGTACTTCAAAATCATCGGGAACAACGCAGGCAGCATCCAATGAATTATACAGAGCCTTGGGTTCCAGAAATAGCGTAAAACCTTTGGATCGCATGCTGGTGCGGAGCAATCCGGCGGCATCATCGGCAAACGAAGGATATACGATACGGGCACCGGGCAAAGTAGACAAGGCTCCTTCCAGGTTCTGCGAATGGTAGATACCACCTCCGATATATCCTCCCGAAGCCAGACGTAAAGTTACATTCGGAACAAACTGTCCGTTACTCCGCCAGTAGTCGTGCGTACATTCTACATACTGTTCAATTGCCGGCCAGAAATAATCAGCAAATTCGGCTCCTTCAATCACAATACGTATTTTGGGATCGAAGCGGCTCATTCCGTTGGCTGTACCAACAATAAAATCTTCTGCAATCGGTGCGTTAAAGACCCGTGAGATCCCAAACTCCTGCTGCATCCCCTTGGTTACGTTAAAAACGCCTCCCTTTTCTTTGTTTGCAACATCCTGCCCCCATAAGAAAGTATCCGGATTGTAGCGGAATTCCGCTTTGAGGGTTTCGTTGATGGCAGTAACCAGATTTACCTTCTCGCCCTCTTTCTGATGTGTGCCGTCGGGATATTTTTCCGCCTTGTATGGTTCCGGCATCACAAAATCAAATACGGTTGAAGGATCCGGATCCGGAGCGGCAATCGCCTTTTTATGGGCCGCCGATAATTCCTTTTTAGATTCTTCCTGAATCTTGACCAACTCCTCTTCCGTAAAACGGTTGTAACGAATCAGCAGACGATGAAATTTGTGCAATGGATCGGCAGCTTTTACATACGAAAGCTCTTCTTCATCACGATAAAGTACATGCTTATCTGAGTTTGAGTGTGAACCGATACGTACACAGTTGGCATGCACAATAACCGGACAATGGGTTCTTACTGCATATTCGTGAGCTTCGGTCATCGCATTCATAGAGTCGAAAACATCCTTTCCGTTGCAATAGATTATCTTCAGATTCTTGAATCCGGTAAAGTTGGCCGCCACCTTACGGTTGGCCGTCTGGTCTTTCTTTGGCACCGAAATACCATAACCATTGTCTTGTATTACAAATATGACAGGGAGTTGCTCCTTGCTGGCACCGTTGATAGCCTCGTATACATACCCTTCGGAGGTAGAAGCCTCACCGTGGGAAGTAATCACCACTCCTTTGTGACCGTAATACACCATTGCCCGTGCCACCCCAACGGCATGCAGATCATGATTACCGGTGGCCGACGATACGTTTTGGATGTTCCATTCCGGTTTGGCAAAGTGGTTGGACATATGTCTTCCGCCACTGGCCGGGTCGGTCGCTTTGGATAAACCGTTCAGGATAATCTCCTCGGCTGTAAGGCCGGCAGATAAAACCGTAAGCATATCTCTGTAATAGGGGAACATGAAGTCCATATTTTTCCTGAACACCTGTCCCATTGCCAGCTGAATACCGTCATGTCCGGCATAAGGGGCATGGTATGACCAGCCCAGCGACTGAAGTAAATAGGCCGGAGCCTTCTCGTCGATGGCCCGACCGAGCGTCATCAGGTGGAACCACTTTCGTAGCGTTTCCTTATCGGTTGTTTTTATATCGAATTTATTCATCTTTATTTGTTTATTATTTTACCACAGTTTTATATTCGAATCAGGCTTCCCATGCCTCCAGGTAATCGGCCACACGTTTAAGGAATGCACCTCCCAACGATCCGTCTATAATGCGATGGTCGTACGACAGGGATAAATACATCTTGTGACGGATTGCGATTACATCGCCTTCGGGAGTTTCAACCACGGCCGGCTTCTTTTCTATATAACCTACAGCCAGGATGGCAACTTCGGGCTGGTTGATGATAGGCGTACCGAAGATGTTCTTGAACGAACCAAAGTTGGTGATCGTAAAAGTACCTCCCTGAATATCGTCTGCCGACAGTTTATTGGCCCTTGCCTTCAGTGCCAGCGAATCGATAGAATGTGCAAGACCGCTCAGACTCAACCTGTCGGAATTATGAATTACAGGGACAATCAGGTTACCGTCATTAAGTGATACAGCGATACCTACATTGATATTCTTTTTCAAAATTACATTGTATCCGTCCACCGAAGCATTTACCTGCGGGAATTCGATCAGCGCCTTGGATACAGCTTCAACAAAGGCCGGCATGTAAGTGAGGTTGATACCTTCCTGACGTTTGAAATCGTCTTTATGCTTGTCGCGCCAACGTACCAGCTTGGTAACATCAACTTCTATTACGGTCGTTACGTGTGGAGAGATTCTCTTTGATTCCACCATCCGGTCGGCTATAATCCGTCTCACGAAGTTCATCTCTTTCACCTCATCTCCAGCGCCTACAGGAACAGACGGTGCTGTTTTTGCCGGAGCAGCGGGTGCAGCAGTTGTACTAGGTTTGCTTTCCTGCGGAACAGCCACCTTTTGTTCCGACGCTGTTTTTGTCTCCTTTCGTGCTACCGATGTCTTGCCGCTCTGCTTGATCTCGATATAATCTTTGATGTCTTTTTTGCTTAGACGGCCTTCAAATCCGGTTCCGGGAATGCGGTTCAATTCGTCTTGCTGTATGCCGGCCTCATTTGCCAGACGCAAGACAACCGGCGAATACCAACGGTCGGCCACGGGGGCTTCCGTCTGTTGGGCAGGAACTGGCTCTGCCGACTCCTTATCAACTGTATTCTGGTCATCTGTGGAAACAGAATCATCGGTCTCTCCCTCCAGCAATACAAGTGCTACAACAGCTCCCACCGGTGCAGTTTCGCCCTCCTGTACGAGAATTTCCACCAGAGTTCCGGCTACGGGTGAGGGTATTTCTGCACTTACCTTGGCCGTGCTTACTTCAAACAATACTTCATCTTCCTGAATAACATCTCCCTTTTTGACCGACCACTTCATGATCGTACCTTCGGTGATACTTTCGCCCAGTTTAGGCATTTTTATTTCAAACTTCGACATAGAATTACTTTATTTAATTAATCTTTTTTTCACAATACACCTTGCCATAAGACAGTTTTACATATAAATCGTAATTGCCTCACTTTGGCGCGGTAGCTTGAAAGTTCCACTGTGTTGTGGCATATTTTTCCTCTTTAAGCTGATTGATTGCCTGCAAGTCGTACGGGCTGAACTGATATTCGCCTTCTACAATCTTCTTTTTCAGTAAAAAGGATATGATAATATTCTTAAAATCTTGTAATTGCAAGGCTGATGGCAGATAATGTGTAATATTGGTGACCGGACTTCGCACCGAATGTACATAGGCTGCCCGACGTTCTACACCCCATTCGGCTGAATCCGACAAGTCTCCCTGTAAAGCTGAGGCCAACATCTGTAGATTGGTTTTGTAAAGAAGCGTAGCATGATACATACATTTGCCCCGGTGAATACATTGCGCACTTCCCGAAATCTTTAATCCCTGAACAGTCAGCCCCCTGCGTGAATCAGCTTCCGCGGGGACTCCAACTTCTGCCAGCAAGTCGACCATCAGTGAAGTGTATTTGTCAAAATCGGCATTCCTGCTGGATTCGATAAACGTAAAATTTAGATTACCCAAGTCATGATACACGGCGCCTCCGCCAGAAAACCTACGTACCACTTTGATATCTCTTTCCTGAATAAAAGCTGGATTTATCTCCGCCCATACATTCTGATGTTTACCAATCACCACCGAAGGTTCGTTTTGCCATAGCATAAATACATCTTGTCCGAACGAACGAAGCAGGTACTCTTCGGCCGCCAAATTAAAATATGCATCGGTACTATCATTCAAAATACTCACCATAAATCAACTCTTTTCTTGCATTTTATAAAGTTATCAGGCAAACAGACTTTCGTGAATAATCTCGCTCACCGTTGGATGAGGGAATACTACTTTACGGAAATCGTCGACCGTAAGCTCCTGTTCAATGGCCATGCCCGCTATGGTAATCAGCTCGGAAGCAGGATTGCCCAACATATGACATCCTATAATTTTAGCCTCCTCATCGATAATAAGCTTACAAAGACCGTTACCCAGTTCATTTTCTGCAACAAAGCGGCCCGAATAGGCCATAGGAAGTTTAAGTACCTGATAATAGGTGCCGGCGGCTTTCAGTTCTTCTTCTGTTTTTCCTATGCCGGCAATTTCCGGATTAGTATATACTACGCCGGGAATGGCTTTATAACTCATCGGATCGTCTATACCTAAGATATGGTTTACGGCCACATCGCTTTCGCGAATAGCGGTGTGAGCCAACATGGAGTAACCTGTAATATCCCCACAGGCATATACCCGGGGATGAGAAGTTTGCATGTACTCATTCACCTTTACGCCGTTACGAAGGATTTCCACTGATAAATTTGATAATCCAACTTTGTCGGTATTGGCCTTTCTTCCTACACTCAGCAAGATTCGATCGGCATTGATAATGGAAGTTTTACTGTCTTTTTCAATGGTTACACCCTCGGGGCTAACCTCCGTTACTTTGGTATTCAGATGGAAATCAATTCCTTTTTTAGCATACTCCTTTCTCAACATGGCAGAAGTCTCCTTGTCCATGGCACCCAATATTTCGGGCATCATTTCTATTACAGTAACTTTTACACCCATGCTGTTGAAAAATGAGGCAAATTCGATACCGATTACACCTCCGCCGATAATAACAAGCGATTTTGGCAATTCTTTTATTTCAAGAGCCTCTTTGGATGTCCAATAAGCGACATCGGCAAGTCCTTTAATTGGAGGAATTATAGTATCTGATCCGGTACAAACCAGAACATATTTAACAACATATTCCACCTCGTTGCATGAAATCCGGATCTTATCCGATTTCTCTCCCAACAAGGTAGCTACCCCTTCTACAATCTCTACACCGCTGGAGGTTAATTTCATTTTAACCCCTCCGGTAAGTTTTTTAACAACCTTGTCTTTTCTGGATATAATTTTCCCCAGATCAAAACCGGCTTGTTCTCCCTCTAAAATTCCGTACTTGGATGCTCCTTTCATATTATCGAGCAATTTTGCCGAATAAAGGAGTGTTTTGGTTGGGATGCAACCTTCGTTAAGGCATACGCCACCAATTGCATTTTTCTCAAAAAGGACTGTTTTCAGACCATTTATCGCTGCTTTTTCTGCAGCATTATATCCGGCAGGTCCGCCGCCAATAATCGCAATATCGTATTCCATTGCTCCTGTTTTTAATTAGTACCAGTTAACACGAAGCTGTTGTCAACCAGAAATCCGATTGACAACAGATATAACTAAAAACAGATATAAGTACGTATTTGTTTTGGCCTGATAAATTACATCAATGAGCTGATAATCTTAAAAATAACTCAAATCCCATCCGACTGTTATGATATGGGCAATTCCACATGCTTGCTTTAGGTGTTTTTAAATCGGGCATTCCTTCTGGAGTAACCGAACGAAACCATTCACCATGTTCTTTGTCGATCATCCGGGCCTTTACCCACTCCCAGGTTTTATCGGCAGCATGCAGGTAATGCTCGTTTCCCGAAATTTGCCAGGCATTCACACAGCCAACAATAGTCTCTGCCTGACACCACCAGGAAAGTGTTCGTTGATAATCGGCTCCATGCCTTTCATAAATAAGCGAACCATCTTCATTCCGGCCCTCTTTAAGGGCTGCGTCCGTCAAATTAACAGCAATCGGTTCAATCCTTTTTAGCAAGGCTTTATCTTCCAATACCTCTGCTGCTTCTGTTAACAGCCAACCGGTTTCAATATCATGTCCGTATGAATCGATATCCTCCAGACTCTCCCATTGATTATTAAAAAAGAGTTTCAGGTGATTTGTTTCCGGATTGTAAATTTTATCTACAACCAAATTTATAAGAGTATTTAATCTCTTCTGTAATCCTTCGTTCCGCCATACCCGGTATAACGACGTATAGGCTTCGAGCAGATGAATATGGGTGTTCATGGTTTTGCTGGCCAGGCCTGTTCCGTCGTATCCATACTTTGGTGGAACTTGCCAATTCCGGGTAAAAGATTCAATGTATCCGTCGTTTTCAAACTCCCGGACCTGAGTCTCGAGCACTTTATAAAGATCGATACTTTGCATCAGACTCTCGGTACTTCCGGTGGCTCTGAAATGTTCGGACAGTCCGTAGATGGCGAAGGCCATTCCGTATGTCTGCTTCTCCGTATCCAATGGCGTACCATCTGCATGCAGGCTCCAATATACGCCACCCAATTCCTTATCTATAAAATGATCAATCAAATAACGCTGTGCCCGATTAGCCAGATGCTTGTAGTTTTCGTCTCCAAACAAACGGTAAGCAGTAGAGAACGTCCACAAAATCCTGGCATTCAACACCACACCTTTTGCTTCATCGGGACGAGGTGTACCGTCGTTCAATATCATTCCGTAAAAACCTCCGGAGGGATCTACCGCATACTTTTCCCAGAAATGAAGTACATTTTCCTTCAAATCTTTCAACACTTCATCCCTTAGTGTATCAGCCTCTACGTTTGCCTGAGCAGAAAACACAAACAAAAAACCAATCAATCCAACAACAAATCTTTTCATACATTCTTATCATATTAATATAGAAAACAGAATCATGAACAAAGGTTACATCCATGTTTGTCTGCAACTATTTGTTCAGCAACTGTTGCGCTGCCAACACCAGAAACATATAGTGGGAAGAACCACCACCTAACACATATTCTGTCTGTTGCCAGAGATATGGGAAAGTGAGTAATTCCGGAAAATCAGGGCGAATCAGAGCAGTACCGGAAATTACTCCTCCGGGAATGTAAGACCAGTCAGCACGGTTTAACCCATAACCCACTGTAGCTGATTTTGCTCCCACTCCCGAAGCGAAAGAGGCTGTATTACTGCCCGGATGGCAACCCAGAACAAAGTTAAGGGCGTTGAATACGTAGTCTGCATCAAATAGATCGGGGTAACTCTTAGAAAGGAAATACTGTCGGAAACCAAAGGCCTGAATGTCCCAGCCTGCACCCCAGATATGAGGACGATACGGAATACCATAAGGAGTTTCAGTTCTTTGTTTCTCAAACTCGGCACTCAGATTCTGCAGACTTTTACGTATGGCACTTGAAAAATCGGAATTGCCGATCTGCTGGTCTGCACGTGCAATAATCCATCCCAGATCTTTTATATGCTCCTGGATATAGGCACGTTCTTTCAGGAGGTAGTTTTTATATTTTGCATCTCCGGTAGTGATAAATAATTCTACCGCTGCATGAATTCTGGAGGATGTAGCTTTGGGCTCATCACGCGTAATGTCGAAAAGGGTACGGGCGGTTTGCAACGACTGAATACTTAGAGTGTCGTTGAATCCCTTCAAAACGCGGGAAACCGCAGCTAAGTGAGCTGCAGTACTAAGCTCACGCGATGGATTATCTTCCGTAAAAACCCAACGATCATCTTTATTTCCAGGGATGTTATCTGTCATCGCTCCTGCATCACCCAGCAATACATATTGTCTCAGGTCGTTACAGATTATCCCTCTGTACAAGCGTCCAAGCGAACGATAAGCTCCCACCACACTGAGTGCTCCATTCTCTACCTGCTGTAACATATCCGGTTTGCCGTCGGGCTGATGTATCTCTGTAATGCGGGTATGGAAATCGATGGCGGTTGCATCGTATTTCTGTCCGAACGATTCGTATGCCAATGCCAGAATATATGCTTCCCCGCTTTGAGATTCTACCCGAAGATCGAAATCTCCCGCATCATGCCATCCTCCAATATTCAGTCCCGGTACTATATCTCCCGGGTTAAAACGGGTAAGTGTAGACGTTCCCTGACTATAACCATCTATATGATTTAAGGCAGGTGCCATACGTGCATCGTCAAGGTGACAGAAATTATGCCACACCCTGTATTTTTCATTCACTCGCATATGACACATCTGGACAGGTAAAAAATACTCCAATACAGGCTGCCACACTCCTCTGTCGTAGATATTTTTGGCAATTCGAAAAACGGAGGAGACGGAAGCACCGTATCGAATCAGATAGAGTCCTTCTTCTTTTATATCGCTGAAATCGGCTTTTAAATAATTGTAGCGGAGAAATGCCCCCCAGCTCTTCAGGTCGATTGTCTTTACCAGCTTTTCTCCCTGGGGGGTAACGGAATATAATTCAGCCTTTACCTGAGGTTGATCCCTTTTATCCAGCTCTATTACTGCTAACTTAGGCTGCGCGGGGTGATATCCCAGTTGGGAAGTCTGCACAACCGGTTTATACAACCAGTCTTTTACAGTATTAGGGGTGATGGTCCATTTTATAGCTCCCTTAGTCACCCCTGCAGGGATATCAGTTCGTACTACAAACCATCCATTATTATGATTCATCCTGCCATCATACAGCTTAAGCTTCTCTGAATCAGATTTAATCGTAAATCTGTTATAGGGATCGTCGGGGCGAATTGTAAAACTATATCCTGCGGCATAGGGTTCTGCTATAAGATCGTCTGCTACAATCGGACTATAGCCCGATCCCACAAGCTGTAGGATATCGGCTTTTTTATCTTCGTTAACCGACTCAGGCAAATAATTGCCTGCATGCCGGTGATTAGAAGGAATCGAGATAGCCGGTCCATTGGGCTGTTGAGGGAAGATTCCTGTTTGATCGTCCATAATCCAGGGTTTGCCAAAAAGAGAACCGGGGAAAAGTTCGAAATTAAATCCTACCTTCCCAATAAATTCTTCGGGGATAGGACGGTCCAGGTCTACCGTGATTTCTACCGAACCACCAACACCTCTTACTGTTACAGTATAGTTAAACTGAAGATCAGGATAAATCATAGGGTTGAAACCTGTCAAATGACGGGACGAATCAGGGTAAGAAAGATTGGCAACAATAGCATTGGCGGATACATCCACTTTACGACTTCTTTGTGCAGGAACCGGCTGCCATTGTCCGGGGGTTTGTTCCAAACGTATGTCGCCATTAGTTGCGACTCTGTTTCCATGCATGATGATACAAACGCCACCCTGATGTCCTTCCGGGTAAATGTCGTCAAATGCCATTACATCCACACCGCCATTCTGAAAATAACCCGACGGATTAAGCTTAAATTCCTGGGCGTTGGAAAGGGCACACGCACTTATCAATGCCCACAAGCCACATAGTAGTTTTCTCTTCATAATTCTTATTCAATATAATATTTTTAATACATAGCAGTTTCCATTTGTAAAACTTATCAATCTGCTGCTAATAGTGGTTTAAGGCTGTTCTTACTCAAATATTAATCACAAATATAGTATTTTTATATTGGAATGAAACCTACCTGCAAACATTTTATATGGCTTATCTGTTTTAGGGTTGATAGCAATTATAATGTTTATTTTAAAGTAATAATACAATGTCAATTAAAAGAGTTTGGGTAGAAGACGACTGCATATCATGCGGTAGCTGCGAAAGTATTTGTCCGGAAGTATTTGAAGTTATTGATATTTCACAAGTAAAAGAAGGTGTTGTTTTTGCCGATTTTGAAGCAGGGATCACCGATGCTGCAGACAATTGCCCGGTTAGTGTAATTAAGTTTGAATAGATAGATAAATGAATCGTTTTTTACGGCTGTTTCAGTTTGTTATGTACATTCTGAGACAGCCGTTCTTGTTTGTATTAGGTTATAAATCGCTATCAGTCTTTCAGTTTGACTTATAAATCCACATTAGAAAGGCAATATAATAGACATTTTGCTTTTTATTTCTATCTTTGAGGCATCATATTATAATAAATTACAGCAGATGAACGAACAAATTAAACAAATTGCAGCGCGTCTGGCCGGACTTAGAGATGCCCTGGAAATAACAGTGGAAGAGATGGCCAATGTTTGCAATCTCTCAACTGAAGATTATTTGTTGCTGGAAACCGGCACGGTTGATATTTCGGTAAGTGTGCTCCATCAGATATCACAGGCCTATGGCATCGCATTAACAACACTAATGTTTGGCGATGAACCTAAAATGAGTTCTTATTTTGTAACACGAAAAGGGACTGGCGTTATGGTAGAGCGTGTTAAGGCGTATAAATATCAATCACTGGCAGCAGGTTTTGTAAACCGGAAAGCCGATCCGTTTATGGTAACGGTTCATCCCAAACCGGAAGATGAGGAGATATTTCTAAACTCCCATTCCGGACAAGAATTTAACATGGTTGTAAGCGGACGAATGTTGATTCGGATTAATGGAAAGGATCTCATACTTAGTGAGGGCGACAGCATTTACTTTAATTCCGAACTTCCGCATGGAATGAAAGCTTTAGATGGTGAAAAGGTGAGTTTTCTGGCTGTAATATTATAATGAAAGAGAAAAGAAAGATCATGTTAGAAAGATTCGTAAAACAAACGACATTTGAGTCGCAAGAAGATTTTATCAAGAATTTCAAGGTTATAGTTCCGGAAAATTTCAATTTCGGGTATGATGTTGTTGATGTTTGGGCAGATGAAGAGCCAAATCGGAAAGCTTTGTGTTGGACAAACGATAAAGGAGACCATGTAGATTTTACATTTGCCGAGATTAAAAAATATTCCGACCAAACAGCTTCATACTTTCAATCGTTAGGTATTGGTCATGGAGATATGGTAATGCTCATTCTTAAACGTCGTTTCGAGTTCTGGTTTTCCATTATTGCCTTACATAAGTTAGGAGCTGTAGCAATTCCGGCAACCCATCTGCTTACAAAGAAAGACATTGTTTATCGGGCTAATGCTGCTGATATTAAAATGATTGTTGTTGCCGGAGAGGAAGAGATTACCAAACATGTGCTAGATGCCATGCCGGAATCTCCAACTGTTAAAACATTAGTTTCGATTGGTCCGGAAGTTGCAGAAGGTTTTGAGGATTTCCATAAGGGAATTGAAAATGCAGCTCCATTTACCCGTCCGAAGCATGCAAATAGCAACGAAGATATTTCTCTGATGTATTTTACTTCAGGCACCACAGGTAACCCTAAAATGGTGGCACATGATTTCACGTATCCGTTGGGACATATTGTCACTGGTAGTTACTGGCATAACCTTCATTCAGACAGCTTGCATCTTACTATCGCCGATACAGGATGGGGAAAGGCTGTATGGGGAAAGTTATACGGTCAATGGATTGCAGGAGCTAATGTGTTCGTATACGACCACGAGAAATTTATTCCGGCAAATATGTTACAGATGATTCAAGATTATGGTATTACATCATTGTGTGCTCCTCCCACTATCTTCCGTTTTTTAATCAGGGAAGATTTATCCAAATATGATTTATCATCTCTAAAATACTGTACAATTGCGGGAGAAGCTCTAAATCCGGCCGTTTATGAATCGTTTTATAAATTGACTGGAATCAAATTGATGGAAGGCTTCGGTCAGACTGAAACAACTCCTACTGTAGCTACTTTTCCATGGATGGAACCCAAACCAGGATCAATGGGTGTACCAAACCCCCAATATGATGTTGATTTGATTCGTCCGGATGGCTCTCCGGTTGAAGATGGAGAACAGGGCCAAATTGTGATCCGTACCTGTAATGGAAAACCGCTTGGCTTGTTTAAAGAATATTACCGTGATTCTGAACGGACTAAAGAAGCTTGGCACGATGGTGTATACTATACCGGAGATATTGCCTGGCGCGACGAAGATGGCTATCTGTGGTTTGTTGGCAGAGCCGATGACGTTATAAAAAGCTCAGGCTATCGTATCGGTCCGTTTGAAGTTGAAAGTGCACTTATGACTCATCCCGCGGTTGTGGAATGTGCCATTACCGGTGTTCCCGACGAGATACGCGGCCAGGTAGTTAAGGCAACTATCGTATTGGCTAAGGATTACAAAGAATATGATAAAGAAGCTCTTACAAGAGAAATCCAGGATCACGTTAAGAATGTAACAGCTCCTTACAAGTATCCACGTATTGTTGAATTTGTAAACGAGCTTCCGAAAACAATCAGTGGTAAAATTCGTCGTGTTGAAATCCGCGACAAAGACACAAACAAATAAAACTGGAAAACTAATATTTTATGCTTCGTTTTAAAAAAATAGCAGTAAAGATTGGTAGTAATGTACTTACCCGCAAAGACGGAACGCTCGACATTACACGCATGTCTGCGTTAGTAGATCAGGTAGCCGATCTGCACAAGCAGGGGGTCGAAGTGGTACTTATTTCCTCAGGGGCTGTTGCGTCGGGACGAAGTGAGATTAAGGTAAGCAAGAAGCTGGATGCTGTTTCGGCGCGTCAACTTTATTCGGCTGTAGGACAGGCAAAACTGATAAACAGATACTACGAATTATTTAGGGAACACCGCATTTCGTGTGGACAGGTACTCACTACCAAAGAAAACTTTGGTAGTCGTACCCACTACCTGAATCAAAAACATTGCATGGAGGTAATGCTTGAAAACAAGGTTATTCCCATTGTTAATGAAAATGACACGATTTCTGTTACAGAACTCATGTTTACGGATAACGATGAGCTTTCTGGATTAATTGCAGCCATGATGGGTATGGATGCTCTTATTATACTGAGTAATATAGACGGTATATATAACGGGAATCCATCAGAACCCGGTACACATGTAATCAGGGAGATAGAAGCTGGTAAACAGGATCTTTCAGAATACGTACAGGTTACCAAATCACAGTTCGGAAGAGGAGGCATGCTCACCAAGAGCGTGATAGCTCAAAAAGTAGCCGACGAAGGAATTACCGTTCTTATAGCAAATGGAAAAAAAGATAATATCCTTCCTGAACTGCTCGCAAAGGATAGCAAGACTATCTGTACGAGATTTATTCCGGCAGAAAAACCCGTGAGCAGTGTAAAAAAATGGATTGCTCATTCAGAAGGTTTTGCAAAAGGGGAGGTGCATGTAAATAAAGGAGCAGAAGAGGCCTTGCTACTGCCTAAGGCTTCCAGCGTTTTATTAGTTGGAGTTATCAAAATTGTTGGTAACTTTGAAAAGGACGATATTGTTAAAATAATGAACGAAGAGGGAATGCAGATTGGGGTTGGTTGTGCCGGATATAGCAGTCGGGAAGCATCTAAGCTGATTGGCAAGCGCGACCAGAAACCCCTGATTCATTACGACTACCTCTACTTAGATTGATAGCTTATGGATTTGAATGCAACTTTCAAACGTGTACAACAGTTGTCGGCGTCACTGGTTGGACTGAGCGATGAAACAATTAATTTGATATTAATTGAAACAGCCGATGCTGCAGTAGCCCAAAGTAAATTTATTTTGGATGCTAATGCATCTGATTTGGCATTAATGAATCCGGACGATCCTAAATTCGACCGGTTAAAACTGACGGAAGACCGGATTAAGGGTATTGCATCCGACATGAAGTCGGTTGCCTCACTCCCATCTCCTCTAGGCCGGATTCTGGGAGAGTGGATTCGTCCCAACGGAATGAAAATTAAAAAAGTTTCTGTTCCTTTCGGAGTAATTGGTATGATTTACGAAGCCAGACCGAATGTTACGTTTGATGTGTTTTCTCTTTGCCTGAAATCGGGTAATGCCTGTATTCTTAAAGGAGGATCAGATGCAGATCATTCCAACCAAGCATTGGTTAAGATCATTCACGGTGTCCTTGCAAAATATCATATTGATCCGGCTGTTTGCACATTACTTCCTGCCGACCGAGAAGCTACTACCCAGCTGCTTAATGCTGTTGGATACGTAGATCTGATTATTCCGAGGGGAAGCAGCTCGTTGATTAATTTTGTAAGAGATAACGCGCGCGTACCTGTAATTGAAACAGGTGCAGGAATTTGTCATACCTACTTCGACACTTCGGGTGATAAAGTAAAAGGTAAAGAAATAATAACCAATGCAAAAACTCGTCGGGTTAGTGTTTGTAATGCTTTAGATTGCCTTGTTATTCATAAAGATCGTATCAGTGACTTACCATTTCTTTGTAGTGATCTGGCTGAAAAAAGAGTTATAATCTATGCTGACGAATTAGCATTTTCAGTGCTCAGGAATAATTATCCGGAGGATTTACTGAAGGTTGCGACACCCGAAAGCTTTGGAACAGAGTTTCTGGATTACAAAATGAGCATAAAAACAGCCGCATCTTTTGAAGAAGCGTTAAATCATATTGGATTGTTTAGCAGTAAACACAGTGAGTGTATTATTGCGGAATCTCTCCAGACAATTTCCAGGTTTCAGCAATTGGTTGATGCTGCATGTGTATATGTAAATGTCTCCACAGCATTCACGGATGGAGCCCAATTCGGTTTCGGAGCGGAAATAGGTATTAGTACGCAGAAATTACATGCTCGTGGTCCGATGGCTTTAAACGAGATAACCACCTATAAGTATCTTATTGAAGGAAACGGACAAATTCGTTCATAGTACAAATGCATTAATAGATAATAAAATGAAGAATTTTACTTGTGTTAAGGATCTGGGAGATCTGCAGGTAGCGCTAAAAGAGGCGTTCGAAATAAAAAAAGATCGATATCAGTTTTGTGAACTGGGAAAAAATAAAACATTGTTGATGATATTCTTCAATTCAAGTCTGCGTACCCGTTTAAGTACTCAAAAGGCTGCTATGAACTTGGGGATGAATACAATGGTTCTGGATGTAAATCAGGGAGCATGGAAATTGGAAACCGAACGAGGTGTTATTATGGATGGCGATAAACCCGAACACCTGCTTGAAGCTGTTCCTGTAATGGGCTGTTATTGTGATATAATTGGCGTTCGTTCGTTTGCCCGTTTTGAGAACAAGGAAGAAGATTACAATGAAATGATTTTAAATCAGTTTATTAAATATTCCGGACGTCCTGTATTTAGTATGGAAGCTGCAACCAGACATCCACTTCAGAGTTTTGCCGACCTGATCACTATCGAAGAATATAAAAAGACGGCCCGTCCAAAGGTTGTTCTTACATGGGCTCCTCACCCCAAAGCTTTGCCCCAGGCTGTTCCCAACAGCTTTGCAGAATGGATGAACGCCGCTGATTATGAATTTGTAATTACACATCCCGAAGGCTACGAATTAGATCCGCAATTTGTTGGAAATGCTAAAGTGGAGTATGATCAAAAAAAGGCATTTAAAGGTGCTGATTTTGTATATGCGAAGAACTGGGCGGCCTATGCTGATCCAAATTATGGGCAAATACTTTCATTGGATCGATCATGGACTGTAGATGAAGATAAAATGGCGCTGACAAACAATGCTTATTTCATGCATTGTCTTCCTGTAAGACGAAATATGATTGTAACGGATGATGTTATAGAAAGTCCTCAATCAATAGTTATTCAAGAAGCTGCAAATCGCGAAATCTCTGCACAAGCCGTACTAAAAAGAATGTTGGAAAACCTTTAACCGGGAATATCCTATATCTATATTATGATAATAAAACGAAGAAAGAGGATGCTTAATTCATCCTCTTTCTTCGTTTTTATTTACTGTTAACAGGAAGCATAAACTTCGTTGTATTAAGCTTCGCCTTTAACCCCTCCTATCGGTGGAATAAAACCTTGGGGATGCTCGGTCTTTACCTGTCCGAATTGATCTTCAAAACGGTTCACATTATCTTGTAAAGCGTATAAAAGACGCTTGGCATTTTCTGGAGTCAATATGATCCGGCTCTGTACCTTGGCTTTTGGAACACCTGGAACCAACCGAATAAAGTCAAGTATAAACTCAGAAGAAGAGTGTGCAATGATTGCCAGATTAGCATATGTTCCCTGTGCTATCTCTTCAGATAATTCAATTTGAATTTCTGCATTCCCTTTTTTATTTTCCATCATATGTTTTATGTTGTTCGTTTAGTTGCAAAGATAGTAAAATAGATTTCTTTTAATGCAAAAACGACCACCTTCACAGGCAGTCGTTCTTTCGTTGTGTTTTAAATTCTCAATTCTTTAGACCAATGTAAAAATACTTTGTGTGTGTTAATGTCGAACTAGTTTTGGCATCCAAGTTAGGGCCTTTAATACCATAAAGACTAATCCTTTCATGCCACAAATTTATAGCGATTTCATATACTATGCAAATATTTTTTAATCAAAATACAATACTTTTCCGATTTTAAGTAATTTATTTTAGTTATTTAATCAAAACAAATGACTTTTTAGAGCTTAAAACGACTTTTTTCATATTTTTGTCTATAATCTGTTGGCGTACAACCTTTCCGTTTTTTAAAAATTCGATTAAAATTAGATACATTATTAAATCCACAATTATAACATATTTCGGTAATAGAAGCTGAGGTATCTATCAAACAACACACTGCCTGCGAAATCCGAATGTCATTAAGAGTATCGATAAAAGTCTTTCCTGTTCTTCTCTTAAGGAATCTGGTCAAGGAAGCTTCACTCATTCCACTGCTCCTGGATACTTCTCCCAGCATGATAGATTCTCTAAATTTTTCATGCATAAATCTTAAGATACTTTCCAGCTTCTCATTTTCGGAAGAACTAAAACCATCCACACTATTCTCGGAACTTAGCAGGCGCATTTGATTATCTGACGACAGAATTTTAAGAATTTCAACCATATGCAAAAAACTATGAAAAGAATCCGAATCATCTTTTGTTAGCTTTTTCAATTCAGGTATAATCCGGTCCAACATATCAGAAGAAAAAACCAATCCTTTGGAAGCATCCTCAAACATCTGCCTAATTGATTTGAAGTGGCGTGTATTAAGAATACTATCAAATACATCTGCCCGAAATTGAATGGTTATTTCACAAACTGTCTCTGCAGCACAATGATGATTAGAATATGCATGCTTCGTTCCACCGGCAACCATGACTAAATCTTTGTCGCCAATCTCTTCCATCGAATCACCAACAATTCGCAATGCACCCTTCGCTCCTTCCAGATAATTGAGCTCAAATTCCGGATGTATATGCAACGGGTATTCGAACCCTCTTTTCTGTGGACGATGAATTATAACGAAACAATCGTCTTCACCCAATGGGGTTACCTCCTTTAGGTAATCTTCTGCAGGTTCCATACAGAATACACTACTGAATAATCAAAGTCGAAAGTACAGGACAATGATCCGATGGATACAAAGCATTTAACATATCAGTAAGAACTCCGTAACGCATTACTTTTATATTTCCTTTTATAAAAATATAATCTATAAGCGAGCGCTCAGCCATTTTAACGCGGCCAAAATCATGGAAAGACCAGTTTGGACCATAAACAAGCGGAGATACTGAACGCGTATCTGTTAAAGAATATCCTTCCGGCGAATTAGTCAACACCTGGATAGGATCATCGGTGGGGACTGCATTAAAGTCTCCGGTAACTATTACCGGATAATTGCGAGACAATTCTTTGACCTTGTTGATCACAAGCAAAGCACCTTCGTGACGTGCCACTTTTCCAATATGATCCAGGTGAGTGTTTAACATAAACAGTCGTTTTCCGGTACTTTTATCTTCAAAGACACCCCAGGTTGCCACTCTTTCACAAGCAGCATCCCATCCTTTCTTTCCTACGGCATCACAATCTTCAGATAACCAGAAATTTCCGGAATCAATTACTTTAAATCTCTTCTTATTATAAAATATAGAGGCATATTCACCTTTAGTTTTTCCATCTTCTCTACCAACTCCAATATAACCATAATCAGGTAATCTTGAGGCCATATCCATTAGTTGATTATGCAGAACTTCTTGCATACCAATCAAATCCGCTTCATGGAATTTCACCAGATTCGCGGCAAATTCCTTTCTGAATTTCCATTGATTATCACCGTCACCCGCATTGTCCATCCGGATGTTATAACTCATCACATTAATGGGTTGAGGAGTTATCTGACTTTGTGCAAATAAAAAACCTGAGCATTGTGCCAGCAGCACTAAAAGAAGAAGTAACTTTTTCATATTTGATTACTATTTTTACATCTAAGAATTGTTGTTCACAAATTTAATAGGATAGGTTAAATAAAACAAATTGTATCAATAAAAAAAGGGATTTCAGTTACCCGAAATCCCTTTTTTATTTATTCAGATTAAATATTAATCATGCTCTACAGTCTTGAAGTCGACCACATTCTTTCTGGTAGCAAAAATACGTTCGAATTCGTCTTTTGCGCCAACTACAAGTTTGTCGAAATCTCGCTGACCAGTACCAGCAGGGATGAGGTGTCCGCAAATAACGTTTTCCTTCAAACCTTCCAAACGGTCTACTTTACCATTGATAGCAGCTTCGTTCAATACCTTCGTAGTTTCCTGGAAGGATGCAGCAGACATAAAGCTGTTAGTTTGCAATGCAGCACGGGTGATACCCTGAAGAATCTGGTTCGTAGTAGCAGGAACTGCATCACGTACTTCAACCAATTTAAGATCTCGGCGCTTCAACATACTGTTTTCATCTCTTAACTTACGAGCTGTAACAATCTGCCCTGCAACCATAGTCTGAGAATCTCCGGCATCCATGACAACCTTCTTACCCCAGATACGATCATTCTCATCCATTACATCCAATTTATCAACCACCTGCTGTTCAAGGAAACGTGTATCTCCCGGATCAACAACTTCTACTTTGCGCATCATCTGACGAACAATAACTTCAAAGTGCTTGTCATTAATCTTCACACCCTGCAGACGGTAAACATCCTGAACTTCGTTCACAATGTATTCCTGTACTGCTGTAGGACCCTTGATTGCCAAGATATCTGATGGAGTTGTAGCTCCGTCAGAAAGCGGCATACCCGCACGGATATAGTCATTTTCTTGTACCAACAACTGCTTAGACAGAGGTACCATATACTTCTTAACTTCGCCTAGCTTAGATGTTACTGTAATTTCACGATTACCCCTCTTAATCTTACCAAAACCGATTTCTCCATCAATTTCGGATACAACTGCAGGGTTAGACGGATTACGAGCCTCAAACATTTCAGTTACACGAGGCAAACCACCGGTGATATCACCAGCCTTACCTACTGCACGAGGAATCTTAACCAATACTTCACCAGTCTTAACCTTATCGCCATTCTCCTTGATAACGTGTGCACCAAGAGGTAAACTATAAGTCTTCAGGTAATTTCCGTTCTCATCCACGATATGTGCTGAAGGAACTTTGGTCTTATCTTTAGATTCAATGATAATCTTTTCTTTCAAACCAGTTGTTTCATCGCTCTCTACCTTGTAGGTCACATTTTCAACAACACTTTCGAATTCAATCTTACCAGCAACTTCTGATACAATAACGGCATTGAATGGGTCCCACTCAATAATAACATCACCCTTCTTAACCAATGCTCCATTAGAGAAGAACAATTTAGAACCATAGGGGATATTATGAGTAAGCAATACAATCTTTGTATTAGGATCCACAATACGCATTTCGGCCAAACGGCTAACTACCACCTGATATTTTGAGCCGGTAGCTTCATCTACGGCCTCAACCGAACGAAGCTCGTCAATCTCAAGAATACCGTCAAACTTAGAAGAGATGCTATTTTCTGTTGCAATGTTTGAAGCAATACCACCGACGTGGAAAGTACGCAATGTAAGCTGAGTTCCCGGCTCACCGATGGATTGTGCAGCAATAACACCAACCACTTCTCCCTTTTGAACCATTCGGCCTGTTGCAAGGTTACGTCCATAACATTTTGCACAAACACCTTTCTTCGATTCACAAGTAAGAACGGAACGGATTTCTACGCTTTCAATTGGTGAATCCTGAATCTTCTTAGCAGCATCTTCTTTGATTTCTTCTCCAGCCTCAACAAGAATGTCTCCTGTTAACGGATGTTGAATATCATGAACAGAAACTCTACCTAATATTCTTTCATACAAAGAGGCAACCACCTCTTCATTATTCTTTAATTCTGTACAAACAAGACCACGTAATGTTCCACAGTCGTCTTCGTTGATGATAACATCATGTGAAACGTCAACCAAACGACGTGTCAGATAACCAGCATCAGCTGTTTTCAACGCCGTATCCGCCAAACCTTTACGGGCACCGTGGGTAGAGATAAAGTACTCTAGCACAGACAAACCTTCTTTAAAGTTCGAAAGAATCGGGTTTTCAATAATCTGACCACCTTCTGATCCACTTTTCTGAGGTTTAGCCATCAAACCACGCATACCTGACAACTGACGAATCTGTTCTTTCGAACCACGGGCACCTGAATCCATCATCATGAATACAGAGTTGAACCCTTGATTGTCGTTGGTAAGTTGCTTTATCAAGATGTTAGACAACTTACTGTTAACGTGTGTCCAGGTATCGATAATCTGGTTATAACGTTCGTTGAAAGTGATGAAACCCATGCTATAGTTAGCCAAAATCTGTTCAACTTCGGCATATCCTTCTTTAATAAGCTCATCTTTCTCAACAGGAATAAGAACGTCGGCCAAGTTGAACGACAATCCCCCCTTAAAGGCCATGTAATAACCCAAATCCTTAATATCATCAAGGAATAGAGCCGTTCTGGCAACTCCACAAACCTTTATAACCTTACCAATAATATCACGAAGGGATTTTTTACCCAAAACTTCGTTAATATAACCTACTTCTTTTGGAACGAACTCATTAACCATCAAACGGCCAACAGAAGTTTCAACCATCACTTTTACGAAGTTACCATTTTCATCCACGTCGTCCACATATACTTTGATAGGAGCATGAATGTCAACTTTCTTTTCATTGTAAGCAATAGTAGCCTCTTCAGGACCATAGAATACAAGTCCGGTACCAAGAGATCCCTGACGAATCTTAGTGATATAATACAGACCAAGCACCATATCCTGTGAAGGAACAGTAATTGGTGCACCATTCGCCGGATTCAGAATGTTATGAGAAGCAAGCATTAACATTTGAGCTTCCAAAACAGCTTCATTACCAAGAGGCAAGTGAACAGCCATCTGGTCACCGTCAAAGTCCGCGTTAAATGCGGTACAAGCCAATGGGTGCAGCTGAATTGCCTTTCCTTCAATTAATTTAGGTTGGAAAGCCTGAATACCTAAACGGTGCAATGTAGGAGCACGGTTAAGAAGAACAGGATGTCCTTTCATTACGTGTTCCAAAATATCCCAAACTACAGGTTCTTTGCGATCAACAATCTTCTTTGCAGATTTAACTGTTTTAACAATACCTCTTTCTATTAGTTTGCGGATAACAAATGGTTTATATAATTCGGCAGCCATATTCTTTGGCAAACCGCATTCATGCATTTTTAATTCCGGACCAACAACAATTACCGAACGGGCTGAATAGTCAACACGTTTACCCAATAAGTTCTGACGGAATCGACCTTGCTTTCCTTTCAAACTATCTGAAAGTGATTTCAAAGGTCTGTTAGCATCAGTTTTAACTGCACTCGACTTTCTTGAATTATCAAACAATGAATCGACAGCTTCCTGCAACATACGTTTTTCATTACGTAAAATCACTTCAGGAGCTTTAATATCAATTAATCGTTTCAGACGGTTATTACGGATAATAACACGACGATACAAATCATTCAAGTCGGATGTAGCAAAACGACCTCCATCCAATGGAACCAAAGGACGAAGTTCTGGAGGAATAACAGGAACAACGCGTACAATCATCCATTCGGGTTTATTTCTACCCTTTGACGAACGGAAAGATTCCACCACCTGCAATCGTTTCAAAGCCTCATTTTTTCTCTGTTGCGATGTATCAGTGCTCGCACGGTGACGAAGATCATAAGATAAAGTATCCAGATCCAAGCGTGCCAACATATCATAAACAGCTTCTGCTCCAATCTTAGCAATAAACTTATTTGGATCAGAATCCTCCAACATCTGATTTTCTCTTGGCAGTGAGTCCAAAATCTGAAGATATTCTTCTTCAGAAAGCAGGTCGTACTCAGCTACAGTATCAACAGATCCCGGTTGGATAACCACATAACGTTCGTAATAAATGATTGAGTCAAGCTTTTTAGTAGGTAAACCCAATAAATAACCAATCTTATTAGGAAGTGAGCGGAAATACCAGATATGAGCTACAGGTACAACCAAATGGATGTGCCCCATACGTTCACGACGAACTTTCTTCTCTGTAACTTCAACCCCGCAACGATCACAAACAATACCTTTATATCTGATACGTTTGTATTTTCCGCAATGACACTCATAATCCTTAATAGGACCAAAGATGCGTTCGCAAAACAACCCGTCTCTTTCCGGTTTGTATGTACGATAATTGATCGTTTCCGGTTTTAGCACTTCGCCGCTTGAGTTTTCGAGAATCTCTTCGGGTGAGGCAAGACCGATGGTTATTTTTGAAAAGTTACTCTTTATCTTGTTTTCTTTTCTAAAGGCCATATTGTTTTTTTATAAAGAGTTATCAATTGATAAAGTAGATGAGCCAAAGCTCATCTACTAATATAATGTTGAATTAATCCAGTGTAAAGCTTAAACCAAGACCTCTAAGTTCATGCAGCAATACATTCAATGATTCCGGAATACCAGGTTGTGGCATTGGATCACCTTTCACAATTGCTTCATAAGCTTTTGAACGACCTACTACGTCGTCCGACTTGATTGTAAGAATTTCCTGCAAGATATGTGCCGCACCGAATGCCTCGAGTGCCCAAACCTCCATTTCCCCGAAACGCTGACCACCAAATTGAGCTTTACCACCAAGAGGTTGTTGCGTAATAAGAGAATACGGACCAATAGAACGGGCATGCATTTTGTCGTCAACCATGTGTCCAAGTTTCAGGAAGTAGGTTACACCCACAGTTGCTGGTTGGTCAAAACGATCACCTGTACCACCATCATACAAATATGACTTACCGTAACGAGGAATTCCAGCCTTATCAGTCCACTCATTCATGTCATCGATAGACGCTCCGTCAAAAATAGGAGTCGCAAACTTAACATTCAATTCGCGTCCGGCCCAACCCATAACCGCTTCAAAAATCTGGCCAAGGTTCATACGAGAAGGCACACCAAGAGGATTCAAACAGATATCAACCGGCGTTCCATCTTCAAGGAAAGGCATATCTTCCTGGCGAACAATCTTGGAAACAATACCCTTGTTACCGTGACGTCCTGCCATCTTATCACCCACCTGAATTTTACGTTTCTTAGCAATATATACTTTTGCCATCTGAACAATACCAGTAGGAAGTTCGTCTCCGATTGTAAGGTCGAATTTCTTACGTTTAAGCTCTGCATCCAATTCCTTATTTTTCTTTAAGTAATTCAGAATTACAGCCTTAATCATATCATTCTTCTGAGCGTCTGCAGTCCATTTGCTTACCTGGATTGATTCATAGTCAAGTTCCTCCAATGCCTTACGGCTAAATTTGGCACCCTTGGCTACAACTTCCATATTCATGTAATCTTTCACACCCTGTGATACTTTTCCAGCAGTAAGGGTTAAAAGTTTTTCTACCAACTGACCTTTAAGCTCGGCCATTTTGTGTTCGTAATCTTCATCCAGCTTTGGCAAAATAGCCTTGTCGGTAAGTCTTGATTTTCTCTTTTTAACAGCCTTTGAAAAGAGGCTTGTACCGATAACCACACCATGCAAAGACGGTTTAGCTTTCAAAGAGGCATCCTTAACATCACCCGCCTTATCACCAAAGATAGCACGAAGTAATTTCTCTTCAGGTGATGGATCTGATTCTCCTTTAGGAGTAATCTTACCAATCATAATATCACCCGGTTCGATACGAGCACCAACGCGAACAATACCTCTTTCATCAAGATCTTTTGTTGCATCTTCACTCACATTGGGAATATCGGAGGTAAGCTCTTCCATTCCTCGCTTGGTTTCACGAACTTCAAGGATATACTCATCAACATGAACAGATGTGAAGAAGTCTTCACGTACCATACGTTCATTCAATACAATAGCATCCTCATAGTTATATCCCTTCCAAGGCATGTAAGCCACCTTGATGTTGCGACCTAAAGCAAGTTCGCCATTTTGAGTTGAATAACCTTCTGTCAGAATATCCCCGGCTGTTACGCGCTGACCTTTGCGACAAATAGGACGCAGGTCGACCGTTGTACCCTGGTTCGTTTTTCTGAACTTTGGTATAATATAAGTTTTAACCGAATCTTCGAAGCTTACAAATTCTTCTTCTTCAGAACGGTCATATTTAATCTTGATACATGTTGCATCTACAAATACAATCTCACCTTCACGTTCAGCCATAATCTGAGTACGAGAATCACGTACAAGCTGTTTTTCAATACCAGTACCTACAATCGGGGCATCGGTACGCAACAAAGGAACAGCCTGGCGCATCATGTTCGATCCCATCAACGCACGGTTTGCATCATCATGTTCGAGGAAAGGAATCAAAGAGGCGGCAATAGATGCAATCTGTGTAGGAGATACGTCCATTAAATCTACTTCATCCGGAGAAACTACGGGGAAGTCGGCCTCAAAACGAGACTTAACCTTATCCCTGATAAATTTACCATCATCATCCAATGGAGCGTTACCCTGAGCAATGGTCAACTCTTCCTCTTCTTCTGCTGTATAGTATTGCAGACCCTCGTCAGAGAAATCAACTTTACCATTTTCAACTTTACGATAAGGTGTTGAGATGAAGCCTAAATCATTGATTTTTGCATATACACATAATGAAGAGATCAATCCGATATTCGGACCTTCCGGTGTTTCAATCGGACAAAGACGACCATAATGCGTATAGTGAACGTCACGAACCTCAAAGCCCGCACGCTCACGCGATAGACCGCCTGGTCCCAATGCCGATAAACGACGTTTATGTGTAATTTCAGCCAATGGATTGGTTTGATCCATAAACTGAGAAAGCGCATTAGTACCGAAGAATGAATTTACTACCGAAGAAATGGTCTTAGCATTAATAAGATCGATCGGAGTAAACACTTCGTTATCTCTTACGTTCATACGTTCGCGAACCGTACGAGACATACGAGCCAGACCAACACCGAATTGGTTGTATAGCTGCTCGCCAACCGTACGAACACGACGGTTACTTAAGTGGTCGATATCATCAACTATTGCCTTTGAGTTAATAAGCTCAATCAAATACTTGATGATCTCGATAATATCTTCTTTCGTCAAGACTTTAACGTCTTCACTTGTTGAAAGATTTAGTTTTTTATTAATTCGATAACGACCTACTTCCCCAAGATCGTAACGCTTTTCTGAGAAGAATAAATTGTTGATAACTTCACGTGCACTTGCATCATCAGCAGGTTCAGCATTACGCAGCTGTCTGTAAATATAAAGGACAGCTTCTTTTTCTGAGTTACTGGGGTCTTTCTGAAGCGTATTATAAATAATAGCAAAATCAGAAAGATTCTGGTCCTCACGATGAAGTAATATATTCTGTACGCCAGATTCCAGGATAGAAACTATATTATCTTCATCCAGCACCGACTCACGGTCGATAATAACTTCATTTCGTTCAATAGAAACTACCTCACCTGTATCTTCGTCTACAAAATCTTCTACCCACGTTTTTAATACACGTGCAGCAAGTTTACGGCCTAAAAGTTTCTTAAGATTAGTTTTGTTTACCTTTACTTCTTCAGCAAGATTAAAGATTTCGAGGATATCCCGGTCACTTTCAAAACCAATAGCACGTAAAAGTGTAGTTACAGGTAATTTCTTTTTACGGTCAATGTATGCATACATGACATTATTGATGTCTGTTGCAAATTCGATCCAGGAACCCTTGAATGGAATGATACGTGCCGAATATAATTTAGTACCATTGGCATGGATGCTTTGACCAAAGAATACCCCGGGAGAACGGTGCAACTGCGAAACTACAACGCGCTCTGCTCCATTTATAACAAACGTACCACGCTCTGTCATATATGGAATCGGACCCAGATAAACATCCTGAATAACCGTATCAAAATCCTCGTGATCTGGATCGGTACAGTAAAGTTTCAACTTTGCTTTTAAAGGCACACTATAGGTTAATCCACGTGCAATACATTCGTCGATAGTGTAGCGGGGCGGATCGATATAATAATCTAAGAACTCCAACACAAAATTGTTACGAGTATCTGCAATGGGAAAATTCTCTGCAAACACCTTATACAATCCCTCCTTCTTGCGCTTTTCGGGGGGTGTGTCAAGTTGAAGAAAGTCTTGAAATGACTTCAATTGTACTTCGAGAAAGTCCGGATAAGGAAGTGGATTCTTTATCGAAGCAAAATTAACTCTTTGGTTTTCAGCTGTTGAAGACATCTAGTAAGGAATTTATTGAACTTAATGAAAATATAGACACAAAAAGGTTAAGAATCTTTGTTTGCAAAGATTCTTAACCAAATCACCTGATTACCAGGCTAGAAATACTATTTAAGCTCAACTTCAGCTCCAGCTTCTTCTAAGCTTGCTTTTAATGCTTCAGCAGTTGCTTTATCAACACCTTCCTTAACTACAGAAGGAGCAGCATCAACAAGATCCTTAGCTTCCTTCAATCCAAGGCCACATTGTTCTTTAACTGCTTTAACTACCTGAAGTTTTGCACTACCTGCGCTCTTCAAAACAACATCAAAAGATGTTTTTTCTTCAACAACCTCAGCAGCAGCTGCGGGACCGGCTACAGCAACAGCTGCAGCAGCAGGTTCGATTCCGTATTCTTCTTTAAGGATAGTTGCCAGTTCACTAACTTCTTTTACGGTCAAGTTTACTAATTGTTCTGCAAAAGCTTTCAAATCTGCCATTTTTGTATGAATTAAATGATTGTTATTCTTTGTAATATTTTAAAATTATCTTTCCTGGAGAGTTTGCAATACTCCATGAATTGTGTTTCCGCCCGACTTAAGAGCAGAGATAACGTTCTTAGCAGGAGATTGCAACAACATGATAACATCTCCGATAAGCTCGTTCTTACCCTTAACATTTACAAGAGCATCCAGGTTCTGTGCACCTACGTAGAAACATTCCTGTACGTAAGCAGCCTTCAACTGAGGCTTACCTTCACCTTTAGTATCTTTTGTAAAGTCTTTGATAAGTTTAGCAGGAACGTTAGCAACGTTAGAAAACATCACAGCGGTGTTTCCCTTCATTGAGTTGAATAAAGGCGAGAAATCACCTTCTACATTATCTAACGCTTTTTTAAGCAGGGTGTTCTTAACAACAACCAACTTTACTTCCTTCTTATAGCATTCTCTTCTCAAAGCGCTTGTTTTTTCAGCGTTAAGAGCTTCGATGTCTGTTAAATAGAAATTTGCATATTCATTAACAGTTGCTGTAAGCTGGTCTATAATAGCACTTTTATCTTCCTTTCTCATTGTTCAATTGTTTTATTAATTTTCTTCAACTGATTTAGGGTCAATTTTAATACCCGCACTCATTGTACTTGAAAGATAAATGCTCTTTACGTATGTTCCCTTAGCTGCAGACGGTTTCAATTTCATAAGTGTAGAAATGAATTCCTTTGCATTGTCGCGAATCTGATCCGCATTGAAAGAAACTTTACCTACAGATGTATGAACGATACCTGTCTTGTCTACCTTAAAGTCGATCTTACCTTGTTTAACTTCCTTCACAGCATTACCTACTTCATTAGTAACTGTACCGCTCTTTGGGTTAGGCATAAGACCACGAGGACCTAATACACGACCTAAAGCACCAATCTTACCCATGATAGAAGGCATTGTAATGATAACGTCAATATCAGTCCAACCACCTTTAATTTTTGCAATATAATCATCCAACCCTACATAGTCAGCACCAGCTTCAGTAGCTTCAGCTTCTTTGTCGGGAGTACATAATACAAGAACTCTAACTTGCTTACCTGTTCCATGAGGAAGTGAAACAACACCTCTCACCATCTGGTTTGCCTTACGGGGATCAACTCCTAAACGAACATCAATATCTACAGAAGCATCAAACTTTGTTGTAGTAATTTCTTTTACTAAAGCTGAAGCCTCTTTTAATGAATATGATTTCCCAGCTTCAATCTTGCCCAAAGCCAACTTTTGATTTTTTGTAAGTTTACTCATCTCAATTGAAGTTTATTAGTTATTTTCAGGGAATGCCCCTTTAACATTGATACCCATACTTCTGGCAGTACCAGCAACCATTTTCATGGCTGAAGTAACAGTAAAACAGTTAAGATCGACAATCTTGTCTTCTGCGATAGCTTTTACCTGTTCCCAAGTAATTTCGCCTACCTTCTTACGGTTTGGCTCTGCAGAACCACCTTTCAATTTTGCTACTTCCAACAATTGGATAGCAACAGGAGGTGTTTTAACAACAAAGTCGAAAGACTTATCAGCATAGTAAGTAATTACCACTGGTAATATCTTACCGCTTTTGTCTTGAGTTCTGGCATTAAATTGCTTGCAAAACTCCATAATATTAATACCCTTAGAACCTAAAGCAGGTCCAACAGGGGGAGAAGGGTTTGCCGCTCCTCCTTTAATCTGCAATTTAATTTGTCCAACAACTTCTTTTGCCATTTTTCTAAAATTTAGATATATAACACTAAAAACGGAAAGAATACACAATTCGTAACAAAAGTACTATTCCTTCTCCACTTGCATATAACCCAACTCAAGGGGGGTCTTACGTCCGAAGATCTTGACCATCACCTTCAGTTTCTTTTTCTCGGTGTTGACTTCTTCGATTAAGCCACTAAAGCCACTAAATGGACCAAAGGTAACTTTGACATTTTCGCCAACATAAAACTGGATATCCATTTCTTCCTGTTGTTCCTGAAACTCATCAACCGTACCTAAGATACGGTTCACTTCAGAAGGACGAAGGGGAACCGGATTATCCGATCCTCCAAGGAAACCAATTACGTTGGGGATATTTCTCAATCGATGAGCAACTTCTCCTACCAGAGCTGCTTCAACAAGTACATATCCAGGTAAGTAAGCTCTTTCTTTCATCACTTTCTTACCATTACGTACTGTAAAAGTCTTTTCTGTAGGAATTAAGACTTGAGATACATATTCTCCCAGATCCGTATTCTTAAGTTCAGCTTCCAGATACTCTCTAACTTTATTCTCTTTGCCACTAATGGCTCTGAGAACATAAAATTTCTTTTGTATGTCAGACATGAAAAACTGAATTAAAAAATTGTTTCGTAGAAGAAGCGCATTACTGTCTCAAAACCCAAATCAATCACAAAAATCAGTGCAGCGATCATAAGGGAAGCAAACATGACAACCACAGCACTATTGGATAGTTCTGATCTTGTAGGCCAAGAAACTTTATAAACAAGTTCGTTATAAGATTCTTTAATATAAGCAATTATCTTTTTCATTGAATCTATAGATTTTTAGCACGGGTCGAGAGACTCGAACTCCCGACACCTGGTTTTGGAGACCAGTGCTCTACCAACTGAGCTAGACCCGTATATAGTCAGCCCCGAGAGGCTGACTATTATTTAGATTGAATTAGTCGATCAATTCAGTAATCTGACCAGCACCTACTGTACGTCCACCTTCGCGGATAGCGAAACGAAGACCTACGCTACAAGCAACCGGGTAGATCAATTCTACAGTGATTGTCAAGTTGTCACCTGGCATAACCATTTCAGTTCCTTCTGGCAAAGTGATCTCACCAGTTACGTCCAATGTACGGATGTAGAACTGAGGACGATATTTGTTATGGAATGGAGTGTGACGACCACCTTCTTCTTTCTTCAGGATATAAACCTCAGCCTTGATTGTAGTGTGAGGAGTTACTTTTCCCGGGTGTGTGATAACCATACCACGTTTGATTTCAGTTTTGTCAACACCACGAAGCAACAAACCTACGTTGTCACCAGCTTGGCCTTCGTCCAAAATCTTACGGAACATTTCAACACCAGTTACAACTGATTTCTTTCCTTCAGAACCTAAACCGATAATCTGAACTTCTTCACCTGTTTTGATGATACCAGTTTCGATACGACCTGTAGCTACAGTACCACGACCAGTGATAGAGAACACGTCTTCAACAGGCATCAAGAAAGGCTTGTCAACTTCACGCGGAGGCAGAGGAATCCATGTATCACATGCATCCATCAATTCCATGATCTTATCTTCCCATTGTGGATCACCGTTCAAACCACCAAGAGCAGAACCACGGATAACAGGAGTATTGTCGCCGTCGAAATCGTAGAATGAAAGAAGTTCTCTCATTTCCATTTCAACAAGATCCAACATTTCTTCGTCATCAACAGAATCACATTTGTTCATGAAAACAACCAATTTAGGAACGTTTACCTGACGTGCCAATAGGATGTGTTCACGAGTTTGAGGCATAGGACCATCAGTTGCAGCAACAACGATAATAGCACCGTCCATCTGAGCAGCACCAGTTACCATGTTCTTAACGTAGTCGGCGTGACCCGGACAGTCAACGTGTGCATAGTGACGGTTAGCTGTCTGATATTCTACGTGAGAAGTATTGATAGTAATACCTCTTTCTTTTTCTTCAGGAGCATTATCAATCTGATCGAATGATTTTACTTCAGAAAGACCTTTTTTTGCCAATACGGTTGTAATAGCAGCTGTCAACGTTGTTTTACCGTGGTCAACGTGACCAATCGTACCTATGTTCACATGAGGTTTCGATCTGTCGAATTTCTCTTTTGCCATAACTTAATTGTTCTTTATATGATTAATGATCTGTACTTCTATCATTTTGAGCCGATGCCGGGACTTGAACCCGGGACCTCTTCCTTACCAAGGAAGTGCTCTACCGCTGAGCTACATAGGCAATAGAGCGGAAAACGGGACTCAAACCCGCGACCCTCAGCTTGGAAGGCTAATGCTCTATCAACTGAGCTATTTCCGCATCTTTATTTTTCAGTAAGTGGGCAGTGATGGATTCGAACCACCGAAGACGTAAGTCAGCTGAGTTACAGTCAGCCCCATTTGGCCACTCTGGTAACTGCCCAAAATATTTTTTTTAAAACAAAAAAGCACGCTTGCTTTTTTTTGAGCCTCTTGTCGGATTCGAACCAACGACCCCGAGATTACAAATCACGTGCTCTGGCCAACTGAGCTAAAGAGGCATTCAATATTTTTCTAACAGAAGCCGTTTCGTCACAACGGCGAAACGGCTGCAAATTTAGATATTTTTTCTAATATACCAAACTTATGAGGTAATATTTTATTTAGCTCTTGTTTTTTCCTTGAATTTAAGTAATTGTTTAGATAATGCTTCAACACAACTATCAACTGATTCTTCAAAAGTATCACTCACTTTCTCAGCAAACAACTCCCCACTCTTAATCTTAAGCTTTATTGACGCCTCCTTATTCTGAAATGTTTCAGGCTTTGTCACTTTAAAAAATACTTCGGCCTGCAATATTCCATCATAATACTGTTCCAGTTTGGAAACTTTCTTCTGAGTAAATGCTTCTAACTGTGTGAAAGCATCAAAGTGGATAGACTGAATTCGAATGTCCATAATAACCTCCTTTTTTTTTGCTCTGGGATGAGCATGATACACTTTTTTTAATTCCTCAAAGGTTGTATGCGTGTAAACACTGGTTGAAGCTAAACTACTATGTCCTAGTAACTCTTTCACAGCATTCAACTCTGCCCCGTTGTTCAACATACTTGTCGCAAATGAATGTCTTAGAACATGAGGACTCCGTTTTGCCAGCGCCGGTATCTCCGAGAGTCTCTTTGTTACTATTTGATAAACAATTCCGGAAGATAATTGGTTTCCGTTTTTCTTAACAAAAAGCCACTCACTTTCTGTTTCCGGTATTTTTTTTCTTATCTCGTTGTAAGCAAGTATCATATCCTTTAATCCGGACGCAAATGGAATCAGGCGTTGTTTATTTCTTTTCCCTGTCACTTTAAGTAGGGACGATTCAAAGTCTATATCAGACAACCTTATACCGGTCAGTTCCGAACACCGGATACCGGTATCATAGAACAATTCGATAATCAGGCGATCCCTCACTCCCTCAAATCCATCTTCAAAACCATCCCCATCCAGCAAAGATTCCATATCGGAATCCTTTATAAAATAAGGTAAAGGTTTCTTAGTTTTCGGCCCGCTTATCAAGCGCATGGGACTCGACTCAACTATTCCAAGTTTCAGAAGAAACTTATAAAACGACTTCAAAGAACTCAATTTACGGTTAACTGATACTGGAGAAATTTTATCGTTTAGCAATGCAACAATCCAATTCCTTACAACATCCGGACCTACATCCGTAAATCCGGACAAATCCGTCTCTTCTTTAAGATATAATTCAAATTGACACAGATCATTACAATACGCGCCAATGGTATGATCGGAATAATTCCGCTCATACCGTATATATTGTAAAAAAGAAGTTATCAACTCATTCACGCCGCATCAACATTTAATGCAACGAATGTAGCGATAAAAATTCAATTAAACAAGTTGAGGCTGTATTTATTCTTCAACCAATTGAAGTTGCTGAACATATACCGCACGCATATTCTGTTTTCTTTTAACCACAGAAGGTTTAGAGAAAGCCTGACGGTTTCTAAGTTCTTTAACAACACCTGTTTTTTCAAATTTTCTCTTAAATTTCTTAAGCGCTTTTTCAATATTTTCGCCTTCTTTCAATGGAACTACGATCATAATTTAATTTATTATAATATTTAATTAGTATATCCTCTAAATGGGCAGCAAAATTAGACATTGTTTCGTGATATTCAAAACATTCTTACAAATATTCGTATTTTTTTATGATTTTAATCTTCAATCACCTGTAGTATTTCTTTAAAAACCAACACCAGTCACTAAAAGACAAAACATTAAATAAGATACCCGCTTGCTACCAAAACAATACCCAGTCATACATATATCACTAAAAATCAGGCAAATGTACGAATATTGCCACATTCAAGCAACTATTTATTCTTAAATAAGCAGCACCTTGATTGTAAAAAAAACAAAAAAAACAGATATCAGGGTAGGTATTTTAGTTAGATGGCGTGTCTTTGTAGTATAGCAGGGTCTGGAGGGACTCATGTTATGAGTACACATTGCTCCATATATCTTTGAAACGTGCAAACAAATAAATAGTTTTTACATTTAAAGAGGTATTTATTGAGTACTATTTTAAAGAAATGGTGTATATAAAGATGTATATGTTGATCCACATTGTTCCGATAGCATGATTGTGTTGCCGGATTCGATGAAGAGCAAACTTTGAAATCACTTTTATTTAATAATGATATGAAAAACATCTCAAGAAGAAATTTTCTTAAATCAGGCGCAGTTGCAGCTGCTGGTCTGACCATCGTACCGGGAACGGTTATGGGAAAAGCATTCGGGCATACGGCTCCAAGTGACAAACTGAACATAGCCGGCATTGGTGTTGGAGGTATGGGACGCCGTAACCTGGCCAACATGAAGACAGAAAACATCGTTGCCCTTTGCGACGTTGATTGGAAATATGCCGATAAAACCTTCAAAGATTATCCTGCTGCAAAGAAGTTTAAAGACTGGCGGGTCATGTTCGACCAATTCGGCAAATCAATCGATGCCATTATGGTTGCCACACCAGACCATACACATGCCGGTGTAACAGCTCATGCAATCACATTGGGCAAACATTGTTATACACAGAAACCCCTCACCCACTCTGTTTACGAATCACGCCTGCTCACCAAGCTTGCTCAAAAATACCGTGTAGCCACCCAGATGGGTAACCAGGGAAATTCATTCGACTGGTGCAGACAAATTGCCGAGTGGATTCAATCGGGTATTATCGGCGAGGTAACCGAAGTTCATTGCTGGACCGACCGTCCTATCTGGCCGCAGGGATTATCAGAACCTAAAGGAACTCCCAAGGTGCCAGGCACACTGGATTGGAACCTTTGGATTGGTCCGGCTAAGATGAGACCTTACAACGAAGCTTATACTCCATGGAACTGGCGCGGTTTTTGGGATTTCGGAACAGGTGCTTTAGGCGATATGGCATGTCACATCATGGATCCGCTTTATTGGGCTTTGGATCTTAAATACCCGACCAGCGTAATAGGAAGCTCTACCTTAAGCAACCTTTATTCTCCTCCCCAGGCACAGATTGTAACCTATACTTTCCCTGCCCGCAAGCCAAAAGGCGAAGTGAAGATGCCGGAAGTAAAGGTATTATGGTATGATGGCGGATTGTTGCCTGAAAGACCTTCCGAATTAAAAGACGGCGAAATGATGGGCGACGAAAACGGCGGTATCATCTTCGTTGGAAGTAAAGGTAAGATCATGACAGGTTGTTATGGTATGAACCCAACATTGCTTCCCAAATCGGCCATGAATCATTTCAAACAACCGGATCCTACTATTCCACGTGTTAAGGGTGGTAACGGTGACATCTGGAATACCAACGCACACGAACAAGACTGGATCCGTGCTTGTAAGGAATCACCAGAGAACAGAAAAGAGGCTTCGTCCAACTTCAGCTTCTCCGGTCCTTTCAACGAAATGGTTGTAATGGGGGTATTAGCCACTCGTTTGTCCGGATTACAAGGTTTGCACAGGGAATTGATGTGGGATGGCGAAAACATGAAGTTTACCAATATTTCGCCAAGCGACAAAATTAAGCTTGTTACGGTCGACGAATATAAGGTAATAGACGGCGATCCTCGTTTCGACAGACGCTTTGCCGAATTCAACGCATTGGATATGGCCAACGAATGGATAAAACATACGTATCAGAATGGTTTCTCTTTACCTGATATGCCCAGATAAATAATTAATTTTTGAAATTATGATAAAGAACAGTTATAAACTACTCTGCCTCCTGGCCTGTATGTTGATGAGTCTGACTCTTCAGGCGCAGACTAAAGCCGAAAAGCAGGGATGGCGTTTAGGGATGCAGTCTTATTCTTTCCATAAGTTTACGCTTACCGAAGCGATAGACAAGACCAACCAGCTTGGGATGAAGTATATAGAGGTATATCCCGGCCATAAGTTGGGAGGAAAATGGGGAGACGTTACTTTTGGTCCGCAACTTTCTGCGCAAACCAGATTGGAGTTGAAAGAATATGCAGCCTCTAAAGGTGTGAAGATCATTTCTACTGGAGTCGTAGTTACTCAAAGTTCTTCGGAATGGGAACCGTTGTTCCTATTTGCCAAAGACATGGGTATGGCATTTATCTCCTGCGAACCGGCCATGGCCGACTGGGATTTGGTTGAAAGTCTGGTACGCAAGTACGACATCGGCATCTCCGTTCACAACCATCCGCAACCTTCTCAATACTGGACACCGGATAATCTGCTGAATGCGATTGTAGGAAGAAATCCTAAAATCGGCTCTTCTGCCGATGTGGGCCACTGGAGACGCGAGGGACTTGATCAGATTGAATGCCTGAAGAAACTCGACAGCCGGATTATTTCTCTGCACTTTAAAGATATTGCAGAAAAGAAAGCGGGTGTAAAAGAGCAGGAAGATGTTATTTGGGGTAAAGGTATCCTCAATGTGAAAGGTATGCTTCAGGAGCTGAAGCGCCAGAACTTTAAGGGATATTTTATTGTCGAATACGAGAACAACTGGGATAATTCCGTTCCCGACATCAAGAAATGCCTTGAATATTTTGACATTGTGACCAACGAGATACTTTAAAAAAACTCTACTTCTTATTACATTAACGAGCGTCCTGCCAGGTGAAACACACCAGACAGGACGCTTTCTTTTTTAGAATACGAACAACTATTTTCTTCATAACGAAGATCTATTTGTTTTATAACGATGCTCTATTCGTTTGACAATTGTTCAACGCAAAGTCAACATATGGATACTTTGCGTTGAACATATGACAAACGCAAGGTATCCAATTGACAAACGAATAGTTCCTCGTATTGAAAACATTAAAAGACTTAAAGCAAAGTAATAGTTGATAGCATGCTATTTTATTTTCATTATCCAAGCCGGAATACAAATAAAGCGCTGCTTGCTCGTTTCTATATACAATTTTGCAAAAAAATCCTTCACATCCTTCACTTCCCAACACAAACAATTAGCTATCTGATAGTTACATTTACTACACAAACAAATATCCTTCACTTTCCACCTGATATCCTTCACTTTCCATCAAATATCCTTCACTTTTTATTTCACTATTCTAATTATCCTTCACTAAAAGGGGAGTTTTTTACATAAGCCAACTTCTGTTATCTCTGTAAAAGACTTTTAAACAACAAATTTAGATGGAATAGAAAAAACAGGCTGATTTACTTGATAAAATGAAAACAACAAATTTAGATGGAATAGAAAAAACAGGCTGATTTACTTGATAAAATGAATGGAAGTGAAGACCTTCGCAGCCGTATCCTTTTCGACGGAAAAGCGATGCAAACTTTAAATCAAATCACAACATGGAAGCATATAAAGCTTATTTACATGAAATTTCCGGATTTATTCCGGATGAGCGCATCTACACAGACGATCTTCGTCTGCTTACCTGGGGCACAGATGCCGGATTTTACCGGTTGATTCCCCAGATTGTTGTTCGCTCGATGAACGAAGACGAGGTTTCCCGCTTGTTGGCGCTGGCGGACAAACACAATCTTCCTGTTACATTCAGAGCGGCTGGCACCAGCCTTTCGGGACAAAGTATCAGCGATTCGATTCTGATCGTAGCTGGCAAACATTGGGAAAAGTATTCTATTTCCGAAGATCTTGAAACAATTACACTGCAACCCGGAATCATTGGCGAACGGGTTAATCAGATTTTAAAGCCCTTCGGTCGGAAATTTGCACCAGATCCTGCCTCGGTCAAATCGGCCATGGTGGGTGGTATCGTAATGAACAACGCCTCCGGTATGAACTGTGGAACTCATGCCAACAGCGACAAAATGTTGCTCACGGCACGCATCGTATTTGCCGATGGAACCATTCTTGACACTTCCAGCGAGCAGAGTAAGGAAGATTTCCGCAAATCTAAACCCGGTTTTATAGAGAAGATTGAGCAGTTACGTGATTATGTGCAAGCAGACGAGCCTTTCCTTTCCCGTATTCTTCACAAATATTCCATCAAGAATGTAACCGGACTGAATATACTTCCCCTGGCAATCTACCGGGATCCCTTCGACATTATCACCCATTTACTGGTGGGATCGGAAGGGACATTGGCTTTTTTATCGGAATTTACCATGAAAACCGGTAAAGATTATCCGTTCAAGGCCAGCGCAATGCTTTACTTCAATGACATCAAAGAGGCTTGCAGGGCTGTAGTAGCGATGAAGAAAGGACCGGTAATGGGGGCCGAACTGCTGGATAAGAAATCGCTTGAGTCGGTTAATGACCCAACCGGAAGGGGACTTACAGCTGTTCTTACCGAAACTATGGCTGACACAAAGGAAGAGCTTTACGGTCAGATTGAACAGATTGAAGGTATCTTGAGCGCATTTAAAACAGCCGTTCCTGTAAAGTTTACAGATAAGGAGGAAGAGTATGCACCTTACTGGGCCATCCGTTCGGGTATTTTCCCCTCCGTAGGCGGAACCCGCAAACCGGGTACCACCACCCTGATTGAAGATGTGGCCTTTCATATTGAAGATCTGCCTGAAGCAACGGCCGATCTGCAGCAATTGCTTGAAAAGCATGGCTATCCGGATGCCTGTATATACGGGCATGCGCTGGAAGGGAATTACCACTTCATTATCAACCAGTCGTTCGACACCCGTGAGCAGGTGGCTCAATATGAAAGCCTCATGAACGAGATCAAAACACTGGTAGTGGATAAATACGACGGTTCACTCAAAGCCGAACACGGCACCGGACGAAACATGGCTCCTTTTGTTCAGTATGAATGGGGCGAAAAGGCATTCGCTTTGATGAAAGAGATCAAGTCTTTGTTTGATCCTAAGAACTTGCTAAATCCGGGAGTGATATTCAACGACGATCCTCATTGCCATATCCGCCATTTCAAACCGATGCCTCTGACCAACGAACATGTGGATAAATGCATTGAATGCGGATTCTGCGAAGTAAATTGTCTTACGGCAGGATTTACCTTGTCATCACGACAACGGATCGTTGCCCAGCGCGAAATCACCCGCATCAAGAACATCCCCGAACAACAGGAAAGATTGAAGCGATTGAAAAAGCAATACGCTTACGCCGGCAACGACACCTGTGCAGGAGACGGTTTATGCGCCACCTCCTGTCCGATGAATATAAACACGGGGCATCTTACCCATGACCTCCGGGCCGAACTTCTGCCCCAGGACAGTATAGGGTATCAGTTGGGGATGTGGACTGCCAATCACTTTGCCGGTGTAAAAGCGATGCTTCGTCCGGTTCTCACATTGGCCGATACAGCTCACTCAATTATCGGCACCCGGAATATGACCGCATTAGCAAAAGGTCTCCGTTCTGTTTCAGGCAACTCCATTCCTTTATGGACGTCGGCCATGCCCAAAGCCTATACACCCAAAGCAACCGGATCGCTAAAAAGCGAACTGAAGGTGGTGTACTTCCCCAGTTGTCTGAATCAAACCATGGGTACAGCCCATAGTTCGCCGGACCATACGCCTCTGGTCGACAAGACGGTCGCCTTACTCGAAAAGGCGGGATACGAGGTGATATTCCCCTCTAACATGAATAAGTTATGTTGTGGCACCATATGGGAAAGCAAAGGTATGCCCGAAATAGCTGACCGTAAAGCTGCAGAGCTTGAAGAGGCGCTGTACATCGCAACCGAAAACGGCCGGTATCCGGTTTTATGTGACCAAAGTCCTTGCCTGTACCGGATGCGTAACACCATGAAAAGAATAAAGCTATACGAACCGGCCGAATTTATTCTTACCTTCTTGTGCGACAAGCTGGAATTTACGCCCATTAAACAACCGGTGGCCATCCATATAACCTGTTCCATGAAAAAAATGAAGCTGGAAAAACAATTGATTGCTTTAGCCGGACTTTGTTCTGAAAAGGTTCTTGTACCCGAAGAGGTGGGCTGTTGCGGCTTTGCCGGAGATAAGGGATTTACTCATCCTGAAGTGAATGCCTATGCTTTACGAAAGCTTCGGCCTCAACTAGAGAAAGCGGGTATTGAGGTGGGATATTCCAATAGCCGGACTTGCGAGATCGGACTCACAACCAACTCAGACATTCCTTACCTGTCAATTGTTTACCTGGTGGACCAGTGTACAAAGCAAAAAGGCGGAAACAGCTAACAAATTGCTTTCTATTATTAGATTGGCTACCTTTGCAGGCTGAAACAAAGAAGTAATAGAAATGACAATCGATGTTGAAAAGAAAGAGATCAGGGCGGTGGCGCTGACCCCAATCGTACAACAAACCGCATTCTGGGCGGAAGTAAAATCATACCAGGGCATAGAGTCTAAAGCTTTTGATTTTAAAGTAAAGAACAGTGAGGTGTATGTGGATGACTTGACAAAAACATCCACATACGCCGATTTGTTGATTCTCCAGCAAGCACTGAACAAAGATACCAGCATAGCCTACGTTCCGTATGGTCCTGAGTTGGAACCATCCGAAGAGGTGCAAGGCGAATTTCTGGAAGAGCTATCCGAAATACTTCGCTCCTACCTGCCTAAGTCGTGCATCGGCATACGGTATGATCTTGCCTGGCAATCACATTGGGACAAACCGGAGAATTACAATGAGTCCAATACCTGGGAAGGTCCGCCCGACCGAAAATACCAGGAGTTCCGTCTAAATTATAACACCAATAACTGGAACCTGAAGCGTGCCAACTCCGACATTCTGCCGGCTCATACCGTTTATTTGGATTTGATTCCGGACGAACAGACGTTGCTGGCCCGCATGAAACCTAAAACCCGTTACAACATTCATCTGGCTGCCAGAAAAGGGGTGACCGTACGACGTGCCGGAATGGAAGAACTTCCGCTATGGTATAAGCTTTATAGCGATACGGCCCAGCGCAACGGGATCTTTCTGAACGATATAGAATATTTTAAATCTGTTCTTGCAGCTAAAGCAGACGACACGCTTTCGCCTGCTACGGTGGAGCTTCTTCTGGCAGAGAAAGACGGAGAAGCCTTGGCTGCCATATTTTTAGTACTGTCTGGCAACAGAGGAACCTATCTTTACGGAGCATCCTCATCGCAGCATCGGAATTGTATGCCTACCTATGCTTTGCAATGGGAGGCAATACGGATTGCCAAGGCAAGCGGTTGTACAGAATACGACATGTTTGGCGTTTCTCCCGGACCGGAACCTTCGCATCCTATGTATGGATTGTATAAATTCAAAATGGGATTCGGGGGACAGCTTTTCCATCAGATGGGATGCTGGGATTATCCTTTTAAAGAGGATCAATACCGCATGTTCCTCGCTACGGAGATGAGCAGTCAGGGATACCATCTGTAAGGATGTAAGAACCTTCGAATCGATTTTTCTGTTAGAATAGAAAAAGAAAATTGTATGAAGACTTTTACATTCATTTTATGTATGGCAATATTGCCTCTATTTACAATGGCACAGACAAAATCATTTCACGACTTTACAGTCAAGGCTATGGATGGCACGGACTTTAACCTTTCGTCTCTAAAAGGTAAAAAAGTGCTTGTGGTGAATACCGCATCCAAATGTGGGCTTACCCCCCAGTACGAAAAGTTACAGTTGTTGTTTGAAAAGTATGGTGGAGATAAGTTTACAATCATCGCCTTTCCGGCCAACAACTTTAATGGTCAGGAGCCCGGCACCAACGAGGAGATTATGGAATTCTGTACTTTGAATTACAATGTAACATTTCCTGTTATGTCAAAAATATCGGTAAAGGGAGATGATATGGACGCTCTTTATAAATGGCTGACACAAAAAAGTGAAAATGGGCAGGCCGATGCTGAGGTTCAATGGAACTTTCAGAAGTTTATGATTGACGAAAACGGAAACTGGGTAGACTTTGTGGCACCCAAAGAAAGTCCCCTTTCCGATAAGATTGTGCAGTGGATTGAAGGGAAGAAGAATTAGTTATATGTTTAACAGCAGGATTAGCTAATTTATTAACTACAAACTTGTGTAAATAAAAGCTTAAGTATACATTTGCTTCATCAGCGGTAATGAATGAAAATTCCGGTTTTCAGAGTTAAAGGCTGACAAAATGTTAACTATGATTAAGAGGCAAGAACAGTCTATCCGCCTGTTTCTTGCTTCTTTTTTTTGTTTGCTGTTTTGTTTACTATCTTTGCCCTCTATAAACGTCTCACTTTATCTGAATACACCATGTTAAACTACACAAAACTAAGTCTGCTGCTCTCATCAGTCTGTTTGATGGGAACGTCTCTCAGCGCCAAAGAAAAAGGAAAAACTCCTAATCTCTTGTTTATAATGGCCGATCAATGGAGGGGAAATGCCATAGGGTATCTCAACATTGAGCCGGTTAAAACTCCCAATTTGGATAAGCTTGCCTCGGCAGGGGTTCACTTTACAGATGCTGTTAGTTGCTATCCGGTATCGTCTCCGGCCAGAGCTATGTTGATGACCGGCTTATATCCTGTATCAAACAAAGTTACCGGCAACTGCAATTCGGACAATACACCTCATGGTGTCGAACTGGAAACAGATGTTCGTTGCTGGAGTGATGTATTGAAAGAGAAAGGATATGCCACCGGATACCTTGGCAAATGGCACTTGGATGCACCCGTTGCTCCCTATGTGAATACAAGCAATAACAAAGGGAAAGTGGCATGGAACGAGTGGTGCCCCTCCAATCGCCGTCATGGTTTTGACTTGTGGACTGCTTACGGCACATACGACGATCATCTCAAGCCGATGTACTGGGATACCCATAGCAGCCGCGACAGCTTTTACTATGTTTCTGAATGGGGACCTACATTCGAAGCCAACCGTGCCATCGAATATATCAAGAACGAGGATGGCCGGTTCCGTAATCCGGAAAAGCCGTTTGCCCTGGTTGTCTCTATGAATCCTCCGCATACCGGATACGAGCTTGTTCCCGAAAAATACAAAGCGGTATACCAGCATGTAAATGTCGATTCTCTTGCTATTCCTGAGAGTCTTTTGGCTGGCGACAAAAAATTTGTTGAATTCTATAAAGCCAATGTCCTGAATTATTATGCATGTATGACCGGGGTGGACGATCAGATAGGCCGTATCATAGAATCTCTTAAAGAAGAGGGGGTGTTCGATAATACAATCGTTGTATTTACTTCAGATCATGGCGATGCCATGGGAATGCACGAAACTATCGGCAAAAATACAATGTACGAGGAATCGATGCGCATTCCGATGATTATCTCGTGGCCCGATAAGCTTAAACCACGTAAAGATGAAAATCTAATGATCGGTTTCTCAGATCTTGGTCCTACGCTATTATCCATGATGGGCTTCGAAAAAGATATTCCGGAAGGGACTCAGACCTACAACCTGGCCTCGGGGGTGTTATCTGCAGACAATGAATTAGAGGTAGTTCAGCCTTACTATTTTATTGTGTCGTCCGATCTATCTTCGGGACGCCGCGGATTACGCAATAAACGCTATACTTTTGCTATTCGTGCCGAAAAAGGGGTGTGCAAAGAGTACTTCCTGTTCGACAGACAAACCGATCCCTGGCAATTAAACAACGTTGCCAGCAAAAATCCGGAACTGGTCAAAAAGCTTACAAGCCAATTAAAAGCACACCTGCAGCGCACCAACGACCCGTTTGCAAATTACATAAACTAAATACGATGACAAAAAACAATTTATTCTATTTACTAATCTTAGCATTCGGAATATTTCTGGATGGAAATGCTCAAACTAACAAAGTACAGCCAACCCCTGCGCCCAGGCAACTGAAATGGCATGAAGCAGAAATGGGTGCGGTTTTTCATTACGATCTGCATGTATTCGATGGCATACGATACGGACAAGGAAACAACCGGACCACCCCGGTCGATGATTATAATATATTCAATCCAACAAAATTGGATACCGACCAATGGATAAAAGCGGCAAAAGATGCCGGATGTAAGTTCGCCGTACTGACTGCAACCCATGAAACAGGATTCGGGCTGTGGCAAAGTGATGTGAATCCATATTGTCTTAAAGCCGTAAAGTGGAGAGATGGGAAAGGGGATATTATTCGTGACTTTGTTAATTCTTGTCGCAAGTACGGTGTTGAGCCGGGCATTTACATTGGTATTCGCTGGAACTCTTTACTAGGTATTCATAACTTCAAGACAGAAGGAGAGGGCGAGTTCGCACGCAACCGTCAAATTTGGTACAAACGTTATTGCGAAAAGATGGTTGAAGAAATCTGTACCCGTTATGGCGAGCTTTACATGATTTGGTTTGATGGGGGCGCCGATGATCCGCAAGGTGATGGACCGGATGTTGAGCCTATTGTGAACAAGTATCAGCCAAACTGTCTTTTTTATCACAATGTAAACCGGGCAGATTTCCGTTGGGGAGGCTCCGAATCCGGTACTGTGGAATATCCCTGTTGGTCGGCTTTCCCTTATCCATGCTCACATCATAAACAAATCGAATCGGCTTCCAATCATCTTAATTTACTAAAGCATGGAGATAAAGAGGGGGCATATTGGGTGCCTGCTATGGCGGATACGCCGCTTAGGGGTGCCAACGGCCGACATGAATGGTTCTGGGAACCCGGCGATGAAAACAATATTTATTCCTTAAATGAATTGATGGATAAATACGAAAAGTCAGTAGGGCGTAATGCAACTCTGATATTGGGACTTACACCTGATACCACAGGTTTGCTTCCTGCGGGAGATGCTAAACGTTTACAGGAGATGGGCCAGGAAATTAATCGTCGTTTCTCTGCTTCGGTTGCTAAAACATCCGGACAAAAAACGGTACTCACGTTAAACACCAAGAAGGATCAACAAATAAACTATTATATGATCCAGGAAAATATTAAAAAGGGAGAACGTATCCGTCGATATACAATTGAAGCAAAAGTAAATGGTAAATGGCTAGTCGTTTCCGAAGGAGAGTCGGTTGGGCATAAGCGAATTGAAAAAATCAAATCAATTTCAGCCAGTGCATTTCGCCTTACAATAAATCAATCTACATCTATCCCGGACATAGTTAACTTCAGTGTTTTCAATGTTGAATAACGATATAATTTATAATAAAATCCATTGCTTACATCTAAACACACAATCTGATGAATAAAAAAAGAATTCTATCCATGGCCGCCATTCCTTTGGCTGGTTTAACTGGAATGCTGCATGCTGCTACACCAAAAGAAAAGCCCAATATCATTCTTTTTATGGTAGATGATATGGGATGGCAGGACACATCCGTTCCATTTGGTCCGGAGAAAACACCCTTTAACCGCCTATATGAAACGCCTAATATGGAACGATTGGCTCGTCAGGGGGTTAAATTTACCAATGCCTATGCCTGTAGTATCAGTTCCCCCACCCGGGTAAGTCTGCTTACAGGGATGAATGCCGCCCGTCACCGTGTTACCAACTGGACATTAAATTACAACCAGAGTGTTGACGGGAAAAGTGATGTGCTGAAGTATCCCGAATGGAACCTCAACGGTATGAGTCCGACTCAAGGGGTTGAGCATACTTGTGTAGCAACTCCGTTACCTCAACTGCTTAAGGACAATGGTTATTATACCATCCATTGCGGTAAAGCACACTTTGGTGCCATATCGACTCCCGCAGCCGATCCTGAGAATCTGGGATTCCAGGTAAATATTGCCGGACATGCAGCCGGGGGATTAGCCAGTTATCTGGGTGAAGAAAACTATGGAAATAAAAAAGATGGGACTAAGTCTTCTCCATTTGCCGTTCCGGGACTGGAAAAATACCACGGTACCGATGTTTTTGTTACCGAGGCTCTGACCAGAGAGGCTATCCATGCTCTGGACAGCCGCGACCCAAGGAAGCCATTCTTCCTTTATATGGCTCACTATGCCGTACATATTCCAATAAATAAAGACAAGCGGTATTATCAGAAATACCTGGACAAAGGAATGGATCCCATTGAGGCAGCCTATGCTGGTTTGATAGAAGGGATGGATAAAAGTCTGGGCGATCTGATGAATTACCTGGAAGAGAACAAACTGACAGACAACACAATTATTATCTTCATGTCTGATAACGGTGGATTAAGTGCTGCTGGAACCGGAAGAGGGGGTGAAGCTAACACACACAATCTGCCGCTTAAAAGTGGAAAGGGATCAGCCTACGAAGGAGGTATTCGCGAACCGATGATTGTTTCATGGCCCGGGACTACCAAGAAGGAGTCGGTTTGTGAAGATTATCTGATTATTGAAGACTTTTATCCTACGATACTTGAAATGGCACAAGTTAAAAGAGTCAAAACAGTACAGCCTGTCGACGGAAAAAGTTTTATTCCACTACTTACCGGTAAAGGAAAGAATCCTTCACTAAACCGGGCTTTATATTGGAACACACCTAACAACTGGGGACCAACTGGTCCGGGTATTGCGGCTACCTGCGCCATCAGACAGGGAGACTGGAAACTTATTTATTATTACGAAACCGGCGCTAAAGAGTTATTCAATCTAAAAGATGATCTGGGTGAAGCAACCAATCTGGCATTAACAAATCCTGAAAAGGTAAATGAGTTATCCGGGAAGCTAGGTAAGTTTCTACGAAAATCAGGCGGTCAACGTCCTTCGTTCAAAGCAACAGGGAAACCTGCTCCCTGGCCCGATGAAACATTCTGAACAGAATATAAGAGGATTTTATAACTCCAAGCGCTACGCCCAACAGATCCTGATGCTACTTTCTGAACAGTACAAAAGAGGAATGAATCCCAGGGATTCATTCCTCTTTTGCTGTAAAGGATATGCAAATAAATCACTATTACCAATTGTCGGTACGGAACGGAACCACCGGCAACTCCCTGTGATTGTACAGATTTCCAATCAGGAAGTTACGAAAGCAGTAGCGAACTGCTGCTGGCTCCTTCACTTTATCGCAGGAAACAACCACTATTTTTTTATTAAAGTCGGCTCTGGCTTCGGCAGGATAGAAAATCTTATCGGCTCCAGCCATCTCAAAACCTATAATTCCCTCTTCCCTGCTGAATCCCTCCTGGGCATGGTCAAAACTTATATATGCTTTACCTTCATTTATTTCCATAGATTTATAAGAAGGGCCATAACACCATACACTATTCTTAAATCCGTAGGTATTGGCTAAAGCCATATAGCAAAGCCGCTCTCCAACCTTCGTCTTATTTTTAGGATGAATATTTTTCCGTTCGTAATCCTCCACCAGGTCGTTCGTGCTGATCATACCGCTATTCGGGATTAACTTTTGTGCATTGAATTGAGCCTCCCTAAGATAGGCAGCCGCATCCCCTTCTCCATATTCAAACGGAGCAATCTCTACAAAGTAAAAAGGCAATTCACCCAATCCCCATTCCTCACGCCAAAGCTTAACCATGGTTGCCAGCCGGTCGGCATAGGTCTGATGTCTGCCTACATTCGATTCTCCCTGATACCATAAAAAACCTTTGATAGTATAGTTTACCAATGGCTTCAACATTCCATTATACATAATCATAGGTTGCAACATTGGGTGAATTTTATCAGTACCGGCCAACGATAAATCCACGTCCGGATAGTTCTGAAGTATTTCCTTTTTCATCCAACCTTCTACCGTTGAACCTCCCCAACTACAGTTGATGATTCCAACCGGTATATCCAGAGATTTAGTAAGCATCATGGCAAAATGAAAAGCAGTTGCACTGAACTGGGCAGCATTCTCGGGATTACTTTCCATCCACTTTCCTTCACAGGAAGATTGAGGCTCGGTCTTCCCAACATTCGGGATGGTAGCCACCCTGATATGTTTAAACTGACCGGAAGTAGCTATCAAGGCGTTGGCTCCTTCAATCGGACAATTCCAGAAACCATTCAGAGGCATCTGCATATTAGATTGTCCGGAACAAAACCAAACTTCACCAATCAAAACATTCTTCAGCGTAGTCTTTTCGCCATCGTTTATAACAATTTCATGTTTCTGATAACTTGCCTTTGGAGTAGCAACCAACACAACCCAGTTTCCTTTTGCATCCGAAACGCCATTATAAGTAAGGTTGTTCCACGAGGTTGTAATCGTAATTTTCCGATTGGGAGTAGCTTCGCCCCACAGTTTCACCTGAGTGTTCTGCTGTAAAACCATATTATCACCAATGATATCCGGAAGCTTGACTTTCGCAAACGAGACTGCCGAACATACAAGAAAGAGGATAAAACCCAAAATGATCTTTTTCATATAGATAGAATTTTAATAGATGATAAATAAATAATAGTTCATAAAACAATAGTGGTCGTCCTTCCTTTAATTAACGCAAGGAAACAATTTGTAAAAGTAAGACTTTTTTTATTTGTTAAAATAAATTGCAATACTTTTCGATTTACAATTATTGAGATTCAGTCAATTAGAATTAAACCCAGACTTGGGATCCAAGCAATTACACAATCATATTAATTTCATCTATCAGCACATAAAATCAATCAATTGAAAATATAGCCCGATTCCTAAAATGGCGGTTAATTTTGTGTCGTAAAACATAAACAAACACATTTAAATAATAAAAAATTATGAGTTCAATTATCAATTCTCTGGTTCCCGAATTTAGTGTTCAAGCTTTCCATCAAGGAAAATTCAAGACAATCTCATCCAGCGATGTAAAAGGTAAATGGGGTATTTTCTTCTTTTATCCAGCCGATTTCACATTTGTATGTCCTACAGAGTTGGAAGACATGGCAGACAAGTATGCTAAGTTTCAGGAAATGGGAGTAGAAATTTATTCTGTCAGCACCGATTCTCACTTTGTACACAAAGCATGGCACGATGCATCAGATACCATCCGTAAAATAAAATATCCGATGTTGGCCGATCCAACGGGAGCTTTAAGCCGTGCATTCGGAGTTATGATAGAAGAAGAGGGTATGGCTTACCGCGGAACCTTCCTTGTAAATCCGGAAGGACAGATTAAAATCGCAGAAATCCACGACAATGGCATCGGTCGTAATGCAGATGAATTACTACGTAAAGTAGAAGCTGCTCAGTTTGTAGCCACACACGTTGGCGAGGTTTGTCCGGCTAAATGGAAAAAGGGAGAAACAACCCTCAAACCAAGCATCGACCTGGTTGGTAAAATCTGATAACAATCATTCGGAGGCTGTACCAATTGGATACAGCCTCTTTTTTTAACTACAAAAAAAATATACTATGTTAGATAGTTCTCTTAAAGAGCAATTAAAGAGCATCTTCGCCGGACTGGAAAATAACTATACCCTGGCAGTAACGGCATCGCCTCAACACGATAGCCGCGAAGAATTAATGGATCTGCTGCGTGGGGTCGAAGCATGCTCTACCATGATATCCTGCGAAGAATCTGCTGGCGAAGGCCTTTCATTTACTCTGTTGAAAAATGGAGAACCTACAGGCATATCATTTCGCGGGGTACCGACCGGCCATGAGTTTACCTCCTTGCTGCTTGCACTTCTTAACCTGGATAAAAAAGGGAAAAACATCCCCGACGAGCATATTCAGTCTCGGGTAAAATCTTTAAAAGGTCCGATTAAGCTTACCACCTACGTATCACTTACCTGCACGAACTGTCCCGATGTTGTACAGGCCCTGAATGCCATGACGACCTTAAACAGCGAAATCAGCCACGAGATGGTAGATGGCGGTATCAATGAGAAAGAGGTGGAAGCTTTAAAAATCCAGGGAGTTCCCTCGGTATTTGCCAATGGGAAACTGATTCATGTGGGACGAAGTGATTTTGGTGAGCTACTGAGCAAACTGGAAGCCGAGTTTGGGGTAAATGAAATCAATGAAGAAAAACCTGCTAAAAATTACGATGTGGTTGTTGTGGGAGGAGGACCTGCTGGCGTTGCCGCAGCGATCTATACCGCACGTAAAGGATTAAAGGTTGCCCTTTTAGCCGAACGTATCGGTGGACAAGTAAGAGAAACCGTAGGAATTGAAAATCTGATTTCTGTCCCGGTAACAACCGGACAAGAGTTGGCTAACAACCTTATGGCGCACATCAATGATTATCCCATCGATCTATTGGAGCATCGTCGTGTTGAGAAGGTATCCACCGAAGGGATAAATAAGATACTGAAAGTTTCCGGAGGTGAAACTTACGTGACGCCGGCCCTGATAATAACTACCGGAGCCAGCTGGCGCCGACTCAATGTTCCGGGTGAAGCAGAGCATATCGGGAAAGGAGTGGCATTTTGTCCGCATTGCGATGGTCCTTTCTATAAAGGTAAACACGTTGCTGTGGTAGGTGGAGGAAACTCCGGTGTAGAAGCCGCAATCGATTTGGCAGGAATCTGTTCCAAGGTTACCATTCTCGAATATGCCGACGAGCTGAAAGCCGATCGTGTATTGCAAGACAAAGTGAAGAGTCTGCCAAACGTTGAAATCATTCTTCAGGCACAAACATCTCAGGTTATTGGAGACGGAAGTAAAGTAACTGCGATCCAATATAAAAACCGGGAAACCGAACAAGAAGAGCAGGTAAAGCTGGATGGTGTCTTCGTACAGATTGGGTTGGCTCCCAATAGCAGTGTATTTAAGGATGTTGTAAAAACAAATCATTCGGGCGAAATCCATATCGATTCCAATTGCCGGACCAACATTCCGGGTATTTATGCCGCCGGTGATGTTTCTACAGTACCATACAAGCAAATTATCATTGCCATGGGCGAAGGAGCCAAAGCAGCTCTTTCTGCTTTTGAAGACCGCATCCGTGGAGTTCTTTCATAATATTTCCATTCATTGATCTGTATCCGGACTATAGGATGAAGGAACACTCTCTTTTGCTAAAACATAAAAGTTAAAATTCAAGAGGGTGAATCGGCCGTACGATTCACCCTCTTATTTCATTACATAGGACTCATTCCCGGAAGCAGCATATAGATACTTAAGGATAATCAGTCGTTATTCTTATTTTTTTCTTTATCCAGTATGGCTTGCAATTCTTTCACTTTATCGGGATATTTATCTGCCAGATTCAGTTTCTCGCCCTTATCTTTTTTCAAATTATAAAGCTGAGGAAGTTTACTGTTGCCCAACTCCGTATTGGTTAGTTTATTATAGGCAGGGCCATTACCCGGAGCAATGTATTTCCAGTTGCTGGTTGTAACAGAAAGCGATCCGGCTTGCTCTATAATATATTCGCGTCCCAGCTTAGTCTTTCCCAACAATGTATTTAAGAAGTCCCGGCTATCCGGCGCTGATCCTTCGGGCAAAGTTGTATTCAACAAGGAGGCCATGGAAGCAAACAAATCCAACTGCGAAACCAGTGCAGAAGAGACCGCAGGCTTTACATTAGCCGGCCAGCTTACAATAAAAGGAACCCTCGTACCCGCTTCGAAATTACTGTACTTTCCTCCCCTGAAATCGCCCCAGGGACGGTGTTTTCCTAGCAACTCTACAGCCTTATCCTGATAACCGTCATCCACTACCGGACCGTTATCACTGGTTAAAACAATCAACGTATTTTCTGTCAGCCCCAACTTATCAAGCACCTTCAATATCTCACCTACACTCCAGTCGAACTGCAACAAGGCATCACCACGGGCACCCATTCCGCTTTTTCCCACAAATCGTGGATGAGGAACACGGGGCACATGGGCATCATTCGTTGCAAAATAAAGGAAAAATGGTTTGTGCTGATTATCTTCTATAAATTGAACTGCTTTGGTTGTGATGCTATCGGCTATATTCTCATCTTTCCAAAGAGCCTGCTTTCCTCCTTTCATATATCCTATTCGAGAAACCCCATTAACGATGGCCTGGTCGTGACCATGATTTACACTGGGTTTCAATACCGTAAGCAATTCGGGATGATCTTTACCCAATGGCTCTCCGGGGAATGGCGTCGTATAACTTACCTCAATCGGATCATTGGGATCCAGATTTACCACCCGCTGATTCTCAACAAATACACACGGAACCCTATCGCCCGTGGCCGCCATGATATAAGAATAATCGAAACCGATATCCTTTAATCCGGGTGTGATAAATCCGTTCCAGTCCTGTGTACCGGCCTTATCACCTAAACCCAGATGCCATTTTCCCACAGCACCGGTAACATATCCCCCCGACTGGAACATATCAGCCACTGTATGCTGTTCTGGTCTGATAATCATACCAGCATCGCCCGTAGCTATACCGGTATCATTCCTGCGCCACGCATATTGTCCGGTAAGCAATGAATAACGCGACGGCGTACTGGTTGCGGCAACGGCATGTGCATCCGTAAAACGGACACCCCGTGAAGCCAGCGCATCTACGTTGGGTGTATGAATGGTCTTCTCGCCGTTACAGCTCAAATCTCCGTAACCGATATCGTCTGCAAGGATAAAAATAACATTAGGACGTTCTGATTGTTGTGCATGGGTAGTCTGCAGAGAAGACAAAACAGCGGCTCCCACCCCGAGACAACCGATAAGTGTGTTGTTCATGATATTATTTGTTTAGCATTAAGTAAATTTCTTCCTGGCATTTAACCGGGCCAAATATACATATATTATGTAAAAACAGGGCACAAATTGATTCTATAAAGCAACTTACCCCAATAAATCAGAAAGGAACGGGGATGAATCATCTCATATGATCCATCCCCGTCATCAAATTAATAAAGCGTAAATGTAAACAACAATCTAATAATCAAGCACTGACCATATAAAAGGCATTACTTAATTTCGGAAACAAACTCTTCTTTCGGACGTCTAACTTTCTTTAGATTTACCAGCCAGTCGTTGGCCTCGTCGCGATAGCCCAATGGCAACATGGTTACGCTACGCAAACCCTGCTCGCGAAGTCCCAGTAGCTTGTCCAATGCTTCGGCATCAAAACCCTCCATAGGGGTGGCATCCACTTTTAATTCGCCTGCAGCAGCAATAGCTAATCCAAAGGCAATGTAAGATTGATGAGCCGCATGGATAAAGTTCAGTTCGGCATCGCGGTTACCATATATACTTAAAAGTCTGTTTTTGTATTCATCCATCGTACCGGTTGGTAGTCCCCTTTCCGCTACGGTATAATCCAATATCTGTGTAATACGTTCGTTTGTATAATTATCCCACGCAGCAAAAACCAATAAATGCGAACAATCAGCAACCTGAGATTGATTAAAGGCAATCGGTACAATTTTTTCCTTTAGTTCCTTGTTAGTAATAACAATCACCTTGAAAGGTTGTAAACCGGAAGAGGTAGGAGCCAATCTGGCCGCCTCTACAATTGCTTCCACTTTTTCCTCAGGCACGATTGCGCCATTCATCTTCTTCGTTGCATATCGCTCGTTGAGCACTTTTAATAATTCCATCGTTTTATTCTATATATTTATTTATGATTCTTCTTTTTGATACAACACTTAAACTGTTTTACAACATAAAATGTTCCGGAAGAAATAGATAAAATCTATTAAATGATGTCTATTTTAGCTATCATTCAATATCTCAGAAATAGGATTCCAGCCGGATTGATTTGTATTTCAGCCTGTAAATACCTATACTTGCACTGTTTTTTTAGCTGTACGAAGTAATATAACAGCGGCGGTTGACATATATCACAGACAAGCACAATGAGTTAAAGATCACAATAACAGAGTAAAAACAATTGCAATTTGTAAAAAATGAGAAATCTAGTATTATTATTGGGGGTTCTTTTGGGAACTTTTATGGGCATGCATGCACAAGAGGGCTATCAGAATCCGGTTATTCCCGGATTTCATCCGGATCCAAGCGTCTGTCGGGTTGGAGACAATTATTATCTGGTTACAAGCAGCTTCGAATTCTTTCCCGGAGTTCCGGTGTTTCATAGTAAGGATATGATCCATTGGGAACAGATAGGACATTGCTTAACAAAGCCATCGCAGTTAAAACTGGATAAAAGCGGTGCATCCGGTGGAATCTATGCCCCAACGATCCGGTATAACAACGGAACATTTTACATGATAACGACCAACGTTTCGGACAAAGGAAATTTCATCGTACACACCAAAGATCCCGCCGGCGAATGGTCGGAGCCCGTTTGGCTGAAACAAGGGGGTATCGACCCTTCTCTCTATTTTGAAGGAGATAAATGCTACATGGTTTCCATACCCAACGGAATCTGTTTGTGCGAAATCAATCCTCTTACCGGAGAACAACTCACCGAATCGAAGAAGATATGGAACGGAACCGGCGGAAGATACCCCGAAGCCCCTCATATTTACAAGAAGGATGGCTGGTATTATCTGCTGATTGCCGAAGGAGGAACCGAATACGGACACATGGTAACCATAGCCCGGAGCAGATCCATTGACGGTCCGTACGAATCGAATCCTGCCAATCCGATCCTTACCCACAGAAATGAAAATGCACAGAATAATCCGATTCAGGGAACCGGTCATGCCGATATCGTACAGGCACACGATGGTTCCTGGTGGATGGTATTGCTGGGCTTCCGTCCCCAATCCGGAACGCACCATCTTTTGGGAAGAGAAACATTCCTTGCTCCTGTTCGCTGGGATCAGAATGCGTGGCCGGTGGTGAATGGAAACGGAACCATCTCCCTGCAGATGGATGTACCTACACTCCCTCAACAGAAAACAGCGGATAAGCCGGTGCGGACCGATTTTAATGAACCGTATCTGGGTTTTGAATGGAATTACCTGCGTAATCCGGATCAAAAACGCTATAGCCTTGATGAGAGGAAAGGTTTCCTGCGACTAAAGGCTTCGTCTGTTACGTTAGACCAGGTAGCTTCTCCTACTTTTGTGGGCAGAAGGCAGGAGCACATTGCATTTACGGCAACTACCGCCCTGGAGTTACAACAAGGGTCGGCAAACGATGAGGCGGGTGTAACACTCTATATGAACCCTGATTTTCATTACGATCTGTATTGCAGGCAGCTCGGCAACGGCAAACAGTCGCTTGTCTTACGTTACCGGTTGGGCTTGATGAACCACATCGAAAAAGAGATAACGCTACCGAAAGGGAAACTGTATCTGCGCGTGAAGGGAGGAAATGAGCATTACACCTTCCTTTACTCGACTGACAATGTTACCTTTCATGAAGCAGGAAAAATGGATACCAAGCTGATAAGCACTGAAACGGCAGGCGGATTTACAGGCATCTACATCGGACTCTATGCGACGGGCTCTTCATCATCGTCGAAGGCCTACGCAGATTTCGACTGGTTTGATTATGCTTATTGACGCAGAATCGTACCTTTGACACTGAATAGTTGTACATAAAAACATAACATCGCCTTTTAGAGGATGACAACAACCGGAGACTCGAATCATATTATCCGCGAGATAACACCGCTTTCGGATAAAGACTGTTTTTATATCGTTGAACGATATAAAACGGAATTTACATATCCGCTTCATTGTCATGCCGAATACGAACTTACATTTATCGAAAAAGGCGCAGGTGTAAAGCGTATCGTTGGCGACTCGGTAGAGGTGATAGGCGACTACGACCTGGTATTGATTACCGGCAAAGACCTTGAACATGTTTGGGAGCAGCATACGTGTGTATCTTCTAAGATAAGGGAGATCACAATTCAGTTCTCGCCCGATCTGTTTATTCAAAGCCTTTTAAACAAGAATCAGTTCGACAGTATACATAAAATGCTCGAATCGGCATCCATGGGTATAAGTTTTCCCATGGATGCCATTCTTAAAGTGTACGACAAGCTGAACACCCTTGCTTCGGAAAAAGAGGGTTTCTATGCGGTCATTAAATTTCTTACCATCCTGTATGAACTCTCCCATTGCGAAAATGCCCGTACATTGGCAAGCTCGTCCTTTGCCCGGATGGAGCTGAATGCCGACAGCCGGCGGGTTAAGAAGGTACAGGAGTATATAAACAGCCATTATACGGAAGAGATTAGGCTACTCCAAATGGCAGATCTTGCCGGAATGACCCCGGTGGCATTCAGCCGGTTCTTCAAGCTTCGTACCGGAAAAAGTCTTTCCGATTTCATAATTGATATCCGTTTGGGCTATGCCGCCAGGCAATTGGTAGACTCCACCCACTCCATATCCGAGATCTGCTTTGCCTGCGGATTCAATAACCTGTCCAATTTCAACCGGATATTCAAGAAGAAAAAAGGATGTTCGCCCAAGGAGTTCAGAGACAATTACCGGAAGACTAAAATCCTCTTTTAGCAAGCTGGTTAAAATTGTATCGGTTTTAGATAAATAATGCGTGGTTTAATCTGCCTCATTCACCTACTTTTGCGTCCATAAGAGTAAAGACCTGTCGGATCACACATCCGACTTTCAGGAATCAAAGAAATGTAGGAAAAATGAAAAAAATCGCAACCATCGTTTGTGCATCCTTTCTGCTATTAGCATGTAATGCCGAGGGCAAGCAACAGGAAGATGCCGGGAAGACAGTACAACGTACCGTCCAGACCGAAAATCTGCTTAAGAATCTGAAGAAAATCCATCAAACCGGGTTTATGTTTGGTCACCATGATGATCCGCTGTACGGAATCAAATGGGAAGGTGACGCCGGCCGCTCCGATGTTAAAAGTGTGTGCGGAGATTATCCGGCAGTGATGAGCTTCGATTTAGGACACATCGAACTGGGCAGCAAAGAGAGTCTGGATAAGATTTCCTTCGATAAAATCCGGACCGAAATGATAAATCAATACAAACGCGGAGGAATGGTCTCTGTAAGCTGGCACCTGGACAATCCCCTTACCGGAGGAGATTCGTGGGATGTTAAAACTCCGGGCGCAGTAACGGCGATTCTACCCGGCGGTTCAAAACACGAACTGTTTCTTACCTGGCTGGACCGGATTGCAGCTTTCTTCAATCAGTTGAAGACAGACGACGGCGAAAAGGTGCCTGTGCTTTTCCGTCCCTGGCACGAACATACGGGAAGCTGGTTCTGGTGGGGAAAGAATCTTTGTACACCCGATCAGTATAAACAGCTGTGGCAGCTCACACGCAGCCGCCTGGACGAGAAAAAGGTAGATAACCTGCTTTATGCCTATTCTCCGGGAACGGAAGGTATCGGAGATGTGTATATGGAACGCTATCCGGGCAACGAATATGTGGATCTGCTGGGTGTGGACGGGTATCAGTTCGGTGGTGTTGCAGGAACCGATAATTATATAAAGACACTGGATATGATGCTGGCCTTTATGACCGAAAAGGGAAAAGAGCTGGATAAGCCCATCGCCCTTACGGAAACGGGACTGGAGGCTCTGCCTATGAGTAACTGGTGGACGGAGGTTCTGTTGCCTGTGGTTGAAAAGTATCCGGTTGCTTATGTACTGGTATGGCGGAATGCCCGCGAACGTGATAATCATTTCTATGCACCGTATCCCGGTCAGGCTTCGGCAGCCGATTTTGTAAAATTCTACGAAAACCCGAAAACCCTGTTTAGTCAGGATAATTTAAACTTATACAAATAAAATCTGATGATGACTTTTCAAGACAAAGTGGCCAGACTGATGCACGAGCACGAAGTGTTGGTTACGGCAAAGAACGAACCGGTTGCCGGAGGCAACGGAGTATATACACGCTACAAGAACCCGATTCTTACGGGTGCACATACACCTGTTTTCTGGCGTTACGACCTCAACGAGCAATCCAATCCATACCTGATGGAACGTATCGGGATGAATGCAGCCTTTAATTCGGGTGCGATGAAATGGAATGGCAAATATATACTCGTGGTGCGTGTAGAGGGAGCCGACCGTAAATCCTTTTTTGCCGTAGCAGAAAGTCCCAACGGAATAGACAACTTCCGCTTCCGGGATTACCCCATCACCATGCCCGACACGGAAGATCCGGCCACCAACATCTATGATATGCGGCTTACGGCCCATGAAGACGGATGGATTTACGGAATCTTCTGTGCAGAACGGCACGATCCCAAAGCAGCGGCGGGCGATCTGTCGTCGGCTACAGCCACGGCTGCCATAGCCCGCACCAAAGACCTTGTCGACTGGGAACGACTGCCGGATCTTAAGACTAAAAGTCAGCAACGCAACGTTGTACTTCACCCGGAATTTGTAAACGGCAAGTATGCCCTTTATACCCGTCCGCAAGATGGCTTTATAGATGCCGGCAGTGGAGGCGGAATCGGTTGGGCACTGGTGGATGATATGACCTGCGCCGAAGTGAAGGAAGAAAAGATAATAGACCTCAGATACTACCACACCATCAAAGAGGTTAAAAACGGTGAGGGTCCGCATCCCATAAAAACACCTCAGGGCTGGTTGCATCTGGCACACGGAGTAAGAGGCTGTGCCGCCGGATTGCGTTATGTACTTTATATGTATATGACCTCCCTGGAAGATCCTACCAGACTGATAGCCACACCGGGCGGTTTCTTTATGGCTCCGGAGGGTGAAGAGCGGATTGGCGATGTATCAAATGTATTGTTCACAAACGGATGGATCAAAGACGAAGACGGAACCGTGTACATCTACTACGCATCGTCCGACACACGGATGCATGTGGCTACGTCGACTGTCGACAAGCTGGTGGACTATTGCATGAACACGCCGGCCGACGGACTTACCACCGCCGCTTCGGTTGAAACACTTAAAGACTTGATTGCACGGAATCTTAAAACATTGGGAAGGGAGTAATTCCTTCCCTCCCTCTATACCATGATTAAATTAAAGGAAAAGATCGGCTATGGCTTCGGCGACATGGCCTCGTCCATGTTTTGGAAACTGTTCGGTTCCTACCTGATGATTTTCTATACGGATGTGTTCGGGTTGCCTGCTGCGGTAGTTGGCACCCTGTTTCTGGTAACCCGCGTGTGGGATTCGGCATTCGATCCCATTGTGGGCGTGGTGGCCGACCGCACCCATTCCCGCTGGGGTAAATTCCGTCCTTACCTGCTTTTTCTGGCCATTCCCTTTTCTGTAATCGGAGTGCTTACCTTCGTCACCCCTCCGTTCGGCGATAACGGAAAGCTGGTTTATGCCTACGTTACCTATTCGTTGATGATGATGGTCTATTCGGCCATCAACGTACCCTATGCCTCTTTGCTTGGGGTGATGAGCGACAACCCGAAAGAGCGTAACACATTGTCGACCTATAGGATGGCATTTGCCTATATCGGAAGTTTCATTGCACTGCTCCTCTTTATGCCGATGGTAAACTTCTGGAGCGGTCACAGTAAAGAAATTGCCGCTCAGCAACAAGGCTGGACCCTCGCGGTGGCAGTGATAGCCGTAATGTGCGCACTTTTGTTTATCGGTTGTTTTGCCTTTACCAGAGAACGGGTCAAGGCGCTTCACGAAAAGCAGGCGCCCTTAAAGGAGGATCTTAAAGATCTATGGAAAAACCGTCCCTGGTGGATCCTTCTGGGTGCGGGAGTTGCCGCTCTGGTATTTAATTCCATCCGCGACGGAGCCACTGTGTATTATTTTAAATACTTCATTGTTGAAGAAAACTTCCATACCATTTCATTCTTCGGAGTGTCGTTTGTGTTGAGCGGACTCTATCTGTCGGTGGGGCAGATAGCCAACATCGCAGGAGTGATACTGGCGGCACCCGTAAGCAATCGTATCGGGAAAAAGCAGACCTATATGGGTTCGATGGCTATAGCCACCGTTCTAAGTATTCTCTTTTTTTGGTTCGACAAGGATAACCTGGCCCTGATTTTTACCTTCCAGATACTGATAAGCATTTGTGCAGGCAGTATTTTCCCGCTGTTGTGGTCTATGTATGCCGATTGTACCGACTATTCGGAGCTTAAGACCGGCAACAGAGCCACCGGATTAATATTCAGCTCCTCCTCGATGAGTCAGAAATTCGGATGGGCCATAGGAAGTGCGCTTACAGGCTGGCTGCTCTCCTACTTTGGATTCGTAGCCAACGAAGTGCAGCAAGCGGAAGCTATTCAGGGAATCAAGATGTTTATGAGTTTTCTGCCTGCCGCAGGAACCCTGCTTTCCATCGTCTTTATCAGCATGTATCCCCTCAGCGAGAAAAAGATGCTGGAGATAAGTGCCGCATTAAAAAGCCGAAGAGCCGAAACTATGAAAAGTTAAAGCAAACTCAAGAAGCAAGTAATCCATTTATTGGGGTGCTGCATCCAGCTTCAGCAGGCTGTAAACCTCAATATCCGTATAGATGCCACCGGTGAGCAATTCCCCGTCCCGCTCGATACCTTCAAAAGTAAAGCCGAGCCGGCGGGGAATGCGTTTACTGGGCTCATTACCCACAGCGCACTTAATCTGTATCCGATTCATATTCAATTCCTGAAAAGCAAAATCGCACAACGCCTTTACCGCGGCAGTCATAATCCCTTTCCCCTGATAGGGCTCGCACAGCCAGTATCCAATCTCAGTCTTACGATTCATCCGGTCCGTATCCTTAAATCCGATAAGGCCGGCAAAGGAGTCGTTAACCCGTATGGCAAACAGGTGCTCCTTTTTATCTTCCGGAAGCTCCAAAGCCTCCGTCACAAACTGAACCGAATCTTCTACAGACCGGGTAAACTCTACAAATGGAAGCCATTTCCCAAGATAGTCGCGTTGAGAATCTATTGCCCGAAAAATATCTTCGGCATCTGTCAGCTGCAGGGCGTGCAACCGCGCCGTATCATTTAGGTTAGTATTCAAAATCATTTTCATCATCAAATTACAACAAATCACAAATCAATCGCAGGTTTTCTTTTTAAGGGTGATAACCACAGCTCCGAAAACGGCTTCTTTTCCATATTTCTCAACGGCTGTACTATCCTTGCAAACCTCTATCATATCGATGGTATTGGGATCAAGGTCTTCGATGGAAGCCCGTTTTTCGCCATCCACAATATACAAAGGCTTTTTAAGTCCGCTGGCCGAACTCGTAACCAGGGTCACCCCCCTGTTCAAACTTCCGGAAGTATTTCCAAGGGTAGAATTAGACGATTTATAGGTAATGGAGGCCGAGTCGGCTCCGCTTACGAACGTCGGTGTAGTGATGCGTTTCTGTGCCTCTGCAGATGGGGCATTTAAAATTAGGGCGGTAAAGAGCAGGGCGGGAGCCATTGCACGCATAATTACGTTGCGATAAGTACTTTTATTCATCTTACTGTGTATTATTAGGTATTAAGATCTGGCAAATAAACAAAATGTTCCTGATATTTAACTGAAAATATAGTTAAATAAACATTATTTCCTCATCAGGTGAGTGGGAATCCCCCCTTGCAGCTTAATCCGACTTGATATCCATCTTTCCGTGATGGAAGAATAATTCGAACAAGGCCTTACCCGAGGCTGTCCGCACCATATTCTTTTCATACAGAGCAGCCTTCTCCTTTGGATAGTAACCTTCCATCAGATTCACAATCAGGTCGGCTTCAAACAACGCTTCGAATCCATATTCCTTTGCCATGGGCAGCTGATGATGCGTACCTACAACCTTTACCAGCCAATCGATCTCCTTAGGAGCCAGTTTGCCATAGGCAGGCATCCATTCGGACACAATTTCGGCTCCGATCCGTTCCTGATTAACGGGCAGGCAATTGCCGTAAAGCTCCTTGGAACGAGGACAACCAATGTCGTGCAACAAGGCTGCCAGCTCCAGCAACAATACTTTGCGGGTCTTGTAACCCTCCCTTAAAGCAATCAAACGCGTATATTCGTGCACACAAAGTGTATGCGTAATCTGAGACATGTCTTTTGATGCAAAATATTCTATCACACGCATCATCAGGGTATTCACAAGGGTTTTCATACAAATAAAGTTTTAATACCAAACTGCGAATAGAACAATCGAAGGGCGGCAAACGTTTACACAAACCGCTAATCTCTTCATTTTTATAGGTTCAGGCATACGGGTAAACCGAATCCGGGTTACCTGAAATCCACAACAAACCCAGGAGATCTAACCGCATATCATACGAACCGGAAGGCATAAACAAACAGGAACTAAGCACAAAAGAATATACATCTGCACCACGGGCCCACGGGGACGATAAAACGCGCCCATGGAGCCGTTTAAACGGGCCCATGGGCGCAATGTACAAACTATACTTGTCCTGCAGTAAAGTATAGGGAGATCCCGGCTTAAGTCCCGGTAGATTCCGGACTGTTTACTATTGGGATTGGCTTACTCTTTCGCTTTCTTCATGGTGATAAGAATTACACCATTTTCGCCTCGCTTACCATAAATGGCGGTAGCTGACTCTCCTTTAAGCACATTTACACTTTCAATATCATCCGGATTAATGGCATCGATGGAAGATACGGGAAGTCCGTCTACTATAAATAGCGGTGTTGCTTTAAGTGTTAAAGAACCATCCGCCTGAGTTTCCAAACTGGATGTGTCCATACGTATAACAATGGAGGTGGGGGTGCGGATATCGGCCGTTACCTCAATCTGATTATCTCTGACTTCCGTTTTGGTTACCTGCTTGGTTGGTTGTCCTTTCACACCTGTAACTACCAGTACATTCTCCTTCGAGCCGGGTTTCTTATCCAGATGTACCACCTGAACATTCATTTCAACCTTGGTTGAGTCGGAAACCGGGCGATCACTCTTGGCACGTTTCTGTGCATTAACGGCCGGTGCAGCCAAAAGAACGGCAGCCAATAAAACTACCGGGATACCCGAACAATAGATGAGTCGGGATGCAGAACTTGAATTCTTTTTTGTCATCATTTCAATACGTTTTTGCAGACTACGGTAGGACAGATTGCTTGCCATGGCAAAGGTTTGCTCGCCAGCGCTTCTGCGGATTAATACTAATTTATATTGGGTTGCATCGATGCCATCACTAAGTAGACGCCTGTCCGCTTCGAACTCATGTATCTGAAGCAATAAACGTCTGAGCAGCCAGCCGAACGGATTAAACCAGAACAGCAGGTTCAGCAGGGTTATTAAAATTAAGTCGATTGAATGACGCAGACGGATGTGGGCCTGTTCGTGACCGATTATCAGGTCGCCGTTCCGTTCAAGATCTGTATTGGAAATCACTATCTTATTCATCCAGGTAAAGGGAGTTACATCCTGTTCCGTTACATAGATCTTTGTGCCGTCCTTCCATAACCTCACGTTACTGCCTCGTAGTATCTTCCCAACCTGTACACAGGCTCTCGCAAAATAGGCGGCTACAAGCAGCAGGCCTGCAAAGTAGAGATAAACAAGAACCTCCATCCATGGAAAAGCAGTATGTACTGCGGCAGGAATTGCCGCCCCCTTGCCGGATAGGATAAGGGTGTTGACCACAATCTTTTCACGGTCATACAGATGGGATAATCCGTCTGCCTGGAAAAATGGCAGACCTATCGAAAGGGCAAAAAGGATAAAAAGCAGGTAACGGTTCAGGCGGTGGAATACGCTCTGCTTTACCGACAGATAGAAAAAGCCGTAAAACAGAAGCAGGCAAATGCTGTTCTTCAATAAAAAGTACAAGAAAGGTTCCATAGCTTTATTCCTTTGATTGTTTTTCCACCTCTTCCAATAACCTCTTTACTTCGTCCACCGAAATCTTATCTTCCCTTATAAAAGTTGAAACAACATTCAGATACGAACTATCGAAATACTTCTTGATCACATTACCCAGGTTTCCTTTCTTATATTCTTCTTCACTTATCACCGGAAAATAACGGAAGGTTGTACCCAGTGCTTCGTGGTTCAGGTAGCCTTTCTCTTCCAGGCTACGCACATAGGTGGATATGGTGTTGAAATGTGGTTTAGGATCCGGATACATATCAACGATCTGTTTTACGAACAAAGCTCCGGCCGACCAGAAATGGCGCATCACCTCTTCTTCTCTTGTTGTTATCTCTTTCATTTTATGGCAATTGTTTTATTTAAAAATATCACAATGCAAATAAACTAAACATTTTAGTTTTACAACTAAATATTATAGTTAAACAAACTAAAATATTTAGTTAAAGAAAGAAGAGGGTGGAATTTTATTTCTTATTCTTAGCCGCAATCCGCTTCGCAGCAGGATATAACGTATCTTTAACCCAAGTGAATTCGGGTTCCTGCTGCAGTATTTTTTCATAAATCAGTACTGCTTTCTGCCATTGCTTCTCTTCTTCGTAGTGTCTGGCAATGGTTGTAAGCACATTCAGATATAACCAGTTTTGTTTAAGGTTTTGATGCTTTTCCATGCGTAACACCGCTTTCTCGTACAAACGCACGGCTTCTTTTTTATCTCCTCCAAATATACCGGGCATGTGATACAAAAGATTGCCTTTGTCCAGGATGGCCTGCACATTCTGAGAGTCCAGCTTATAGGCTCTGTTTATATATGAAATACTTTCATTTCCCAATGTTAAGGCCTTAAACTTATTGGTTCCAATCCGGAAACCGATAAAAGATCCTTTATAGGCAAGGGCGGTTACATCGTTGGGGGCCGACTTTAACAGGGCGTTCAGATGTTTCTCTCCTTTAGTGATATAGCCCTGGGCCTTATCCTTCTGGTCTGTTCCTAAAAGAAAGCCAATATAACCATAGTAATAGCCTACCAGCTCTTTCCGTTCTTCGTCGGTGATATCATCCGAACGCTCTTCCATCAGTCGGATGATTGCCTCCCACCGGGACATGTCTCCCTGTATATAGGCCAGATAGATGGGTTCCCGATAGGTAGTCTGCCCCATCGCAACGGCGGAAGAAAAGGTCAACAGCAGACTAACAAACCAGATTCTTATTGCAATATATTTCGGTCTTTCCATATAAGTGTTTTATTTCTAAAATTTTGAATCGCTTTATAAACAATACTCACCAGCACGATTTGTTTTACCGGCATCAACAGTACATTATACAAAACCGACTGCTTGCTGGCCAACGAAACAAACAGCTGGATCAACACCAGACAAACCAAATAAATCATACCCATCTCCAACCCGTTAAATATAAAAATCCAACCAGGAGCTATGGTAGTATATAAAACAAAAAAGATGGTTAAATATTGGCTTCCACCGAAAAAATAAAAGATATTCTTCGTAAACCCGTTGATTGCACCGTCCAGGTCGCGATACATCAGGCAACGGATCGATTGGTCGCCCAGCAAAGTGGCCACCTTCAGCCTGCGTTCTTTAAAGAATTTCAGTATACGGATATCCTCCACCCGGTTGTGCTTAAACAATTTATGGGGCATGTAATGAAGATAGGTTGCCGCATCAAAAAGCATAAACTGACCATTGGCGGCAGAAAAGCAGGTCCACGGTGATAAACGTACCAGCGAAAGGGGCAGCAGACTAAGCAAGATCAAATTCATCAACGGAATACTGATGCGTGTTCCCCAGCTGGTCATCTCCTGCTTGGGGAAAACAGACAACAAGGTAAGCCCCTGCTCATTCATGTAAGACACAGCCCTTTCAATCAGATCACTTTCCACCCGCACATCGGCATCCAGAAAAAGCAACCGGTCTCCATGCGCTTCAGTAGCCAAGCGGTGGCAGGCATGATTCTTTCCCAGCCATCCGGAAGGCAGCTCATCGCCTTCGATCAGCCGGATACGTGCACATCTCTCCATATATGCACGCACCACCTTTGCGGTATCGTCCGTCGAGTTATCATTATATACCAATATCTCCTGTATCGTATCCTTGCAGCCCATCAGATCTTCAAGTAGAAAACCGATCGCGTTCGCTTCATTTCGTGCGGGAATCAGTACCGAGACTCCTCCCCGGCTTGTATACTTCTTTGGCTTTGGAAGGTAGCACCGGCTCCACCAATTACAAAAAGAGACAAGCAAACGTACGCATGTAAGTCCCATGAATAAATATCCCAGATAGACCATCATTCTCGTTGTTTTAATTTACATGCTGCTGCAAACAGATTAAACTCGTCTTCAATTCGTTCCAGCGAGGTGATGTCTCGCAATGGAAACTCTTTAAGATAAACGGTAAGTCCGGGCTTGTTATCCGAGAAATAGTCGATCAGGTTCACATTAAAAACCAGCTGGATCTCATTCATCCTTTTACCGAGCAGGTATTCAAGTCCCCTTTCAAACCGTATATCCGATGTATATAAACTCTTTATTTCTCCCTGCGGAAACAACAGGAGCAATTGTTGGTTGCTGGTCAGCACCTGCAAAGCGTAATCCAGACTTTCAACCACATTCCGGGCATTCTTCCGGATGGAAAAAGCCCCTGCATACGTTAATATCGGATGTTTTTTAAGCTGTTGTTCCAACATCATTACAAAAAACCGTCTCTTAAAGAAACGTTCGTTGGTATAAAGCTGTATAAAGCCATCCCACCACGAGAAATGGTTTGCAATCATCAGGATAGGAAGTCCGTTGTCCTTAACATCGCCTTCAAAACGGATAAACCTGAAATGCCTTCGAAGCCTTATCGCTGTATAGTAACGAAAAAACAGGCCTCCCCAGAATGTATGATTTGCTTTAATCATGGCATAAAGAATATATGAAAGAGACTTATACACATAAAGAATGCAATCTGAACCCAGAAGATTTTCCCTGCAAGGGGATTGTCCGCTTTAATTTTCAGAGCTACAAATAGGCTATGGTAGATTACCGCCATAATAAACCAGGTGAGGAAGTTGATAAACGGAGGATAGCCGCTTTGGAACGACCACATCTGCATGGCCGGTGCCGCAACCTCCAGTACCAGATCATACCCCACCATGGCTATTCCGCCCGATAGTATCCGAAGGATGGGATTGCCTGTTATTCGTGAAACGATGGAATGGGATGCGTAAACTAAAAAGAGCCAGTTGAGTCCGATCAGAAGTGGTGTATCCAACCATTTAACTCCCAGTCCTGTCTCATAGGCATAGGCACCGAACAGCGCTCCCGTAGCTACCCCGATTGCCTCAACAAAGAATGAGGTCAGCACAATAAATAGAAAGCATAACACCGTTTTAACACGCCAGTCTTTATTCCGGTACAATGCCAGTCCGAATACCAGCAACAACGTAATCGGAATAATCTTCACAAACAGATCCCGCGTATAGGGCAATACAAACAGCAACAACCCTACCGCATAGAAACGGACCAGATGTGTGGTTCCCAGTTCGGCCTCCCATTGTCTGAGTCTCTTAATCATAGGGCATCCGGTATTTCATTGCTCACAATCTTAGCGCTGGCGATACATAAAGGAATCCCACCGCCGGGATGTACGCTTCCTCCCACAAAATAAAGATTCTTAATGCCCGGCAGAGTATTGGGGTGGCGTAAGAATGCCGCTAACAATGAGTTGGAGGAGGTGCCATACAATGCTCCGTTTGCCGAGAATGTATCCCTGGCGATGGTAAGAGGCGAGGCAATTCGCTCCGTAACAATACACGATCCGATATCGACACCCAGCATCTTATCTATTTTGCGCAGGATGTTTTTCCGGGCTTCTGCAATCAGCTTATCCCACGCTTGTCCACAGTCGGACGGAGCGTTGACCATTACAAACCAATTCTCACATCCTGCCGGAGCATCGTCCGGTACAATTTTGGAACTGATAAACAGGTAGACCGTTGGATCTGCCGAAAGACTTTTCTCTTTGAACAGGTGTCTGAATTCTTCCCGGTAATCGCTGCTAAACAATATATTGTGTACATCCAATCGGGGAAAGGATCTGTTTATCCCCCAATAGAATATGAGTGCTGACGATGAGCGTTCAATTTTATTGATAATTCTTTTCAGCGGATGCTTTAACAGGTGATTTGCAACTGAGCGTACATCAACGTCGGACACCACGGCGTCGACAGAGGTGATGCCTGAGGCTGTTCTGATACCCGACACGGCAGCACCGTTGCGGATTATCTCCTCCACCCGGGTATTGAACTCAAACCTCACCCCTTGTTTCAAGGCCAGATCATATAAACTGTTGGCTATGGAATACATTCCCTTAACCGGGAAAAAGGCTCCTTTGTTATTCTCCAGGTGGGCAATCATATTTAAGGTGGCCGGAGCCCGGAAAGGGCTGGAGCCGTTATAGGTTGCATAGCGGTCGAACAGCTGTATCAACCGCGGATCGGTAAAGTCTTTCGCATTGGCGCCGTGCATAGTCCGGAAGAAGTCGAGCTTATGCAACTTAAAGACCATGTGGCGGTAAGGTTCCGTAAGGTAATTAGACAGTTTATGGAAAGCACTGAAAAGAAACACCGGTGCACTTAAGTTATATACCTCTTCGGCATGAAGCAACCTTTTTCTTACTGCTGCGGCATCATGGGGAAACACCCGCTCTATTTCGGAAGAGAGGGCTTCCCTGTCCTGATAAAAATTGAACTCCGTTCCGTCCGGGTAAAAGTAACGGCAGTTATTGGACAACCTTACATAGGGCAGACGTTCCGTTTCCTGTACGCTGCATAATTCAAATAATTCGTCCACCAGTTCGGGAAGCGTAAAGAGCGACGGACCGGTATCGAAGCGGTACCCATCCACGTTGATTTGGCCCATCTTCCCCCCGGGGCAACTGTTTTTTTCGTACACAGTTACCTGATGTCCTTTTCTTTGCAGCAGAATGGCCGAAGCCAACCCGCCGATTCCCGAGCCAACGACAGCGATTTTCATTACACAGCCAACTTGTGGGTAAAAATTTCTTTATAGAATTCGTTGAAGATAATACGGAACCAGACGGTATATGATTGGGGATTCTGCTCCATATCCAATTTTATTTCTTCCGGTTTCATGTATTTATAAGAAGCAACCTCTTCGGGGTTGATTACCGGCAATTGATCGGTTTTGCCAATAAATACGTGGTCAATCTCATGCTCCGTAAGCAGATTATCAAAGGGAGCCTTGTACATGAATTTAAACACAAACTGCAGATCCGCCTCCATTCCCATCTCTTCCTTCAACCGTCGCCGGGCTGCGCCGAGGGTATCTTCCCCCGGGTGCGGGTGACTGCAACAGGTGTTTGTCCACAGTCCGGCCGAATGATACTTATCATTGGCTCGCTGCTGCAACAGCACTTCATCGTTTGCATTCAATATAAAAACAGAAAAAGCTCTGTGAAGCATTGCCTTCTCGTGTGCTTCCATCTTCGGCATCGTCCCTATGGGATTATCATTTTCATCGACCAGTATCACCATAATTAATTGAATTTTGTGGAAACAAAAGCTTTAACAAACAGCCAGATCTTCTCATAGTCTGAGACTCTCACGCGTTTGGTAAGTAAAATGTTTGCCGGGGTTTTCTCTATTTTTCGTGTCAGCGTATAATAATACAGGTAAGCCGTGTATACTCCGGCATAAGCGCATTTAGGCAATTGCCTTATCCCTTGCATGGCTACCTTATAGTCTTCTTCAATTTCTTCAAGAATCTCCTTCTTTGTCGATTCATTTAAAGGTTGATTTCTCAAAACGGGGAAATAGATCCGATGCAGCTCCTGGATATCGTGACCGATATCCCGAAGGAAATTTATTTTCTGAAATGCAGACCCCAAGCGCATGGCATAGGGCTTAAGCCGGTCGTATTCCGACTGATTACCATCCACAAATATTTTCAGGCACATGAGTCCCACTACATCGGCCGAGCCATAGATATAATCCTTTATCTCCTTCTCCGAATAACTGCTTCTGAGTAAGTCGCTCCGCATGCTTGAAATAAATGCTTGAATCAAATCATCGTCTATGTTATACCTCTTAACTGTTTGCTGAAATGAGTTCAATATCGGATTCAGGCTTATCCCTTCGGCTTTGGCCTTATAGAAATCCCTTTCAAAATCGTCCAGTAGTTTTGCTTTATCGTATTCATGAAAAGAATCCACAATCTCGTCGGCAAACCTTACAAAACCATACAGGCTGTAAATGGGACCTCTTATCTGAGGATCGAAACAGGTAATGCCCAAAGAGAAGGAGGTGCTGTACCTTTGGGTGACCAGTCGGCTTATGTCGAAAGACAATGTGCTGTATAGTGGATCCATATTCTATTTATTAAAGTATTTACTTGCTTCTCCCGCTGCTATTTTACCGGAAATTATAGCCGGAGGAACACCCGGCCCCGGAACCGTAAGTTGTCCGGTATAGAAAAGGTTCTTCACCTGTTTATTGTGTACAGACGGTTTAAGGAAAGCCGTCTGCAACAGGGTATTTGCCAATCCGTAGGCATTACCCTTGTATGCATTGTAGTCGCGCATAAAGTCAGCTCCGGCATACGACTTATAAAATAACACATCCTTTTTAAGCGATTGCCCCGTAATATTCTCCATCCGGTCGATAAGCTGATTGAAATAAAAAGAACGAATCTCTTCGGAATCGGTAATTCCCGGGGCGATAGGAATCAGGAATATACCCGTCTCTTTACCTTCAGGAGCCAGTTGAGGATCCGTTATGCTGGGGAAACTTGTATAGAACAGCGGTTTATCGGGCCAACCGGGACGATCGTATATATTCTCTGCATGAAGCGTGAAGTCGGTATCAAAAAACAAGGTGTGGTGTGCCACCTGATCTATTTTCCGGTCAAAGCCTACATAATACAACAAAGCCGAAGGAGCCATCACTCTTTTTTGCCAATAGGTTTCGCTATAATTGCGGAATGATTCATCCAGAAGATATTCGGTATGATGGTAGTCGGCTCCGGATATGATCAGGTCGGTTGCATGAAAAGTGTCCTTTACCACAACGCCGGTTGCTTTATCCTTCTGTACCACAATTTTGTCGACCGGACTTTGTGTCACGATCTCCACCCCCAGACTTTCGGCAACCTGCTTCATAGCATCCGCCAGACGGAACATACCACCTTTGATATGCCAGGTGCCCAGCACCATATCGGCGTAATTCATAAGGCAATAGAACAAAGGAGTATTACTTGGCTTTGCTCCCAGAAAGATTACCGGGAATTCCAGCAATTGCCTTAAATAAGGATGTTTAATATGTTGTTTAACCCGTGCACTGATCGTAGTAAAAAATTGAGAAAGCCGTTTTACAGTATCGGGCATGATAAGTTCGGAAAATGAATTAGCCGGCTTATACAATACTTTATCAACTGCCACCCGGTAATTAAACTCGGCGTCTTGTAAAAAAGAGCGTAAAAACCGACTGCTTCCGGGCTCCAGAGAATCGAACATAGCATATATCTCCGTTAAATCGGCAGATACAGATAGCGCTTCCTTCTCTGAGAAATAGATCTTATATCCGGGATCCAGCCGAATCAAATCATAATAGTCGGCACTTGTTTTACCGAAATCATTAAAAAATCGTTCTATAAGGTCGGGCATCCAATAGAAAGTAGGTCCCATATCGAATGTAAACCCCTCTTCGGTAAACTGCCTCGCCCTCCCTCCGATCGTATCATTCTTTTCGAACAGAGTAACCTTGTATCCGTTCTTTGCCATATAGCAAGCTGCGGATAAAGAGGAAAAACCTGAACCAATCAGAGTCACAGTTTTCATAGCATATAAAATAGGTAAGCAGTCAAAACTTTAATTTTAGTTTACAAAATTAAAAAAACATTTCACTTTCCCAAATCTTACGCCATTAAATTATTAACGATACATAAAATTAGCTTTTAAATTCACTGTTAAAATTCAATTTTACGAAAAGTTTGTAACTTGTTTTGCCCTTTTCTTGTTATATATATGCAATGCATCACACAGATTCTACCTATGATTAAACACTATTCATCAAGTGCCTTCGTACAGCCTGTCAGATTTGACAGGCTGTCGCAGGGTACAATGAAGCTTATACTCTATATACTCCGATTAGTAAAATGATTTTCCCCGTAATTATTTAGGCTCATTTGTTCGTTTAAAATAGAATTTTCTATTTACCAGAACAGGTTCGATTAGTTGAAAACGGATAAATTTGGCCATCAGGTTCTCGGCAGCCCTGCGGGGGATGCTTCCCTGTTTACAATATTGATTGAGAGAGATATATTCATTCTGCTCAAGCAGATCAAGCAGAAGTTGCTCCTTCTGGGTAAATTCCACCAAGACGCCCGTGGGACTTCCACTCTGTTGCCACACTTTCAAATGAACGGTCGTTGCCAGGATATTTTCGTCTTTCACGCGTACATAAGCGAGCTCTTTACCGGATTCGTCTTTCGCATATACAGGTTTCTTATCGGTTTGATCCACGTTGACCAGCAAGACCGAACGACCTTCCACTTTGTATACCTGCATGGAATACTTTACCTCCGGCACACAATACATCTGTGCGGCAGCTTCAATCATATAAATCTCTTCATCCGAACGAATACCGGCAATGCGGCCGTTATCTTTAACTCCGATAAGCAATCTTCCTCCATCCGTATTGGCAAATGCCGATAAAGTACGGGCAATCTTTCTTGCATCCGAAATCTCAAATTTAAAATCCTGCTTCTGATGTTCTCCTTCGGCTATCAGAGAATATATATAGTCTGTATCAGTCATTGCTTTCATACGAATAACATTTTAAGATGGAAGGTCCGAAACAGGTAGAAAGTTGTACACATGTTCGTTTCACACCTACAAAAGTAAAGAAAAAAGTAAGATTGTATAAGTGAATAGGAACAAAACACAATGGGCAAAACGGGACAACCCTCTATATTTGCCACAGAATAAACAACTTACAAAAGCACAATAAACGATGATTAAGCACACATTCTTATCACTTGCCGCAGCACTTGTATGCCTGACTGCCGGCTGCAGCGGAGCAAAAACCAAATCGCCGGAACAACAATTGGCTTATCAAATTACGAATGACACCCTCATGCATAAGGTGGATTCGATGGCCAGAGAGGTTGTAAAAGGAGGTTTCAATGCGGGCGACGGCTATGGCGAGGTCTGGATTCGCGACTACAATACCTTTATCGAGCTGGCCATGGAGGTAATGCCGGACAGTACCATACAGGACAATCTGATCACCTTCTTCCATTTTCAAGGGAAAACGGGTGATATCGTGGATGGATTTATCGACATCAATAAGGCCGATCTCAATAATAAAGGAGGATACAAATACCGGTTATCCGATACGGAACCCCGCTATGCCGCACATAAGAATACGGTGGAGACAGATCACGAGGCATCCCTGGTGCAGGCTGTTTGGCGCTACGTGAATAAAAGCGGCAACAAATCGTTTTTGCAAAAGCAGATTAATGGCCAGACGGTAGAGAAACGTTTGGAGATGGCCCTGGAGTTTTTAATGAACGAGCGACTGGACAAAACATACGGTTTGATTTGGGGTGCAACCACAGCAGATTGGGGAGACGTACAGCCGGAGCATCCCTGGGGAGTGGAGCTGGACGAGAACTCACATCTTGCAATAGACATTTACGACAATGCCTTTTTTATCATTGCGTTGAATCACTTTATTGAGCTGACCGACCGTCCCGAAGCTAAAGAGCGCTGGGCAAAGGTTCGCGATGATATTAAGGTAAATACGCGCAAATATCTATGGGACGAAGCGAAACAGAAGTTTATTCCACACATTTACTTAAAAGACTCGCCGTTTCCATCCGATTTCGATGAGAATTCAATTTATTACCACGGCGGAACAGCCATGGCGATCGAAGCCGGATTGCTTTCAAAGGAGGAAATTGCGGCAGCCAATGCAACCATGGTGGCCAATGTAAAGGCATCGGGTGCTCCAACAATCGGACTAACACTCTATCCTCCCTACCCCGAAGGATTCTTCCAAAACAAGGGAATGTATCCCTATGGCTATCAGAACGGCGGCGACTGGACCTGGTTTGGTGCCCGTATGATACAGCAACTGATACGGAACGGATTTGTTGAGGAAGCCTACAAAGAGGCACTTCCCATGTTTGAGCGTGTTGTCAAAAACAACGGTTTTTACGAATGGTATGCAGTGGACGGCAAACCTTCGGGATCGGGTACCTTCCGCGGTGAAGCAGGTGTATTGTTTAAAGTTATTGAAGAATTCAGAACCTGGGCTTCAATACAAAACGGGAATGTAAACTCTAAAGATAAATAACGGCAAAGCATCCTATTGAAATCATGAATATAATTACAAAGAAACGGATTGGATTGCTACTGTTATCCTTTTGCATTGCGCATATTGGGATCGGATCAATCCAGGCACAGACTCTGTCTCAACGAATTCTTGCCGACAAATCTCTTGTTAAAGTAGACAGTATGGCCAAAGCTACTTTACAAAGTGGATTTAATGCAGGCAGTGGATATTCCCAGATATGGGCAAGAGATATGAATACTTTTATCGAAACGGCCTGCGATGTAAGCGATCCAAAAAATCTTCGGGAAGCGATATTGTTATTCTTCGCTCTTCAGCAGCCGAACAATGAAATGATTGACGGGTATGTACTGAAAAAAGATTTCACGTGGTACGACAATACCCCTTACTACTCCGATGCTGCACCTCAGCATGTCGCATTTAAGAATACGGTTGAGACAGATCAGGAGACATCGTTGATTCAAATCGTTGGAAAATATATTTCTAAAACGGGCGATCGGAGCATTCTAAGTGAAAACGTAGCAGGAAAAACGGTACTTCAACGGATGGACCTGATGATAGATTATCTGATGAATGAAAAGTATAGTAATAAATACGGACTTATATATGGGGCAATGACTGCCGACTGGGGAGATGTTCAGCCCAACGACGACTTTGGTTGTGATATTAATGAGCTTTCCACCCTGGCAATCGATGTTTACGACAATGCGATGCTGGTTATTGCACTGGACTATTTAAAAGACATGACATCCGATTCCGATAAACAATCTTACTACAGGAAACTACGTAAAAGTATTGCGGGAAATATCAGAAAACATTTATGGGACAACAAGAGAAAAAAGTTCATTCCTCATATTTATCTCGACAAATCTCCCATTCCTGAAGGGTTTGATGAAAATGAAATTCATTATCACGGGGGAACTGCAATTGCCATAGAAGCCGGAATACTCACTAAGAAGGAAATTCAAATCGTTAATAAGCAAATGCTGGAGAATGTCCGGAAATCCGGAATGCCCAGTATTGGGCTGACTTTATATCCGGCATATCCCGATAACTTTTTTCGGGGAGGAATGAGTAAAGCGTGGATATATCAGAATGGCGGTGACTGGACCTGGTTTGGCGGGAGGATGATCCAACAATTGATTCTCAACGGATTTGTTGAGGAAGCATACCAGGAAATCAATCCGATGATAAATCGGGTTATTAAAAACAACGGCTTTTATGAGTGGTATGGTATGGGAAATATACCCAGTGGTTCCGGTAATTTTAAAGGATCTGCCGGGGTACTGGCAAAAGCCATACATTTACTTAATGATTGGGCCGAAAAGAATAACAGGTAAGCAACGTTCCAGCCAAAGCTGTCAGCTCCACTTCCCGATGTAGGCATTCATGTTGTATTTTCGGTATAATCCGGCTTCATTCATATACCGTACCATACCGAATACCGACCTTTCCTGCCAGGGGCGATCGTGCAGACCAAAGCACCATCCTATCCCGGTAAAAGAATTGGCGTCGCGACCATCCAAAAAGTAACGGTTGTTCAGATAGCTCATACGATGATAGGCCTCTTGGGGAGTGGCCGACCATTCAATCAGTTTCTTCCCCCAATACATACGCATGGTGTTTTCCATAAAGCCGGTCTGTATCATTTCTCTCATAGCGGCATTCCAGGAAGCATCATGCGTTGCAGCCTCTTCTAACAGGTTGAGGTCGTAAACAAACGGACGCTTGTCCGGTTCATGTAACTCCAGACTTTTACGACTCCATTCGGGTAATGAATTATAGGAATCGTAGTTCTTTGTAAACCAGATGTAATTATGAGCCAGCTCCCTGCGAACCACCAATTGTTCTATAAACGGAGCCGACTCCGGATATTTCTCTACAGCTTTCCATATCTCCACGGGTGATATAAAGCCGAAGTGCAAATAAGCACTCAACCTTGACGTGGCAACCAACGACGGATCGTTCCGGTCATTATCGTACGAGGCAAGTTTATCCTTAACAAAAACATCCAGCAATCGGTTCGCCTCTTGTTCTCCCCCCTTCATCGCAACAGGAATCAACCACGCATCACTTCGCAGCTTCTCAAGTGTACTGGTCAGAATCCGTTCATTTAGTGCGGACAGTTCCGGTGATGCCTCTTTACGGCACGTCAAGACAGGTATCTCATCCTCCAGCTCTGAAGTGAAGTAAGGTAGTTTATCCGTAATTTTAGGACGCAATGTCCTTGCCGCCCACTCCCCTTTATGAGAAGCAGATTCGACAGGCACAATCAGATTATCCTCCACCTCAATCACCTTACAGGGCGCATGTTCGCCAAGCCATCCCGACCAATCGCGCTGGATGCGCAGGTACCCTTTGTCGGTAACAACACAGGCAGCATTTGAAAGAGGCTCCAGGAAAGCCTCTTCCAACGTACCCGTTCTTATTTCAAATTCACAGCCCAGGAGTGATACCCCGGAAGCAAAATCTTTTAATCCCTGAATAAGAAACTCGAAATGACGGTAGTTTGCCTCCGGAAAGGAAGCATCCAGCCGAAACACGACCTTCAGGGGCAAGTTCAATTCGTTTGCCAAACGGATTGCATGAAACAATGCCTGATTATTTGTTATCCGGACCGAAGCCTGCATACGGTATAACACATACCTGCCCGGCAGATAAGTCCGGTTGTTCAACTCATGAATCCGTTCTTTTCTCATATCTTACTTGCAGCTTATCAATATTTCGCGGGCAACCTGGGCAGTAACATCGCGGTCTTCGCCAAAGGCAACATTCCGTTCAGTAAACCGTCGTGTAATCTCGTCTATGGTCGTATCACCGATATTCTCCTCACTCAACCGGGTATGCAGCCCGAGGCTACGGAAGAAATCTTCTGTTTTTTGGATAGCCAGGGCAACCCTTTCTTCGGTAGTTCCGCTGGTTATACCCCAGATACGTTCGCCGTATTGAAGAAGCTTACCCTGTTTCTTAGCCGCCAGCACACGTAATGTTCCGGGTAAAACAATCACCAATGTAGCACCGTGGGTAAGACCGTGCAATGCCGTAAGTTCGTGACCTATCATATGGGTAGCCCAGTCGTTGTTAACCCCCATCGAGATAAAACCATTCAACGCCATGGTTGCACACAACATAAAGTCGGCCATCAGGTCGTAATTCGTCTTATTTTCCTTAATCTTTGGGGCAATCTCAATCAGAGAGGCAAGAATACTCTCGGCCCAGCGATCCATCAGACGCGACTGTCCGGGCGAAGTCATATACTGTTCCATTACATGCACAAATGTATCTGCAATACCACATGCAATCTGGAAATCGGGCAATGTAAACGTAACCTTCGGATCCAGGATTGAAAATACAGGATAATTACTGTAAAACGGATACTTTTCATGGGTTTCAATCCTTGAAATAACCGCCCCGCTGTTCATCTCGGAACCTGTAGCCGGCAATGTAAGCACCGTCCCCATGGGCACCGATTCCGGATAATACCCTTTTTTAACCAGATCCCAGGCATCTCCGTCGTACAACAATCCCGAAGAGATCAGTTTCGTTCCGTCCAATACCGATCCACCACCAACGGCGAGCAAGAAATCAATCTGTTTCTCTTTACCCAATGCGATGGCTTTACGCAGGGTTTCGATCGTTGGATTCGCTTCAATACCCCAGAATTCGGTAACAATCCGACCTTCCAATGCCTTGATTACCTGATCGTACACACCATTCTTTTTCACGCTGCCACCACCAAAGGTTACCATAATCTTCTTTCCGGCAGGTATTTCCTTTGATAAAGAGGCAATCATTCCATCGCCAAAGATCAGGCGGGTAGGATTCTGAAAACTAAAATTATTCATATGCTTCGATTATATATTGTTTTTAATTGTGCAATATCGCATCCAATTTTTCCTTCAATGCAGAACAACGGATCGGCTTTATGAGGTAATCATTGAACCCATTATTCACTATCTCACGGATATTCTCTTCAAAGGCATAGGCAGTTACAGCAATCACAGGAAAATCGGGCGAAAGATCCCGTATACCCTTCAATGCCTCTATCCCATCCATTTCGGGCATTTTGATATCCATAAGAACCAATGCCGGATGTTTCTCCTTAAAAAGGGTAACCGCCTCCAATCCATTTTTTGCATGTACCAACTCATACTCTTTGCGCAGCATCGCCTCGATAAGTTTGTAATTGGGAAGCGTATCTTCAGCCACCAGCAATATCGGTTTATCAGAAAGTACATCCTTTTTAACTATAACCGGATTGGTTGCTTTTCGTTTAGCAGAAGATGTTTTACTCACTTTATACGGGATACTGAAACGAAAAACAGACCCTACACCCTCTTCAGATTCCGCTTGAATGGTCCCTCCCAATCTTTCCACAATCGTTTTGGATATAAACAAACCCAATCCGGAGCCTTGAGCCACACTGTTCAGTTTCTTAAAACGTCCGAAAAGCTGGGATTGTTTATCTTTGGGTATGCCCATCCCCGTATCCTGAACAAAGAATTCCAGCATTCCGTCCCGGAGTATATAACCGATAGTAATCTTACCTTGTTCAGTAAACTTAGCGGCATTGGACAACAAATTAACAATCACCTGCATCAACCGGTTCCTTTCCGAATATACCGTACAATCAGGCAATCCCAATTCAAGACAAACCTCAATATCCTTATCTTTCAATCTTAACTTCAGATCGGCAGTCAACTCCCTCAGAATGGCATTTACATCCACATCCGAATAGATAAAGTCAAGTCTATTGGATTCAATCTTCGAAATATCGATAATGTCATTAATAAGCTGCAGCAACAGGTTATTGCTGCTCTGGATAATGGAGGCATATTCCTTTTTCTCTTCGGCATCATCTGTTTCGGCCAAAAGTTCGGAAAAACCAATAATAGAGTTCAGAGGTGTACGTATTTCGTGACTCATATTTGCCAGGAAGGCCGACTTTAACCGGTCGTTGTTTTCGGCATATTTCTTATCCTCATCCGATTGCTTTTTCTGATTATACAATTCTGTACAGATCGCAATGATATTGGCCAAAGACAGCAGCCAAAGATAATCTTCGTTGGTCCACTTCCGGGGTACACACACCAGATCAATCCCCATATAGCCGATCATACGTTTTCCCGAATACATGGGAGCGAGCATCATGGAGCATATATCCTGACTTTCAAGCATGTTCCGTTCCACTTCTCCTTGTACAGGAATATCATCCAGCGAGTTCAATATTACCGGTCTGCCGGAGGTCAGTTCTTCATACAGCCACCTTGTATCTTTTGTCGGGATGTTCTGCAGCCAGTTTTTCTCGGACGAGATCCCTTCGGCTACCACCTCGTGGGTACAACTCTGCAGGGAGGCATCCTCATTAAATTGAAAAATATATACGCGGCTTCCGTTAAAGTTATTAAGCACCTTCCTCATAATATCTTCCGTAACAGCCAACGGATCATGCTTTGTCAGAAAATTCTGCAAAGAAACCGAAAGGGAATTCAGCTGATTTATAAGACTGTTCATTTTATTCTCCAACTTCAACACCCTGTGTTCCGCATCCCTTTTATCAATAAGCTGAAGGTATCCGAAACATTTTACACTACCATCCTCCAAAACAGTCCGTCTTATCAGTCCGGTCCGGATCAATCTCCCATTAAGTCCCGTAGCCACATATTTATTAAAATAAGTGGGAGGTAATAACAACTCATGAATTTCATCGTTGAGAAGCGAGGCTATCAGATTCTGAAACAACACAATGTAATCGTCGTTAAAATAAGCCGAAAGTTCCCTGAAAGTGATATACGGACTCTTCATCCGGAATATCTTACACAGCAACTCCGAAAAATAACAAGATTTACCGGTAAGATTGGCCTCCCAATAACCGGCATTGAGTACAGCAAGCAAATCATTAAGTCTATTTTCTTCTTCTATTTCAGACATAGTAAGGTATATATGAGGTGTATCAAATTGAGTTTTCACAAAGATAAGAAAATCAAAACAACCATCAATAATACAGAAAACATTTCGATTTCTTATCCTTTCTGTTTCGGTTCTATAAATTCGGCATAGAATGCCTCAACAGTTTTCTTTATTTTTTCGGGCAGATAACTTAGCGCTTTTATTTTTATGCGCAACGGCAAACCGTAAAAAGCCTCGGCCACTCCCCCTGTTATACAGGCCAGTGTATCGGAATCTCCACCCAGGGATACAGCCAGACGAACCGCATCTTCATAATCTGTACTTTCCAGAAAAGCCACCAATGCCTCCGGAACAGTATGCTGGCAGGTTTCGTTAAACTGGTAATAGATGCGCAATTGTTTACAAGAATGGTTCAAATTGTATCCAAAGGATGATTCAATATAATATTTAATTTCTTGCTTCGTACGCCCCGTCCTCGCCAGGTATATAGCTGCTGCCACAGCCTGGGCACCCTTAATACCCTCCGGATGATTGTGGGTGATGCAGGCCGACTCGGTAGCCATGTTTATAGTTTCGCTTAAGGAATCAAAGCACCAGCCGACGGGTGACACCCTCATGGCCGATCCATTTCCGAAACTATAATACGGTTCGGGAGCTTCGTCCCATATCCACCGAAAGAAACTTGCACCGTAAGCACCTGTAGGATACGGAAAGCGGCGGCACCATCTTTGCATAACAGAAGCCAGACTGACCGGTCCTTCCCGCCTTCTGATCAACCAATCGGCCACAGCAACGGTACATATAGTATCGTCTGTATAATCACAACCTTTTTCAAATAACTCGAAATCAGTTCCCTTGTGATTATTAAATTCAAACCGTGACCCCACGATATCGCCTGTAATTGCTCCTATCATGATTGATTAAACTTAATCCATTTATGCTAAATGTGTTCAAACCTGTAATTATATAAACAATTCTCGCACAATGAATAATGAGAAAAAGAGATATAAAATTTAGTTTAGCGAAGGTATTTTTGCATTATTTCACTATAGGAGGGCGATATCGGCAGCAACATGTTCCCTGGTGAAGCATTCGGAAAGAAGAAAAATCCTTATTTTTGTAAGGTATACGGACAGACCATTTATATCCGTATCAATCTATATGGACGAAAGTGTAATTGACAAGCTTAAAATTCTGGCAGAATCAGCCAAGTACGATGTATCCTGCTCTTCAAGCGGCACCACCCGTTCCAACCAGAAAGGGGGGATAGGGAATGCGGCCGGATGGGGTATCTGCCATAGTTTTGCCGAAGACGGCCGATGCATTTCCCTGCTTAAGATTATGCTTACGAACCATTGCATCTACGATTGTGCCTACTGCATCAACCGGAGAAGCAACGACTTGAAGCGGGCTACTTTCTCCGTAACCGAACTGGTAAACCTCACCATCGAATTCTACCGGCGTAATTACATCGAAGGGCTTTTTCTAAGCTCCGGAGTGGTGCGCAATCCCGATTATACCATGGAGCGGCTGGTCCGTGTGGCAAAAGACCTCAGGTTGGTTCATCGCTTTAACGGCTACATCCACCTGAAGAGTATCCCCGGGGCCAGCAGGGAACTGGTAAACGAGGCCGGCCTGTATGCCGACCGCCTCAGCGTAAATATAGAAATACCCAACGAGAAGAGTCTGCAGTTACTTGCTCCGGAAAAGGACTTCCAGAGTGTATTCAAACCCATGAGCTATATCCAGCAAGGAGTTTTGGAAAGCGCCGAAGAGCGTAAAAAGTACAGATATGCCCCCCGTTTTGCTCCGGCCGGACAAAGCACCCAGATGATTGTAGGAGCTACTGCCGAAACCGACAAAGACATCCTGCAACTTTCATCGGCCTTATACCAGCGTCCGTCCATGAAAAGGGTATATTATTCGGGCTACATTCCCGTAAATACCTACGACAACCGCTTACCTGTACTTAAACAGGCACCCCTTGTACGCGAGAACCGGTTGTATCAGGCGGACTGGTTGCTTCGGTTCTATCAATTCAAGGTAGACGAGATTGTAAATGACGCCTATCCGGATCTGGACCTGGAAGTAGACCCCAAGTTATCCTGGGCATTGCGTAATCCACAGGCCTTTCCGGTAGATATCAACCGGGCCGACTATGAAATGTTGCTTCGGGTACCCGGTATTGGTGTAAAATCGGCTAAACTTATTCTGGTATCCCGCAGGTATGGCCGATTGGGAGCTTCGCAACTCAAGAAAATGGGTATCGTAATGAAAAAGGCACAGTATTTCATTACCTGCAACGAACTACCCGTACGAACCATCAACGAGCTGTCGCCCCTTTCGGTACGCAGTTTATTATCCAGGAAACCCGGCAGGAAGGCAGACGACCGTCAGCAAGTGATCCAGTTCGAAGAGTAAGTTATGGTAGTCTACGTTTACGATAAAACATTCGACGGTCTGCTTACCGCTGTATTCGATGCCTTTGCCCGCAAATCGTTTCCCGACTTATTGCTGGCTGAAGGTGAAGCTCTTCCATTGTTTTGCGATGAAGTTGTGACCATCTGCACAGATGATGCGAAGGTAGAGCGGGTATGGAAGGGATTACAGAAGAAACTTTCGGCTACTGCCCTTCATTGCCTCACCGTTTGCTGGCTTTCCGAATTACCGGACGTGGACCTCCTGTTGTTTCGTTACATAAAAAAAGCATTTAACTCCCCGTCGTCTATCGAACTGAACTTTGGCGACCCCGATGTATTGGAAGTATCCAAGGTATGGCGTAAAGTAAGTCATGAGAAACACCGGATGATCGAATTTATTCGATTCCAGAAAGCAGAAGACGGCACCTTTTTCGGAGCTATGGAACCGCTGTATAATGTACTTCCGCTGGTTGTTGGTCACTTTAAAGACCGTTTTGCCGATCAGAAGTGGCTTATCTACGATTTGAAGCGTGCCTACGGTTGCTACTACGACCTTCAGGAAGTTAGGGAAGTACGTTTCGACAGGATGGAAGAGCATCTTCTTTCGGGAATTCTGAACGACAAATTAATGGCGGAAGATGAAAAACTTTTCCAGAATCTTTGGAAAGCCTATTTTAAAGCCATCGCCATAAAGGAGCGGATCAATCCAAAGCTTCACAAGCAGCACATGCCTGTAAGATTCTGGAAATACCTGACCGAAAAGCAAGGATAAAATAGTAACTTTGCATAAATCCCAACCGAATAATCATGCTAAAAGATAAAACAGCCCTATTGCTCGTAAACGTTGGCACCCCCAACAACCCCTCCGTACAAGCTGTGCGCCGCTACCTGTTTCAATTTCTGAACGATCCGCGGGTGATAGATCTGCCCTGGCTGGCAAGAAAGATACTGGTCAACCTCATCATCGTGCCCTTTCGTGCGCCCAAATCGGCCAAACTCTATCAAAGATTGTGGACCGACGAAGGATCTCCGTTGCTGACCAATACCCTCAGACTGCAGGAAAAACTACAAAAAAGTCTGGATAGCCAAGCCGATGTGTTTGTGGGCATGCGATATCAGGAGCCCTCTATCCGCAAGGCTGCCGCAAGCATTAAAGAAGGAGGTTACACCCGGTTAATCGTACTGCCGATGTTTCCTCAATATGCCTCATCAACCAGTGGTACAGCCTCGCAAGCCGTAATGGAAGAGATCGGAAAATGGAACACCATACCGCACGTGCATTTTATCAATCAGTTTTACAACCACCCGGCCTTTGTGGACGCATTTGCTCAACGTATAGCCGCATACCAGCCAAATACGTACGACTTTGTACTATTCAGCTACCACGGACTGCCAAACAATCACAATGATAAAAGTCACCCGGGCATCCCTTCCGCCCAATGTGAATGCGAGAAGGCAATGCCTCCCCACGGACAATTCTGTTACAAGGCAGCCTGCTACGAAACCACCCGTCTGCTTGTTGAAAAACTAAACCTGCAGGGCGACAAGTTTACCACTGCTTTTCAGTCACGTCTTTCCAATAACTGGATGCAGCCTTTTACCGATAAAACATTGAACATGCTTGCCCAAAAAGGAATAAAACGTCTGCTTGTGGTAGCTCCCTCATTTACGGCCGACTGTCTTGAAACAACCGACGAGATCGGACACGAATACAAAAAAGAATTCATGGCTGCCGGAGGAGAACAGCTCACTTTGGTGGAGAGTCTGAATGACTCCGATCCTTGGGTGGATGCACTTAAGCAAATTCTGGCATCCCACCTTTAAACATCCATTTAATAACTGCCTACTATTTAACGGCTAGCAACTCTACTTCAAAAATAAGGGTAGAATAGGGTTTGATAATTGGGTCCGGCATGGATCCATACCCCAGTTCGCAGGGAATATAAAGTATCCAGCGAGAACCGGCAGGCATCACTTTAAGAGCCTCCTGCCAACCCTTTATCACCTCATTTACACGGAAAGACTCCGGTCTGTTTCTCTTAAAAGAGTTATCAAACTCCTTACCATTAATTAAGGTACCCTTATAATGTACCTGCACCATGCTTTTGGCGGTAGGGATTGTTCCTTTACCCTTTACCAACACTTTATATTGTACCCCGCAAGGCAGCACCTCGACACCCTCCTCCTTCAGATTTTCTTTCAGAAACAGGATATTCGCCTCCTTATATTCCTTATATTTTAAACTCATAGATAAATTATGATTAATGATTGCAAGTATGCCCCTCCGCATGTGCATCGCAAGTATGACCACCATCCTTCAAGTCGCCATCCAGATACCGGGTAACCAATTCGGTTACATCTCCTGTACAATTACGGATAACAGAAATTCCATGCGTATTCAGTTTTTGGATAGCGCCATCGCCTATACCTCCGGCAATCATTAGCTTAACCCCCTCCTGCTCAAACACCTCGGCGATATTCGACTTACATCCACAACCTTGTGGTGAATCCATCTTTGTTACAGAGACAACCTGATTAGACGAAATCTCATAAATCTGATAAAAAGCACAATGTCCAAAGTGTGCATCTATCTGGTTATTATCCTTTACCGGCACTGCTATTTTCATACTTGCTACGTTTAAATAATACTATAAAATTGTTCCTCCACAGATAAATGAAGGTCTTTTATGTCAGCAAAGATATAAAATAGTTTTGAACACTTGTTCATATTACCTATATAAAAATATTCCCCGTCGTATCAATATACAACGGGGAACATCTTTTTTAATGCTAATCCAAATATCAATTAAACAGGAATTTATTTAGAATCTGTAGCCGAAACTCAAACCGTAGGTCCGGTTCTTAAATCTTGCTTCAGTTGATCTTAGGCCAAAATCACTGGAAAGGCCAATAGAATATTTGTCATTGTATTCCAAAGCTGCTCCGGCAGCAAGACCAGTATCAAATTTTTCTACTCCGGCAGAAAATGAATCTACCTTATCCTTTTTCGTTGATCCATCCAATAGTGTATTCGTATTTTTGGACTTCCCAGCAATGCCGTAAGCAATATACCCTCCGCCACTGAATATAAGTTTTAATTTCTCTGAAACATTAAATCTGTAAGTCAGCAGCAAAGGTAATTCAACATATACTTTATTGTTAGTAATATCGTACGACTTCAGCTTCTCTGAATTTTCTATAAAAGGAGGAAAATAATAATCTCCTTTATCTTTAAAGCCCTTAGATATTAGTAAGAGCGAAGGTTGAATCCCCCAATGGTCATTGAAATAATAATCCATTCCAACACCAAACTGGTAACCGGGCTTAAAGTTCACATCACCAGAGTTAATAACATTACTGATATTTACTCCGGCTTTTGCATTCCAAGATATTTGGCTATATCCAGACAAACAAACCAAAAGCAATAGCAAAGTAGTAATTAATTTCTTTTTCATGGCATAATGTTAAGATAATTATTAGTTATTAATTAGTATAAAAATACAATTCAATAAGAATTATATAACTAGATAAACGTCGAGAGTATAAGAATCTATTTCACTGCAAAGATATTTAATACACATTAATTATCATTGATTTTTTAATTAAATAAATAAAGTATATTATAATTAATATTAATTTGTAAGTAAAAAGTAATACAAAAAAAGGTTGCAAGATTCTGAATGTGTGATCCATTTTCTTGCAACCTCACTTATATATTCAAACGAACAAGGATATTCGTAAATTAAGTTCTTCAACAGAAAAAACTACTTTTTTAATCCTTAATTATGGTTCGAAATTTAGAATCTGTAGCCAAAAGTCAGACCGTAAGTCCGGTTCTTAAACGTTGACTGGGTAGATTGTAGTCCGAAATCACTGCTTATGCCGATAGAATATTTCTCCTTATATTCTAAAGAGGCTCCGGCAGCAAGACCGGTATCAAATTTTTCTACACCTTCAGAAAATGAGTCCATCTTTTCCTTTCTTGTAGATCCATCCAATAGAGTTGCAGTATTTTTTGTCTTTCCGGCAATTCCATAACCAACATACCCTCCTCCACTAAATATAAGTTTATATTTCCCTGAAACATTAAATCTGTAAGTCAACAACAGGGGTAATTCAACATATACTTTATTGTCAGTAATATCATACGATTTCAGCTGCTCGGATTTATTTATAAAAGGAGGATAATCTCCTTTAATTTTATAGCCTTTTGATATCAGCATGAGTGAAGGTTGAATTCCCCAATGGTCATTGAAATAATAGTCCATTCCAACACCAAACTGGTAACCGGGCTTA
>JAEAMF010000194.1_pt1 | contig 101768 bp, 114 predicted proteins | sample 8958721 | NCBI WGS metagenome assembly JAEAMF01 (sample SAMN16933255, study PRJNA681124) | bioreactor sludge metagenome | isolation source: anaerobic bioreactor treating anionic surfactant - SDBS | place: India: Bengaluru | collected 2019-02-28
CCAGTATCTCGCTGTAGCTGTCTATCTGCGAGCTCTCGACTCCCACGAAGGAGTATCCGATTTTACCCTTCGCCGTATCGCCAACTATCTGTCCTGCTACATCGTCCAGGATTACTTTTGCGGCATCAACTTCTTTCTCCAGGCCAACGATCGCCATGCTGTTTCCCGCTTCTGTCAGTCCCACTTCGATCTTCAGACTGGAGAGGATGCTTTCTAAAACGCCCTTAAGTTGTGGATTGACATCGGAAAATCTGTAAACGTACTTCTCATCGCCTGTATCCAGATCTGTCTTGAGTGTATCGATCAACTCTCCGGTCTTAATTACGTCGCTTTCCACGCCGACGATCAGATTTTTCTCCCCAACCGGCAGGATGCTCACGTTCAACCCGAGTCTCTCCAAGAGCCTGTCGAGCTGATCAACCGGTGGAAGAGTATCCTTTACCAGATAGAAGGGGTCCTCTATCTCCGACAGTCTGACGACTTCGTTCTGCATCTTCGCCAGAGCTTTCTCTTCTCCTATGACTATAAAGCCGCTAACAGAGGGGGTTATGGAGATTCCGGCAAACTCGCTCTCCCCAAGGAGGCTTCTGAAGTAACCGGTGAATTTGTCCTCCGTCCAGCCCGGTATATTTTTGACGATCATCGATACTCTTTGCTGTTCATCGCTCTGGGAAACGGTTTTCGCTTCACGTTCCAGTATGGCCTCGATTATTGGCCTGGCTTTATCTATATCTTCTTCCGATCCTATAAGAAGAACACCCGATGGTGAGGGAAAGAGTTCGGCACTCAAACCCAGCCGCTTCAGAATCTCGCCGTAAGTGGTAACACCATCTGAAGGTATATCGACGAACTCGTACGCTGTCGAAACTTCTTGTGAGGGTTTCCTTTCCAGGATACTGTCGGCTATTTCGAGCGCCCTGTTCACCTGGTCTTCCTTGCCGACGATCAATATTCCTGCAGGAGATTCAAGGAGCGCAACCTCGATATCTATACTCCCGAAAATAGGTACGAAGTACTCCATATCTCCGGAAGTTATGGCGGATAATTTGAAAACCTGGGGCTTTGTCTGCTCTGGAACTCCCAGAGTGTCAACCAGTTTAGTTATCAACTCGCGCGCTTTGGCAACGTTCTCCGAAGAACCGACCACGACGCTGTAGTCTTCTACCTGGAGTATATCGACGATGATTCCGAGTCTCGCCAGGAGGCTATCTATCTCCGTTATGTTTGGCATTCTCGTCTCTATGGAATAAGAGGGATTCTCGATCCTTGAAAGTCTTTCAAACTCTTCACCGATGGCAGATGCCATCGATCCGGGAGCGTTCAATATATATCCCTTTGAAGTCTGGACCAGAGAGATCTCTTCGGCCTTTTCGCCAAATACAACGCCCAGGTAAGCGGAGAGTCTTGTAGTATCCCAGCCGGGGATACCGGGTAGCTCTACGCTAACTCTGGTATCTTCAACGCTTTCGCTGGAGAGTATCTCTCCGTAAAGCGTGTTGAAGCTGTTCAGGTCGTACCTGTCTCCGACCGCAACGATCTTGTCGTAAACTGAAGTGAAGGTAAGATCGTATCCGAAGACCTGCACGACGGATTTGAGCGAATCAACGCTGACGTCGCTTCTGCCGCGGAATATCATGTACCCCGTCTCTTTATCGCCCTGAGGAGGAGTCATCGATTCTTTCTTAAGAAGATCCTCTATCAGTTTTTTCACCCTGTCCAGATGGGCGTCGCTTCCAATACCAACGATTCCGGAAGGGGTATCAACGAAATCCACTTCGATCCTCAATTTCTCGATAATCGTTTTGAGGCTTTCGAGAGAGCCGGGATCTACATCCACGAGGCTGTAACCAACAGGTCCGGCTTCAACAGGTTCAAGCCTTGAGAGGATGGATTCCACCACTTCCATGGCCTTCTTCAACCTCTCTTCAGGAGCGACCGCGGCAACTCCGGTTGGTGTGTTCACGAACTCCACGGGTAGGTTCAATTTCTCGAGAAGTTCTGATAGACCGGCTACTTCTCCATAAGGGACGTTTACGAAGGCATAGTTGTAAAGGGTGCCGGGGACCGTCACTTCTCCTCCGACCGGCAAACCGCTGCCAAGCTGTCTTATAAGACGGGAGGCTTCTTCTACATTTTCCTGAGATCCGATCACCATGAACTGGTTATCTACGGGCATTATAGATACGGCGACACCGAGTCTCTCGAGTAGCAATTCGAATTGGCTCAAAGACGGTATCGACGACTCAAGCCTGTAAAAGGGATTTTCAAGCTCTCTGAGCTTTCTGGTCTCATCATCCACTGTGTTCAAAAGATTTTCCGGACCTACGACTATATATCCGTTCCCGGATCTCGTAACTGTGATGGTGGCAAATTCATCCGGCCCCAGAAAGTCTCTTAGATATGTTTGGAATTTATCGAGATCCCAGCCGGGTATCGTGCCTATCTGGAGAGACATCCTGGTTTCCTGTCCGGAGAGACGCTTCTCGATCATCTCAACGATCCTGGGAATTCTCGCCTCTATGATTTTCTCCAATTCCGACAGTCTTTCCGGATAACCCCTGAGAACTATCAATCCGGCCGATCTGATGAAGACCTGCGATTCCTCGGGATTCAGGAGTGTATCTATCAGCTCTCCCAGGCCCGAGTCATAGATCTCCGGGGCCACTTCGAGTATCAGATCCTCGGTTTTCCTGAATATCTGTTTCTCCCTGTTCTCCAGTTCTGTCAGGGCTTCATCGAGTATATCCGAGGGGGCGTAGATGTAAATGAGCTTTTCGGATATTTGCTCCAGAGAATACTCGTCAACAACCAGACCTCTGGAAGCAAAATAGGAATCGAAAAAGCTCTTGACTTCGTTGAATTTGTTTTCAGCTTTAAGCTCTATATAAGTGTTTCTGTAATCTTCAAATGTGATTCCCGTGAAAAGGCTCAAAACGTATTGAGCGGTTTCTATGGAAGCTTTCGAGCCTTTGATTATGTACCCTTTCTTCTCGCCTATGGTCTCGATTACGGCTCCTGTGATCTTCTCGACCTGGGAAATCGTCTCTTCCCCTACAGGCATGTGGTACTTTATTACCGAGTAAGTGACCTCTCCGGAGATCTTGTCAAAAGACTCCATCGTTTTGTCGATGAACTCGACCAGGTATTTCGGCAGATCGAAGGTCACTTTTCCAACCGGCTCGAACGTCCTGTCAACGGTTACGCTATCTTTGGAATAGCTCTGGAGAAGATTCAGGATCGTTCCAACTATCGTGCCGTCACCCGGCAAGCCTGAACCGGCGGTACTCCCAAGCCTCAGGACGTCTTCCACCAGAAAGAAGTTTTCCGGCAGAGTATAGGTTATTCTGGTTCTGCTCGAGTCTAGGTTCTCGGACGTGAGATTCTTCCTGTAGAGCTCGAGGTATTCGAAAAGCTCATCGACGTATTTACTGTTGCCCGTGAGTATTAGCCTGTTGAACTGCGGTATAGTGCTTATGGTGATGGAATCGGAGAAGAGAACGGAGTTGAGCTCTCTTGCGAGCGCTTCGTAAGCCTCCAGCGGTTCGACACCACTTGGCGTTGCCTCCGAAGGCGCTGCAAACTCCTTCGTGACGATGTTGGTGGTGAGCAAGGATGAAAGCATGAAATGTGTCTGGAGGTCTCCAAAGACCATCAGCGAGGCCTCGTTGGGTAAATACTCTATGAAGCTGTTGACGGGGAGCGTCTTTCTCAACCTTTCCACCTGTTCCGAGACCGTTTCTCCATCGACGTTGAACTCCACGCCGACATAAGTTCTCCAGAAAGTGTTTACCAGCTCCCTCACTTCGTCGGGAGTACCCAGATAAAAGGTCCCGTCGCTTAAATATGCATACGCCACCCTGTCGCCGAGCGAGGTGAGGATATTTCGAAGTATCTCTTCCGGCAAGGCCAGAGTGAAGCCTACGAGTATCTTCTCGTCTCTCACGCTGGGGGAGAGGATGTAAGAAAGGTTCAGTATCTCCTCGGAGAAGAGATATGTCATCGCGCTGGCGATGGTCATTCCGTAAGTTGTGAATTTATCTATATCCACCTCCGCGCTCGATCGGAAAAACCTTATGATCACAACATTTTCTCTTATGATGATTTCCGGCTCGACTCTGGCGGGTGTGAGCAATGCGGTATTAATGGAGAGTCGTGACGGCTCCTGCCTGATCCACAAACCCTCAACAGGTCCCATCCGAAGCGGAAGATTCATGTCCTTTCCATTCACCCCGTTCAGAGAAAGCGAGTATATCGTCTTCGATGGGTTTGACTGGATGTTGTACGATTGGACGAACGGTTCGTTGAAGACAAGCGTCAGAGTAACGGATTCAACATCCATCGAAGGAATCACCGAACCCAGTTGATTCGAAAATGCTAAAGCGATGGCACTCAGAACCACGAAGAGAACCGCGACTTTTCTCACAGAAATCACCCCATATTCACCCTAGAGTCAGAGGAGTTCAAGACCTGAAATATTTCACGACCACAAAGCTGTTCGTGCTGGTATCGTTAAGCAAAACGGCAAATTCGGTTATTCCGTACACTATATACGAGGGATCTACACGTTCTCCAACCCTGACCGTGACCTGTGTTCCGGCCGTGTCGAGAACGGCGTAATCCACCCTGTTCAATCTGAAATACGCTAAATAAGATATGTTTTCCGCCTCCTGCCCCACTTCGAGCATGGAGCTTATAACCTCGGACGGGCTGGCAAAAAGCGGAGTGAAGTGATCTTGCATCTTCACCGGTTCGATCAAACTTGAAGTGTTGATCGGCTCAACCCTTATTCTATTGGCCGTGACTTCGGTTATTTCCACAGGTTGAAGAAAGAATGCTAGCAGTACACCACCAGTTACCAAGGCGCATATCAAAACGACGATTATAACAACCATCTTCTCCATACCATCAATCCTATCCTAAAAACTTCCGGTGATAGAGACATCTGTTCTCAATTCTATCATAATGTTGGATGGCAGAGTTGACTCTGGAAGTATAGGGAAACCCAGATTTGATCTCAATTCTAGCTTCTTTATCGTCATCCTGGGTTCGTTCACTATCATCTCAAGAAGATCGAGAATGTCCCTCGACCTGCCGGATAAGGAAATTCCCCTGTAATCTCCCGGTTTGTTAGAAATACCCAGGATTTTCTGGAGATCGCCGAGATAACTCCTCGTGCTCATGGAGCCGATCGTCTCATTTCTAACCCTCGTGAGAAGCTGCACCTCGAGAAAAGCGTTCTCGAGTTCGTTCACCTCCGCCAGAAGAGTAGCCGTATTTTTGAAAGCGTTGTACGAATAGATAACAACCAGAACGGAGAAACCGGCCACGGCTATAAGCACCAGAGCTCCAAGCAGGAGCTTTGCGTTGATACCCTTTCTGTCGAGGAAGGTCAATTTCCTGCTGAGGCGTTTCTTGAAATCTTTGTGAATAAAAAACTCGCTGGACTCCGGGACTCCCGTTACTGATCGATCGGAGAACTCTATCTCTTTGAAATCCAGATCGTCGCTATCGTTCTTGCTCATTGTTCATCACCCACTTCAAGGTCAATGATCTGAAGAGTGTAAAGATCCGCGAATTCCAGGTTGCCCCGTACGTTGGGGGTTGACAGCAAAACCGGAGTACTAGATGGAGTAGGGAAGGAGACTGTGTTTCCATCGTATATCAGATAGTAGAAAGCGTTACCCTTGCCGTTTTCGAAATCCATTCTGGTGAGGATAGTCTTGATCGCGCTCTCATCTTCCAGAAAGGCGTTCAAAGTTCTGAAGATATTCATTTCAAGGGATTTGCCCTGAACATGTGTTCTAAGATCTCTGACCTGAATTGAAAGTCTGTTCTTTGAGTTGATGTATTCCTGCTTTTTATCCCTTATCGTTTGAATATCCTGCCTGAGGTTACCTGTGAGGTATGTTCCGGTGTTATCGAAGAGATAGCCTTTCAACCTCGAGATCTGCCTCAACCTGAATTCGAAAGCCTGTGAGGCTAAAAAGCGCGCTCCCATAACCAGAACAACAATGAGCAACAGTATGATCAAAGCATTTCTAAGCCTGCAAACTCGTTTCTTCTTTGAATACAAGTTTACGTCTACCAAGCTGCTCACCACCCCTCATGAGAAGTCCGGCCGTAGTGTACGTAATTCCGATCGCTTCCTTTATCTTCAAAGGTAAGACAAAAACACCGACGTCCCCGCCGAGCATCCTCTGGAAAGCCCTTCCATAAACGGCCGTAGAAAGGCTCGACTGACCGACCACGAAAAACTTACTGAAAGATGCCTCGTCGGCGGCCGAGGTGTTCGGGGAACTCGATAGGGTATTGGTCAAATACATCCTTAACTGATAAGATATCATGTTTTCAAGCTGTTCGGAGGCCTCCTCGATGAGTGAATCGTAGTAAGCCTTGGACCCTGTGAGAAACTCCCTTTGAATATCCGTGTTCGGTGACAGAGAATCATCTTCCTTGAATTTGTCTGCCACGTCCGAGAAGCCGCCGTTTATGTAGTTCAATCCCACTATTTCATCGCCCTTGAACATAACCAGGAGAGAGTAATCGCTGTCAACCGTAAAGAGAATGTAGTTACCCTCGAGCGCATCCAGCTGAGCGATTTTGAAGATCTGAAAAGGCTTCACATCAACAACGTTGGGTTCGGGGAAGCCGCTTTGTCTGAGATTGCTTATGAACTCATCGAGGACCTTCCTTCGGGTAATGACAAAAGCCGGTACGATTCCACTTTTAAGAGCGGTCAAAGAATTAAGGCATGCCACACTGACCTCGTCCGGTGGTAGGGAGAACTGGGAAGCCGCTTTGTAACTCGCAACGCTTAGAAGGTTCTTCATGGATTTGACCTTTGGAACCTCCAGATGCTGGAAAACGACGTTCTTTGGATGAAAACTCGTTACGAAGATTTCGTCGGAGGGAAGGGCATTGTATTGCATAAAGATTCTGACCGCTTCATCCAGACTCTTCGGACCGGTTTTTAGAACCGAAAAGACAGGTTTCAAGTAACGACCTTCGACTACAGCCCTGGCTATTTCGGTATAACCGTCATCAACGTTCAGTGCCGTTATCATGGTCTGGAACATTTGGCTTCACTCCCCGGATCGTTGCTCAGTATGTGACTTTCCCAGTTACGGGTTGTATCGTCAAAACAGTACCGTTCTCAAAGCACAGCGTTGTTGAGCCACTGAGTATCGCTATCGAACCTTCGCCATTGAAGATTATCCTGAAGTCCTCCAGATTGTTCCACAGACAACCTTCGAGCACATCTCCGGTGTTCGAGAAAAGCTTCCGTTGCCTGTAGTTATATATTAACTCAACGGTCTTCGATCTTCTGACAGCCTCCAGTCTCTGATTTTCGAGAAAACAGTCGAGCTCAACTTTGCTCAACTCTATCGACAGATTGGAGATCATTTCTCCCGAGAAAGCCATGAGACAACCCATACATATGCCGACGATGGCCAGACAACATACGAGTTCTACTACACTCATCCAATACTCTGCTCCATTGCGAATATCGTGTTGTACATGGTGTAAGCCAGAAAACCTATGAATCCTCCTATGAACATGATCATTATAGGCTCGACAAGTGAAACCAGTTTCTTCAGCGAACTCTGAACCTGTGTGTGATAGAAGTCGGCCACCTTAAACATAACCTCGTCGAGCTTTCCGGTCTCCTCGCCCGTTGCGACCATACTCACCACAATCGCCGGAAAGACTTTCTGCTGGGCCAGGGCAACGTGAATACTCTCGCCGGCCTTGATTTGCGAGATCGAGATCTGTACGGCGTGCTCTAGAGAGGGGCTTTGAGAGACCTGACCGGCAAGTTCCAGTACGGTCGGCAGATCGACACCGCTTGCAATGAGAACTGCGGTCGTTCTGGTGAATCTTTCCATGGCCGTCATGTTCCTCAACTTTCTTATAGGAGGTATGATTTTTCCAAAGATTTCTTTGACGTAGTTGCCGTATTTGCTTTTGAAGAAGAGCCATCCACCGATCAAAACGACGACCAGTCCAATCAGAATGAAAGGCCAGTGGGACTTAAGAATATCGTTTACGCTCAGAAGAATTCCCATCACGCCCGATGGTTTGAAATTACCACCGAAGGCACTGATAAGGTTTGGCAGTATGAAAAAAGATATTATTCCCACGATACCGACCGCGAAAACCATCATGAACAGGGGATAGGCCATTGCGGATTTTACTTCGTTCTGCAATTCAACCATCCCTTCGTAGAACTCCGAAACTCTCTGGAGCGACTCGTCAAGAACACCGCCGGTCTCCCCGGCCTTGACCAGGTTGGTGAAGAGAGGTTCGAAGACTCCGGATTTTTCAAGCGATTCGTTGAAACTCATACCGCTCTCTATATCAAGAACTACCCTGGTGATAACCCTCCTGAACCTCCGACTGAAGAGCGCCTGGGTCGAAAGAACCTGAAGCGCATCTCTTATCCTGACCCCTGAAGAAACCATGGTAGATAGTTGCCTGGCAAAGAGACTTACCTCTTTCGGAGACAGAGGAAAGATCGAGGTCCGGACTTTGTCCTGAGATGCGATAGGCCTTATGGCGCTCACCGTGTAACCCCTGCCCGATAGAATTTGAAGGGCATCGAGTTTGGAGCTGGCGGTCAGCTTTCCTTTTTCGGGCTTACCCTTACTGTTTATGACTTCGTATCTAAAGTCAGGCATCGACATTTCCCACCCTTCTGAGAAGACAGATCGCCTGTGACTGTACGAATTGAGTGCCGCCTCCATTACCGGATTTCGGCTTTACGCTTATGATTTCACTTGAAACCTTCAACGCCTGCGCGATGCTTTCCTCGATTTCCGCGATGCGCCCGGATAACCTCACCTCTCCTATCACCACCACCGAATCGATGTTGACTATCTCCCATGAGTCCGTCAGTCCCGTTCGAACTTCGGCGAGAAACTCTATGCTTCTCCTACCCCTGTTCACTTCGTTTTCAGGAAACCAGAGTCCTATATTGCCGGCACCGGCCGCTCCGAGAATAGCATCGACAATCGCATGGGATAAGACATCGCCATCGGAATGACCGTGGAGATAAAACTCGTCGGATACCTTCACTCCACCAAGAAAAAGCCCTTTGTTACCTCTCGCTATTGGATGAACGTCGTAACCTATTCCAGCCCGGTACATTATATTAGCCTTATAGGCATAATTATATAAGTATAACCCTGAACATCGATGGGATTGATCTGCAACGGACTGTTGGAATCGACGAAATTCAACTCCACCTCTTCTGTATCGATTTTTCTCAAAGACTCCGAAAGAAACCTCGGATTGAATGCGATGACGAGGTTGTCGCCTTCTTTCTTTCCTTCTATCTCCTCGATCGCTTCACCGTGATCCGGACTGCGCGCGATTATTCTGAATAGCTCGTCCTTTATGTCGAGCTTGACGGAATCGGAACCCAGCCTGGCGGCGATCGAAGCTCTTCGAACGGCGTCGGAGAGATTTGAAGTGTACAACTGGACTCTCGACTTAAAAGATTTTGGGAGGACTCTCTTGTAGTCGGGAAACTCGGCGTCGACAACTTTGGAAACCATCTCCGTTCCATCGAAGTAAAACCCCACCCTGCTGCCGTCGTAAACTATCTTCATTTCGTCAGACATTGCGCTTTTCATACTATTCTGAAGATCTCTCATGCTCTTGAGTGTCAGAAGGAAGTGATCGTCAACGCTCACATCTATTCTCTCTTCTGCGAGCGACATTCTGAAGCCATCGGCCGCTACGAGGCGAAGGAACCCTCCCTCGAATTCCCAGTAAACGCCGTTGAGATTTCTCATAAACTCATCTCTCGCGGCACAGAATATTACACGATCGATCATCAGTTCTATCGCGGAAACCGATACTGAAAACTCGACGCCGCCGGTAGTTGTATCCACATCGGGAAACTCTTCGGGATCCATCGTTGGCAGTGTGAATCTGCTCTTACCGGCTCTTATGATTAGATTTGTCTCTTCAACCTCGAATATAATCTCTCCCTCGGGTAGGTTTCTGACTATTTCGAGAGCTACCTTCGCATCGACCACAAAACCGTCCTGCCCATCGATATGTTTAACCTTGACTTCCGTCTTAATAGCCGTCTCGAGATCGGTGGCCGTAATCTGAATGACGAACTCGCCTTTCACGGAGAAATATATCCCCGAAAGTATGGGTTTGACCGTCTTTGAAGCAGCGGCGCCGGAAACAGCTTCAAGTCGCGTGAGTATCTCGTTGCGTTCAACTGCAAAGTTCATCGGTACACCTCCACTTAATGGGCTTTTGATAAATTATAACATCTGTATGGCACAATAATTATTAGTCATCCGCTCATTAGTGGTACATGGCGGTTATACGGAGGAGTTCATGAAAGTAAAAGATCTTCACTCCTGGAATATGGATAGAAGTGATGCCGTCGAAATACAGAAACTTCTGAAAGAGAACATCGTAATAAGAGATAACCCTATCGAACCCTCCCTGGTCGCCGGGGTAGATCTTTCCTTTCCGGACAAAAGCACCGGTCTGGCCGTGGTCGCAGTCTTGAACTTCCCTGAACTTGAACTGCTGGAATACTCGTACCACGTTGGAAAGGTCGAAAGACCGTATATCCCCGGTCTCTTATCATTCAGGGAAGGACCGGAGATCATAGAAGCCCTTAAAAACACCCCGGAAGTCGATCTGGTTTTTTTTGACGGCCATGGAACGGCCCACCCAAGAGGTATAGGTATCGCTTCACACATCGGGCTTTTTCTGGAAGTTCCCACGATTGGAGTGGCAAAAAGCCTCCTCTACGGGAAGTGCGAACTTCCGGGGAGCTCCCGGGGCGACAGTTCACCCATACTCTCACCGGCCGGTGAGTTGATAGGTTATTCTTTGAGAACGAAACCCGGCGTCAAACCGGTGTATGTCTCTCCCGGAAATGGACTCTCTATGAAGCAGGCCCTTGAATTTTCTTTAAAAGCCACCGGTATCTACAGGTTGCCAGAACCGACCAGGCAGGCTCACATACTCAGTCAGAAGCTCAAAGCTCAGCTCAGCCTGTAGAAAACTATCGAAGCCGCACCGGTTATACCGGCGTTTTCAACCAGATCACTGAGGTCGACCTGGAATGTTTCGCTGAAAGACGGCATTACGAAACGCGGCAGTTTTCTTCTGACTCCATCTATGAGGATGTTTCCGGCTCTGCTCATGCCCCCGCCGATTACTATATGTTCGGGATTGAAAATATGCACGAAATTACCGATCGCGGCGGCCAATGCATCCGTAACTCTTTCGACTATCATAGAGGCCGCGAGGTCGCCTTCCCTCGCACAATCGAACACGACCCTGGCCGTCAGTTGCTGAGCCTGGTAGATGAGCGACTTCGAAAACCTCTTCGAATACTCCCGCGCCATATTCACGACCGCCGTTGCAGATGCCAGGGCTTCCAGGCACCCATGGGAACCACAGCCACACAGCGGACCCCCTATCTGTACTATCGTGTGGCCCAGTTCACCACCGTAGCCATTCTTGCCGGTCATAAGGGTCCCGTGGGTTATCACTCCGCCCCCCACACCCGTTCCCAGAGTCAGGCCGATCATGTGCTTGCAACCCTTGAAGGCACCGAAGGCCCACTCTCCAAGAACAAAAGCGTTGGCGTCGTTCTCTACGAAAGTTCTTATACCGGTCAGCTTTTTAAGAATGGCGGTCAATTCGAAACCCGACCAGTCGGGAAGATTTGGGGAGAAAAGCACGGTACCGGTTTCGTGATCGATCGAACCGGGCGAACCAACGCCGATACCGACAACTCCGTCGACAGAGATCCCGGTCTCCATAATCAGCTGCTTGATAGCTTCCACAATACGCGTCACTACCGCTATTCTTCCTTCGAAAACCTTGGTGGGTATTATACTTTTGGAAAGTATCCTTCCGTTCTCTTCCACAATGCCTATTTTGGTCTCAGTGCCACCAAGATCGACTCCGACCACCAGATCCGACATTCAAATCAACCTCGTTCAGTATTGTTTTTTCTCCATTTCGATCAGGTCCAGGAACTCTTCGTTGCTGGCCGTTCCTCTCAATTTGTCCGTGATCAATCTCAGTCCCTCTTCTTCGGACATGGCCGACAACATGCGTCTCAACACCCACACTTTCCTGAGAATGTCCTGCGGAAGAAGCAGTTCCTCTTTCCTCGTCCCCGAGAGCGTCAGATTGATCGCGGGGAACATTCTCTTGTTGGCCAGTTGCCTGGAGAGAACGAGTTCCATATTTCCAGTGCCTTTGAACTCTTCGAAGATCACTTCGTCCATCTTGCTTCCGGTCTCCACCAGGGCTGTTGCGATTATGGTGAGGCTTCCGCCCTCTTCTATGTTCCGGGCGGCACCGAAGAAGTGCTTGGGCTTGTACAGTGCCGACGGATCCACTCCACCAGAGAGTAGCTTCCCGCTGGGGGGAACGTAGAGGTTGTAAGCCCTGGCGAGTCTGGTTATGCTGTCCAGCAGGATCACCACGTCGTAATTGAACTCGACCAGCCTCTTTGCCATTTCTAGAGTCATTTCCGCAACTTTTATCTGTTTTTCGGGATGCATATCGAACGGAGCGGCAAGAACGTGGGCGCTGGTGGTTCTCTTTAGGTCTGTCACTTCTTCGGGCCTTTCGTCGATCAGAAGTATTATTCTGATCGTGTCGGGATGGTTCTCGGCGATGCCGTTGGCCAGTTCTTTCAAAAGCACCGTCTTTCCGGCTTTCGGAGGAGAAACTATGAGACCTCTCTGACCTTTTCCGATTGGAGAAAAGAGATCGAGCATCCTCGTGCTCAGAACGTGCGTATCCGATTCCGACATTAACTGTTCTTCCGGAAATATGGGAGTCAGGTTCTGGAACGTGATCCTTTCGGCTGCGAAGTTGATGGCTTTGTGGTTGATCGCTTCGATTCGTAGAAGGGCGAAGTATTTTTCCCCTTCTTTCGGCGGTCTCACCTGACCGGCAACTGTGTCGCCGCTGGTTAGGTTGAACCGTCTTATCTGCGATTGGCTGACATAGATGTCGTTCGAACTCGGCAAAAGATTGTTCTCAAGAGTTCTAAGAAAACCGTAACCGCCATCGGTTATCTCCAGGACTCCCTGATCGAAGAAGTATCCGTAGGATTCCGTCTGAGCTTTGAGAACGGCGAAGATGAGATCTTTCTTGGCCATTTGAGTGTAATTGGCGACGTCGTATTTTCTGGCCAGTTTGTAGATCTCCCTTATCGGCATGTTCTGAAGCTGAGAGATATCGATCTCGACCTCTCTGATGTTGTCTTTGTCCTTTTTTGCCTCTTTCAGCTCCTCAGGGGTTTCTTGCCTGGGTCCCTCGCTGACCTTTTCCGATTCTTCGGCTATTTCTGCCGTCTCTTCTTCGGTTGCCTTTACTACTTCGAGCGGCTCCTCGACGGGTTCGATCTTTGAGACCTCGGAAATAATCTTCTCTTCTTTGGCCTCTACTTTTTCTTTGGGTTTCGAGGTTGTTCTTCTTCTGGCGGGTTTCTTTTCTTCCTTTTCAATTTTCTCGATCGGGATTTCTTCACTCTTCTTTTTTCTTGGACTCAAATCAAGCGGTACACTCAACCTACCATTCAGTAAGAATGTACCTATCCTCCTTCCGTGTAGTAGGGATTCAGTGTTATTTGAAGCTATTGAACAAAAGAAAGCATGGGAGACCTACCTCCGGTCAACCACCCGCGACCGAAGTCGAGGGTTTGCAGATCGAACGCGCTCAGGGGCCAGTTGACGACAGTCCATCGGCCGGTGTATCCAGACAAATGATGGGTAACGACTGCGGTGCCGTTTTTGCCTTACAGATTTCGATCCGTTAACCAAAGAGTTCGTGCCCTGATATTACATAGGTGGTCACGGCACCGTATCAACGGTTTTCACAAATCATATCAAATATTCGAAGGTAGAGGATCGGCAATTCCTCCCCTGGATCTGTCCAGGATCTTCCTTGCCGAAATTATCGTGAGAAACATCAGTATCCGTCAGCAATAATATACCATTTAAGAAGCAGAAAACAAAGCTTATGGGCGTTGCTTTCTTTCGTATTCCTGCCAGTCACTCTGGAATCTTTTCAAACCGTTGTCGGTCAACGGATGGTTGAAAAGCCTCAACAAAACATCGTAAGGAATGGTCACGATGTCTGCGCCTATCAAAGCGGCTTGAAGAACATGCATCGGATGTCTCACGCTTGCCACTATTATCTCCGTTGCAAAACCGTAGTTACCGAAGATCTCATCCATCTCGCTCACCAGTTGCATTCCGTCGTTCCCAACATCATCAAGTCTTCCCACGAAGGGGCTGACGTAGGTTGCGCCGGCTTTAGCCGCAAGAAGTCCCTGCAGCGAACTGAAGACAAGGGTGACGTTCGTCTTTATTCCCTCTTCGCTGAGAACTTTCACGGCCCTTATCCCGTCGGGCGTCATCGGGATTTTGACCACGACATGTTCGTTCAGAGAGGCCAGCTCTCTTGCCTGCGACAGCATGTTGTCGAAATCGGTCGCTATGACTTCGGCGGAAACGGGACCCTTTACGGCTTCACATATCTCCACAATGCGTTCTTCGAACTTCGCGTTTTCCTTCGAAACAAGCGTTGGATTGGTGGTGACGCCGTCCACGAGCCCCAATTTCATTCCATTTCTTATCTGTTCGATGTTTGCCGTATCGAGAAATATCTTCATGTGCCACCTCGCAAAAAATGGCTACCTTTCGGTAGCCATCACTTCGTCTCTTTCTTCTCCTCGTTGTCCACAAGCTGGATGACGGCCATCTCGCTGGCGTCTCCCCTTCTCATGCCCAGTTTAACTATTCTGGTGTATCCGCCGTTTCGGGTCAAGTATTTCACAGCAACTTCATCGCAGATCTTCTTCACGAGCCTTCTGTCGTTGAAGTTCCTGTTTATCTCTCTTCGAAGGGCGAGATTTCTGGACTTGAGTTCAATGGCCTCCGGGCTTTCGGCGCTCTTCGTACCCAGTTCCTGGGTTATCGTAGTAGCCTTCTTCGCCCTGGTTATTATAGATTCCACGAACGGTCTCAGCTCTTTGGCCTTGGTGACCGTGGTGACTATGGTACCGTGCTCGAAAAGCTCTCTGGCTAGATTCTTCATCAGAGACACTCGCTGGCTGTGGGGCATATTCAATTTGGATCCACTTACTCTATGACGCATGGCTAATTGACCTCCTCACCATCATTCTTTCTTGAGTATGATGTTGAACTTGTCACGCAGTTTCTTGACAACCTCCAGCATCGATTTCTCACCGAAGTTCCTGATCTTCAGTAAATCGGCTTCCGTTTTGTCTATCAGATCTCCGATAGTGTTTATCTTATCTCTCTTCAGGCAGTTCAGGGACCTTACCGAGAGATCAAGCTCTTCAACTCTTTTCGAGGTGAGCGGATTGGAATCGACCTCTTCAGTTTGTGGAGATTCACTCGCTATCTGCGTTTCTTCCTGTACCAGCTCTTCCTCTTCCGGTTCGGCGGGGGTGACTATTGAAACCTGATTTTGCTGACCCAGGCCGTTCGAGACAACTTCGAAGTGTCTGGTCAGGATATCCGTCGCGCGGAGTAAGGCCTCCGACGGCTTGGTCGACTTCTTAGTCCAGACTTCAAGCACAAGCTTATCGTAGTCCGTTCTCTTTCCCACACGAACGTTCTCTGTCTGAAAATTCACCTTCATCACCGGACTGAATATACCATCTATATAGATCATCTCAACATCGTGATCGATCTCCATCTCCGAAACCGGTACAAAGCCCTTACCGATTTCCGCGAAGAGTTCGATATAAACTATCGAATCAGTGTTGAGCGTTGCTATGTACTGAGAAGGATTCACCACTTCTACACCGGTCGGTGTCTTGATATCTCCGGCCGAAACGACTCCCGGTCCGACTTTTTCCAGTGTGAGTTTCACGGGGTCGGAGAACTCCAGAGCGGGTTTCAGCTGAACTTTCTTAAGGTTGAGTATTATCTCCAGGATATCCTCTTTCACACCCTCAATCACATCGTATTCATGGTACTTACCCGGAATCTTGAGTTTAGTTATAGCCATACTGGGTATCGATGAAAGAAGCACTCTCCTCAACGAATTACCGATGGTGATCGCGTAACCCCTCTCCATTGGAGAGAGCACGAACCTTGTGTAATAGCTATTTTGATCTTCCTTTTCCTCTTCGACTCGCAGGTTCTTGGGCATTATAGATGCTATCATAGTTCTCGCCCAGCTTTCGGGCACACACCTCCTTTCAAGAAGGTTAGAATCGGTTTACTTGGAGTAGAGTTCGATAATGGACTGTAGATCAACAGGAATCTCCACTTCTTCTCTGGCCGGATACCTTAGATAGGTACCCCTGAAATCCTCGTAGTTGATTTCCAGCCATGGATATGCCGCTCTTTCTTTAGCGGCTTCTACGGCTTCCTTAACGGGCAGTACCACCCTGCTCTTTTCCTTAATTTCCACGATATCACCGACTCTTAAGTTGAAGGAGGGCTTGTTCACTCTTCTACCGTTCACCGTAATGTGCCCATGGCTGACGAGTTGCCTTGCCTGTCTCCTGCTGGAGGCAAACCCCATTCTGAAAACGGTATTGTCGAGCCTCGATTCAAGTATCTTCAACAAAGCGTTACCCGTCTCTTCATGCTTCCTTACAGCCATTTCGAAGTATCTTCTGAACTGTCTTTCGAGGACCCCGTAAATCCTCTTGACAACCTGCTTCGACCTGAGCTGCATTCCGTACTGCGTCAATTTGCGAGTAGAAGCTCCGTGCTGTCCAGGTGCCACCGGTCTCTTAATCTGGCCGCACCTTGGAGAAAAACATCTCTCACCTTTTAGATATAATTTAAAACCTTCACGACGACAGAGTTTACAAACAGGTCCTGTATATCTGGCCATTCAATTCCCTCCTCAATTACACTCTTCTTCTTCTTCTTGGTCTGCAACCATTGTGGGGCAATGGTGTGATATCTTTCAGTGTTTCGATAGTCAAACCTGCCGCCTGGATCGTCCTTATAGCTGCCTCACGACCGGAGCCCGGTCCCTTAACTTCGATTCCAACCCTGGTGATGCCGAGCTTTATAGCTTCTTTTGCGATTTTGTCTGCGCCAAGCTGAGCGGCATACGGAGTCGACTTCTTAGAGCCCGAATAACCCGCCGTACCGCCAGATGTCCACATCAGTGTATTCCCATCGGGATCGGTCAGGGTGATTATAGTGTTATTGAAAGAGGATTTTATATGTACAATCCCTTTGTCTGAAGTGAGCTTTCTTCTTTTCTTGGCTGCTGGTCTCTTTGCCATTCGATATACCTCCCGCTAATTTTCTAGCTCTTCTTACGGATCTTGCTCGATCTGGAACCCTTTCTGGTTCTTCCATTCGAATGAGTCTTCTGACCCCTGACAGGCAACCCGTTTCTGTGCCTGTAACCCCTGTAGCTGCCTATCTCGATCAGTCTCTTGATCGAGCGGTCAACCTCCGTTCTCAATTCACCTTCGACCTTATAGTGTTCGTTTATGAACTTCGCTATTTTACTGACTTCTTCGTCGGTCAGATCCTTCGCCCTCTTGTCGCCGTCGATTTCCGTTCCGGCAAGAATCTCATTGGCTCTTGTGTACCCTATACCGTAAATATAGGTCAGGGCAACGAAAGTCTTTTTGTTGTTAGGAAGTTCAACACCGAGAATACGTGCCATCTATTTTCCTCCTCAACCCTGACGCTGATTATGTTTGGGATTTTTTTCGCAGACTATCCTTATTCTCCCGTTGCGTCTTATGATCTTGCAGTGTTCACATCTCTTCTTTACCGAAGCGCGGACTTTCAATTCGTTTCTCCTCCTTTGTCTATCCTTTTTCGATAAACAATTCTTCCTTTGGTAAGATCGTAGATCGAAACCTCCACTACGACCCTATCGCCGGGGATCAACCTGATGAAGTTCTTGCGCATTTTTCCGGAGATGTGAGCGAGAACGGTGTGTCCATTTTCCAGTTCGACCTTGAAGGTTGCGTTGGGCATAGATTCCAGCACCGTTCCATCCATCTTTATGATATCGCTTTTGTCCGACATCAGTGATCCTCCTCACAGTCTCGAAAGAATTCTGGGACCGTCTTCCATTATGGCTATGTCGTGCTCGAAGTGTGCCGCACGCGAACCATCGGCCGTAACGGCTGTCCATCCATCTTCCAGGAGTTCCACATCGTAATGGCCACTGGCGACCATTGGTTCGATCGCAAGCGTCATTCCGACCCTCAACAACATCCCGCTGCCCTTTCGGCCGTAATTGGCGACCTGTGGATCCTCATGGAGGCTCGTACCCACTCCATGTCCTACATAGTCCCTGATTACGGAAAAGCCAGCACTTTCAACACAGGTTTGAACGGCGTTGCCGATATCGCCCAGGCGGTTGCCGGCCACTGCCATTCTTATTCCTTCGTATAATGACTCCTCCGTTTTCAGGAGAAGTAATCTATCTTTCTCGTTCAAAAACTCACCCACAACGAAAGTCTTTGCGGCATCACCGTAGTAGCCGTCCTTCACGACTCCGCAATCGACAGATACTATATCGCCGGCCACGAAGACCTTCTCCTTCAAGGGGAACCCGTGAATAACTTCTTCGTTGACCGATACACACAGAGTGTACGGGTATCCACCGTATCCCTTGAAAGCTGGCGTGCCGCCTCTTTTTGCTATCAACTCGGTCGCCGCCCGTTCCATATCGTGGGCGGTTGCTCCAACCGATGCGTATTCTGAAAGAGTGGAAAGGACTTCTGCAACGATTTTGGCAGCAACTTCGATTTTACCTATTTCTTCTGGAGATTTCAACCTGACCATATCAAACATTCTCCAGAAGCCTGAAAATCTCTTCGGCCACTTCGTCGATTTCACCGGAACCATCGATGTCGAGAAAGAAGGCTTCGCTGTTGGAATAATAGTCGATCACGGGGGCTGTTTTTTCGACGTAGACACGGTATCTGGACCTTACAGTCTCCGCAAGATCGTCATCTCTCTGTACCAATTGCGAGCCGTCGACATCGCACCGCCCATCGATATGTGGTTTGATAGTGAGTAAATTATAGACCTTGCCGCACTTCGGACAGACCCTTCTGCTGGAAATCCTGTCAACCACCACTTCTTCGCTGGAATTCACCAAAAGCACAACATCGACTTTCCTGTCGAGCTCTTCAAGCATCTCATCCAAAGCTCCGGCCTGTTCGACAGTCCTTGGAAATCCGTCAAGTATGAATCCATTCCTCGCGTCCCCTCTGGATAATCTTTCCTTAACCAGACCTATCATAAGGGTATCGGGAACGAGCAGCCCTTTTTCCATAATCTCTCCGACCTTCAGCCCAAGGTCGTTGCCAGCAGCCACGGCTTCCCTCAACATATCGCCTGTGGATATGTGCGGAATATTGTATTTATGGGCTATTCGCTTTGCCTGTGTCCCCTTACCGGCACCGGGAGGACCCATCAGAACGATATTCATTCTTACCTCCTTCCACGGAGTTTGCCTTTCTTGACAAATCCCTCATAGTGTCTGACCATGAGGTGCGTTTCCATCTGCTGTAGTATATCGATGGCGACACCGACGGCGATCAATGTGGATGTTCCGCCTATCGCCAGACCTCTTATTCCAAAAATGCCACCCATTACCAGAGGCAGTAAGGCGATCACGACCAGAAACACGGCTCCCATGAAAACGACGCGGTTCAACACTCTCTGTATGTATTGCTGGGTAGAGAAGCCCGGTCTTATTCCGGGGATGTATCCTCCGTAGTTCTTGATATTATCTGAAACTTCCCTGACGTCGAAAACGAGCGAGCTGTAGAAGAAGGTGAAGAAGAACACCATTCCACCGTAGAGGAGTATATAGAGCGGCGAGGTCTGAGCGAATAGCATCTCCATCACGCTTCTACCGCTACTTCCGGCCGGGAAAGCGGTGGCTATGAACTGGGGTAACATCATTATAGCCGAACTGAAAATTATCGGGATGACTCCACCTTGATTGACCTTTATCGGGATATGCGTGGAGACTCCGCCGTACACTCTTCTGCCCGTCACTCTCCTGGCGTACTGAACCTCGATCCTTCTCTCGCCCATCTGGACGTAGATTACGGCCACAACGGTGAAGAGGGCGATCGCCAGAAGTATCGCCCACTGGAAGGGCGACAGGGATACAACGATCTCTGCTATAGAGGCGGGGTACCTTGCAACTATACCACCGAAGATCAATATCGAGATACCGTTTCCAATTCCCTTTTCCGTGATCCTCTCACCCAGCCACAGGAGAAACATCGTTCCGCCAATAAGAGTCGTGGAGGCGAGGAGAACGAAGATAAATCTGCTCGGAAGCGCCATGATCGCTCCGTTGGAGGAAAGACCGAAAGATATCAGGAATCCTTGAAGACCCGCAAGTCCAATTGTAAGATATCTCGTATAGCGAGCGTACTTTTTCTTACCTTCTTCTCCTTCTTTGAGCATCTCCTTCAGGCTGGGGACCACGGCAGTCAGAAGCTGCAACATGATCTGTGCGTTTATGTAAGGGGTAACGCTCATAAGGAATATAGAGAACTGTTCCACAGCACCACCGGTAAAGACATCGAAGAAGCCTATAAATCCACCGGCTCCTCCCTGAGAGAGTGTGCCGAAATATGTGGCCCAGGCCTGAATATTGATGCCAGGTATCGGTATGTAGACTCCGAGTCTAAAAATTGCGAGTGCAAAGAAGGTGAAGAGAATTCTCTCTCTGAGCTCTGGTATCTTGAACGCGTTCTTCAGGGCATTCCACATTTTCAGATCACCTCTGCCTTTCCACCAGCAGATTCAATCTTCTCTTTCGCAGAAGCGCTGAAAGCGTTGGCCTTTATATTCAGGGATTTCGTTATCTCCCCTCTTGCGAGAATCTTCACACCGTCTTTGAGATTCTTCAAAATCTTCATCTTCATGAGTATTTCCGGTGTAACTTCGCTTCCGCTCTCGAACCTCTCTTCAAGCGTAGAAAGGTTGACGGTCGCATATTCAACGGCGCTTTTATTCTTGAATCCTTTAACGGGTATCCGCCTGAAAAGAGGTGTCTGTCCGCCTTCGAAGTGAGCGGAAACCCTTCCTGTAGCCCTGCCCTGACCCTTGTGACCTCTTGTGGCAGTTTTACCCATACCTGAACCGGTACCGCGCCCTATTCTCTTGCTTCTTTTTCTCGAGCCGGGAGTCGGTTTTAGATCGTCAATGTTAAAAGCCATCTTCTTACCCCCTTCAGTCCGCCAACTCTTCGACAGCCAGGAGATGCCGAACAGCGTTTATCATGCCTCTGATCTGGGGCGTATCTTGATGAACCATCTCGCTGTCCAGCTTTCCGAGCCCCAGGGCTTTGACTGTCTTGAGCTGTCTTCTGTTATAGCCTATGGGACTTTTCACCAGTCTGACTCTTATGCTCTTTGCCATCACTGTCCATCCTCCTCGCCAAGACCATGGAAGACGGCTTTAAGAGATATATCTCTCAGCCTCGCGAATTCCTGAGGGGCTCTCAAGCTTACGAGACCATTCAACGCAGCTCTGGCCATGTTCAGAGTGTTCGAAGAACCTAGAGACTTCGTCAGAATGTTTTTCACTCCGGCAAGCTCTACCACGGCACGAACCGGCGAGTTCGCGATAATACCGGTACCGGGACCGGCCGGCTTCAGCATTATCCTTGCCGAATCCTGTTTTCCAACGGTTTCATGAGGTACGGTCTCATTTCTGATGGAAACCTCGACTATGTTCTTCTTCGCCTCAAGAACTGCCTTTCTTATTGCGATAGGGACTTCCCTTGCGCTTCCGATACCGAGGCCGACTTTACCTTCACGGTTGCCGACGATTGCGACGACTCTGAAGGAAAGGTTCTTTCCTCCTGCCACAACCTTCGTAACCCTTCGTATCTCAATTATTCTTTCTTCAAATTCGTTATCTTCCACCTGTTTTTCGACAGGAGCGTTCCTGGACGTTCTCGGGTTTCTCCTGCCTTCACGGGAGGGTCTTGAACCACGGTCGTTCATCATTTCTTCAGACATTTAACAACTCACCTCCTCAGAACTTCAGTCCGCCTTCGCGGGCACCATCAGCAAGTGATTTGACTCTTCCGTGGAAGTTGAACCCACCACGATCAAAGACTACACTTGAAATCCCCTTCTCCAGGGCTTTCTTCGCAAGAAGCTTTCCAACCTGGCTAGCAGCTTCAACGTTCCACGGTTTCTCTGTAGAGTCTCTCATTTCCCTGTCAACGGTAGAAGCAGAAACCAGAGTTATCCCTTTTATGTCATCTATGAGCTGGGCATAAATATGCTTTTCGCTTCTATAAACTGCCAGCCTCGGCCTTTCGGCCGTACCGGAAAGCTTTGCCCTAACACGAAGATGTCTCTTTTGTCTCTGTTCTTTTTTGTCTTTATGCTTAAACATTCCAGCAGCCTCCTCGATCAGACCTTCTTACCGACTTTTGTCCTGATGGCCTCACCCTTGTAGCGTATTCCTTTGCCGGAGTAAACGATCGGTATTCTCCAGCGCTTGATGTTAGCCGCAACCTGCCCAACGAGATACTTATCGAAACCCTTTACCACCACCGATTGGGGGGCAGGTACTTCAAAAGTAATTCCCTGCGGAGGATCAATCTCGACAGGGTGGGCGTAACCGAGGTTCATCACCAGTTTCTTTCCCTGGAGCTGGGCGCGGTAACCTACCCCGACTATCTCCAGTTCCTTGACGAAACCCTGGGTAACACCGAGCACCATGTTGTTTATGAGAGACCAGAAAGTACCCGCGTATTTGGCAAGCCTCTTGTGATCGCTCTTTCTAATGACCAGATCTTCGTTTGTCTTGACCCAGATCTCTTTTTCGTCGCCCTCGATCTTGACAAGAGGAAGGATCTCCTGCTTCAATTCTCCCTTCGGGCCTTTGACGGTGATCACGTTGTCTTTTATGCTATGGGTAACACCCGCAGGAAGTTTGATTGAATGTTTCAGAAGTCTCGACATCTAAATCCCTCCTTACCAGACATAGCAGATGACTTCGCCGCCGACACCCTTCATGCGTGCCTGCTTGTCGGTCATCACACCGCTGGAAGTACTAACGATTGCTATTCCCATTCCTGATTTAACCTTGGGCAACTTGTCTCTGTTCACGTAGATTCGTCTGCCGGGCTTTGAAATTCTCACTATTCCGGTGATGACGTTGACTTTGTTCCTGCGGTCTCCCTTGTACTTGAGAAAGACTTTCAGAACGCCCTGTTTGCCATCTTCGATGTATTTGTAGTCGTCTATATAACCTTCGGCCTTCAGAATGTCCAGTAGTTTCTTCTTCAGATTCGAAGCTGGTATATCCACGCTCTCTTTGAAGGCCGCATTTGCGTTTCTGATTCTTGTGAGCATGTCGGCTATGGGATCACTCCACATTACATTTCCCTCCTCACCAGCTTGCTTTCTTGACACCGGGGAGTTTTCCCTCGGAAGCCAGCTGTCTAAAGCAGACTCTGCACAGCCCGAACTCTCTGTAAACAGATCTGGGCCTACCACAAATGCTGCATCTATTGTACTTTCTTACCTTGAACTTGGGTTCGCGTTTCCACTTCTCGATAATAGATTTCTTAGCCATGCCTTACCTCCTTATACCATGGCCCTTTTGAAAGGAACACCCAGAAGAGCCAAGAGCCTTCTGGCCTCTTCATCGGTTCTGGCCGTGGTCACCACTATTATGTCCATTCCCTGTACCCTCTTCACCTGATCGGGCACTATCTCGGGAAAGACTAGCTGTTCAGGAAGTCCCAGAGCGTAGTTTCCTCTCCCATCAAAGGAATCTGGATCGACACCTCTGAAGTCTCTCAACTTTGGAAGGACGATGTTTATCAGCTTATACAGGAAGTTGTACATCCTCGGGCCTCTCAAAGTGACCTTCAATCCTACTGGCATTCCATCACGGAGTTTGAAATTCGCAATGCTCTTCTTCGCCCTGGTGATGACGGGTTTCTGGCCCACTATGTTGGTCAACTCTTTTCCGTGAATCTCGAGCAGATCTGCGTTCCTCGAACCTTCGCCGATACCCATGTTTACAATGACTTTAGAAACTTTGGGAACCTCGAGTTTGTTTTTGTAACTAAACTCTTTGGTCATGGCGGGGATCACTTCGTTTTCGTATCTCTCTTTCAATGGGATATATTCGTATGCCATCAACTACTCCTCCCCATCAAACCTTGTCGATTATCTCGCCGCATTTTTTACACGCTCTTACCTTTTCACCATTTTCGAGTATCTTATGGGCGATTCTCGTAGGCTTATCACAGTTGGGGCAGACAACCATCACTTTGGAAACATAGATCGGGGACTCCCTCTCTATTATTCCGCCTTCTCGATACTGGTTTGTCGGTCTCTGGTGCTTTTTGGTGAAGTTTACTCCTTCGACAATCACTTTCTTTTCGGAAGGATATGTCTTGAGTACTTTTCCCTTTTTGCCTCTGTCCTTTCCAGATATGACCATGACCAGATCGTCTTTTTTCACTCTACTCATTCAGATCACTCCTCACCAGACTTCCTGGGCCAGAGAAGCGATTTTAGAAAAGCCTTTATCTCTGATCTCTCTGGCAACAGGTCCAAAGACACGTGTCCCTCTGGGCTGGTTCTGTTTATCGATGATCACCGCTGCGTTATCGTCGAAGCGGATGTAAGTGCCGTCCGGTCTGCGTATCTCCTTGGCCGTTCTCACCAGAACCGCTCTAACTATATCGCCTTTCTTGAAGTCTGTGTGAGGTGCCGCATCTCTGACGGCCGCGACAACAATGTCACCGATCGTTCCCGATCTCTTTCTGTATCCACCGGTAACCTGGATCACTTTTATGACCCTGGCGCCCGAATTGTCGGCGACTTTGAGGTAAGATTCCAGCTGAACCATTACTTCTCACCTCCGAAAGCGCCTTCAACGTCCTCGGGAGTCTCAGGAATATCTCCGGTGTAGATATCTTTCTTCAGGACACGTATCAGCTTGAATCTCTTCATTTTGCTGAGAGGTTTGCATTCTTCGATCTCAACAGTGTCGCCCATTCCGGCCAGACCTTCCGGATCGTCCGCGTGGTACTTCTTCGTCGTCTTTATAGTCTTACCGTAAAATGGATGAACGTGTGTCCTCGTAACGCTCACCACTATGGTCTTTTCCATTTTGTTGCTCACTACAGTTCCTATCAGTGTTTTCCTCGGCATGGCGGACTTACCTCCTTATCCCCAGCTCACGACCGCGCAGGATAGTCTTTATCCTGGCTATATCGCGCTTGACCGAAGTAATCTGGGAATGGTTCTTCAACCTGTTCATCTCTAGCTGGAACCTGAGGTCCATCAGCTTTCTTTTCGAGTCTTCGAGCATCTGAAGTAGTTCTTCGTCTGTGAACTTTTGCAGTTCAACCGGCTTCATCAGAGCTCACCTCCTATTTGATACCTGGGGACTATCTTCGTTCTTATGGGTAGCTTCGAAGCCGCCTTTTCCAGGGCTTCTTTTGCAAGCTGATCGGGAACTCCGCCGATCTCGAACATTATCTTGCCCGGCTTCACCACAGCGACCCAGCCCTCGACGTCTCCCTTTCCCTTACCCATTCTCACGCCGATTCCCTTCGAGGTTATAGGCTTGTCGGGGAAAACACGGATCCAGAGGTTTCCGGTTCTTTTCAGAGTCCTGGTTATCGCGATTCGGCATGCTTCGAGTTGCTGAGCAGTTATCCAGTGAGGCTCCAGGGCCTTTATGCCCCATTCGCCAAAGTGAACAAGCGTTCCACCCTTAGCATTTCCGTTCATCTTGCCTCTCTGTTGTTTCCTGTATTTTACCCTTTTGGGCATTAACATTATGAACTACCTCCCCTCTTGCAATTACACCTGCACGTCGCCTTTGTAGATCCATACTTTCACTCCGATGATGCCCATCTTCGTAAAAGCAGTGGTGTAACCGTAGTCCAGATCAGCTCTGAGGGTCTGGAGAGGAAGTCTTCCTTCCAGGTACCACTCTGTCCTGGCGATATCGGCCCCGTTCAATCTACCGGAGACCATGATCTTTATTCCCTTTGCCCCTTTACGCATGGCCGTGAATATGGCTCTTTTCATGGCTCTTTTGTAAGAAGCTCTCTTCTCTATCCTTGATGCGATGTCCTCAGCGACGAGTATCGCATCGGTTTCGGGTGTTTTCACTTCTTCGATATTAAGCTGAAACTGCCTGGTTATAAGCTTTTCCAGCTTCTGTCTGAGAAGCTTGACCTCGCTTCCCTTCTTTCCTATCATTACACCGGGTCTCGCACACTTGATAGTGATTACCACTTTGCCCGGTTCCGGTCTCTCTATGTATATCTCCGACACACCGGCGGCCATGTAGTTCTTCTTGAGAAAGCCTCTGATCTTGAGATCTTCGAGGAGATATTCCTTGTAATTCTTCTCGTTTATCCAGCGTGCTTTCCAATCTTTACTGACACCAAGCCTGAATCCATAAGGATGTACCTTCTGACCCACTTATGTCACCTCACTCCTGAGGATTGCTAGTTTCTTCTCGGTTGGCTACAACAACTGTTATGTGGCTAAAACGCTTCTGCTGTATATCCGCTCTTCCTCTACCGCGAGGCCAGAGCCTCTTCATTCTCGGACCGTCGTCAACTACGGCGCTTTCGACGTAGAGGTTATCCACGTTCAGCCCGAAATTGTTCTCTGCATTGGCGACTGCGGAACGGAGAACTTTATACACGAGTCTGGATGCTTTCTTCGGAGAGAACTCGAGTATCTGGAAAGCGTCTCCCACGTTTTTGTTTCTTATGGCATTTACCACAGACCTTGCCTTTCTAGGAGAGATCCTGGTATATCTAGCCACAGCTTTCGCGCTGGTAACAGGTGTCGCCGCTTCTGCTTCTTTTCTAGCTTTATGAAAGGCAGAACGCTTCTTCCTCTGTTCTGCTTGAGGCATATCGGCATCCCTCCTCATTTGACTTCACCCTTCTTGCTCTTCTTGTCCGCGTGACCACCGAACCGTCTTGTGGGAGAGAATTCGCCCAGTCTGTGTCCGATCATATTCTCTGAGATATAAACTGGTATATGCTTCATACCGTTATAAACGGCGATAGTGTGTCCGATCATCTCCGGGAGAATCATAGAGGCTCTGCTCCATGTTTTGATTGGTTTTTTCTCTCCTTTTTCATTCAGCTCTTTTATCTTTTTCAAGAGGCTCGGGTGTATGAATGGTCCCTTTTTCTTAGATCTCGACATCTTCAACTACACCCCCTGATTAATTCTGATTCCTGCGCTTCACTATGAGGTTATCGGAAGCCTTTTTATGCTTTCTTGTCTTATAACCTCTGGCCGGTTGACCCCAGGGGCTCTGTGGTAGATGACCTTTGGAACGACCTTCTCCTCCACCCATCGGGTGGTCGACCGGGTTCATCGTCATACCCCTGACCGTAGGTCTGACTCCCAGCCATCTCTTTCTTCCGGCCTTTCCATGTATTTCGTTGGAATGCTCTTCATTGCCAACCATACCAATGGTCGCCATGCACTTCACTACGACTCTTCGCAGTTCGCCCGATGGCATTCTCAGCAGAGCGTATCTGCCCTCTTTTGCCATGAGCTGTGCGTAGGTACCTGCCGCACGGGCAATCTGTCCGCCCTTTCCAGGAAGGAATTCGATGTTGTGAACTATCGTGCCCACCGGAATTTTCTCCAGAGGCATCGAATTTCCTACAGAGATCTCTGCGTTCTCGCCATTGAGGATACTGTCACCGACTTTTAGACCCTTGGGAGCCAGCATGTATCTCTTCTCGCCATCAATGTACTGAAGAAGAGCTATTCTGGCAGTTCGATTCGGGTCGTACTCAACAGAAACAACTCTGGCAGGAATGCCGAGCTTATCTCTCTTGAAGTCAATTATCCTGTACAGTCTCTTGTTGCCGCTACCCTGATGCCTGACCGTGATTCTTCCATGATGGTTTCTTCCGGCCTTGCTCCTGTTGGGTTCGACCAGAGACTTCTCGGGATCAGATCTCGTTATCTCTTTATAGTCTGGGAGAAGCATGAACCTTCTGCTATGGGTGACGGGATTGAACTTTCTCAATGCCATATCATCTCACCTCACCTTAATGCTGGCCTTCGAGTTCTTTTATCCTGTAACCGACCACCAGAGTAACGACGGCCTTCTTCCAGGACCTCGTTTTACCAACAAAGACTCCGCGTTTTTTCGGCTTCGCCTTCATGTTCATAATGTTTACCTGATCCACTTTCACATTGAAAAGCTTCTCCACGGCGTCCTTCACTGTGTACTTATTGGCATCTCTATGTACTTCAAAAATGTACTTGTTCAATTCACTCGCTGCAACTGTTTTTTCCGTTACCAGCGGTCTGAGGAGAACATCTCCGTAGTACTTCTTGTCAGCCATTACCCCAGCACCTCCTCGATCTTGCGTACAAGATCAGTGGTGATGACCAGTTTTTCATGATTCACGATGTCATAAACGTTCAGACCGTCGATATTGGTCTTGTTACCGTTGGCCGAGTTTCCAGGGTTGTCGGCTATTATGACTTTTACGCCATAAATGTTTTTTCCTGAAAGTCTCACGTTCTGATACTCGTCCTTCTGCCAGGGCAGAATGAAAAGGGTTTTCTGAGTCTTATCGAGTCCGAGACTGCCCATAACGTTTCTCAGTTCTCTGGTTTTCGGTCTGTCAAACTTAAGATCGTCGAGAATAATGAGATTGCCTTCCTTAAGTCTGAGGCTGAGAGCCGACCTCAGTGCCACCTTTTTCATTTTCTTGGTCATCTTTATGGACCAATCCTTGGGTTTTGGTCCATGAATTACGCCACCGTGCCTCCAGAGAGGACTTCTGGTGGATCCTACTCTTGCTCTTCCTGTGTGTTTCTGGGCCCAGGGTTTTCTACCCCCGCCTCTCACTTCCGATCTGGTCTTGACAGATGCCAATCCGGCACGTCTTCCGGCCAGCTGCATGTTGACATATCTGAACATAACGTCCAGATTGGGCTCAACATTGAATATCGCTTCATTCAGCTCAACCGTACCAACTTTCTGTCCGGCCATGTTCACAACGTCGGCTTGAGCCATGTTGCGTCCTCCTTCCAACACATTTTCGGGGCTATCTAGTTGCGCTCTTAATCACTAAGAGGCCGCCCCTCGCTCCTGGAACTGCGCCATAAATGGCTATGAGTCCGTTTTCTGCATCGACTTTTACTACAGTCAGGTTCTTGATTGTCTTCTTCTCGTTACCGTACTGCCCGGCCATCTTCTTGCCTTTCCAGATTTTCGCCGGTTCTGTGTGGTTACCGACTGAACCGAGTTCTCTGTGGAATTTCGCGCCGTGGGAAGCCTCCCCGCCTCTGAAATTCCATCTCTTCATGGCACCAGAGAAACCTCTACCCTTAGAGTAACCGGTCACATCGACCTTTTCGCCTTCTGAAAAGACACCGACTTCTATGATATCACCAACGGTGTAGTCATTGATGTTACCAACTTTGAACTCCTTGAGAACTCTCTGTGGCTTAACCTTGGCAGCTTCAAATTTCTTCACCAGCGGCTTGGTCAGTATCTTCTTGGCTCTCTCTGGAGTTAATTCTTCAAATCCAACCTGTATGGCATCGTACTCTCCGCCTTCCAGGGTCTTCTTCTGCACAACTGTACATGGACCGGCTTTCACTACGGTAACTCCGAAGGCTTTTCCGTCTTTGTATAGAGTTGTCATACCGAGCTTTCTACCCAATATACCTTTCATTCAGCACACCTCCGAAGTCTGCTTACAATTTGATCTCCACATCAACACCCGCGGGGAGGTCCACCTTCATAAGAGAATCTATCGTTTTCGGCGTTGGATCGAGGATTTCTATCAATCTCTTATGTACAAGCTTCTCGAACTGCTCTCTTGCATCCTTGAATTTGTGGGGCGATGTCAGAACAGTGTAGAGCGTCCTCTCCGTTGGCAATGGCACCGGACCTGATACTTTGGCATTGGTGAGCTTTACGGCCTCGACAATCTTCTTGGCTGACAGGTCAAGTAGTTTGTGATCGTAAGCCTTCAAGCGAATCCTGATTTTTTGCTTGGCCATGCCTTTATGTTCCCTCCTTCTGTAAACAGGGAAGGGAGAGAAATCTCCCTTCTCCTGGAAAGACCCTTAAATCACTCGATTATGGAGCTGACGACTCCGGCGCCCACGGTTCTGCCACCCTCGCGGATAGCGAATCTCATACCCTTTTCGATGGCGACCGGGTAGATCAGTTGAATCGTCATTTCGATGTTGTCGCCGGGAATAACCATCTCTACACCCTCTGGAAGATCTGCGATCTCTCCGGTAACGTCGGCCGTCTTAATGAAGAACTGCGGTCTGTAACCCTTCGTGAATGGAGAATGGCGTCCGCCTTCTTCCTTCTTCAAGACGTAAACGTTGGCAGTAATCTTCTTGTGAGGAGTGATCGATCCGGGCTTGGCAAGGACCTGACCTCTTTTGACATCTTCCTTCGCAACTCCTCTGAGAAGAGCTCCGATGTTGTCTCCGGCCTGTCCTTCGTCGAGTAGCTTTCTGAACATTTCTACTCCGGTACAGACTGTCTTCTTGGTTTCGTAAGAGAGCCCGATGATTTCGACGTCGTCTCCCACGTGGACCGCACCGCGTTCGATTCTACCGGTGACGACCGTTCCTCTTCCGGTGATGGTGAAGATGTCTTCAACTGGCATCAGGAAGGGCTTGTCGGTTTCTCTTATTGGATCCGGGAAGTAATCGTCGCAGGCCTTCATCAGTTCGTATATCTTTTCCGTCCACTCATTCGGTTTGTCTGCTTCCAGAGCGAGAAGGGCAGAACCCCTGATTACCGGAAGTTCGTCGCCCGGGAATTCGTAAGACGAGAGAAGCTCTCTGACTTCTTCTTCTACGAGTTCGACGAGCTCTTCATCGTCGACGGCGTCGACTTTGTTTATAAATACAACCATCGCGGGAACGTTGACCTGTCTGGCGAGAAGAACGTGTTCCCTGGTCTGGGGCATAACGCCGTCAGTGGCGGCGACAACGAGAATGGCTCCGTCCATCTGGGCCGCACCCGTGATCATGTTCTTTATGTAGTCTGCGTGTCCGGGGCAGTCGATATGTGCGTAATGTCTCTTCTCGGTCGAATATTCGATGTGCGAAACGTTGATCGTGATTCCTCTTGCCTTCTCTTCGGGTGCCTTATCGATCGCATCGAACGGCGAGAAGTCTGCGAGGCCTTTGAAAGCAAGACTCTTCGTTATTGCCGCAGTAAGTGTCGTCTTGCCGTGGTCGATATGCCCGATGGTACCGATGTTAAGATGGGGTTTAGAACGTTCGAATTTTTCCTTAGCCATGGTTTCCCTCCTCCAAAAACTTTTTGGGATCTTTATTTTCCAAGTATTTTCTCGGCTATTTTCTCCGGTACTTCCGCGTAATGCGAGAACTGGATTACGTGAATGGCCCTTCCCTGCGAAAGAGATCTACTGACCGTCGCATAGCCGAATAGTTCCGACATGGGTACGTGAGATTTGATGATCTTCAGATCGCCTCTAGATTCAAATCCTTCGATCTTGGCGCGTCTCGAGTTCAGGTCGGCTATGAGATCACCCATATATTCTTCGGGGGTGTTTATTTCTACGGCCATTATTGGCTCGAGCAGAACCGGGCTGGCCTTTCTGGTAGCTTCCTTAAAGGCCATTGAACCGGCTATGCTGAAAGCGATCTCGGAAGAATCCACTTCGTGATAGGAGCCGTCAAGTACCGTGACCTTTATATTAACCATTGGATAGCCGGCAAGATATCCAGTATCCATAGCCTCTCTCACGCCGCGCTCTATAGGTTTTATGAACTCTCTGGGTATGGTTCCACCCACGGTCTTGTCTTCGAAAAGGAAGTTCGAGCTGTTGTCTTTTATCGGTTCGACTCTGAGAATTACGTGACCGTACTGGCCCCTACCGCCGGTCTGTCTTATGTACCTGGCTTCTCCTGAGGCGGAGGACCTTATCGTTTCGCGATAGGCCACCTGGGGGTTTCCAACACGAAGGGAAACGTTGAACTCTCTCTTTATCCTCTCGACTATGACTTCCAGGTGCAACTCGCCCATACCCGAAAGTATCGTTTCTCCCGTTTCGCTGTCAACGAAACTCTTCAACGAAGGATCTTCCTCCACGAGTGCGACCAGCGCTTTAGTCAATCTTGTCGCGTCGTCCTTCGTTTGGGGTTCGATGGCGATGGATATTACCGGTTCGGGGAACTCGATCTTTTCCAGCACGACCCGCGGTTCATCGACGACTACCGTCTCTCCGGTCATGGTGTTTCTCAAACCGATCACAGCAACTATATCTCCAGCCCTTATATAATCGACTTCTTCTCTTTTGTCGGCGTGCATGAACAGAAGTCTGGAAATCCTCTCTTTTTGATTCTTGTTGGTGTTGTAAACATACGATCCCTTTTCAAGGGAACCGGAATAGACTCTCAAAAAAGTTAGCTTTCCCACGAACGGATCGACCATTATCTTGAAAGCCATGGCTACAAAGGAGTCCTCCTCGTTGGGAAAGATATCTATCTCCCCGTCGCGGTCGAGCACGTGCGCAACAACCGGCGGCAGATCCTTCGGCGAAGGCAGATAGTCTACAACGGCGTCCAGAAGCGGCTGAATACCCCTGTTCCTGAAAGCAGTTCCGCACATGACCGGTGTCATTTTGCCATCGAGAGTTCCCTTTCTTATGGCGGCCTTCAACCTGTCGACAGGAATTTCGTCCCCTTCGAGGTAAATCTCGATTAGCCCTTCGTCGTATTCGGCCGCGTGCATTATCAGATCTTCACGGGCCTCTTCCGCTTCGTCTTGAAGGGACTCGGGGATCTCTTCGTAGCCGAACTCCGTACCTTCCTGGTTGTACCACTTTATCGCTTTCATTCTTACCAGATCCACTATCCCGTCAAAGCTGGACTCGGACCCTATTGGAAGTTGAATCGCGATAGGATTGGCCTTCAATTTGTCCACCATGGTTCTAATCGCGGCTTTGAAATCGGCTCCGATTTTATCCATTTTGTTCATGAAGGCTATGCGGGGCACGTGGTACTTATCGGCCTGCCTCCAGACCGTCTCCGATTGAGGCTCCACTCCGGCCTGGGCATCGAAAACGGCAATCGCTCCATCCAACACTCTTAGCGATCTCTCGACTTCTATTGTAAAGTCAACGTGTCCGGGTGTATCGATAATGTTAATCCTGTGGTCCTTCCAGAATGCTGTAGTAGCGGCAGAAGTGATAGTGATTCCTCTTTCCTTCTCCTGGTCCATCCAGTCCATAGTCGCGGTACCTTCGTCCACGCTTCCGAGCTTGTAATTCTTTCCGGTATAGAAAAGAATCCGCTCGGTAGTCGTAGTTTTACCGGCGTCTATATGGGCCATTATGCCAATATTTCGGGTTTTTTCTAAAGTAGTAATTCTCTCTTTCACTATCTTCCCTCCCGCGGAAGGACGCTTACCATCTGAAGTGAGCGTATGCCTTTCCAGCCTCCGCCATTTTATGGACATCTTCTCTCTTCTTAACGGCGTTTCCCTGGCCGTTGTATGCGTCTATCAACTCGAGAGCGAGCTTGTCCCTGAGAGGCTTACCTGATTTCGAGCGAGCGGAGGAGACTATCCATCTGATCGCAAGAGAAACCGCTCTTCTTTCCGGTACTTCGAATGGAATCTGATAGGTCGCACCGCCGACTCTTCGCGGTCGAACTTCCAGAAGAGGCTTGACGTTGCCGATAGCCTTCCTGAAAGCTTCCATCGGCGGCTGCTTGGTCTTTTCCGAAAGGGCTTCGAGCGCCTTGTAGACGGTCATCTCCGCCTTGCTCTTCTTTCCGCCTATCATTATTTTGTTTATCAGTCTCGTGACCACTGCATCGTTGTATATTGGATCCAGTACTACTTCGCGCTTTTCGGACTGTCGTCTTCTCATCTAGACTTGCCTCCTCATTTCTTGGGTCTCTTTGCTCCGTAGCGGCTTCTGGCCTGCTTCCTGTTGGCGACTCCTTCGGCATCGAGAGTGCCTCTGATTATCTTGTAGCGAACACCGGGAAGGTCTTTGACTCTACCGCCCCTAACCAGTACAACGGAGTGCTCCTGAAGGTTGTGGCCTTCTCCTGGAATGTAAGCCGTTACTTCGGTTCCGTTCGAAAGTCTAACCCTTGCGATCTTTCTCAAAGCAGAGTTTGGCTTCTTGGGAGTCATAGTCGAGACCCTTACACAAACACCACGCTTCTGAGGATTGTTTTCTAGAGCTGGTGAAGCAGATTTCTGTTTCAGCTGTTTTCTTCCGTGTCTTATCAATTGATTTATTGTGGGCATCTGCTTTCGATTCGCCTCCTTCTAAACATTTAGCCGAAAGCAATTGTACAATGGACTTTTGGAACTGTCAAATTAGAACGGCGTCCTTATGATGTTGAAAAAAAGAAATTTACAGACATTTTACTTACACTTGCGAAGAAGACTTTATAAGAGCGAAGTAGGCGATCTCCTGGTTTATATCGCCACTTTTGAATTCCTCGTCCAGATCCTGGAGGCACAGCAGGAGAGCGGCGATCTTTTTCCGGTCGAGCATAGCGGTAATATCGGTGTTCTGGTCGCCGCTGCCGGAGAAGTTGAATCCTACGATCTTCGAGATTCTCGATGTCGAGATGCCGGTCGCTTCGGAGAGCGATTTGACTTCCCTCCACGAGAGCGAGTTCCCCGCGCTTTTACGTTCGAGCACCGTGCCTATCTCGATCAGGATCTTCGAGAGTACGGAGGAGAACAGCGGGAAGGGTAATTGCCTGTAGTCAAAACACGACAGGAACTCCGAACCGCGGCTCAAAAAAGTGAAGACCAGAGTCTCGACTTCGACCTCCCTATTCTTCACCACGTACCTGTCGACCATCGAGGCGGTTATATTTCGGGCAACGGCCTTGAGCTTTTCGAGTTCGCTCAGGATCCTCATCTCATCTCTTCCGACTTTTTCGATCAATCTCTTGATCGAATCGCGAGTAGCCTTCATCTGTAACTGCGAGGCGACGTTGATCCCGTGATCTATCCATCGTTCCTCTTCCCACGGTTTGGGGAGCTCGAAAGATACCTTTGTCTTTTCGATGCCCGGATCTATGGAACCATCCACAAAGACATCGGGCGATGAACCGATCGATTTGAGAAGTCTCTCTACCGATTTCCTCTCTTCCTTTTTCCATCTGGAGAAACCGTCGAGCCTGACGGCCGTTTCGCCGAACATATTCGAAGAGGAGATAACCGTTCTGAGTTTGTATTCTTTTTCGTCGTGATCGGAGGATATCCTCTGGCAGTTCGGAGCTCTGGCCGATATGAAAAACTCTTTCAGCACCAGACTCTCGCCGGTCATCTCAAATACCATCGGTCTCTCCAACTCCCAGCCATACTTCTATGTAGTCTTCCAGAGGGTGCCCTGACTCGGGGAACTGCCTCATGACCTTCCCAGCCCCGTGCACGATGAGCTTGTCGATTCCGTAGATTTCCCTTACCTCGTTCACGTCAATCAGTGTATAGCCGGTTAGATCCGGCATTTTCCAGCCGAATATTCCTTCGTACTTCTCTTTTTCAACATCTATTCCGTATATCTTTTTGACTATCGAAGCGAACATGGGGGCGGCCACAGAGCCACCGTAATAGACACCGGCCTTCGGTGTGTCGATCATGATGTACAGCGTGTATGAAGGATTTTCCACCGGGAAGAATCCATAAAAGAGCGCGTAGTAAGTTTCCTCGTTGTACCCGCCCGGCCCGGCTTTTTGGGCCGTTCCGGTCTTTCCTGCGATTCTAACCCCATCGACCTGCGCGAGCGTTCCCGTACCGTTCAGGACGACGCTCTCGAGAACGGGGAGCATCGTTGCAACCAGTTCCGGGGAGAAGAGAATTCCATCGACTTTCTTCGGAACGTTGACGAATCCATCCTCGTTCCTTATGGCTTTCAAAAAAGTGGGAACGATGAACTGACCGCCCGCCGGGAAGACATTGAGAGCCTTGACCATCTGAAAGATGTTCACACCCAGACCCTGACCGATCGGAAACTGGTAAGGCGATATGAGCGACCAGGTAGAGGCTTGCGGAAAAATCCCCGGCGTCTCTCCGGGAAGATCCACTCCCGATAGCCTTCCAAAGCCTATTTTCTCAAGCGCGGTGTACATTTCATTCCTTCCAAGAGTGTTGAAAATCTTTCCACCGACCTGCACGGTCGCCACGTTGCAGGAGTTTATAATCGCCTCCCTGAAGGTCTGGACACCGTGTCTTTCACCTTCGACGTCGCGTATGACTATGTTCAGTCCAGGGACCGGTTGTATCCTCCCGTCGCAGCTGAAAGTCATCTCTTCGTTGATGGCTCCCACTGTGAGGGCAAGCGAATAGATCAGAGGTTTAATGGTCGATCCCGGTTCGAAAATTCCCATCAAGCCGAGATCCCAGTTGTATGTTCCGGCGTAGGAGAGTACTTTGCCGGTCTTGCTATCGAGAAGTATGGCAAGCCCTCCATCGGCCATATTTTTTTCGACGGTTTTTTTGAGCTCTTCGTAAACCATTCTCTGGAGATCTATATCTATGGAGAGATAAATGTCGCTCCCGTTGGTCGGTTCTTCTCTCTTCGCGCCCGTTAAAGTCCGTCTGATCAATCCGTCTTTCTTTCCGGAAAGAATCTCGTCGTACTGCAACTCGAGCCCGTTAAGGGGTTCCCCGCCTTTATCCAGAGAGCCTATTATCCTGTCGAGACCGTACTCTTTGAAGGTCAATCTCTCTCTCTGCATCTCCAGAGATATATACCTCTTGGTGAGGGGGGTGATCTTTCTCATCATCTCCTCGTTGGTCGGAGAGGTTCCGAGAAGCATGAAGCTCCTGGTGCCGTGAAGGTTCTCTTCAAGAGATTGGTAGGATATTCCGAAAGCGATTTCGATGTTTCGCAAAACCTTTTCTATCTGTTCGGTAGAAGTCGACAACCTTAGATAACCCAGATCCAGCCAGGCTTCGTAGATGATCGAATCACTCGCTAGCAACTTCCCATCGGAATCATAAATCGATCCCCTTAAAGATGGGATACGGTTGATGCCGACAACGACCGGTATGTCCGGTTCGGTGAAAAGCGAAAAATAACCGGCTCTTACAGCGAATACCGCCACGCAGAGCACAAGAATTATGTACAAAAGAAAAACTCTGTTAGTGAGATTTCTAATTTAGGATCCACCTCACAGAAAACTACTTTTCAGCCCTTATCCCTACGACAGTCTCCAAATAAGAAATTTCTCGCACTACGTTCTCCAGGCGAGATTCCATGACTACAAGGTTCTGTTCTTTTTGTCTTGCTAACTCAGAGATTTTATCGGCCTCATTGCCGAAATAGAATGGAAGAGTAACTGAAACTGCCAGGGAAAGAAAAATAATTAGAACCTGCAAAAAACCTAACAAACCCTTTACGTCACTGCTTACCAAGGCACGTTCGCCTTCATGTACCAGTGGCTTCCGCTTCGCTGTAATAGATTGCACGAGATGTTCCTCCCTTCAAATCCGCTCCGCTGCCCTCAATCTTGCGCTTCTTGCTCGTAGATTGAGATCAATCTCTTCTTCAGACGGTGATAGGGGTTTCTTCGTAAGTATCTTCAACTCAATGTCCATCTTTTCTCTAAACACCCTTTTAGCTATACCGTCTTCCAGAGAATGAAAAGAAATAATTACAACACGACCGCCTGGATTAAGATAACAGGGAATTGCCCTCAGTGTCTTCTCGATGTTTTCCAGCTCATCGTTCACTTCAATCCGAATAGCCTGAAAAGTGCGGGTTGCGAAATGCCTCTTTCTTTTGTACCTCTCGGCCGGTGGTATCGCTTTCTTGATAGCCTCTACGAGATCTTTGGTGGAATACAACGGTCTTCTTGAGACGATGCTTCGTGCGATCTTCCTCGCAAACCTCTGTTCTTCACCGTACTCGAAGATTATCCTCGCGAGGTCCTTCTCACTGTAGCCGTTCACCACTCGCTCAGCCGTAAGCTCTCTTGAAAGATCCATACGCATATCCAGCGGTTCGTCGATATCGTAGGAAAAACCCCTTCCCAGAGACTTCAACTGAAAAGTAGAGACTCCCACATCCAGTAAAAAACCATCAACCTTGGTAACACCGAGCTGTCGCAACACGATTTCGAAATTAGCATAAGATAGATTGAAGAGCTGGAAGCATCCCTGATAATCTTTCAGGTTCCGCTCCGCTAACTCCAGAACCTCTCGGTCCACATCGAGCCCTACGACTCTAGATAGACCTTTGGTGGCCTCAAGAATAGCTCTGATATGGCCACCTTCTCCAGCGGTACAATCAAAATAAAGACCGCCTTCTTGCTTAGAAAGCAAATAATGGAGCGCTTCGTGAATCATTACGCTCCTGTGGTGTTCGTCATATTGCCTTGACAACTAATTCACTCCGCTTGAGGTAATCATACCACTTTTTTATGGGCAATGTCAAACATTTCGAAAAATTTATTCAAGAGATTTCTCTATCGCAGAGAAGAAGAGCAACTCTTTTTCGATGAACTCTTCTATATCGCCATCCATGACCGATTGAATGTCTCCCGTCTCTATTTCCGTCCTGTGATCTTTCACCATAGTGTAGGGCTGGAACACGTAGGATCTTATCTGGTTGCCCCAGGAGATATCTTTCTGATCGCCCATTAGCTTTAGCTTTTCGTTCCTCTTTTTCTCGAGTTCGATTTCGAAAAGCTTGGCGTAAAGCATTTTCATGGCGTTGGCCTTGTTCTGGTGTTGGGACCTCTCCGTCTGACAGGCGACCACTATACCCGTAGGCAGATGAGTTATTCGAACGGCGGAATCGGTTTTGTTAACATGTTGACCTCCCGCGCCACCCGAGCGGTAAGTGTCTATCTTGAGTTCTTCGGGCCTTATATCGATCTCCGGGATTTCCTCCATTTCGGGAAAGACGCTGACGGACGCAAAAGAGGTGTGCCTCCTGTGGTTGGCGTCGAACGGGGATATCCTGACCAATCGGTGAACTCCCGCCTCGAACTTCAACTTCCCATAGGCGTAAGGTCCGGCAAAGTTCAGAGTCACGCTCTTTATACCGGCCTCGTCTCCGGGCAGTTCATCGACGATCGTGACTTTGTATCTGTTCGCTTCGGCCCATCTTGTGTACATGCGCATCAGCATCGAGGCCCAGTCCTGCGACTCGGTCCCGCCGGCTCCCGGGTGGATCGAAACAAAACAGTTGTTGTTGTCGTAATGGCCGCTGAGGAGAATCGTGAGTTCGAATTCCCTCACTTTTCTCGACGCCAGGGCGACCAGTTCCTCCACGTGGCGGACATAGCTCTCATCTTCCGAGGCCAGTTCGACGGCGATATCTATATTCTCGAATTCGCCTTCCACGTCTTTCAACAATTCAAGGGTGCTTCTGAAAGACTGGGCTTCCTTTCCAAGATTGGAGGCCTCCCTTTTATCGTTCCATATGGACGGGTCGCTCATTTTATGCTCGATTCCCTTCAACTTTTCATTCATTCTCACCAGATCAAGCGTTCCCTTTATCGAGTCGAACTTGTCTCTCAATTCCTGAATCTTTGAGTTTATTTCGTAACTTATCAAATTACACCTCCGTACTAGCGCTTAACCTTGAACCTTTTGGTGCCCTTCTTTTTTCCGGTAGAATCGGATTTCTTATCGGCGGTACCGAACTCCGAGTGTACGGCCTGAAGGTTCTTGAATTCCTTGTCGGCTTTTTGCTGGGCCTTGTCGCTATCGACCTTCACTATTCTGACGATGGCGCTCGCTATATCGTCGTAAAGAGAATCCGTCAATTGCTGGAAAAGCTCGTAAGATTCCTTTTTGAATTCTACCACGGGATCTTTCTGGCCGTAAGCTCTCAATCCCACCGAATCCTTAAGGTGGTCTACGGCTTCCAGGTGTCTGCGCCACCTTTCGTCTATCATCCTCAGCATTATGTATTTCATGACCTGGGGGAACTCCTCGCCGAAGGACTTCTTCTTCTCCTGGTAAGTATCTTCGAGGCTTTTTATGGCCGACTCTTTCAATTCCTGGACGGTTTTCGACTCGCTCAGGCGGGCCAGAGAATCGGGCGGCAGAAAGGCGAAGGAGTTTCTGATCTCCTCTCTGGACGGCATCTCCTGCAATCCATCGAGCCTTCTTTCAACTACGTCGCGAATTATCTCGGAGATGTTCGAATCCAGTTCTTCGCCCTTCAAAACCCAGTCTCTGTGGGCGTAAATCGCGCTTCTCTGCTGGTCCATGACCGAGTCGAGCTCAAACAGCCTTTTTCTAATTTCGAAGTGTATCCCTTCGATCTTCTTCTGTGAAGAGGATATGATTCTGCTGAGCAGCGGATGCTCGATGGGCTGTCCCCTTTCGATCTTCAGGGTCGTCATTATCGATTGCATTCTCTCCCCGCCGAACAACCTGAGCAGATCGTCTTCCGTCGAAAGATAGAACCTGGATTCTCCGGGGTCTCCCTGTCTGCCAGACCTGCCCACGAGCTGGTTGTCTATCCTCCTGCTCTCATGGCGCTCAGTTCCGAGCACGAAGAGGCCTCCGAGATCCACGACTCCCTCGCCAAGCTTGATGTCGGTTCCTCTACCGGCCATGTTCGTGGCTATGGTGACGGTTTTGGCCTGACCGGCCTTGGCGACTATTTCGGCTTCGCGCTCGTGATACTTCGCGTTGAGAACTTCGTGGGCCACGCCTTTCTTCTGAAGTAAATTGCTCAACTGTTCGCTCTTCTCTATGGAGGTGGTCCCTACCAGTACGGGCTGCCCCTTTTCGTATCTCCTTACGATCTCCTCTATTATGGCTTCGTCCTTTTCTTCACGGGATTTGTAGATCAGATCTTCCTTGTCCCCTCTCACAACTTCGCGGTTGGTGGGAACGACTGCCACCGGCGTGTTGTACATGGATATGAATTCCGACTCTTCGGTTGCGGCCGTCCCGGTCATTCCCGAGACCTTCTCGTACAGTTTGAAGTAATTCTGGAAAGTGATCGTAGCGAAAGTGATCGATTCCTGTCTTATCTGAACGTTTTCCTTCGCTTCTATCGCCTGGTGTAGGCCCTCCGAGTATCTTCTGCCCTGAAGGAGTCTCCCCGTGAACTCATCCACTATCACGACCTCTCCCTCTTGACTCACGAGATAATCGACCTCTTTTCTGTACAGGGTCATGGCCTTGAGGGCGTTGAGCAGATGGAAGAGGTAGTCGTAGTTGCTCGGATCGTACAGGTTGTCTATCTGCAGCAATTTCTCGGCCTTGGCTATACCTTCATCGGTGAGGGTGACGGTCCTGTCTTTCTCGTCGACCAGAAAGTCCTTTTCCTGTTGAAACCTCTTGGCGAAAAAGGCGAACTGCCGGTAGAGACTGGACGAATCCTCGGCCGGTCCGGAGATTATCAAAGGCGTTCTCGCCTCGTCTATCAATATTGAGTCGGCCTCGTCCACGATAACGAAGTTGTGGCCGCGCTGAACTTTGTTCTCGAGCGAATAGACCAGGTTGTCCCTGAGATAGTCGAAACCGAACTCGTTGGCCGTACCGTAGGTAATGTCGCAGTTGTAGGCTTCCTTCCGGGTGACTGGATCCATGTTGGCCTGTATGAAGCCGGCCTTCATCCCGAGATATTCGTACACGGGCCCCATCCAGCCGGCGTCTCTCTTCGCCAGGTAGTCGTTCACGGTTGCGAGGTGACAGCCCTTTCCGGTAAGAGCGTTCAGATACAGCGGCATAGTCGCGACAAGGGTTTTTCCCTCGCCCGTCTTCATCTCGGCTATCTTGCCTTCGTTCAGGGCCATGGCTCCCATAAGCTGCACGTCGAAGGCCCTCATACCGGTGGTCCTCTTCGCCGCTTCCCTCACCAGCGCGAAGGCCTCGGGTATCAAGTCCTCCAGAGGACCGCTTTCGGCCGCTTTCTTCAGCTCTTCGGTTCTTTTCAAAAACTCCTCTTGAGGAAGACTACTCACCGAAGACTCCAGGGAGTTTGTTTTATCGACCACCTTAGAGTACTTTTTGAGAAGCATTTTGTTCTTGTCGAAAATCTTATCGAAAATGGACATACAATCACCTCAGTAAAACCGGAGAGCGTGAACCATCTTACCGTTCTCCAGAAAGGTTTGCTGGTAGAAGATCGCACTGTCCAGCGTAATCCCTATCAGCGATTTGAAGATCTTCTTCACATCGACGAAGGCCTCGACGATGTCTTTCTCCATTCCCAGTTCTCTTACAAACTCGTAACTGACGTTGTCCCGGAGCGTTCCCGACGATGAAACGGTCGAGTAGTACTCCTCGGGAGTGAGTGTCGTGAGTACCGTGGTCGCGGGTGAGAAAATGAAATATATCGTGTCGAAATCATTCTCCAGTTCATATACCCGGTTTCCCCTGTAAATCGAAGTCTTTGCACCCCACTCTTTGAGGGGGCTTTCGAGGAAGGAGGTATCGCCGTTCCTGTTCTTGAAAACGGCCGAGACTTTTGGAACCTCCGAAACCAGCTCTCCGTATATCCGGGCGTTCCCGGTGCTCTCTCTGGATAGGAGCACTATGTAATCGGCCAGTTCCCTGTAAGGTTCGAGATCGAGCTCGAACCAGTGGGTCAACTCGTTTCTCAGAGTTTCCACGGAAGAAGAGGGGAAGAAGACCGTATAGTCGCCATGAGTCTTTTCCGAGGCCTCGCTCTCCTTCGTATCGGCGAGCTTCAAAAAAACTTCCAGATCCTGCGAATTGAGGAATATCGTGTCCTGAACTATGGTGGCCGATAACGTATGGCCTTCCGGGCGGGCGAAAACAACCGTGTTGTCCACCGAAAACGGAGATTGAAGTCCGAGATCTATCTTGAAACGATCGCTGTCGAAGAAGCCAGTAATGGTGTAGTCGTAACTCATCTCGGCTATCTCTCTGCCCTTTTCGCTCGCTTCGAGCAACCTTCTGTCCTGTCCCTGATAGGTGTTCAGGGCCGTTTGAACGGCTTCCCTGTTACCGCCAATTATCAGAAAACCTTCTCCTGTGTAGTAGAAGAGCGTCCCGCTGTTGCTCCTCAACTCGTTTATGCTCTCCCCCGGCTGGGCGAAGATCGTCATATCCAGCAGGGCGGCGACGGCTTTGAGAAGAGTGAAGGAAGATTCGCTCTTCCAGACTATGAAGATCCTCGCTCTGGAAAGCTTGAGCTTCTCCAGAAGGTAAAAGGGATCGAACGTGAGAAGATCTTCCAGGGAGAGCTCCAGGCCTTCTCCGGCCAGAAGAAGGTCTCTGTTCAAGGCATCCTTCAGCAGACTTGTATCGACTTCGGCGTTGTAACCGGTCGCGTCTATTATTCCGTAAAGAGCCCTCTCGGCACCGAAACCCTCGTCTCCAAGGTAGGCACCGAAGAAATTGGTACTGTCCCTCAGAGTCTCGAGAGTCGAACGCATACTTCTCAGAACGACAAAATACCCCGCACTCTCGGGTACGAAATCGAAAAGCTCTTGAGCCGCTACTCCAGAAAAATGGATCACAAAGCACAAAAGAAAGACGAAAAATTTCAAAATTAACCCGACGGGCCGAATTAAAAGCGGATCGGGTCTTCCCTCCCTTCGATTGACTGAAAACTCTCCCGATTGCTAAAGAGAAAAAGCTCTATCAACTATAAACCACGTATCGATATCGACGAAGATCTGTTTTTTCACTGTCAGGAGCAAATACTCTATGTTACCATTCTTTCCACGAATTGGAGAAAAAGTCAAGTTCTGTGCATAGAGACCGGCCTCTCCGAAGGCCTTTATGGATCTCTCCAAAACTTCCACGTGAATGGCGCGGGACTTCACGACACCTTTGTGGATCTTACCGGGACCGGCTTCGAACTGGGGTTTCACCAGGGAAACGCACAGTCCCCCATCCTTAAGAAGTTCGCTGATTTCGCGGGCGACCGAAGAAGTCGGTATGAAAGAGAGATCGACAGTTACCAGATCTACGCTCCCCCCGACCATCTCGAGAGTGAGTTCTCTCAGATCCCTTTCTTCTAACGATACGACGCGTTCATCGTTTTTCAGCGATGGGTGAAGCTGGTTCTTGCCCACATCGACGGCGACTACACGCCTGGCACCCTTCTCAAGCAGCAACTGTGTGAACCCTCCCGTGGAAGAGCCGAGATCTACAACCTCTTTGCCTGAAACGTCGAGGCCAAAAAACTCCAGGGCCTTTTCCAGTTTGTAGTATCCGCGACCCACAGGCTGTTTCCCGCCGGTTATCGCGATGCGGCTTTCGACATCGACCCTGAAGCCGGGTTTTTCGACGATCGAGCCCTCCACCGACACTCTGCCGGCCTTTATCAATTCGCTGGCTTTGCTCCTACTCTCTGACATTCCCTTACCGAATAAAAGTTCATCGAGCCTAAGTTTCGAACTCATCGAATATGACCTTGTAAAAGACCAGTCCCTGAGGAGGCGCCGAGCTTGGAAGATTCGATCTATCCTGAGACAGAAGGAACTCCCTCACCGTGTCCTCTTGAATGCCGCCCGTTCCAACCTTTACGAGAGTGCCGACTATGTTTCTCACCATTCTTTTCAAAAAGGAAACGCCCTCTACCCTGATCAGAATCAAACGGGAAGGATACCTGATTATTCTGATCGACGAGATGGTTCTGTTGGGGTTTCTATCGTCTCTACCCGTCTTGAAAGCCGAGAAATCGTGCTCCCCGGTCAGGTGGCCGGCGGCCTTCCTCATCGCCTCTATATCCAGCCCGTACGGGAACCACCAGACGTACCTCCGCCGGAATATGTCGGGTTCGCTCGAATTGAGTATGTGATAGTGGTATATCCTCTTCTTCGCCGCAAATCTCGGACTGAAATTGGACTCCACTTCGTGAACCCTTCTGACGTAAATGTCGGCCGGAAGATTCGCGTTCAGCGCGTCGCACATTATTTTGGCGCTCAAATGATCGAGGCTGGAATCGAAGGCTATTACCTGTCCGTAACCGTGGACGCCGGTGTCGGTCCTTCCGGCGCCCTGAGTCACGATCCTGTATTTGTGGATCCTCTCGAGAGCCTCTTCGAAGGTACCCTGAACCGTCCGCATTTCCGGCTGGTTCTGGAAACCGAAAAAATCCGTCCCGTCGTAGGAGACAACGGCCGCAAATCTCTTCATGACTAGACAGACAGGGCCAGATCCAGCATCTCTGTGTAAAGATAAACCATCGACGATAAGTCTTTACCCATCCTTGGCAGATCTCCATTGTAAACGTTCCACAGAATTTTGCTCACGATCGTTTCCACATACTTCAAGAGTGCGTTTTCGAGTTCGCTCTTCTCGCGGTTTTCAAGGTAAAGCGAACTGACTTTTTCGCCCAGCCACGAAGAAATGATCTGGTCGTTGAATTTCAGCGACCCGTCGGCGTAGTCGCGGAGCATTTTGTAAACCTCTTCGGTGGTTTCCCTTATCGAAAGATGCCTGGAAACGGCCCCGACGACGGTCGCGTCGAAGTATCCCTCCAGTGAGTCGGGAACTTCCAGTTCGTATTTGAAATACAGGAGATTTGTGTCGCTGTGCTTTCTTTCGAAGGATATCTTTCTTCTCATGGCGCTCTCCAGACCGAAAGCGCTCAGACAGTTCCAGTACTTCTCCTTCAGAAGCAAAGAGGCGTGATCGGTCGACCAGGTGGTCATGAAGCCGGCTTTGGTCCGGTGATCGAACGTAGCTTTCTTGGGAGTGAGGTACTCTTTGTCGTTGTACAGTATGTGTGCATATTTGTGATTCATCGGACTACAATCCCTTCAACCAGTTCTTTCATTTCATCTATATTCTTTCTTGCTTCTTCTCTGCTCGATCCCCTGGCCATGAGATAGAACTTGATCTTGGGCTCTGTTCCGGAGGGCCTTGCGATGAGTTTGAGGTCGCCCTCGAACTGTATCGATATCACATCCGAAGGCGGCAGCCCCTCTATTCCCGGGCTGTAATCCAGTATTTCGATCAACTTTCTCCCTTTCATGGGCCGAACCCCCTTCTCCCTCAAGCCTGTCATTATGGAATCTATCCTGCGCTTACCCTCGATTCCTTCGTACTCTTTGTTCACCAGATCCTCCACGAAATACCCGTACCTGGAGTAAATCCCCTCGAGATAATCGTAGAGCGTTTCGCCCCTCTTTTTGAGGAACCCGCCGATAACGCTCGCCAGAGCCGCCGCAACGACCGCGTCCTTGTCCCTGGCGTGTTTTCCGAAGAGATATCCATAACTCTCCTCGAAACCGAACAGGAAATTCCCCACTCCCGAGACTGTGGATTTCTCTATCAACTCTCCTATGAACTTGAAACCCGTAAGGGTTTCTTTGACTGCCACTCCGTGATCTGAGGCTATTTTATTGACCAGATCGGTCGTCACTATCGTCTTCACTACGAAGGGATTATCCGGCAGGTTTCCCTCCATCATCTCGAGTATGAAGGCCGCCATGATAGAGCCGGTCTGATTGCCGTTCAGAAGAAGGAACTCGCCGTTGTGCTTAACCATCAAACCCATACGATCGCAGTCGGGATCGGTAGCTATTATCATGTCGCAGTTGCGTTCACGCGCCAAATACAGGGCCATTTCGAAGGCACGCGGATCCTCGGGATTGGGATAGCCGACCGTTGGAAAACTACCGTCGGGCGTCGACTGTTCCTCGACGCGGAAGACTTCGTGGCCGAGATCAGACAGCACTCTGTACACCGGATAGTTGCCGGTACCATGTAGAGGAGTGTATACCAGACGCATATTCTCATAATTGTTGCACAAAGATTTCACTTTATTTTCAACGGTTTTCATGAAACCTAAAAGTATATTTTCCGGAGCGATCTCGATAAGTTCCTTCCTGGGGGCATACTCTTCGAAGTAATCCGACTCGTTTACCCTCTCGGTTATCCTCGCGGCAGGTTCGGGAACGGCCTGCGTTCCATCGGAAGTGTAGACTTTGTATCCGTTGTACTGAGAAGGGTTGTGGCTCGCCGTGATCACAATGCCCCCGCCCGCTTTGAGTTCCCTTACGGCGTAACTGAGAACGGGAGTCGGTGTCGGTTCGTTGAAGAGGTAAACCCTTATTCCCATCGAAGATAGTACATCGGCTGCCACTTCAGCGAACTCCAGCGATTTGTTCCTCGTATCGTAGGCTATGACGACCGATGGTTTGCCTGTTTCGAGTATCCACTTTCCAAAACCCAGCGTAGCCCTCGCAACGGTCTTCGAGTTCATCATGTTGGTCCCGGCGCCGAGCTTGCCCCTCATTCCGCCGGTACCGAATTCCAGATCCATGGCGAACCGCTCGATCACCTCTCCGGCCGAGAGGCTTTCAAGTTCGCCGAGCAACTCACCGGAAGAATGTTCAAGCCATCTACTGTACTCCCTTTCTATCGCCAGATTATCTCTCATACTTCCTACCACCTTCCGACACTTTTTATATGATTTATCTCTCCTGTGTTCAGCACTTCAACCACATCGAGGCGGATTTCGTCGAATTTCGGCCTTTCCTGCGCTATGAACCTGTTGGCCGCCATCTCGAGATGTCTCAACTTCCTCTCGTCCACCCTGTACCTGGGCGGGGAGAAGCCATTTCCGCCTTTGACTTCAACGAAAACCAGGACTCTGCCATCGTAGGCCACTATATCGAGTTCTCCGAACCTGTAGGAAACGTTCCTGGCGACTATCCTGTATCCCGTGTTTTTCAGGTAGGCGCAGGCGAGCTCTTCGAACTGCCTTCCAAGTTCCCTACTCATCAAATTTATAGATTCTGGGAATGGTTATGTACGGTCCGGACTTCTCCGGGAAATTCTCAGTTATCTTTTCGTTGTGTTCGAAGGGTTGAACCTCGTCGGGTCTGGGCTCGAGATCTATCTCCACCGGAGATACCATCTCGTCCACGCTCAGGTCGAGGTCATCGAGCAGAGTCATGTACTGTAGAATCTCTTCGATATCCCTCTTGAGACCGGTTCTTTCTCCTTCTTCCAGCTCGAGTTTCGAAAGGCTCTCTAGATGCCGTAAAAGCTCCGCGCTAACTCTGGTCTCCAAGTTCATCCCTCCCCGTCGATCTTGACTTCTCTCAAATACATCGCCGCATGTTCCGGGGGCATTGGATTTATATAAAAACCCGAGCCCCACTCGAATCCCGCCACCCTCGTAAGGCGCGGCACTATCTCAAGATGCCAGTGATAGTGAGTCATATCCTTACCGCCCCTGATACCCGTGTGCAGCATGAAGTTGTAAGGCGGGTTGTCGAGGGACTTATGTATTCTGAGCAACGTGTTCTTCAGGATGAAGGCGAAACCGTCTATCTCTCCGGACGTTATTTCGCCGAAATTGTGGTTGTGGACTTTCGGAACTATCCAGGTCTCGAAGGGAAATCTGGCGGCGAAGGGTTCAAAGGCTATGAAATCTCTGTTCTCTTCGACGACCCTGGTTCCTTCGAGCCGTTCCTGATTCACCATATCGCAGTAGACACACCTCTCCCTGAAGCTGTAATAATCTATCGATCCGGCGATCTCTTCGCTGACTCGCTTGGGCACTATGGGCGTGGCTATCAGCTGGCTGTGCGAATGCGCCAGAGAAGCGCCGGCCTCTCTTCCGTGGTTTTTGAAGATCAGAATGTACTTGATCCTCTCGTCTTTCTCGAGAGATCTGAAACGCTCTTTGTAAGCCCAGATTACTTCTTTCACCTGCTGGTAGGAGAGCGTTGCCAGCGTGGCGTTGTGATCGGGCGTCTCGACGATGACCTCGTGGCCTCCAAAACCCTTTATCACATCGTACATACCGTGACCGAATCTCTCCGGCTCCACACCGGGATCGAGGGCCGGGAACTTGTTCTGGACGACTCTGACCCACCAGCCCGGGCTGTCCTTCTCGGTATCGGCCGGCCTGAAGGCCATGACCTCCGGCGGAGTCGTGTGTTCATTGCCGTAATCGAAGGGACAGAAGGTGGTTTCGGCTTTTTCTTTGGAGTTTATGAAATCGTGGGGCCTTCTCGCCCTCTCCGTGGCTATTATCACCCAGCGTCTTATTATCGGATCTTTTCTGAGTTCAGGCATCGCCTTTGACCTCCAGAATCTTCTCGTAAACTGCCAGATAGTTCCTGGCCGAGGCTTTCCAGGAGAAGTCTTCCTCCATAGCGTTGGAGACGATCCTGCTCCAGGTCCGCTGATCTTCGTAAGCCTTTATAGCCTTTTTCAGAGTCTCGAGAAGCTCTTCGGGACTGTAATCGTAGAATCCAAAGCCGTTTCCCTCGAAACTCGATGGATCGAACTCCTTCACCGTATCGGCGAGACCACCGGTGAGACGTACCACGGGCACCGTTCCGTATCTCATGGCGAAAAGCTGGCCGAGCCCGCAGGGTTCGTATCTCGAGGGCATCAGGAACATGTCGCAGCCACCGTAGATCTTCTGGGCCAGGTCCAGGTTGAAGGTTATCTTCGCCGCAATTTTATCGGGGCACTCAACCTGCAGTCTTTCAAACATCCCTTCGTACTTCTTCTCGCCCGTACCCAGCACTATTAGCTGGAGAGGCAGTTCCATCAAATCCTCTTTGATCGCGGCTATCAGGTCCAGTCCCTTCTGGTCGACGAGTCTTGATATAAGGCCTATCACGGCGTTGTCCGTGCGCGGCAGGCCGACAAAATCCTGCAAATGCCCTTTGTTGATAGCTTTGCCTTCGACATTTTTAGAATCGAAGTTGACCCAGAGATGTCTGTCCTTCGCCGGGTCGTACTCGGTTGAATCTATGCCGTTCAAAATACCGATCAGATCGTCTTTTCTCTCTCTCAACACCCCGTCGAGCCCGGCGCCGTACTCGCTTGTCTGTATCTCTCTGGCGTAGGTCGGCGATACCGTGTTGATCATATCGGAAGCTATCAGCCCGGCCTTGAGGCAGTTGATGTTGTCGCCCGAGGAGACCATCCCCCACCTGTCTCTCTCTATTCCCGAGATGCGCAGATAGTTTTCGGGGTATACTCCCTGGTAAGCCAGATTGTGTACGGATATCAGTGTTCTAATCGGCTTTCCGATCTGGTCGAGATAGACGGCCATCAGTCCGGTGTGCCAGTCGTTCAGATGCACGAGATCGTAACCGCCTTCTGAGGCGAACACGGAAGCGGCGTCGGAAAAGGCCATGGCCTGAAGTCCAAGGTCGCTCACGTTGTAAACTTCCGGAGCGTTCATGAGTTCGTCGTTCTTGAGAAGGTAAAGGTCCACCTCGCTGGAGGGTAATTTAGTTCTGTGAAGCTCGAATTCGTATTCCTTTTTGACGAACCTGGTTTTTACAGTCCTGCCGGTGTTCTCTATTCCTCTATTCTGTACCGAGCCGTGAAAAGGCATCAGCACGTCTATATCCAGTCCCAGTTCCTTCAAGGCTTTGGGAAGAGATCCCGCCACATCGGCGAGTCCTCCCACTTTTGCCAGAGGATAAACTTCATACGAAACGAAAAGTACTCTCATACATTCACCTCTTGAAAAGCGGCAAATCGTGAGAGAAGATAACCGTGTCGGCTTCGTCGAAATACTTCAAAACGAAGGCCGCCGCGTCGTCGTCTCTCATTCCCTTGCGCATTTCATGATAATTTATCTGCCTTATGCAGACGTCTCCACAGATGAAAACCCTTCCAAAGTTGGTCGAATTCAAGAAGTACGATACGTGGTCCCTGGAATGATAGGGCGAACCGAGGACCTTCACGCCTCCGAGGACCGTGTCCCCGTCGGAAACGGTAACCACGTTATTCCAGGAATCAATGACCGTTCGGTACATCTTCCCGACCAGCGGTCCGAAGGAGGTGTAATTCCTGCTGGAGTAGCTCTCGTGGAGATAGACAGTTGCGCGAGAAAAGAAAATCGTGTTGAACGCGTGGTCCAGATGTAGATGCGTGAGAAGGATATCGGTTATGTCTTCTGGAGAAAGGCCGAACATCGATAGCTTTTCCTCGAGGATCTTCATTGAGGGAAATCCGCCGGGATCGACCAGCACTTTTCTATTATCTTCTATAAGTAATGAACAGCTACTATTTGAGGCATCCATCATTCCCGGTACATAGAGGGTGCTACCGGGAAAGAGGAGATGTAAGTCCAAATCACATCACTCCCAGAATAATCAAACCCACCGTACCAACAATTATACAGTAAATACCGAAGAATCTCAGTCTTCCCTTGAGCACGAGCAGTTTCACCAACCACAGGCCGAACAACCCGGTAACGAAGGCGACTATCGCCGCCGGCAAGACCGTCGTCAGAGGAAGGTCGACGCTGGACAGTTTGAGAATACCGGCCCCCAGAGTGACGGGCAGGCTCAACAGGAAAGAGAACCTCACCGACTCGCTTCTGGCCAGACCGACGAGCAAAGCGCCGAAGATAGTCATGCCGCTCCTGGAGATGCCCGGTACGATCGCTATGGCCTGGAAAAGCCCTATCGAAAGCGCACCCGCTATCGAGAGCTGCAAAACCCTCCTCTTTCCCTTGAACATATCTGAGATAAGCAATACGAAAGCCGTCACGAACAGCATCGCCGAGGCGAGCCACGCGTCCGAGAAGAGAGCCTCTATCTTTTCTTCGAAGAGGAAACCGAAAACCACGGCCGGAATCGTGGCCACCAGAAGCAGGAGTATGTATCTGAGCGAGTTCTTTCTGTTTTTTCTGTCGGCCAATCCCGAGAGGATCAACCAGATGTCATGGTACGTGAAAATCAAAACGGCAAAGAAAGTGGCCAGGTGAAGAATCGCGAAGAAAGCGGCCCTCGATTCTTCATTCAGCGGGACATTCAAAAAACGCGAGAGGATCGTCAGATGACCCGATGAAGAAACGGGGAGAAACTCGGTCGCGCCCTGCACGAATCCAAGAAATATGTATTTGAGAAAATCAGACACCGAAACCCTCCTCTTCGCTTATCGTCTCGAAGGATATGCCGTTCTCCTCGAGTATCCCGGCTATGTACTGAATATCCGTCTCGTCCGTCCTTATCACTACCCTTTTGGTTCCCTCGCTGTCGCCGGAGGCAGTGATTATCGAGAGGATGTTGATCTCCTTATCGGCCAGAAAGTCCACCACGTCCCTAAGCGCGCCGGGCTTATCCACCAGGCTGATCGAGATCCTCGCGCCGGGTTTGTCCATGGCGGTGAACTCCATGAGGCCTTCGAGAATTTCGAAGACGCTTATAACGCCCGTCACGATCAGCTCTTCATCGACGACCGGCAAGAGATAATCGTGGCTTTCGATCAATATCAGCGCCGCGTCTTCTATGAAGTCCGACTCGGTGCAATAGAAGGCAGGCTCTCTGACTATTCCGGCCAGTTCGCCTTCGTAGTCGTTGCTGTCTATTTCATCTACCGAAACGATCCCCGAAAGTCTTCCGTTCTGAGTCGTCGTTATTATCGTAGATAGCCCGTACTCCCTAACTTTTTCGAGAACACTTCCCAGCAGTTCGCTTTCTTTGAAAATGGGGTAAGTCCTGTTCATCCATTTTTCGATGTTCACTCTTCTCGCCTCTCTTCAATTACCCGGAATTTTTATCAGTTTCCGTCATCCATAACTTATAATTGAACACAGTATACTCTCGATTGGGGGAATAACGGTGTTTCATGGTTACGTAAAACTCCTTGAGCTGGCAACGAATCTCTTTACGATGTACAGATGGAACAACATGCCGACGCTCGTCAGAACCAACGAGGCGGAAAACGCCTTCGTGTCGGCACAGTACTGCCTGTTGATGTCGGAGATGTCGGCCCTCCACGGGCTGGAACTCGACGACAACAAGCTCTTCCAGCGGCTGGTCCTCAAAGAACTACCCAAGTGTCTCCTCTCCGATATCTCGGTCGATACGAAGATACTCATAAAATCGCTGTCTCCGGAAAAATGGACCGCCGTCTTCTCCAAAACCGTCGAAGAGGTCGTCCAGTACTTTCCCTCCAAAAGAAGGGGAGAGTTCTTCGCCTCCATGGTCGACACGAAGGACGCTTCGACCGAAGGCCGTATAATTCAAACGGGTGATCTGCTTTCGGCAAGGCTCGAGGCCGAAATTCACGGCAGGTACTTCCCGGATTTCTTCGCCAGACCCCTCAAGGATCTTGAAGGGAGACTGGAGAGTTTCAAGGATTTCCAGCCTTACGGTTTGCTAGTGAACTCCGACTGGGTTAAGCGATACGCCGACGCCCTGGTCGTTCTTTTGCGCGCTGTCAGATGGAACAGGCTCAACAGGAACGTTCCCACAACGGTCGCGGGCCATTCCTTCTACGTCACTCTCACATCTTACATTCTCTCCAGCATGGAGATAGAGAACGGAGAGAAGATCGACCCGGTGGAAGTCGTCAAGCGCGCCCTCCTGCACGACATACCCGAGAGCATGACCGGAGATATAATCACCCCGACGAAAAAGAAGGTCCCCGGATTCGAAGAGGTGATATCCCAGGTCGAGGAACAGATGGTCAGCGACAACTTGCTCCGCGGTATGCCAGATGAACTTGTCAAAGAGCTCAAATCCCGGATGCTCGATCCCTTCGCCACGACCGAAGGGGAACTCGTAAGGGCGGCCGATCAATTCGCGGCCACGGTTGAGTGTCTTATGGAGATCCGTTCCGGCAACACCCAGCCGGCCTTCAGGGATGCCCTGCACAGAATGCTCGACGACCTCTCCTCTTCGACTTTCGAAAGCGTCCGGTTCGTAACGGAATCATTCAGATGGGGGCTCGACTGGGCCGGCCGGTGATCAACGCTTCCCTTCGCTGAGGAAAGACTCGAACCTGTCCAGCCCCTCCTTCAGATCTTCCATGGAGCTGGAGTACGACATTCTTATGAAGCCTTCACAAATGAAGGCGCTACCCGGAACCATTCCCACTTTCTTCTCTTCCAGCAATCCTATGGCGAACTCCTGCGAATCTTTGAATCTACCCCCGAGGTAAGGCCGGACATCTATGAAGACATAGAAGGCGCCGGACGGGTCGTTGAAAACCATGTTCATGGCGTTCAGCCTGGAAACGACGAAATCCCTCCGCTCCTTGAAGATCCTCACCATCTCGGAAGTGTCGACTTCGAAGGCCTTCAGCGCGGCGTACTGGGCCATCGTGTTCACGTTCGAGACCAGATGGCTCTGTATCTTGCCGATGGCCTTAGATAGCTTCAGAGAAGTGGCCGAATAACCGACCCTCCAGCCCGTCATCGCATAGGTCTTCGAGAAGGCGTTTATAACGGCCGTTCTCTCTTTCATTCCCGGTACGGAGCCTATGGAGAAGTGCGGCGCATCGAAAACGAGCTTTTCATAGACCTCGTCGGATATGACCATAAAATCCCGTTCAAAGCTGAGCGCGGCCAGTTCCCTGAGGAAGCTTTCCGGATATATGGCACCCGTCGGGTTGTTCGGTGAATTTATGATTATACCTTTGGTTTTTGAAGTGAGCGCCTTCTCTATTTCGGCGATTTCCGGTACGAAGCCGTTCTCTATTTTCGACTCCACGATCACGGGCTCTCCGCCGCAGAGTCTTATCTGGGCTTCATAACTGACCCAGGCCGGCGAGATTATAACTATCTCGTCGCCGGGGTTCAAAATGGCCTTAAGAACGTTGTAGATAGCCTGCTTCCCGCCGTTGGCGACTACGATCTCATCGGCCGAGTAGTCGAGTCCGTTGTCGGCCTTCAGTTTCAGGGCGATTCTCTTTCTCAACTCGTCGATACCCGTCGCGTTCGTGTACTTGGTCTTTCCTTCGTTCAAAGCGAGTATGGCGGCGTCGATTATCGGTCTGGGCGTCGGGAAATCCGGCTCGCCGGCGGTGAACTTGACCACGTTCTCGCCCGCTTTTGCCAGTTCCAGTGCCTTTTTGTTGAATTCCAGAGTAGCAGAAGGCGTAACTGAAGAAACTAAGCGTGAAAACTCCATTGGAGCACCTCCACAATAAATACTTGTATACGCTTGGAAGATCAGATTTTATTTACGATCTCAAGTACAACCATTGCGAAATCGTTCAGGCTATCTTTCTTACAGAGCCTTGCACCGGCTTCCTTCTTTCTCTTGCCGTTCACCAGGGAAGAACCTACGGCCATGACGATTTCGTTCATCCCGTACATCAACTTCTCTATGAACTCCACTCTGAAGCCCGGTATTTCGTCCCTGATGGCAGCCACCGTCGCTTCAACCACTGCCATGTACTTTTCGTCGTCGCCTAAATCGACGATCGAGGTTCCCTGAAGCTCTTTTCCGTCGTGGTCGAGAGTGATTGTGATATCGAGTTTCTTGCTGGTGGCCTTCGTTTCTAGACTTTGTAACTGGAAGGAGTATCCCTGCGAATCTTCTTTGGTGAAGCTGTCCGTTGCGGAAGTCTTTTTCTCTTCGGAGTCCAGAGCTATCTGCGCTATGGACACTATTTTCCTGTCGATCTTAACACCAGAGGCCGCAAAGATGGCCGTCTCGATGTCTCGCACCAGCTGTTTCGCCGGTTTGGAGACATCTGCGAGCACATGGATTTCGACCATTTCACCGTCTTCATCGTTGACGATGCGCGCGCCGTGCACACCCGGTAACTTTGAAACGATTTCCTCAACCGCGAGCTTGGTTTCCATAAAATCAACCCCCTAGACCTTCAAAAAACTACCGCAAAGAGCAACGAAAGACCCAGAAAACTGCCGGCAACCAGGAGGGAAATCCAGCCTTTCTTGTCGTACAGCCTGTAATCCTGAGGCTTTAATTCACCCTTTGGTTTACGCACCTTCTTCGTGCCGATCTCGAAAAAAATAACCGACAGAAAAAAGGCACCCATCGCAATTATGAAAAGAACGTTAGATATCTGATCCATGGACTACCCCCGCACGAATCCATTCTCCCGCCAGACGGGTAGCAAATCGTACATGTTGATTTTAGCACAAAATGCCACATCTTCGAAATAACCGATGGAGGAGAGTTTTTTAGCGTGTTCGCAGTGGTCTACAAGGAATCTGTCCAGAGGAACGTTTGCGCTCCTGAAGAGAAACACGGCCGCTCTGGAAGCGTCGTCCAGGAGACGATCCTCGAAAACCGAAGCGGCGGCGCCTGCCAGGAGCACATCCTCCATAGAGAATTGGCCTCCTGACCCGGCGCATTGAATCGCAGCCATTCCCGGTTCATTTCCGATCTCTTCGATAACCCTGGCGAGGTTGAGAAAGGAGGCGGCCACTATCTTTCCGGCCCCCTTGGAACGCAGGGCGGCCGGAGTTCCGTTGGTCGTCGTCATGACTATCTCCCTGCCCCTCACCAGTTCCTCCGTGAAGTCCCGGGGCGAGTTTCCCAGATCGAATCTTGGTATCATGTGACCGCCCCTTTCGCCGGCCAGAAGAACCCGGGGCTCTCTCCGCTTCGTTGCGAAGGCCTCTTCAACCGTCTCCACCGGCATCACCCGGCTCGCTCCCGCATGGAGTGCGGTGACGATGGTGCTCGTCGCCCTCAGGACATCGACGACGACGGCCAGGTCCACCTCTCCGGAGAGTTCGACGGGAAGGAAGTTAACCTTTATCTTCATTCAGATCACCGCACTTGCGCAAGATGGCGGTGGATGTTGAGTTCGAAGAGCCTCCAGCCCGTTCCGCCTTCACCGGCGCGTATGGTCGATATCGAGCAGTTGTCGAGATTGAAACTGTAGTTGTTCTGAAGCGGCATGCCCAGAACATAACAGAGTACGCTCTTTATGAAAAGGGCGTGCGAGACGACTATTATGGACTGGCCGTCTTTATAGAGCCCCTCGACGTATTTCAGAAAACCGACCGAGCGCCTCTGCAATTCGCCCAGAGATTCCGTTTCTGGCATATCTGCCCAGGGGTCGCTGCGCCACTTCTGAATCAACCTGCCGTGAGTCTTGAAAGACTCCTCGATTTCGACACCGCTCCAGAGACCGATGTGGGCCTCTCTCAGTAACGGTGTGGCGATGGGCTCTTTGCCGAACTCTCCGGCGATAAACCCCGAAGTCTCCAGCGCCCTCGACAGATCGCTGGTGTAGATCGCCTCCGGAACTTCGAACTGTTCGAGGAGATACCTGGCCGTGACCCTGGCCTGGGCGCGACCGACATCGGAAAGCGGCACGTCGGAACTCCCCTGCCATCTTTTCTCTTTGTTCCATGCGGTGGTGCCGTGTCTTACAAAAACGATCTGCATCAATTTCCTCCCGGTTCACTTCAAAAGTATTTCATCGGGTTCCAGCGTTCTGAGCCGTGCGCCCTGGATAAGGCGGGTCTTTCCTTTCACCTTGATAATTACGCTCTCCCCGGGCGACGCCTCTACTATGAAGTCTCTGTCGACACTCCCGTGCACGATCCTCGAGACTTCCCTGACGCTTTCCTTCCACACCGAAGGTTTGCCGTCCTTGAAAACTACGTATCCATGAATCGGGAGCGAATCGTTGACCTCTATGAAGGTCCTCCCATCGGTTATATAGCTCCTACCCATATAATCTACCCTTCTGAAAGTCGCCAGCCCCGTTTGCAGTCTCGCCAGGGCTGCCGTCACGCTTGTGTCGGCAATCTCATCTGAAATTTCAGGCCCTTTGATGAAGGTCAAGTTGAACCCCAGCGCTTCTATCTCCATCAGCGCCCTCTCCATATCGGTGTCGTACTCCTTCTTTTCCTGCACTTCTTCTTTGAAGCCGAAGACCGATCTGATAGACTTCAACTCCGGGGCCATACCCGTCAGCGCGTTGTTGATCTGTCGGAGGAGCTCTTTGCGGTTTCCGTAAAGATCGAAATACCCGCTCTTTATCAGCCGCTCGAGATCCTTGGCCTGCAGCTTTCTTCTGTGTGTCCTGACGAAAGAGAAGAAGCTCTCCTCTTCGGGCCTCGCCGGCAACTCGCCGTATCCCAGCGAAGATGGTATGGAAAGGGATAACTCCACGTTCTCTCGAGCGGGCTCTCCCCGTGTCGAGATCTCTATCCCGCTGTCGCGCAACTCGGCCACGAGCCTGGAAAGGTTGTGGCCGGAGACCTCTCTGACGACCTCTCCGTAGAAGCGGCCGGGACGGTTGGCCTTGAAGTAGGCCAGCCAGTAAGAGATCAGGGCGTAGCAGAGACTGTGCGACTTGTTGAAGGCGTAACCGGCGAAGTTCATCAGGAAGGAGTAAACCCTTCTTCTTTTCTCGTCCGGGAGGCTGTTGAACCCGGCGGCCCGGTTCAATATCTGATCGACCTTTTCGGCGTCCTTTTTCGAGAGAGCCCTTCTCAGAAGTTCGCCGTCGTCGAGGCTCAGGGCCAGTTCCTTGCCGGCTATGCTCAGCAACTGCTCCTGATAGACGAGAAAGCCGTTCGTTTCCGAGAGTATCGAGTCCCTGCTCCTCACTCTCTCCAGCTCGCCGGGAACCCTGTTCAATTTCATGTATCTATCGGCCACGCCGGATTTTATCGGACCGGGGCGGTTGAGGGCGATGGCTATGGAAACATCGTTTATCGAGGAGAGGTCCATGGATTTGACTATCCTGGTGGCGAAGGGGCTTTCAAGTTGAAAAATGCCCGTCGTGTAGCCTTTCTTCAACACCTCGTATGTCTTTCTGTTCGACGTGCCGTACTCCCAGGGCTCCTTGCCCTGTGTGAGTCTCTTCAGGAGCGTCAGGTTGCGCAGTCCCAGTATATCTATCTTCTGCAACCCCATCGCCTGAAGCGACTCCATATCCCAGAGCGAGACCTGGAACTCCCCCTCCCTCTCGAGGGGAATCATCGTATTCAGCGGAACGTCGCTCAGGAGCACGCCGGCGGCATGGATCGAAAAACCCGAATAAAAGCCCACCAGCTCGCGCGATAAATCGAAGAGCCTTCTCATCTCCCCGTCTCTCTCGAAAGAGCGGGGGAACCTCTTCCCGTCGTTGCTCCAGTCTATGAGGCGCGAAACCCTGGTTTCATCTATCCCCAGCTCTCTGCCGATCTCGCGGGCCGCGCCTTTGAAGCCGAAAGTCGAGGTGGTCCTTATCAAACAGAAGCGATCGTCGCCGAAGAAGTCCCTCAGTTTCAGGAGAAGCTCCTGTCTCATGCGGTCTTCGACGTCTATGTCTATGTCGGGCGGATCGTCTCTTTTTACGCTCAAAAACCTTTCGAAATAGAGTCCTTCCTCCACGGGATCGACTTTAGTTACGCCCAGAAGATAACTCGCCAGGGAACCGGCGGCCGAGCCCCTCCCCGGGCCTATCCAGCAACCGATCTCCCGTGCCAGCGACACTATTCTCGACACGGTCATGAAGTAATCCTGGATCCCCTTGAGACAGATGACCGATACTTCTCTCTCCAGCCGAGATAGATACTTCTCCTCGCCGCTCCTGTCGGAAAGTTTGCCGGAGAGAAGCGCTCTGAAGTCCTCCGGCGAAATCTTCTCGGGGAAAGTCTGCGTGTAAGGCTGGAGCGGGAAGCTCTCTGGCAGGTTCGACTCTCTTTCGATACCGTTCCGGAGGGTCGCGTATCTCTCTTCGTCCGGCAGCGAGTAGTCGCCGTCAAGATCGACTCCCTTGAGGGACGAGTAGATCTCGAACTTCTTTCGATCCCGGCTCAGGTAGCGCGTCTCCCAGATCGGATTGGGCGAGGCGGGATCGAGATTCTTCGGCCGGCCTTCGAATCTGATGAGGTTAGGCGATTCGCTTTTAGAGCCGGCGATAAGTTCGCGAAACCCTTCCCCGTTTCTGGCGACCAGGTAAGACTCGCCCTCTCTGATTCCCGGGAGGGCCGTTATCGAATGCCGGGCCAGCACCTTCGACCACTTCACGAAAGAGGCCAGGGTCCGGTCGATTACGACGCATCTTTCGTAGCCGTTTCTCTCCAGCTCGCGTGCCGTCTCTTCCGGGAGCAGAACGGACTGGTAGAGATCGTAAGGGGTAACTATGAAGGCCGTCTTCATCTCGCCATCACCGACAGGTTCACCAGAACCTTTTTCATGTCCTCGGGCAAGGGCGCTATGAAAGTCATCTTTTTCGAAGATCTGGGATGGAACAGGGTCAACCTCGCGGCGTGAAGCATCTGGCGCTCCACTCCGTATATCGTATCCTCCCTCGCCCTGCCGTACATGGCGTCACCCAGGAGAGGGTGGCCTATCTCCTTCATATGCAGCCTTATCTGGTGGGTTCTCCCCGTTCTCGGGCTGGTCATAACCAGCGAAGCCTCCCCGCCGAAGGTCGCCAGCGTTTTGAAGTAAGTCAGCGATTCCTTCCCGTCCTCGCTCACTCTCATTTTCAACCTGTTGACTGGGTGTCGGGAGATCGAGAAAGCCACCTTCCCCGTCGGCGGAGTCTTTCCCCTCACTATCGCGAGATAGTCCTTCGATGTTTCGCGGTTTTTGAACTGCGCCGAGAGGGCGATGTGAGAAAGATCGTTCTTGGCGACGACTATCACACCGCTGGTATCCTTGTCGAGCCTGTGAACTATTCCCGGTCTCATCACGCCTCCGATCCCCTGAAGATCCACACAGTGGTTCAAAAGAGCGTTCACCAGCGTCCCCGATTGCCTGCGCGGCAGCGGGTGTACGATAACCCCCGGATCTTTGTTCACCACTACGATATCTCTATCTTCGTAGATTATTTTCAGCGGCAAATCTTCCGCCTCTATCGACATCGCCTCGGGCCTGTCGGGAAGCTCAAAGGTTATCGATTCTCCGGATTTGACCCTGTAGCCGGGTTTCTTCGAGACCCTGTCGACAAAGACCTTGCAATCTTTTATCTGGCGTTGAATGGCCGTACGAGATATCCATGGAGGAGCTTTCTCAGAAACCAGTTTATCGAGGCGCCAACCGTTCTCCCGGTTAGTCACCAGTATTTCGTGAATCACGTCTTTCCCTTCGATACATCGATACGAGCAGCAGGATCGCTCCAACGACTATGCAGCTATCGGCAGCGTTGAAGATCGCCGGAAAGCCTCTGAGCTCGAGAAAATCCACGACATGCCCGAGCCTCAACCTGTCTATCAGGTTGTTGCCGATCGCCCCGCCGACGATTACACCGACCAGGAAAGTCTCGAACCGGGACAGTTTCGAAGCGAAGACCACAGATAACACGACTATCGCTATGACCAGCGAGACCGCGACGGAAACGAGAACCAGCGGCTCCTGGCTGCTGAAAAGTCCGAAAGCGACTCCCGTGTTCTTGACATACCTGAGACCGAAAATCTCACCGATCAGATCTATCCTCTGAAAATACGTCATGTTCTTCTCTACTAAGTACTTGGTTACCTGATCGATTATCAGTGCCAGAGACATACCAAATATTGAAAGCAATAAAACCACTCCAGATAGTTCCGCCCTCACCCGGGGCCATCGATCTCAGCCGATCTCTTCAGCCAGCGCTTCCATTTCCGATTCGTCTATATCGGAGTTGTCGTAGACTTCCTGAACGTCGTCGTTATCCTCGAGAATATCCAGAAGCTTCAAAAGCCTGCCGGCCTCCGAGCCCGATACCTTGAGACTGTTGCTGGGGATATAGTTCAACTCGTAAGAGAGAGTGTAGCCGTTCTCTTCGAGGGCGGTCTTGACGTTCGAGGCGGCATCCGGAGAGGTGACGATCTCGATGGGGTCGATATCGTCCTTTATATCCTCCGCGCCGGCCTCTATCGCGAGAAGCTGGAACTCTTCAAGGTCCGAGATCTGCTCTTTGGAGACCGTGATGAGGCCCTTTCTTTCGAACATCCAGGCAACCGCACCGCTCTCGGCCATGGTGCCGCCGTATTTGGAAAGCGTGTGTCTTATCTCCTGGGCCGTCCTGTTCTTGTTGTCGGTCAGACACCTTATCAGGAGCGCCACTCCGCCGGGGGCGTAACCTTCGTAGAGCGCTTCCGAGAACGACTGTCCCTCCATCTCTCCGGCGCCCTTCTTGATGGCCTTTTCCATCGTGTCTTTCGGCATGTTGGCCGCCCTGGCCTTTTCAATGGCCGTCCTGAGGGCCGTGTTCGTGTTGGGGTCAGAGCCCCCTTCCCTGGCAGAAACCATCAATTCTCTGATTATCTTGGTGAAAACTTTGGATCTCTTGGCATCCTGAGCACCTTTTCTGTGCTTGATATTCGCCCATTTGTTGTGACCGGACATTTCAAATCCCTCCTATTTCATCCAGAATATTAGTCGTAGCTCTATTCTTGAAGTAACCTTCTTTTACATAAACAAATACCCCTTCGTTAGAAGCGGTTCCCTCTCGCGATACGATCTTCAGCAATTCTTCCGATGGTACCGGCCTTTCCGTTGGCTGGAAATATTCTACCATATGACAGGTTTTTAGAGTTGTTACCGTCAGGTTTTGAAAAACTTCTCCGGCCCTGAAAGAGCGCTGCCCGTTCTTGGTCTTTTTCACCACAGTCAGCTGCGGGTCGAAGCGGGACGGCTCGAAGCGTTCTGCGGGAAGACTCAGCGAAAACCTGTAGGAATCCAGAAAATCGTCGATCTTTATATCCACCGGCAGGTACCACGCTCCCAGGGCTCTCAAGGTGAAAACCGAATGTGCTTTCAGAAGTTCCAGAACGCCATCCACCCTATCGTCGCAGTCCAGCAACACGTAATTGGCCAGACTGCCCACGCCAGTGGGAACGGCCGGCGAGTAGCTGATCTTCATTCTCGGATGAAAGCCCTGGGTGAAGGAAACGGGGATCGACGATCTGCGGATCAACCTCTCGATAGCCGTCGCCGTCTCCTGATGAGACAGAAACCTCAGAAGACCGCCCGTAGAGAAACGAATCGCAAGTTTTACAGCGCTCAAAAGACCCTCCAGGTGACTGAACAGAAACCCTTTGTTGTTCGACAGTTGTGCAGTTATAATTGTATGCGATACTGCGGGACTTTGCAATGATATATTGATTTTTTGAATAGAGGTGTACAAATGTGGATGATAATGTCCGACTCTCACGACAACGTACCGAAGGTTTCCAGAGCGATCGATCTCGCCATTGAAAGGGGAGTCTCCGTCGTTTTTCACTGCGGCGATCTGGTCTCTCCCTTCACCGCGAGGGAACTGCTGAGATACAAAGGTACGCTCCACGTCGTCTTTGGAAACAACGACGGCGAAAGGATAGGCCTGAAGAACCTTCTGGGATCTTCGATCGGAACCGGCCCTCTTTCTCTGCAGGTCGAAGGCAGAAAAGTGGTGATGATGCACGAACCTTTCGGCCTGAACGACACCATCATGGCCGATTACATCTTCTACGGCCACACTCACAGAATCGATACGAACCTGCAAGGCGATAGACTGGTTTTGAATCCGGGGGAGAGCTGTGGATACCTCACGGGAAGATCCACCGTGGTCCTGCTCGATCCTGCCAATCGATCGTACGAGGTGGTGGAGATCTGAACCGGTCAATAATAACATCAGTTTAACCGTGCCATCGGTATGGATAAGTATAATTGGACAGCAAATAACAGTCTGAATGGAGGGAAAGATAAGTGGAAAAGAATTTTTTGAATAAGGAGAAGAACATTGAGAAATTCATCTTCTACTTCACGCCCGAGGAAGTCGAAAAGGCCGAGGGTGAAGTTGTAAAGTACGTGAACCAGCACTATTCGATACCGGGATTCAGGAAGGGCAAGGTCCCCGTAAGCATCGTGAGAAGCTTCCTCGACGAGAGTTTCGATGAAATGGTTCTCGAGAACCTTTCCGAAACCGTAGAAAAAGAGATCAAGGAGGAGAAGCTCTATATTCCCGCGTCCATAGTCAGCCAGAAGCGCGAAGGAGATGTGGCTTCGATAGAAGTGGAACTCCACAGAGAGCCGGAATTGAAGATAAAGGACCTCGGCGAGCTCGAACTGATGATACCAAAAAGAGACGACGTGGTCGTCAACTACGTCAGCAACAGGCTCGAAGAGCTGCGGGACGAACACGCGATAATCGAACCGAAAGACGGTCCTGTCGAGATCGGAGACATGGCGAAGATCGAGTACTCCATAGTGAAGGACGGGAAGAAGATCTCCGACAAGAAGGCCCAGGAGGTTCAGATCACCGCCGAGGACGACAGGCCGATGGTGAAAAACCTGATCGGTCATTCCAGGGGCGATACCATCCAGTTCAACAGGACTTTCGAAGGATCGGACAACGAGTATTTTTACAGCATAGAGCTAAGGGAAGTCTTCAAGAAGAGTCTGCCCGAGATCGACGACGAGTTTGCCAGAACGGTCGATCCCGATCTATCTAATCTCGACGAACTGAAGAAGAAGATCGAGGAGGAGGGCGTGAAATCCTTCGCCGGCTGGAAAAAGGACTTCCTCCGCCAGCAGGCGATGGACAAAATAGATGATCTGGTGGAAATCGAGATAGCCGAGTCCACGATCGGCTTTTTCGTCCATAGGGCGATCGAGAACTCGAAAAAGGACAAGAGCTACGACGGGTACCTGAAGCAGGCCGAAAGCGTGGAAAAACTCGTGGAAGAATTCAGGGCGGGCATACTCGATGAAGTGAAGAAGAACAGATTCATCGAAGAGATGGCCAGAATAGAGGGACTCAAAGTGGAAGAGGATGAACTGGTATCCTACTCCGAAGAGATGTCCTCTCACTGGGGAATATCGGCCGATAGAGCCCGCGAGATGGTCAAATCCAGAGAGGATGTCAGAGAGGACCTGATATCGACGATACTGAGAAACAAGGTTCTGGACATCGTGGTCGAGAAGGCGAAAGTCGTAGAGATAGAACCCAGGGAAGAGAGCCCGGAACAGCCCGGGGGAAAAGAAGAATAAAACGTATAAACCGATTCCGTTCGCGGGGGAGGCCTCCGGCCCTCTCCCTGGATGGAAACCATCTTTTGGGGGTGGAGTTATGAAAAAGAAGATCGTGATATCGTCAGTCCTGATAGCGGTTGCAGTAGCCATGTTCTTTTTCCTCAGGGCGGTTTTCAGCGGCGAGCTGATACTGAACCCGATTATTGTTGAGAATCTCGGCCCATTCACGATAAGATGGTACGGGGTGTTGATAGCCGCCGCGATAATCACCGCCTATCTTCTCGCCAGGAGCAAGGCCTTCAAAGAAGGGATAAAAGAGGAACACATAATTGAAGGGATCTTTCTCGGGATAATCTTCGGGGTCATCGGAGCGCGTCTCTATTACGTGGCCTTCAACTTCGAGTATTACAGGGGCGATTTCTGGAGTATATTCAGAACCTGGGACGGAGGCCTGGCGATCCACGGGGCCTTCTTCGCCGCGCTGCTGGTAGCCTTTTTATACGTGAGGTTTAGAAAGAAGGCGCAGCTCAACTTCTTTCAGGTGACGGACCTTTTCACGGCCGTCCTGCCCCTGGCCCAGGCCATCGGCAGGTGGGGGAACTTCATGAACTACGAGGCCTACGGCGGTCCGACCGATCTGCCCTGGAAGATGTTCGTACCGGAACAGTACAGAATGCCCGGTTATTCGAAGTTCGAGTACTTCCACCCGACCTTTCTGTACGAGAGTCTGGCAAACGTCGCCATTTTCGCTTTTCTTTACTGGTATCTCGAAAAGAGAAGGAATTACGGCGAGGTCACCGCGCTGTACATGATACTTTACTCGGTGGTCAGGTTCTTCGTCGAGGGACTGAGACTGGACAGCCTTTACATAGGCCAGACGGAGCTGAGAACGGCAAAAGTCGTGTCCGTGGTCCTGCTGGTCGCCGGTGTCGTGCTTTTCATACTTGCCCGTTATAAAGGCAAACCAGTGAAAAGAGTTTCTTGAAGGCTATGGCCCTGTGTGAAAGTCTGTTTTTCACTTCGTATCCCAGTTGGCCGAAGGTCCTGTCGTACCCGTCGGGAATGAAGATGGGATCATAGCCGAAACCCTCCGTTCCAGAAATGCCGGGGGCGATCCTCCCCTCCACGCTGCCTTCGACTCCCAGAAGGCCGCCGGAGTAATCGTAGAAGAGAGCCGCGCAGACGAATCTCGCGGTTCTCTTTTTTTCTCCTTTCATGCGGGCGAGTATCTCCAGCATTTTATCGCGGTAGGAGGCCCCTTCCATGAATCTCGCGGAATTGACGCCCGGGAAACCGCCCAGGGCGTCTATCACGAGGCCGGAATCATCCGAAAGGAGATAGACACCGCTATTTCTGTACGCTTCGATCTTCTTCAGGGCGTTTCCATAGAAAGTGCCGGCGTCTTCCACCACGGACTTTCCCGGAATAATCGAAGTTATAAGATCCAGATCGAAGCCCTCCGGCAGCAGCCGCTCGATCTCCTGGAATTTATGGCGATTTCCGCTCACAAGGTACAGCCTCATCTCTTCAACTCCCTGATCTTCTCGACCACCTTCGAAGGCGAAGCGGCCCTGAAGACGGCGGCCCCCATGATGAGGATGTCGGCGCCCCGCTCTACGAGTTCTCCGGCATTCGAGAGGCTCACGCCCCCGTCGACGGCTATTTCGTAGGAGTAACCCAGCTCGTCTCTCAAACGATGCAGCCGGTCTATCTTCAAGGAGGCCCCGGCTATGAACTTCTGGCCGGTGAATCCCGGGTTGACGGTCATGACCAGCACCCCGTCGACGAAGGGTAGTATCTCCTCGAGCGCCTGAACGGGGGTCGCCGGATTGATAACGACGAAGGGCGAAGCCCCCAGATCCTTTATAGAAGTTATGAGTCTGTGAAGATGGGGGTTACCTTCGACATGCACGTGCAGGTTTCTCGCGCCGAGCTGTACGTACTCGGCGATGAACTTCCCCGGGTCTTCGATCATAAGGTGGACGTCCAGCGGCGGGTGGTCGATCCTGCCGAGCGCCTCCATGATCGGAGTGCCGAAGGTGATGTTCGGAACGAAGACCCCGTCCATAACGTCCACATGGAGCAGATCGGCGCCGATAACCTTTCTCACCTCTCTGGAAAGGTTCGAAAGGTCCGCGGCCAGAATCGAAGGCGATATTTTGGCCATTATTTTCTTCCTCCTTCGATTTCTTTCAGCTCTCTGGTCATTCTAAAGTAACTGTCGTACCTGCTTTCGGATATATCCCCGGCTTTAAGCAGCTCCTTGACATAACAGCCCGGCTCGTCTATATGTACGCAATCGGAAAAGGCGCACATTCCCCTCTCCTGCGCCAGCTCGGGAAAGTGATTCTGCAAATCCTCCACTTCCAGTGGCGGCAGTTCCAGGTTGGCAAAGCCCGGCGTATCGGCTATCAGTCCGCCGAAATCGAACTGGAGGAGCTCGGCGTAGGAGGTGGTGTGCCGTCCCTTCTCGAGAGTCCGGGACAGTTCCGAGACTCTCAGCTGCAGGCCGGGATTGAGAGTGTTCAAAAGGCTGCTCTTGCCCACGCCCGACATGCCGGCCATCGCGCTTATCTTGCCCTTCAACACCTCGCGCATCTGCTCTATGTTGATCCTCTTCTTCGAGGAGACGGGAATTATCTCGTGGTATTCGCCATAAATGCCGGTGAACTTCGAAAGCTCCTCCCCCTCAAGGAGGTCTATCTTGTTGACGACCACCACGACCGGAATCTTCGCAATGCTCGACATGACCAGGAAACGATCGGTTATGAAGTTTTGAACTTCCGGCTCTCTTAGAGAGAGCACGAGGATTATCTGCTCTATGTTGGAAATTCTCGGTCTCAACAACTCGCTCTTTCTGGGAAGTATCGCCTCTATTCTGCCCTGCCCCGCGCTCGAGAGCGAATATTCGACCATGTCTCCCACGATCGGCCTGATTCCCTGCGCCCTGAACTTGCCAGGCATCGAGCAGAGAACCCTGCCGCCCGACGTTTGATCGACCACTTCCATATTGCTGCTTCCGAACCTGACTACTATTCCCCTTCTTCTTTCCAAGCCCTTCCCCCTTTCTGCCGTCTCAACTGACCGCAGGCGGCGGCGATGTCGGTCCCGCGTTCGTATCTCAAGGCCGCCTCGATTCCCTTCGATTTTATGGCTTTCACGAACTCGTCTATCGTTTTTTCGTCCGGCCTTTCATGGTCACTATCGACCGGATTCACCGGAATGACGTTGACGAAGGCCTTCAGTCCCTCGAGGTATTTCACGAGCCTCTCCACGTCTTCTTTCGAGTCGTTCACTCCCTTCACCAGCGCGTACTCGAAAGTCAACCGGTTTCCGGTCTTTCTCTGGTAATAATCCAGAGAAACCCTGAGAGCCGAGAGCGAGAATCTTCTGTTCACAGGCATCAGATGACTTCTGGTCCGGTCGTCGCAGCTGTGCAGGGAAACCGACAGCCTGAGATCCCTGCCCGAGTCGGCCAGCCTCATAATTCCCTCCGGGAGACCGGCGGTGGATACCGTGAAGTGCCTTATACCCAGGTTCCTTCCGGCCGGTTCGTGCAGGATATCGATCGAGGCGTACAGGCTCTCCTCGTTGAGAAAGGGCTCGCCCATCCCCATGAAGACTATGTTATCTACCTGCGAGCCGAGCTCTCTCTCCATCAGAAGGACCTGTCCCACTATCTCGCCGGGCGAAAGATTCCTGGTGAAGCCGCCGGCCCCCGTGGCGCAGAAGGAGCACCCCAGCGCGCATCCCACCTGCGAGGAGATGCAAAAAGTGCAGTGTTCGGGATGTCTCAAGAGCACCGACTCGATGTACTCGCCGTCGTGAAGGCGCCAGAGGAACTTCTCGGTGCCGTCGGACGAAACCTGTTTGTCGACGACTTCCATGCGCGGGAAATACATCTCTTCCCGCAGCTTCGTGCGCAGCGCCTTCGAAAGGTTCGTCATCGAATCGAAGTCGGTGACCTTCTTTCTGTAAACCCAGTCGAAGATCTGGTTGGCCCTGAAGGACCCCTCGCCCAGCCGGCCCATCAAATCCCTCAATTGGTTGAGTCCTGTCGAAAGCAAGTCTATCATTTGATCCTCCCGAGAAGGCAGAGATAACCGGGGAGCGGCGATGAATCGGGTAGCAGCCAGTAGCCGTGGCCGTCGAAGCGTCCCTCTATCCCGGAATCTTTCAGAAACGTCCCCATCTGCCTGGCGGCGTAACCGGGTATCCCTCCGACCAGCGAGGTGTTCTCTTCCAGGCTCAGCGAGTGCGAGTAATAAATGAATTCCTCAAAAGGTGATTCTTTGAGCTTCCCGACAATTGACGCCCTGATCTTTTCTGCGCTCCTGGCAAGGTTTTCTCTGCTTAGTGTATGGAAGAGCCAGGGCCTGGAGTTGAGCCGGGCCGTCTGGCTGCCCGGGTACTTGAAAATCGGGAGGCCGAGTCTTTCCAATATGAACTCCATCTCGTCCCGCCTTTCGATTCCATCGGTCGGTCCGCCCTTTTGAAAAACCACGAAGAGATCGGAAAACTCGCTCTTTTCGAAGACGTAGCCGTTCTCGAGCATGTCCCTCTCGCCGCCCTTCGAATAATACGTCTCCGATGGGGGCGTCTGGTTGTACTCCATCAGGCCTTCGAGATCGGTGATGTACTCGATACCCCTCCAGAGATCGAAGAGCCATTCGGGATGGGAGTGTTCCACGTGAGCGGGTACCTCTCGAGTAAGCCCGTTCAGAGAGAGCTTCCGCAGAACGGCGTTGGCGAGCCTCCTGAACTCGGCGACGCCTATAAGCTCCACCGTGGAGTGAATGGCGGCGTAAGGCGGCACGCCATCGAGAAAGAGGAGCTGAAGGGCCCCCATTCTGAGGGCGTTCAACACCGACACCGGCAACCCGCGGGGCTTCCTCAGGTACTTCGAAAGTTCGTAGTCTATCCTGATTCGCTTTCTCAGCGTCTCGAAAATCAGGTTCGAACAGAAGGCGCGATCCTTGAAAGAAAGAGTGGAGATGGCCATATCCACTTTTTTTGAAGAAATGTATCCGTTGCTGTCGAAAAAGGAAAGCGTTTCGAGAGCGATCGAACGTGATGTCTGCATCAATCCCTGCTTCCATAAGCCCCTGCGATCAGAAGCATTCTCAACAGCTGGAGAATCGCGGTCGCGGTGGAGGCTACATAAGTCATGGCCGCCGCTCCAAGGACCGAGCCGACGGCCTTCAGCTCCGTCGAGGGCATGCCCATGGAAGCCAGAAGCTTTTTGGCTCTTGAACTGGCGTTGAATTCTACCGGCAGCGTCACGAGCGTGAAAAACACGAAGGCCGAGAAGACGAGTATCCCCACCTTTATCAGCAGGGGAGAGACCATCAAGAGGCCGATGACAAAGAGAATCCAGGAGAGGCTCGATCCGAGCTGGGCCACCGGCACGACGGCGTTTCTCACGACCAGGGGGGCGTACTTCTCCCTATCCTGAATCGCGTGGCCTATTTCGTGTGCGACGACGCCAAGAGCGGCGATCGAGCTGCTGTCGTGAGTCGCCTGCGAAAGTCTCACCACTCTCTTTCTGGAGTCGTAGTGATCGGTGAGGTTCCCCTTCACTCTCTCTATATGTATATCGAAAAGTCCCGCGTTGTCCAGCAGTCTCCTGGCCAGCTGAGAACCGGTATAGCCGAAGGTCGACCTGACTTTCGAGTACTGAGAGAATCGAGAACTCACCAGAAACTGGGCGTAGGCCGCCAGAACAATCGCCGGAATCAGTACTATGAACGTCGGATCCCAAAACATCCAACCACCTCCATCTAAAATTATATATCCGTTGTATTTGACGGTCAAATGCCGTTATCGTTTCGATGCTATACTCTTTTGAAGGGGCGGGCGAATGCTACCGGACCAGGAACGGCTATTGCGTGGTGGATTGTTGGTGGTGCGTTGTGAGTTGTGGGTGGTGAGTAAGGGCGAGATGCCGGATCGGGGTCCGGCATGACGTGAAGGAGGAAAGGTCGAGATCCTGGCTAAGAGATTGCCAGGATGACCTGAAGGGAGTAAGACTGTCATCCCGTAGTGCTTCATACGGGATCTCATCTCTTCAGTCTCTCCCTCCGGCGTCGGAACGATGAACCGCTCTCCCGATCTTTCGAAGGACGGCTCTTCCAGCCTCTCGCCTCTTACCTCTAGCCTCAGGTTCTCCAAGGACGGCTCTTTCCGCTCTTCCAATAGACCAAAAGGAGGCATGAAAAATGTTTTACGTAACCAAGGAGTTCACTTTCGACGCCGCTCACAACCTCGTGAGCTACCACGGCAAGTGTGAAAAGCTACACGGGCATACATATAAAGTACATATCACGGTCGCCGGAGAGCCCGACGGCGAGGGAATGGTCGTAGATTTCCTGGAGCTCAAGGCCATCGCCCGCTCGAAGGCCATCGATCTGCTCGATCACTCGTACATAAACGAGATCATACCCCAGCCCACGGCCGAGAATATCGCCAGATGGATCTTCGAGAGAGTATCGCCCGAACTGAAAAGGGAGAACTGCCGGGTATATGAAGTGACCGTCTGGGAGACTCCGACGAGCTTCGCCAAATACAGGGTGAGAGAGATTTGATAACGGTTCCGGCCGGCCGGTATATCTCGACCGGCTCTTCGATCCACGCCATCGACCCTTCGGCCAAGATCGTTTCCTTCATCGCGCTGGCCTTTTCCTCGCTCTTTCTCGACGGACCGGCCGATTTTCTCGTCTACGCAGTCCTCTGGACGGCCGTCTTTCTTCTGTCGGCCGTGGCCCTCAGGGAGTACCTGTCGACCCTCTGGGGCATCAGGTTTCTTCTCCTGCTGGTGGTGGTCTTTCAATCGCTCTTCACTCCCGGGAGGGTGTTGCTCGACCTCGGGGTGGTCAGGATTACCGTGGAAGGGCTGGCGAACGGTCTGATACAGTCCGGAAGAGTGATCTTCGCGGTGCTTTTCGGTATAACGCTTTCACTCACCACCTCGCCCGTCGAGATCTCGACAGGTTTCGAGAGGATACTCAGAAGACTGGGGCTCGGTGAGTCAAGGGCCTCTAAAATCGGCCTGGCCGCCTCTCTAACGCTTACTTTCATTCCTCTGATATCCCTGCAGACGGAAAGGGTCATAATGGCCCAGAAGGTCCGGGGTGTCGAGTTCGACAAGGGGAGCCTCTTCAAGAAGGTGAAGAACGCGCTCACGGTAGTGATACCCGTGATAGTCACCTCGCTGAAAAAGGCGCAGGATACGGCGGCGGCCCTTCAAATACATTTCCGATCGTCCAGTCGCGCAGGGATACACTTGCGAGTATCGAGATGGAAACTACCCGAAATCCTTCTGACAGCCACGGCCTTCACGGCCCTGCTGGGCGTTATCCTTCTGTGAAACCGAAAAGCTCTCCCAGCCTCGACGGATTTATCCTCGCCATGGCCCTGGAGGCGGCAAGTCTCAACCTGCCGTCGTTGGAGAGATCGACGATCACCGATTCGAGATCGCCGGCCAGATCCTCGAGCTTGAGGAAGCCGGTGACGGAGGCTGCCAGCATCCTGACGGCCGCCTCTTCCTTCTTGTTTTTCAAGAGTCTGGAGATCAGGTCGCCGCAGTTGAAGAGTCTGAGTTTCTTGACGGCCCTGAGCGAGGCCTTCTTCAGGCGGGACGAAGTCGATCTCAGCGACTCCTCCACCACGTTCTCGATAGAGTGATCCAGAAGATTGCCCAGCGCCTCCAGAGAGAGGGCCCTGACCCTATCGGAAGGATCTTCCAGCCCCTGATGAAGTATCTCCACCGAAGAGGGCTCCTGTAAACCCTTCAAATACTGGGCCCCGTAGAACCTGCACTCTTCGTCCTCGGAGTTCATCAGCCTCTCGGCCAGTCCCAGGAGCTGCGAGTCGTAGCCCTTTATCTTGCGAAAAACCTTCAGCGAGGGCAGGGAGATGTACTTGTCGTCGGAATCGAGCAGCTTTTTCAGTGCCGGAACGGCTATCTCCTCGGGAAAGGCCGATATCAGGTCGATGATGCTCTCCTTTATCGAAGCCGAACGATACTTCGAAAGGCTTTCCAGAAGAGCGCTCATGGCCTGCGCGTTTCGCTGGGTCATCCTCGAGGCGAAGGCCATCTTCTGGAGTCTTTTGGGGAGGGCCGAGAGTCTCTCTTCGTCGAGTTCCAGCTCGCCCCGGTAGGCCGAGAGTATGATCTGAATGTCGTTGCTGGGATCGTTGTCGAATTCCTTCAGAAGCTCCGTCTCTCCCGATTCGAGCAGGGAGAGGACGAAGGTCTTCCTGACTTTTTTCGACGGGTCGGAAGCGACCCTCCGGGCCAGGTCACCGTCCTCGTAACCGAACTCGATCAATTCCTTGACTGCGGCGCTTCTCACGGTGTCGGAAGGATCTTCAAGAGAGAGGAGTATCTTGTCCTGTCCGATACCGCTCCTGGACATCGAGGTTATCACGCTCCTGCGCACTTCGGGCGAGGGATCCTCCAGAAAGGCTTCGAGGTCCTCGATAATTATCTCCCTGTCGGAGGCCGATTTTATCGCGCGCGCCCTGACGTAGGACGACGGCGAATTTAGCATGTCTTTCAAGTTCATCTCGGTTCTGGAGGTTATCTCCTCCTCTATCGCCTGAAGAAGCTTTCTTATATCTTTCGGCATCATAAAAAATCACCTTCCGCTCTGAAAAGTAGCTCCCGACCATCTATCGTGAGCCTTACCGAGTCGCCCTCGCCCGTAAAAAAGGCGCTCTGGCCGAACTCCATGACCTCGTTGTAGGAATTGCCCGATCTTCTCATGATTCTCTGCTTACTTACGTAGTATCTTATCCTTCTGGTCTTTCCATCGACCACGGCGTCGAAAGACACGAAATCGACCGAACAGGAGAAGTTGCCCGTCGCGAGTTTCAGATCTCTCTCGAGTATGTCCAGCGTTCTGAAGATCGCCAGAGAGTCTCCGGCTTCCTTCGCGATGCGAAACGCGAAGGAATTGACGAGGGCGAAGACCTTCAGCATAGATATCAGCAGAAGAGCGGAAACCGCGAGAGAGATCGAGAGCTCAACTAGAGAAGTCCCCTTCTTCATATTCGACAAGCTCCAGAAGGTTCTCCAGACGATCCAGAACCCTGTCCCTTCCGAGTATGGATATAGTCTCGAAAAGGCCCGGCGTGACGAGTCTTCCGGTGACTCCACCCCTCAAGAGCTGGAACGTGTTTTTCTTGGAAGTTATCTTTTCCTCGGCAATGTCCCTGATAACTCTTTCGACTCCCTCGACCGACCAGTCGTCGGCGCCCTCGAATCTCCTGATGGCGGCGGCGATCAGATCCTTGCTCCAGCCGTTCTCGAGGTATTTGACCACGTATTCTTCCTGGTAATCTATCTCTTCGCTGAAGAAGGGTATGGAGAAATCGTAGAGCTGCTCGATCGTGTTGATCTTCTCCCGGCACATCGATATGACTTCCAGCGCGTAGAAGGGTTCGCTCTCGACCGAGGCGTAGTAGTCGAAGCGGCCCGTGTATTTCAGCCACAGCCCGAACTCGGCCAGGAGTCTTTCCGGTTCCATCAGGCGCATATGCTTCCCGTTTATCCACTCGAGCTTTTCGTAATCGAAGACGACGCCCTTGTTGGATATGTCGGAGGGCACGAAGTCCTTCACCTTTTCGTGGTAGTCGAAGATCTCCTGATCGACCGTCCAGCCGAGAAGGGCCAGGTAATTCATGAGGCCGACGCTGAGATAGCCCTCGCTCCTGAAGTGGTCCACGCTGGTGTGGCCGTGTCTTTTGGAAAGGGGCGCGCGGTCGCTGCCCAGGATCAGCGGAATGTGCATGAAGACGGGATGTTCCCAGCCCAGAGCGCTGTACATCATTATCTGGCGCGGCGTGTTCGTGAGGTGATCCTCTCCCCTGAAGACATGGGTGATCTCCATGAGATGATCGTCGACGACCACGGCGAAGTTGTAGGTCGGGAAGCCGTTAGACTTGACTATGACGAAGTCCCCGAAGTTCTCGTTCTCGAAGCTCATGTCGCCTTTCGAGAGATCGAAGAATTCGGTGACGCCCGCGGGTATTTTGAATTTTATCGTGCAGGTCTCGTCGGCCGAAAGATCGGTCGGTCTTTCGTTAGAAATTCTGAGGACGTTTTCCGGATCGTCCCTGTGGTAAACGGCGTAGTAGGCCGCTCCCTTCTCCACCAGTTCGCGGGCGAACCTGTCGTATATGCCCAGTTCCACCCTCTCGCTTTGACGGTACGGACCGTACGGACCGCCGATGTCGGGACCTTCCGACCAGTCGAGCCCGCACCACTTCATGGAGGCGAAGATCTGATCCTCGAACTTCTTTTCGGAGCGCTCCGTATCGGTGTCCTCTATTCTCAAAACAAAGTTTCCAGACTGATTTTTCGCGAAAAGCCAGTTGAAAAGCGCCGTCCTCACTCCACCGACGTGGAGATTGCCCGTCGGGCTGGGCGCAAACCTACACCTTACCATTTTCTGCCTCCTCCAGACACTCCAGCAATTGGGCCATGTCTTGTGCCTGTCTGATTTCCACTGTTCTGCGATTGTCCAGGTATCTACCCTCGATCATAACCGGAAGTATCCTGTCTGTCCACCCTCCGGTCCCTTTCATGAGTATAACGGGTCTCCCGTAGGAGTAAGAGGAGAGTATTTCGAGCAACGTGCCGGCCTCTCCGCCGATCGAGATCACGATATCGGCCGATTTCGATATGATCAGCGATCTGAGGGCGAAATCCATGCCGGTTCTGATCTTTATCTGATTGTGATCGTTTCCCTCGTCGTTTGAGGGCAGGATACCGAGCACCCTTCCGCCGTTCGAAGAGGCGCTCTCCGAAACGAGCTCCATCACACCGTCTCTCCCGCCGGTGATGAGGACGTCTCCCCTTTCGGCCAGCGCTTTCCCAACCTGCCGGCATATCTGCGTGAGCTCCAATACCGGGGATCTGTCGATCGGGCCGGAATAGCCGATCACCGCGACCTGCAGCATCAATCATCACTCCCCAGATACTTCTCCACCACAACGCTGTCGGCCAGCACGACCGAAGGATCTCCCGAGGAGATCACCTCTCCCTTGTACAGAACGTATAATCTATCGACCACACGGCTTATGGAGGTGACGTCGTGATCGGTCACGATAACTCCGATGCCTTTGTCCTTCAACTTCCTGATCATCTTCTGGATATCTTTCACCGTCATGGGATCTATTCCCACGAAGGGTTCGTCCAGCAGTATGAAGGAGGGCGAGAGGGTAAGCGTTCTGGCAAACTCCAGTCTCCTCTTTTCGCCGCCGGAGATCACCGAGGAGGGCTGGTCTTTGAGCGGGAGAATGTTGAACTCCTCGAGAAGCCTGATGGCGGTCTCTTCGTTGTTTTTCCTCTCTCCGGTCAGCTTCAAAACCATCTTGAGATTCTCGATAACCTTCAAACCGCGAAATATAGACGTTTCCTGCGGCAGATAGGCTATCCCCCTGCGCGCCCTTTCGTGGATCGGCAGGTGCGTTATCTTCTCCTCGTTGAGATAGATGTCCCCGGAGTTGGGAATCACTATACCCAGTATCGACTTGAAGGCGGTGGTCTTTCCGGCGCCGTTGGGGCCGAGAATTCCCACCACCTCAAGGGAAGATGCCTCTATCGAGACGTCGTTCAAGACCTTTCTTCTTCCATAACGCTTCTCGAGGTTGAGGCATCTGAGGTATGAAACCTTGTTCACTTCTGGAATCCCTTCATGTATTCGATGATGGCGTCGGTGACATCGTAAGCCGGCGCGCCATAGACTACGACCTCGCTGGATATTACCATGTCGATTCCTATAAAGGTGGAGTAATCCTTTATTCTCTTGTTAACCTGTTCCATGATCACCTGCAGTTTCGCGTTGTAGGTGGCCTCGAGAGTCTGCTCGTACTGAGTCTTCTTCGTCAGTATCTCCTGCTGCTTAACGGCCAGCGACTCCTGGCTGGCTCCGGAAGCCGCAAGATCCTGATACTCTTTGCTCAGACTGTCCAGCTGTCCCTGGTAAAACTGCATATCCTTCTGGTAATCTGTGTTGAGCGTATTCCAGTCTTTCGTGGCCTCGAGGACTTTCTGCATGTCTGCGAAGGCGATCTTCGCGGGATCGGAAGGTCCGGCACCGCCTTCGGAAACGACAACGACTCCGACCGCGGCAATCATAACTACCATAAGAATAACTTGCAGGGTTTTTTTCACAAGAACACCTCCTAGAATTTTTTATTTGAATCCAGAAGAATCGTAACCGGGCCCTCGTTGACGAGTTCCACTTCCATATGAGCCTGAAAGACTCCGGTCTCAACTCTCACAAATTTAGACGCCAGTTTGAGAAAATCGTTGAAGAGGCCCTTCGCCTTTTCGGGATCGGCTGCATCGGTGAACGACGGTCTACGGCCCTTTCTGGCATCCCCCATGATGGTGAACTGGGAAATGGCTAGCAGGGAGCCGCCCACATCGAGAAGGGAGAGATTCATCTTGTCGTTCGAATCTTCAAAGACCCTGAGGTTGACTATCTTGTCCACCAGCCACTCCAGGTCCTCTATCCCGTCTGATGTTCCGACTCCGATCAGCGCTAACAGTCCTTTATCTATACTACCGGTCGTTCGGCCATCCACTCTCACGCTGGCCCTGCTTACCCTCTGAATGACCGCCCTCACATCACTCCCCCAATCCTCTTGACGTTCTGCACGCCCTTCATTCCTCTCAAGTTTTCCATGACCGATGTCAACTGGGCCACGTCCTTCACCAGAATGTTCGCCATAAGGGTATCGTATCCCCACTTTCCCGTTTCCACCGAATACTTCTTGACCTTGGCGCTCTTGCTCTCGAGTCTCTCGAGAAACCTGTTCGCCATCGCTTTGTCGCTGCTGTCGAACTCGACCACTATCCACGCGCTGAACTTCTCGCCTGTGATCATCGTCCAGTGGGCCTCGACCAGCTTGTCCTGAGAGATCCCCTTCACGTTCCGGCAGCCGCGGTTGTGTATGGAGATACCCCTGCTGCTCATGACGGCGACGATATCGTCTCCCGGAAGCGGTGTGCAGCACTTGGCGAAATAGACGGCTATCCCCGTCTCTCCACCGACCACGACCTCGTTGCCTTTGGCCTGCTTCTGCTTGACGAGCTCGGTCTCTTCGGGAAGTACTTCGACCTCTTCTTTCGGAACCAGAGCGCTGAGAACCTCTCCCATAGTTATTGAACCATCTCCGAGTTTCGAGAAAAGGTCGTTTTCGTTGTGAGCTGCGAAACGCACCATGAGGTTCTTCACTTCTTCTCCCTCGATGAGGTCGTCTATGGATACGGCCAGGCGTTTGCTTATCTTTCTGAAAATCTCCTTGCCCCTTTCGATAAGCTTGACCGAGTATTCATTCTTGAAGAAACGCTTGATCTTCGCCTTCGTCGAGTTGGCCCTCACGTATTTGAGCCAGTCGAGGCTCGGCCCTTCGCTGGCCTTGTTGACCACCACCTCGACACGGTCCCCGAGTTGAAGCTCGTAGTTGACCGGCACCAGCCTGTCGTTGACTTTGGCGCCGGCGTAGTGATGGCCGATCTCGGTGTGAATGGCGTAGGCGAAATCTATGGGAGTGGAGCCTTTGGGTAGATGTACCACCTCGCCTTTCGGGGTGAAGACGTAAACCTCTTCCACCTCGAGCTCACGGGAAATGGATTCCATGTCCTTGAAGCTTTCGATGAAATCCTTCTGCCAGTCGACGAGCTGGCTGAACCAGGCTCTGTCTTTGACATCTATGCCTTCTTTGTAAACCCAGTGAGAGGCGACCCCGTACTCGGCCTCTTTGTGCATCCTCTCGCTTCTTATCTGTATCTCGAGCGGCTCGCCCCTGTGCGTAATAAGGGTGGTGTGGAGAGATTTATAGCCGTTCGACTTCGGGGCGGCGATGTAGTCCTTGAACCTTCCGGGCATCGGAGGCCAGAGCGAATGCACAGCTCCCAGGACCTTGTAGCAGTTGACTTCGTCGCCCGTAACGATCCTCAGGGCTATGAGATCGAAGATCTCGTCGAAGGATCTATCTTTCTTGATCATCTTCTGCCATATGCTGTATAGATGCTTGACGCGGCCCTCTATGATGGCGGCTATCCTGTTCTTTCTGAGTTCCCGGAGTACGATGTTTTTGTATTCGTCCATTATCTCCTGGCGTTCTTTGAGCTTTTTGTTGACCTTCGCCTTGAGTTCTCTGAACTCTTCGGGATACTCGTATTTGAAGGAGAGGTCCTCGAGTTCGGCCTGTATTTTGTGGATGCCTATCCTGTGGGCGATGGGGGCGTAGATCTGGATCGTTTCGCGGGCCTTGTCCTCCCTCTTTTCGGAACTCTTCAGGAACTCGAGCGTCCTCATGTTGTGCAGCCTATCGGCGAGCTTAACGATGATTATCCTCGGGTCCTTGGAGAGGGCCAGAAGCATCTTCCTGAGCGTCTCGACCTTCATTCTGGACTTCACTATCTTCGAGTCCAGCTTTTCGTTCAACTTCAAATTGCTTATCTTGGTAACGCCGTCGACTATGAGCGAGACGGTCTCGCCGAACTTCTCGGTTATCTCGCCCAGGGGCACGTTGCAATCCTCGACTATATCGTGCAAAAAACCGGCGACGATCGTGTCGGTGTCCGCGGAAAGCTGCGCCAGAATCTTCGAAACTTCGACGGGATGGCTTATGAAGGGTTCCCCCGAATCTCGCATCTGCTCCTGGTGGTGAAAGCGTGCAAACTCGTAGGCGTCCAGAATTCTCTCTTTGTCGCGTCTCTTGAGGCGGTATTGAAGTATGCTTTCCAGTTCACCCAGCAGTATCTGGGCATCCAACTCGGTTCTTGCCACCATCTCACCTTCTATCTAGTTATTCTAGCATGAAGCCCCGGTCCGTTGCAGTAGAAAGGAGCCGTGGTCGGTGGCGAGTTGTGGGTTGTCGGTAAGAGCCGAGATGCCGGATCGGGGTCCGGTACGACGGAAAGGGGTTCGACTGGGGCAGGTTCGAAGAACCGGCCACGGGTTTCGTTAGAAAGTACCGTCTGAAAGTCGAAAAGCGATCACTCTAGACGGCGATCGCGAAAGAAATCCCATATGAGTTCGCTCGCTTTGACACTCGATCTGGAGCTGCTCTGAAGGGCGTCCAGTCCCTTCTCTCTTCCCGGCCAGGTGTGGTCTCCATCCACGATGGTGTAGAAGTGGATCTCGAAGTCCTCTCCCGGTCTCCCGTACTTTTTCAGCAATACCTTTCCGCTCTCCAGACTCGTCTCTTCCAGTTCGACGGCCTTCATGCCAGCGATCCACAGGTCTATCGATTCCGGTATGGAGGGAAAGAAGACGGTCTCTTCGGAAGCGGACGAGTAGCCTCCATGGTAAGGTATTATCGGATCGAGCATCCCGTGGAATATGATCATCGGCACCGGTCTCGGCGGCGGCTCGATTCTGTGAACTTCGTCCTCGCTCGCCCCGCCGGCCGGCGAAGACGAGACGATGGCCGCGGCCGCGAATAGCTCGGGGTAATCGGACACCAGTTTGTAGGTCAGCATGCCGCCGTTGGACAGACCCACCAGATAAACCCTGCTCTCATCGACCGGATACTCCCGCTTGAGCTCCTTCAAAAGTTCGACTATGTATCGCGCGTCGTCTATTTCATTTTCCTTTGCGTATGCGCAGCAAAAGTCGCCGTTCCAGCTCAGGAAAACGCTTTTCAGCGGGCCGGTGCCTTCGGGATAGGCCGCTATGAAACCCTCTCTGTCGGATATCTCGGTTATTCCGTAAGTGTTCTTGGTGTAGTTGCTGTTTCCGAGCAGTCCGTGAAACACGAAGACCAGGGGCAGCTTCGAGTCGTCCTCGCCTTTCGGGGGGAGGTGGACCACCGTTTTTCTATCGATTCCGTCGTGGTTCAACCAGAAGGTCTCGTCGACGCCCTTTTGTGAAACTGCGACCAGGTAGAACGCCATCGCGATCAACGTCGCGGCTATCACTATCGTCTTCAGCATTTTATACCTCATCTGAAAGTGTTATGAATCTATTTTCCTCAGTATCTTTTCGAAGATCCTGGTCAGCTCCTGCGCTTCCCTGGTATCGAGAATCTCGAGGATCCTGTGCGAAAAATCCCTGTGTATTTTGCGGCAGGCCTGGATGATCTTTTGTCCCCTGTTTGTCAGCTCAAGCCAGAAGACTCTCCTGTCCTCCTCGGACTGGATTCTTTTCAGGTAGCCCTCTTCAATTAATCCTCTCACGGTGATCGTCACGGTGGGCTTTGTAACGCTTAGGAGGTCGGCTATCTGGCTGACGGTGGGGCGATCCATCTTCGCTATGACGTTCAGATAATACATCTGCCGGACCGTTAGCCTGGACGACTCTCCGCTGTTTAAAGCCCTCTCTTCCTGCTCCGCCATGAGCGTGGAGAGCCTTTCGACGATGGTAGTTAGCTTCTCCTTCACGCTGGCCACAATTAAAGCAACTCCCGGATTGATTACTCATACCTGACTAACAATGATATCATTCTCCGAACGGGCCAGTCAACGACTTTTGGAGATGGCAAAAGAGCCGGAGCGAGATCCCGTTCAGGTGCACAACGGGATGACAGTCTTACTCTCTTCCCGTCAGGCCGTCCCGGTGAAGCGGCCCACGACTATGCCCAGAATGGTGAACTGCGGCTCCCTGTTTGCGATGACCACGGTCTCGAACTCGGGGTTGGAAGGCTTGAATTCGAAGGCGCCCCTGTTCGGGCGGGAAGATAGAAACCTAACGTACGATTCCTCCCTGTAGCGAAAGAAGACGTACGAGCCGACCGGCGGAAGCACGTTCTGCTTTATGAAAAGAGAGTCCCCTTTGCGGAAGGTCGGAAACATGGAGTTGTCGGTGAACTGAACGACTAAATCGGCCCCGCCGGTGAGGTCGCTCACGTAACTTATGGCAGAGCTTTCATCGAGCCGATCGGTTCTCTCCAGCGTGAAGACGGGGATGACCCTCCTGATCACTCCCTTATGGACCGGCTGGGGAGGCGAAGGCTCTATCGAGCCGTAGATAGAGACGCCGGGAGTATACAGCTTTTCCGGCACGGGCTTCTCGGCGCTTTTTGGATCCGCGTGTTTGGGAATTAGAACGTCGAGCATCGTGGAGCTCAGCTTTTCCCTGGTCTTCGTTTCGTACTCAAAGGTATATCTGTCGGGCAACCCGAGGAGGTAATCGGCCGAAACTTCGAAGTACTTCGCGATTCTGTATATCATGTCGGTCGGCGGCAGCCTTTTGCCCGACTCGTAGAGCGAGATCAGGGGTACGCTCTTCCCGAGAGCCTCCGCGAGCTGCTCCTGGGTCATTCCCCCGGACACTCTGAGATTCTCTATCCTCTTTCCAAGTAAATCTGCTTTGAATGTATTCATGTGAGAATGATATCACCAACTTGTCTAAAAGTCAATCAAATTACCCCCTTTACAAAATCGTTTTTTACTGATAATATATAGTGTGTTGACTTAAAGCAACAAGTCAATGCGTTGTTATTATGGGTAAAGTAAACGCTTATAATTGTCTAATATAGAGACCTTCAGCAACTAAGACAGTGAGAACACGGCTCTCAATCAGAGCAGAGTAGGAGGAAATTTGGCAGAAGAAAAGAAAAATGGATCTCCGTCGAGAGATCCCAGGAAACACAGATATTATTTTAGGCAGAACGATTATACCACGCGAGAAGGAAAAAGACCAGCGACAAAACACTCCGGCAAGATCCCGTCCAGGGAAGATTATCGCCTGTACCACGCACAGCTCAGGGAGATCTACGATAGCTGTAAGTCTTGTGATGAGGCCTTCACCGAAGGGAGGGAGCTAATTGACAGACTCGAAATCTAGACCGGCATCCCATAAATCGATTCTCAGAGTGAAGAAGACCAACAACTACGTGGTGCTGGACAAAGGGTTCCTGCAGGACCCTTCGCTTTCCTGCAAGGCCAAAGGGTTGCTGAGCTATCTGCTCTCCAAGCCCGACGACTGGGAGATAAGGCTCTCCGAGCTATGCAGACACTTCAGCGACGGGAAGGACAGCATAAGGAAGGGCATCGAGGAACTCGAAAAGGCCGGCTACATCAAAAAGGAAAGGCTTAGGGGAGGAAACGGGAAGTTCGCCGGCGTCAGATACATGGTCTATGAAACGCCCTGCCTGAGCCAGAAGGAACCGCAAACGGAAAAACCGGATACGGTTTTCCCGGCTCCGGAAAACCCGACGCTACTAAATAATGATCTCACTAAGGATACTTCGTATCGTGTGGCCACGAACTTTGAAGTATCGTTCATGAGCAAGAGAGAATGTATCAAGAAAACGGCGCGCCTGATCGAGGATCTCGGTGTAGAGAACAGCTACAAAGTAGCCGCGGCGATGTTCAGAAACGCCGACAGAGAGATAGACTGGCACTTCCCGATCTGGATCCTCGAAAACCTCAACGAAGCAATCGAGAGGGCCGACGACAAGGTGAAGTACCTGCTCTCGCTCCTGCAGGACGACAACCTCTGGCACTGCTATGCGAGCCAGCTGGAAGATGAAGCTTTCGATGAAAGGAGAGTGCTTGCCAATGTTGCAGCTGGGTATTGAAGGCGAAAGAACTCTACTAAAGGCCCTTCTGGAGTACGAAGAGCTGAGATGCAGAATAGACGAGATAGATCCGAGTTACCTCAGCGAAGAATCGAGGAAGATCTTCGAAGTGATCTCCGACAACAGAGAGATGGACAGCACCAGGCTGTGCGTCCAGATATACAACAAAATCGGAAACCAGAAGTTCTACGACGGGGATTTCATCACTGAGGTCGGCGCCAACTATCTGATCGACGATTACAAAGAGCTCGTCGGAAAAAACGGGCTCCAGCGCCTGTGCCTGGAGATCTCGAAAAAGCTGAAAAAAGGCGACATGAAGGTCGATGAGGCGATGGAGAAGTTCTACGCCTTCCAGAAGGAAAGCTCCTCGGCCTTCAACTACATAAGCATCAAAGAGGCGAACGAACTCCAGAAGAAGGCGCATACGGACATCTGGAACAACAGGGGCAATCGACTTCACTGGCCCTTCAAATTCTTCGAAGACATTCTCAACGGCCTGAGAGGAAAGGAGCTGGTCGTCGTGGCCGGCGAGACGGGAACTGGAAAGACGGCCTTCATGTTGAACGCGGCCGCCCTTTGGGCGAGCTTCGGAAAGACCGTCGGATACATCTCGCTCGAGATAGATGTTGTAGATCTCAAGGACAGGATGCACCAGAAAGACTTCGCGGTCAACCTCAGCGCAGAATCGGAGAAACTGGACGGGCAGGAGCGGGAGAGACTGCTCAGGGAGATCGACAAGACGGGCGAGCAGAGGCTCTTCTTCTGCGACAGCGGTGTCAGGTCTGTCCACAGCATCATAGCCGGGATCAAGCTGATGCACCATATACACAGATTCGACGTGGTATTCATAGACTATCTGCAGCTCATGACCTGCCCGGGGAAACAGACCAAAGACATGGAAATAGGCGAGATCATGGGTTCGCTCAAGGCGCTCGCGATGGAGATAAGGGTGCCTATAATAGTCGGCTCGCAGCTCAACAGAGAGGTCGGCAAAAACGACAGGGGGATCCCCAGGCTATCCAACCTCAGAGAATCTGGAACGATAGAACACAGCGCCGACGTGGTCATACTGCTGTACAGGCCGATCCTCTACGACAGAAACGCCTCGCCCGATGAATACCAGGCCATAGTGGCCAAGCAGAGAAGCGGCAGAACCGGAACGCTCTACATGCACTTCGACATGAAAAGACAGATCATGCAGGGAGTCGTCCCCGGCGAGCGAGCCTACGCCAGATAATTCCAGATATACTCACCACCCGCAACCCGCAACGGCTTTCGGGTAACTCGCATGATTTTTCTGGGCTTTATCTGTTAGAATTTTCATTATTCCATCAGACCGGGAGTTATTTTATGAGGCTTAACGAAAATCTCTTTGAAAGAAGGCTCGGGCTTTTCTTCATGGTTCTGTGGTTCGTGGTTATGTTCTTCTACATCACCTGGGACGGCTGGCTGTACGAGTGGCGCGACTGCGGTTATGAAGGACCGAACCAGCACTTCGATCTGGATATGTCCGACATGGATTATGAATACACGGCCGATGGCGTGAAGATCTACCACTCGACCAACAACCTGCACAACCTAATTTATCTCTGTTATTTCGTGTTTTTTTTCGGCTGGCTGGGTTTGCTTTTCGACATCGAGTGGGCCAAGCAGTGGACGATGGCGACCACCGGGATATCGGTCGTCGCGGCCCTTTCGACTTTGAGGCTCTCCGATCACGTGTATATACTCCAAATCGTCTACGATGCGGTTCACCTTTCGGGGATAGTCATGGGGTGTTACCTTTTCTGGAAGTACGATCTGAAGATCCGAAGAGCCGTTCACGCGGTGCTGTTCACGTGGGCCGTTTACCTGTCGAGCCACCTGATCTTCACCCCGTGGCCTTACTGGGAGAACCAGGGAAAGGCTTACTTCAGCATTAATCAGATCAACGATCTGCCCTTCTTCATTTTCGGGCTGGAGTACTTGCTAGTCGTGGCCCTTCTGCTCGGTATAGACGTAGCGGCAAGTTTCATAAACTCCAGGCTCGACAATAGATTTCTCAAGATGGCCGTGCCGCTCGGCCTCTACCTGTCGCTGTGCATAATCCTGATAGCTCTCGGTCTGATAATCGTGCCTGAGATTCACATAAACACCTGCCCTTAGGCTCATATAGGAAACTTCAACTGTCCCAGGTCGCCGCTCTTTCTGAGGATCTGAACGGCGACCAGCTTTCCCTTAGAATCGAAATATTTGATCGCTCTTTCACGTCTTTTCGACTCGTCTGGACTTAATAGAATATATTCGTAACCCTCCCAGACCTTCCAGCGTTTCATTCGAACCCCTCCAGAATAAAGCCCACAGGAAAAATAGTATCATTTATAATTAAATTTTCAACCGCTTTCCCCGGTCCAGATAAAGACGGCGCGTCATATGGCCCTAAATCGACGAAAAGTCCATCATATCGGAACTAATCAACAATATACGACTTTAATCGTTTTTATTCATCTATAATTGCTCCTCAGGCGATTACACAAACGAAAAGCGGGATGATAGAATTAACTGTAAACGATAAGCATCCCGTACTTATCATTATTATTTACCAATTTATATTTATATGGTCTCCACAGCTGTTTAAATGGCTTTCTATCGTAGTAGCATCCGTATTCGATGTTTATCATCAGTTGAAGTATGTTCAGCGCAGTTGCGCCATAATTTTGTGCTTCAGAAAGGGAGGTTTTTTATGAGAAAGGTTGTTTTCTCCGCGGTACTGGTACTTCTGTGTTCGGTAGTTCTGGCCTCCGGCCTGTTGATGCCGGTGGTCAAAGCGCCTATGATCGTCACCACTCTCGGGCAGAGTCCAGGAGCCCTGATGTTCAGACTGGTATGTGTAAGAAGCAAAATCGCGTGTGTTCAGGAAGATCTTCTCACGGCGACCCAGTTGAAAGAACTGGCCCAGGCCCCGGATGGCCCCAAGACGCTCGTCATCACCACCGGAACTAGCCTCAAGGGCATGGGTGCGGCCGGAATAGATATCAACCTGGAAGTAGAGAGAATCGAAAATCTAATCAAGCAGGCAAAAGAGCTCGGTATGACTGTGATCGGTGCCCATATCGAGGGTATGGCAAGGCGTGTCGACGCCACCGACGAGAAATCGATAACCACGGTTATTCCCAAGTCAGACCTGATACTCGTTATCGCCTCGAGCGACGAGGACGGCTACTTCACGAAGTTCTCCGAAACGAGCGGAATACCGCTGCTCAAGGTAAACGAATCACTGGATATCGGCCCGGCGTTGCTAGAGCTGATTAACGCCAACTGACGACTTAGACTTTGATGACTCATCGATCTCTCGATCGGTATTGAAGGGGGAGGGTACTAGTGTACTTCCACGCTGGTCTCATACTTGCAGTTATCGCGGTCACCTTCGCCGTGGCCAAATACTTCAAGTTGAGTGTAGAGCTATCCATGCTTCTTGCGGCAATCGCCGCGGGGATCGTCCATGCGGGTGGAGCCATTCCTGTGCGCCATCTCGTGGAGGGCTCCTTTACGTACCTGGACGTCTGTTTGATCTTCATCACCGCAACTTTCTTCATGAATCTTCTGAAGGAGTCCGGTGGAGTTGCGTTCATGGTAAGAAAGATCGTCATAACTTTTCATAAGACGAGATTGCTATGTCTTTTCTTCCTGACCGTCCTGTTGCTTATACCGGGCGCGTTGACCGGTTCGGGAGCGGCTACCGTTCTCACGGTCGGGACTCTCGTCGGAACCGTCCTGTCCTACATGGGGATCTCCGAAAAGCGGGTGGCCGCAATTATCTTCATCTGTGCGGCCATGAGCGCGGCGGCTCCACCGGTCAATCTCTGGGCCATGATGGCCGCTGCCGGTTCCAACATGCCGTACGTAGGCTTCTTCCAGCCGCTTCTAGTTCTATCTGCCATAGGAGCGTTTTTCGCGATGTTCTTCCTGGGTGCGAAGGGAAAGAACGTAGAGCTTGAAAAGGCCTTGAAGGAACTGCCGGAACCGCCTGAAAAGATGAACTGGCTGAGAGTTGGAATTCCCTTCGCGGTCCTTATATTCCTCATAATGGCCGGAAGGATATGGCCCTTCTCGACGCCCACCATCGGACTGCCGTTGATGTTCGTTCTGGCTTCGGTGTCGGCCATACTTCTCAGCCCCAAGAAACTCCAGATCCTCAGAATAGCCACTGAAACCATACACTCCCTTATACCGCTTGTCGGAATTATGATCGTCGTGGGAATCCTCATCCAGGTAATGGCTCTGAGCGGCGCCAGAGGTCTTATATCGCTTGGAGTAGTAACTCTGCCGCTCTGGGTGTTGTTCTCGACTCTCTTCCTTATACTGCCCGTTTCAGAGGGATTGTTGCAGTATGCAGTCGCACCGCTTCTGGGTGTTCCGCTCATATTGTTGTTCAATATGAAGGGCATGAATGCAATAATAGCCCTGTCAGCCATGGCTGTAATGTGGCCGATAGGCGATATCCTTCCACCTACCGCCGTAGTTGGTCGGGCCACGGTCATGGAACTGAAATTCAAAGGGCATTACTACAAAGACTTTTTGAAAACCGCGCTGATTCCAATGGGGTTCGTTTTGCTTGTCGCAACTCTCTTCTTGATATTCAGCAACGAACTCTCCTTCTTGGTCGGCGGGTGATGTCATGGCTGAAAGGAAGTGTTTATAATGGCGATCCTGAACTCGATAATAAGCGTCTGCTACTACCTGATAAGCGCATTCGTGGTCTTCGTTCTGGCCAAGAGCATCATAAAGACCAAGAATGTTCAAGATGCTATTCTTTACTCCGTCATGCTTATGCCCTTCATCCTGCGAATACTTCGCATAAAGTAGGGGGTGAAGAGTATGACTGACAGAAACCTGTTGATCGTTAAGCTCGTCTCGCTCGCCCTCGTGGCCGTCGCCCTCGTGATCGCCGGAATTCAGTTCCACGATCACAGGAACTACCAGGAGGAAGTGGTGAAGGGGCCTGGCGTAACCCAGGTCAAGAAATTGAGCGACTATTTCGAACCTCTAAAGGGAAGTATCAACGATTGCAACATATACATCATCGATAGCGGTGTCCCCGGAGGAACTGCCTTCCTCATCGGAAGCTCACATCCTGAAGAACCTGCAGGCAATCTCACGGCCCAGCTGTTCGTCGAGAACGCGAAGCTGGCGAAGGGAAGACTGATCGTAGCTATCAGGGCTAACCAGAGCGCCTCTCGCGTCTCAAGACCGGGAGATGCCTATCCCCTCTATTACACCATCGAAACACCATGGGGAGAAAAGAAATTCAGAATGGGTGACCGTTGGTCCAGCCCGCTAGACTCCTGGCCCGATCCTGAAGTCTATGTCAACTATCCCAGCGGCCAGTTGCTGGCCTACATGGACGTCAGAAACTTCAACAGAACGTGGCCGGGCAGAGCGAACGGTATGATCACCGAACAAACCAACTACGCCTTCATGAACGTAATAAAGGAAGAGGGCGTCGATATCTTCATCGATCTTCATGAAGCCGAACTCGAATACCCCGTCATCAGCACCATAGTCGCTCACCAGAAAGGTGCCGATATCGCCGGTATGGCTTCTATGTTGCTCACCTCGACCGAATTCAGGATCGGAATGGAGTACTCCCCGAAGTCCCTCCACGGACTCTCTCACAGAGAGGTCGGAGACCACTCGGATGCCGTCTCGATCTTGCTTGAAGCGCCGGAACCTTTCCTCGACAGAGTGAGGGGGATCACCGACGAGAAACTTCTTCTCACGGGACAGGATGAATTCGTAGTGACGGCCGGCAAATACGGTCTCCTCTACGAGAAGATCGATGAAAAAGGTTGGCCGATAGACGTCAGAGTTGGAAGGCATTGCTCGACGGTTTTGATGATCTTTGAACTCTGGGGAGATTTCAATCCGGGAAAGGAGGTAGTGATCCAGCAAGTACCCAGGTACGACGAGGTAGTACAGAACGGAACGGGCTACTATTTCCGTGATCCGTCGAAAGCAAAAACGGAAGATATTTATTACGAATGACCGGACAGATTTTGGGTAACACCTCACAAAGGAGGGGTTAAGTAGTGAAAAGGGTTCTTATAACTATTATTCTTGTATTAGCGTTCTTCTACACAGGTTTGATGGCCTGTACAGACATCGCCGTAGGAAAGCTGGCGACGGTTGACGGATCGGTTATTTCCGCCCAGTCCGTTGACGGATCTTACGACTCCAGACTCCTGATACAGCCCGCGGCAGACCACGAACCGGGAAGCATGACACCCGTCTGGGAATGGATAATCTACGCCGACAGAAGACCTCTTGTTCAGCTGGGCGAGATCCCCCAGGTAGAACACACCTACCAGTGGATTCAGACATCCTATCCTTTCTCGAACGAAAAGGGTCTTTTGATCGGGGAAACAACTATATACGGGGCAAGAGCTACGGCCAACGGTCCGGATGCTATCATGACCATCGAGCAGCTCGAGGCCTTCGCGCTTCAGAGATGCACAACGGCCAGAGAAGCCATAGAGCTCATGGGAGCCCTCGCAGTTGAATACGGTTACCGCGAATCCTGCGCACGTGGCGAAGGCTTGACGATTGCCGACGGTAACGAAGTATGGTTCTTCGAAGTGTATGGAGTCGGCCCACTTTGGAAACCGGGCGACGGTCCAGGCGCGATATGGGCAGCCCAGCGTGTTCCCGACGATCATATGACCGTAATAGGCAACGCCAGCATCATCGGTGAGATCGATCTTACGACCAACAGACCGCCGAATGTTGACGAAGACCATTTCTTGATCTGTGACAACTACCTGCAGAGCGCCATCGATCTCGGCCTCTGGACAGAGGGTCAGGAAGGACCTTTCGTATGGAAGAAAGTAATAGGCGCCATAGGCAACTGGAACCCGAGAGTCTGGAGAGTCTTCTCCAAGTACCAGCCGTCGGGAAACTGGGAATACGGCAGCGACACCTCCGCATACCCGTTCTCCTTCAAGCCCGACACCCAGGTCTCCGTGTATGACATCATCGAACTCTACCGCGATGTCATGGCCGACACACCAGCCGATCAGCTGGCCAATGAAGCCTGGAATTACGTGACCAACCCCGGAACCGATAGAGAGAAAGTCAATAAGAGCGATCTGGCAACACCTCAGCCCGGTAGCTCTATAAGAAACCTCATCGGACTGCCGTCCACACAGAGGCTCATCGCCGTCCAGAGCACCAGCTGCTTCTTCATCAACCAGACCAGAGAATGGATGCCTGACACAATAGGTAACGTTTCCTGGTTCGGTCTCGGCAACGGCCACAAAGCCGTCGTTGTTCCCATATACTGTGGAATAACCAGAGTACCGGAATCCTGGAAGAACGTCAACAGAGGCATCTCCAAGATCAACAGAGACGAAGCTTTCTGGGCCTTCTACACCGTCGATAGACTCTCCCAACAGAGGTACGGCGATATGATGCCGAGAATCGACGCCGTAAGGATTCCGTTGCAGCAGAAAATGTACGATATGCAGGAAGCCATCGAGGCAACCGCGCTGGCACTGTATGAAACCGATCCCGCGCTGGCCAACGAGTTCCTGACCAACTACACCAACTCTCTGATGATCGAAGTCGAGAGGGCGTACTGGGACCTCGCGGATCAGTTAATACTCAGATTACCGTAATATCTTTGGACCATATTTCGGGCCGGTTACTTGACCGGCCCACTTTTCGAAAAGGGAGTGAACATTTTGAGACGAGCGTTATTGATTCTACTGGTTTTTGTTTTCACTTTTGGAGCCATGGCAATGGCATGTACCTCTATCCTGGTGGGTAAGGCGGCCTCCGTCGATGGTTCGACGATGACCACGCACACCTGCGACGGCAGTTACGACGCGAGAATCCAGATAATCCCCGGCGGCGTACACGCCGAAGGTGAAACAGTCAGCATTTACAAGGGTCTCTGCCAGGCCGGTATCCCCGGAAGAACCGTCAGCTACGTCGGCGAGATACCCCAGGCGCCCGTGACCTACACCTACTTCCATATCGGTTACCCCTTCATGAACGAGAACCAGATAATTATGGGCGAGACCACATGGAGTGGAAAGAGAGAAATAAGAAACGCTCAGGGATGGATGACGATCGAGCAGCTCCAGGTCCTCGGACTCCAGAGAGCGAAGACAGCTAGGGAAGCCATCCAGATCATGGGTGAACTCGCCGAGAAGTACGGTTACGGAGACGGCGGCGAAGGCCTCACGATCATCGACGGCGAAGAAGCCTGGTTGTTCGAAATAGGCGGCCCCGGCCCATTCTGGTCTCCCGGCAGCGAAGAGCCCGGAGCGGTATGGGTAGCCCAGAGAATCCCCGACGATCACGTTCTGGTGCATGCCAACAGATCCAGAATAGGTGAGATCGATCTGGAAAATACCGATTACTTCATGGCCTCTCCAAACGTCATATCGCTGGCCGTAGAGCTCAACCTTTGGGACCCCAACAGCGGCGAGCCTTTCAAGTTCTACGCGGCTTACTGCGACAAGACGCCTTTCTACAACACGCGCCGTGAGTGGAGAGTCCTCGACCTTCTGGCACCTTCTCTGGAGCTCGATCCGTGGGCGGAGAGATACCCGCTGTCCGTGAAGCCCGATCACCTGGTTTCCGCCGAGGAACTCATGATGATCAAGCGCGACCACTACGAAGGAACGGAATTCGATCTTACTCAGGGACTCGCAGCCGGACCTTTCGGCAACCCCAACAGATACGCCACTTCGTCTAACCAGAGACCGGAGGGCGTAAACTACGACGGATGGGAAAGAGCGATCTCCATGTTCAGATGCTCCTACGTTATAGTCGGTCAGGCCAGAAGCTGGCTGCCAGCGGCGATCGGCGGAGTCCTCTGGTTCGGTGAAGACGCACCCCACTCCACAGTTTACATCCCGTTCTACGCGGGCAACACGAGCGTTCCGACCTCTTTCAGCCAGGGCGCGCGCGACTACTTCGACAGAACATCCGCATGGTGGGCCTTCAACCACGTTTCCAACCTGGCCGACCTGAGATACGACGTTGCGATCAAGATAATACAGGCCGAAGCCAGCAAGTTCGAGAAGGAATTCCTGGCCAATCAGCCCAGCATCGAAAAGGCAGCCCTCGTGCTGTACGAAGACAACCCGGCCCTTGCTATCGACTTCCTCACGAACTACAGCAACAACGCGGCCAACAGAGTTGTCGACAGATGGTGGAAGCTTGCAGACGAACTGATATACACCCTCAACGACGGATACGTCAACGGTTCGACGGCAGGTTACCCGACCTGGTGGCTCGAAGCGGTCGGCTACGGCGATACGACCAGAAGATAATTCACGTTTTTCTACAAAAAGGGCGGGCTTTCCGCCCTTTTTTCTTTTCAGAAAACGACCTGTCCGGCTTTTGAAGGGAGGTATGTACTTCCAGAATATTAAATACGACATATGTTCTAAACAGTAGTGTTGCTTTTAAGAGCGATTAGAATTAGAATATAGATATGCGGCTTTTCAGTACACCCGTGTGGCGGGGCGATCTGTCGCGGATTTGATTATTCTGTGGTCTGGTGATTATGTTGAAGAGAAGAGATAGGGGAGCGATCAGCGTCGCTCAGGCGAAGCGCCGGCGGAAGGCTCATAATTATCTGACTCTGGCGGGCTTTTTGGTTGGTGTTTTATCGGTGATCTTGATAGCCGTCTCGCACGAGATGTCAACCAATCTCGTTGAAAGGGCCGATTCCATAAGACTGTTCTTCGTCTTCGGGATACTCCTCGGGCCGGTCGCTTATCTGCTGTACCTCGTCTCGCAAATCGCCGCGCTCTCCAACGGAATAGCGCGATGGAATTATCTTCTGTGCGCTCTGGCCGCCATACAGGTATCGCTCTCGCTCTTCTTCGCCAGAGACATACTCATGATCGACGGGACCGGAAGGTACAGCCTTCAGACTCCCCAGTGGGCTTTATACATACTATGGTCCATGCTGGTCTTCATGATCGTATTCACCCTGATCGTTGCGATCGTTTCAAGGAAGAAGGTATGAGTCGGTTATCTCTCCCATAACGAGAGAATGGTACGAGTTGTCCCCGTAGAAAGCGCTCGCGATGCTTTCGTTCAGTGCCAGCGGAGTTATGGCCTCTCTGGAGACGATCCTGCATTCCAGAACCGCGTCGGCCTCCCTCACGAACATCACCGAAGTTGTAAGACCTTCCGAGGGCGTAAGCCCGGTCTCTTTGAACTTATCGAAGTATCTGCCGCTCCGGGTTCCGCAGAAGGTCAGCGCATCCTTCCACTGTTCGGACATGAAGTTAACGGAAAAAACGTCGCTCTTTCTGAAAAAATTGTGCGTGTATCTACTGGGTCTCACCATGGCGATGAAGACCGGGCGATTCCAGGTGTAGCCTATGAAGCCCCAGGCGACGGTCATCAGGTTTCGTTCCACCCCGTCGGTGACTCCGAGCAGAACCCTACCCTCTTTCAAAGACTTCAGAAGCTCGTAAGAGTGTTCTGGAAATTTGAACTCCGTCATAATAAACCTACCTCGCTTTCTTTTTAAAACACCGGGATCGCTCCCCGTCAAATCTTTTCCAGTCTGTCGCTTATCTCGTTGTAATTGGGTTCTATCTTCGGATCGTCCGAAACCCACGAATACACTATCTTGCCTTCCCTGTCGATTATGAAAACGGCCCTCTTGGCGACTGACAGTCCCCTGACGCCGGCGAAATCTTCGTGAACTCCACCGTATTTTCTGGAGATCTCTCCGCCAGGGTCGGAAAGCAGCGGGAAGGAAAGCGAGTTCTGGTCTTTGAAAGCCCTGTTGGCAAAGGGACCATCGACACTTATGCCGATCACCTGCGCGTCCAGCCTCTCGAAGTTCGCCAGAGAGTCTCTGAACGTGCAGAGCTCTTTCTGACAGACACTCGTAAAGGCACCGGGGTAGAACACTAGCACTATCTTTTTGCCGAAGAGAGAGCTGAGCCTGTAAGTCTTCAAATCAGTACCGTAGAGTGAAAAGTCAACGGCTCTTTCGCCTTTGAGTAACATATTCCGCACCTCCTGAATACCGTCTGTATTTGTCTAGGTTAATTCTAGCAGATGCGGAGAGGATTTCGCAGAAAAAGAAACACCATGCATCCCTCTTCGACAGTGCCGACCTGGCCGTACCTACCATCCAGCTCAGACTGAGCGCCCCCACGGCACACGAGAGTGCCCGCTTATGGCTGCTTCCTCCCGGACCTGACCAGGTTCGCAAGTTCCCGTTGCGCAGGACTCAATCCTCAACACCTTCAGATAGACCGACACCAAACCGACAAAGCCTGGGAAGGCCTTCGGCCCCGCGTATGGCGGATCTCGGGTACAGGGAACCGCCAGCTCCCCGCCTAGCATGGTGTAAATACATTATATATTCTGTCGGGCCAGCTTTCAAGTGCTCATCAATTGTTTAATCTGGTGAAGTCGTAACCGAGCTGGACTATCGCATCTCTGGAATAGCTCCTCTTTGTCGCCGGTAGAATGATCTTCCAGACTCCTGCCCCGATCAACTTATCGATGAGATCATCGTCCAGATCCTGGTTGGAGGCGAACGTGGAACCCTTTAGATCGTATTTGGAAAAATCCAGTTCGTTCAACTCTTTGAAGCTGAGCCCGCCCTTCAGGAGGAGACTCTCCCCATCCCTGAAAACGGAGACGTTGTTGGCCCGGTTCACGCGAGAGCAGAAAAGCGCGAGTTTCTCGTCGGGTTGAAGGTCGAGGATACTCATTTTGAAGGACTCCTCCTTGACGAAGTAATTCCCGAAACCGGAATATGCCTCCCCCGACAGAGAAACGGCCTCTCTCTCCGGTATGGTCAGTACCATCACGTCGTTCATTCGAGCGGTCCTTATGGCTTCCAGATCGAAAACGCCTCCGAAGGCCTCCACGCCGCGCTCGCGAAGGGCGACCATCAGCTCGTCGCTTATCGCGTAGGTCGAGGCGAACATAGTGTCCGGTCCCCCGAAATTCAGCTCGCCCGGCACCATCGCGGACGATACCTTCGTGATCTTCCCCTTGTCCAGAAAGACCGATATATTGTCTGTGTAGTAATAGAGCTCCATGAAGACGTTTATATTTCTCAGCTGAGACTTCTTCAACCCGACCGAAGGGTTGCCGATCTGTACCTCGTCGAGCAGCCCCGGCTCGACGGAAAGCTTCAGCAGATTGGCCTTCTGCGAAGGGTTGTCGCCGTAAAGCAGGGGCATTATATGCTCCATTATCGTATAGTCGTACTTCTCGGAGGCGAATATCTGCGAGAGCGCCCTGTGAATGGAAGATACGTAAAGCATCACCGAATAGATGGCCTTGAGCGCGTATCTGCGTCTCTTCAAAAGCAGCACGTCGCCGCAGAACTCGAGGCTCTCTATTATCTCGTCGTAATCGCCGCGATCGGAGATCGCCACAACGTCCCTGTGATTCTTAGCGGCCGCCATAAGCAAGGCCGGGCCGCTGACATCTATCTCTTTGGAAAGGTTCGACTCCTCGGGCGACTCCTCGACGGCAAGATCGAAGGGCTTCAGGTTCACCACGACCATATCGAAAGGGAGAATACCGTTGCTCTCCATCTCTCCCTGGTGGATCTTCGAATCCTGAATCGCCAGGACCCCACCGATCACTTTTGGATGCAAAGACTTCAACCTGCCATCGAAAACTGGTGGGAAACCTGTGTAATCGCCAACTTTGGACACTCTGACCCCGAAAGAATCCAGGTACTCGGCCGTGTGATCGGTCGCGACTATCTCCACACCGTTCTTCGCCAGATACCGGCCGAGCTTCTCTATGTCAGTCTTATCGTGAACGCTTATGAATGCGCGCTTTATGTTCACTCCTCGACACCTCCATCGAAATTTTCCAGATGAGACAAGTTTACATCATATTTCCCGTAGAACTTTCATGTTCGCTTATTTCGCCGTTAGCTTAATACTACTATACTGAAGTATCTCATACCCACCGGGCCGGGTATATAAGGGGGGAACAATGACTGTCGAGAAATTGATTCAGGAGGCAAAGTCGGGAGAAATCAAATTCGTAAGGCTTCAGATAACCGATATAAACGGTATGCTGAAGAACGTGGAAGTTCCATCGAAAATGCTCCCGCAGATTCTGGAAAAGGGCGCGATGTTCGACGGTTCCTCGATAGACGGATTCGTTCGTATCGAAGAATCGGACATGTACCTCAAACCCGACGTAAACACCTACGCAACGCTTCCCTGGGACGGAAACCAGGGAAAGACCGTCCGGTTGATCTGCGACGTCTTCAAACCCGACGGATCGCCCTTCGAAGGCGATCCCAGATACGTTCTCAAAAAGGTAATCGAAAGGGCTTCGAAACTCGGCTATGAGGCCTTCGCCGGTCCCGAGCCCGAGTTTTTCATCATCAAAAGAGAAAAAGATTGTGTCGGACCCAACGGCAGATTTCTGGACATGGGGAGTTACTTCGATCTCCTTCCGGTAGACGGCGGAGAGGAAGTGAGGAAAAAGATCGTTCTCTCTCTGCAGGAGATGGGCTTCGAAGTCGAGGCGGCCCACCACGAAGTGGCGCCCTCCCAGCACGAGATCGATTTCAGGTACACGGATATACTGAAGACGGCCGACAACATACAGACTTTCAAATGGGTGGTGAAGACGATATCCATAGTCAACGGCCTGCACGCCACCTTCATGCCCAAACCCTTCGAGGGCGTCGCCGGCTCGGGGATGCACGTCCACCTCAGCCTCTTCTCGAAAGGGAGAAACGCCTTCTACGACCCCGAAAGCGAGCACGGGCTGAGCGAGGTGGCCCTGAACTTCATAGGCGGAATAATCGCCCACGCAAAAGAGATCACCGCGATAACCAACCCTACCATCAACAGCTACAAGCGACTTCTCCCCGGTTTCGAGGCCCCCGTAAACATATCCTGGGCCCTCGGAAACAGGAGCGCGATGATCAGGATACCCAGCGCCAGAGAAGAGGCCACCAGGCTCGAATTCAGAAGCCCCGACCCCACCTGCAATCCCTATCTGGCCCTGGCGCTGGCACTGGCGGCCGGACTGGACGGAATAGAGAACAAGATCACACCGCCCAACCCTGTCGATGAAAACATATTCGACATGAAAGGCTCCAGAAAGAAACAGCTCATGATAGACAACCTTCCCCAGAGCCTCTGGCACGCCCTCGAATACACAAAGGTCAGCGAATTCGTGAAAGCGGTTCTCGGCCAGCACATCTTTAGCACCTTCATAAGGGCCAGAGAGAGCGACTGGAGCGAATTCGGCGCGGCCGTCACCAGCTGGGAAGTTAAAAAATACATGGACCTCTACTGAAACCGGCCGTAAAAGAGCCCGACCGAATCATAGACTACCAGTAAAAAAGATGCCGGCAACTCCGGCATCTTTTTTATTACCGTTTCGAGATATGTATCGCAGTCTCTCAATGGCCGCAGCTGGAACAGCTTCCGCCGGAGCAGGAGCCGCAGCTCTCCGATCCGCTTGAGCAGCCGTAGCTGGATATATTGGTTATCTGTTTGACCAGGGTACCGCCACAACCGCCGCACGGGGGAACGGGCGCGCTCATTTTCAGCAAGAGACTTTCCTCTCGTCCGCATTTATCACAGACGAATCTGTACAAGGGCAAAGAAAACACCTCCAGATCTATTCGGAAGCGACGTCTATCTCCGATACCATCACGGAGGGAGAGCTCACCCTGAAGATAGAGGGCATCGCATCGCTTCCAACTGCTACGATACTATTATAGACCTTCAAAATGCTGGAGGAAATAGTGAACTGCTCGACGGGATTGACGATCGAACCGTTCTTCACGTAAAACCCGCTCGCGCCAAGAGAGAACTCGCCGGATATAGGGTTGGCTCCCGAATGGAGGCCCGTGAGCTCGGTCACCACTATTCCCTCGTCCAGCTCTCCGACCAGCGTGTTGAAGCTCTTTTCCCCGGGCTTAACGACGGTGTTTATCATGGAGATCGAAGGCTTCGACCTGTAGCTGGACTTGATAGCGTTGCCGGTGGATTTGGTTCCGGCTTTGGCGGCCGTCTTCAGATCGTAAAGGAAGGTCTTCAGAAGGCCCTTCTCGACCAGCGTCTTCTTCACCGTCGGTACGCCCTCGTCGTCGAAGGGCCGGCTGTTCGGGCTGATCGGCAGGAGGGGATCGTCGTAAACGGTGAGCAGTTCCGAGGCGATCTTCGTACCTTCTTTGTCCGCGATTATGGAGAGCCCTTTTTGAACGTTCTCGGCCGAATACATACTCGTGAAGGTCGCGAAGAGCTGGCCGAACATATCGTTTCTGAACAGCACCCTGTACTTGCCGCTCTTGACCCTCCCGGCTCCGAGCTGGTCTATCGCCCTTTTCGAGGCCTCTTTGCCCAGCGCCGAAACGTCTATATCTCCGGGCTCTCTGGCGATCGTGAAGGTGAAGCCGGTCTTTTTCGAATTACCCTCGCCGGCGAGAGCCACGACGACGGCGACCCCGCCATCGGACGAGTAATGTCTGTCGAGCCCCAGCGTATTGACGATGAAAACCTCCGACCGGCTGTCTCCAAGCCGGCACGTGGGCGCCATGATTATCCTTTTGTCGTACTCGAGAGCGCTTCGCTCCAGCGCAATTACCCTCTCTATCTTCTCCTCGACCGGCTGGGCGGAAAAGGCGCCGCTGAAGCCTTCAAACAGCGGGTACTCCCCCGACCCGTCGTGGAGAAAGTACACGTCGTTGCCGCTCGCGATAGAGTAGTTTTCGAAGGCCTCGTCCACGAGCATGGAGGCGGTCTCATCGGTCAGTTCCTCGGCGAAGGCCGCGCCGATCTTTCCCGATTTCAGGCCTCTGAAATAGACCCCAATAGAGGTGGCGTCGTTGTAGCTGTCTATCTCGCCTCTCAGGGAACTGAGCTGGAATTCGCTACCGCTGGAGTAGTAGATTTCGGCCTCGTCGAAACCCTTCTTTTTGGCCAGCGCAAATACAGTATCTTTGAATTTCTTCCACTCCATCAGCTTCGCCCCCCAACGATCAATTCAGATACCCTGAGCGTCGGCTGCCCGACATCGGCCGGAATGGAGCCCGAGATCGAACCGCACATTCCCTGGCCCCTGGCCAGATCGTTTCCCACCATATCGATCTTCATGAGCACCTCGTTGCCCTTACCGATCAGAGTCGCGCCGCGAACGGGTTTAGTTATCCTCCCCTTCTCGATCAGATAACCCTCGTTCACCGCGAAGTTGAACTCGCCCGTCGCCGGCATCACCGAACCGCCGCCCATGGACCTGGCGTAAAGTCCGTAATCTGTCGCGGCTATTATCTCCTCCGGATAATGATCGCCCGGCAGTATGAAAGTGTTGCTCATCCTCGAAGTCGGAGCAAAAGTGTAGTTCTGCCTTCGAGAGCTCCCGGTGGGCTCCATTTTCATCTTCAGACCGCCCAGCCTGTCGATCATATAGCTCTTGAGAATCCCCTTCTCGATCAGGAGGTTTCTCCTGGTGGGCGTTCCCTCGTCGTCAACGTTGGCCGAACCCCAGGCGTTGGGAATCGTCGGGTCGTCGACGGCCGAGACGCATTCACCCGCTACCTTCTCCCCGAGTTTCCCCGCGAATACGGAGGCTCCCTTGGCGACGCTTGTGGCTTCCAGCGCGTGGCCGCAGGCTTCGTGGAAAATGACGCCGCCGAACTCGTTGGAGATTATCACGGGCATCTTGCCGGCCGGGGCGTATTCGGCCCGGATCATGCGGTCTGCTATTCTTGCCGCCCTCTCTCCGGCCGCGCGGGGATCTATCCTGTTGAAAAGCTCGAAGCCCTGCGCCGCGCCGGGACCGTAGAAACCGACTTCCTTGTCCCCGTTCACGCTCGCCACGGCCGAAACCATGAGCCTCGTTCTGACACGGCTGTCGCTGGCCTTCACGCCTTCGGAATTGTATATCCAGACGTTCTGGGAGTAATCGAAGTAATTCACGACGACCTGCGAGATCCTGCCGGAAAAACCCGACGCCCCCTCGTGCGCCAGTCTCATGACCGCGGCCTTGTCTTTTTTCGAGACACTGTTGGGCATCAAGAGAATCGGGCAGATATCTTTGTGTTCACCGGCCCTGAAATCGAGAGCCAGATCCCTGTCGATCTCCTGTCCCACCACCGCCTTCAGCCTGCCGGCCACGTCCATAAGACCCTCGAAACTCACATCGTTGGTGTAGGCATAAATGCTCCTGTTTCCTTTGAAAGCCCGCAATCCAGCTCCGAGAAGCTTTCCCGAACTGCTGTCCTCGATCTCTCCCTGGATCATACTGATGTTGTTGGTGTATCTCTCCTCCACGAACACCTCGGCGAAATCGGCTCCGCCGGAGAGAATACGGTTTATTATCTTCGAATAGGCTTCGTCTGAAAGCATTCAGCACCTCCTTTTGTTTGTTATTCTTACTATTCTACAACATGAAAGCGACTCAACCGGAGACAAAAGAAGATACTATTCCTCGCTATTGAAAGACCGGCTCTCGACTTCGCCCAGCAATCAAGGCAAAGGGGCCATGTAATTGTGTTTGGCTATCGCCACGTGCCATAGAGGGACATCACACTCGTCGCCATCCAGGACGACCTCCCAGCTCTGCCCGCCGTTGCTAGTTCGCAGTATCTTGCCGAACTGCGGGTATCCTGCAGAGCCACCCGCTATGAGTGCGTGATTTCTATCCAGCGCGGCTATCCCGAGCAAAAAAGAGTTGCCCGTTCCGGCCGACGGCTGTTCCTCCCAGCTTATGCCGCTGTCTCTGGTGAGTATTATCGTGTCGAAATCGCAGGCCGCCCAGTAGGTCCTCTCGTCGAGCATCACCAGAGAGTTGAGATCCTTCCAGAAGAGCGGCCCGCCGGCGACCCACTGTTTCCCTCCGTTGGCGGTCACTGCGTAATGTCCCTTTCCGCCGAAAATTATCACGTGGTTTTCGTCGGTCGCCTTGACTCCTATCCAGCCGTTCACGTTGTAGTCATTCGGAAGGACTATTCTATCCCAGGTAAGACCGCCGTCTTCGGTGCGGAGAACGATTCCGGTCTCGGTCCCCGTGGACTTGTTTCCCACGGCGTAGACGAGATCGTTATTTATCGCGTGTATTCCCTGAAGAAGATACTCCTGAGAGCCTTCGGGCAGATCGGCCACGGTCCAGCTTTTACCTCCGTCTTTCGAAAACCCTATCAATCCCTCGTTCCCGCTCAGCCAGATATCGTCCTCGAATATCGAAATGTGCGCCAACTCGCCAGCTTTGAGCTCATCGGGTAAATCGACTACTTTCCAGTTTTTCCCGCCGTTGTTCGTCTTGATCAACAGACCTCCGCTCCCGACGGCCCAGACCTCGTACATGCTCACGGCGTACACGTCCGACAGGTTCTCCCCGTCGGGGAGAACGTCCGTCCCCTGACGGCTCCAGCTCCCGCCGGAATCGTCCGAATACAGTATCATAGCCTTGCCGTCCTTCGCTACGTCCCCGACGACCCAGGCGGAGTAGCCATACAGCTTTTCGAGGGGGATACAACCGCTGTTCAAAAGAGCGATGCCCAGAGCGAAAACCACCCCTATCACGCATGCCTTCTTCATTGAAAACCCTCCCTTTTGCGGTGAACTTCCCACGAAGAAATTCTACTCTATCGAGGGGCGGAAAGAGCAGAAAGAGCCGTCCTTGG
>JAEAMF010000195.1_pt1 | contig 101707 bp, 95 predicted proteins | sample 8958721 | NCBI WGS metagenome assembly JAEAMF01 (sample SAMN16933255, study PRJNA681124) | bioreactor sludge metagenome | isolation source: anaerobic bioreactor treating anionic surfactant - SDBS | place: India: Bengaluru | collected 2019-02-28
GTTTGGTAAGGAATTTCAATCATGCGTCATCGTAAAAGTGGCCGTCACCTGAGCCGCACCAGCGCCCACCGCAATGCCATGTTCCAGAACATGGCGGTGTCGCTGTTCGAGCACGAACTGATCAAGACCACCCTGCCGAAAGCCAAGGAACTGCGCCGCGTTGCCGAGCCGCTGATCACCCTGGCCAAGGAAGACAGCGTCGCCAACCGTCGTCTGGCTTTCGACCGCACCCGCTCCAAGGCTGCTGTCGGCAAGCTGTTCAACGAGCTGGGCAAGCGCTACGCCAACCGTCCGGGCGGCTACCTGCGCATCCTCAAGTGCGGCTTCCGCGCTGGCGACAACGCGCCCATGGCGTACGTCGAGCTGGTTGATCGTCCGGTTGCCGGTGCTGTGGAAGCAGCTGCCGAGTAAGTTCGGGTGATTCACAAGAAGCCGGGCCCAGTGCCCGGCTTTTTGTTGCCTGCGTTTTCTGTCCGGGGCAGAGCCGGCGCGCGCGGCTTGCGGATGTGACAAGGCCGGGCTTGATGCCCGGCCTTGTTGTGTACGGCTGGCGTTCCGCGCAGGAGCTACGCCCGGTCGCGCTCCAGCAGCGGGCCGAGGAAGCGCCCGGTGTGCGATTGCGGCATGGCGGCGACCTGCTCAGGCGTGCCCGTGGCGATGATCTGCCCGCCGCGCGAGCCGCCCTCGGGGCCGAGGTCGACCAGCCAGTCGGCGGTCTTGATCACGTCGAGGTTGTGCTCGATCACCACCACGGTGTTGCCGTGGTCGCGCAGGCGGTGCAGCACGTCGAGCAGCTGCTGGATGTCGGCGAAGTGCAGGCCGGTGGTCGGTTCGTCGAGGATGTACAGGGTCTTGCCGGTATCGCGCTTGGACAGCTCGCGGCTCAGCTTGACCCGCTGCGCCTCGCCGCCGGACAGGGTGGTGGCGCTCTGCCCCAGCTTGATGTACGAGAGGCCCACGTCGATCAGCGTCTGCAGCTTGCGCGCCACCGCCGGCACCGCATCGAAGAATTCGCGCGCTTCCTCGATGGTCATCTCCAGCACCTCGTGGATGTTCCGGCCCTTGTACTTCACCTCGAGGGTCTCGCGGTTGTAGCGCTTGCCCTTGCACACGTCGCACGGCACGTAGATGTCCGGCAGGAAGTGCATCTCCACCTTGATCACCCCGTCGCCCTGGCAGGCCTCGCAGCGCCCGCCCTTGACGTTGAAGGAGAAGCGCCCCGGGCCGTAGCCGCGCGAGCGCGACTCCGGCACCCCGGCGAACAGCTCGCGGATCGGGGTGAACAGTCCGGTGTAGGTGGCCGGGTTGGAGCGCGGCGTGCGGCCGATCGGGCTCTGGTCGATGTCGACCACCTTGTCGAGGTGCTGCAGGCCGTCGAGGCTGGCGTAAGGCGCTGCCTCCTGCGACTCGGCACCGTTCAGCGCATGGGCGGCCAGCGGGAACAGGGTGTTGTTGATCAGCGTCGACTTGCCCGAACCGGACACGCCGGTGACGCAGGTGAACAGGCCGAGCGGGATCTCCAGGTCGACGCTGCGCAGGTTGTTGCCGCGCGCGCCCTTGAGCCGCAGCAGCTTGTTGCGGTCGACGGACGTGCGCTCGGCCGGGTAGCGGATCTTCGCGCGGCCGGACAGGTACTTGCCGGTCAGCGACTCGGGGTGGGCCATCACCTCGGCCGGGGTGCCCTGGGCGACGATGCGGCCGCCGTGCACGCCGGCGCCCGGGCCGATGTCGACCACGTAGTCGGCCAGGCGGATGGCGTCCTCGTCGTGCTCGACCACGATCACCGTGTTGCCGAGGTTGCGCAGGTGGGTGAGGGTGGCCAGCAGGCGCTCGTTGTCGCGCTGGTGCAGGCCGATCGACGGCTCGTCGAGGATGTACATCACCCCGACCAGGCCGGCGCCGATCTGGCTGGCCAGGCGGATGCGCTGCGCCTCGCCGCCGGACAGGGTGTCGGCGCTGCGCTCCAGGGTCAGGTAGTCGAGGCCGACGTTGACCAGGAACTGCAGGCGCTCGCGGATCTCCTTGAGGATCTTCGCGGCGATCTCGCCGCGCCGACCGCTCAGGCTGAGATCGGCGAAGTAGCTGCAGGCGTCGCCCACCGGCAGCGCGGTGACCGCCGGCAGGGTCCGCTCGCCGACCCACACGTGGCGCGCCTCGCGGCGCAGGCGGGTGCCACGGCAGTCCGGGCAGGGCTGGGTGCTGAGCAGCTTGGCCAGCTCCTCGCGCACGCTGCTCGACTCGGTCTCGCGGTAGCGGCGCTCCAGGTTGGGCACTATGCCCTCGAACGGGTGGGCGCGGCGGACGATGTCGCCGCGGTCGTTGAGGTAGCGGAACTCCACCTCCTCGCGGCCGCTGCCATGCAGCAGCAGCTTCTGCACCGCCACCGGCAGCGCGTCGAACGGCTCGTCGAGGCTGAAGCCGTAGTGCGCGGCCAGCGAGCCGAGCATCTGGAAGTAGTAGACGTTGCGCCGGTCCCAGCCGCGGATCGCGCCCTCGGCCAGGCTCAGCTCGCCGTTGACCAGCCGGCGCGGGTCGAAGAACTGCTTGACGCCCAGGCCGTCGCAGCTCGGGCAGGCGCCGGCCGGGTTGTTGAAGGAGAACAGCTTGGGCTCCAGCTCGCCGATCGAGTGGCCGCAGTGCGGGCAGGCGAAGCGCGCCGAGAAGATGATCTCCGTGCCGTCCTCCCCCTCCATCGGGGCGACCAGGGCGATGCCGTCGGCCAGCTTGAGGGCGGTCTCGACGGATTCGGCCAGGCGCTGCTGCAGGTCGCCGCGCACCTTGAAGCGGTCGACCACCACGTCGATGCTGTGCTTCTTCTGCTTGTCGAGCCTGGGCAGCTCGTCCAGCTCAAAGAGCCTGCCGTCGACCCGTGCGCGCACGAAGCCCTGGGCGCGCAGCTCCTCGAACACCGACAGGTGCTCGCCCTTGCGCTCGCGGATCACCGGAGCCAGCAGCATCAGCTTGCTGCCTTCGGGGAGGGCCAGCACCTGGTCGACCATCTGGCTGACCGTCTGCGCCTCCAGCGGCACGTCGTGCTCCGGGCAGCGCGGGGTGCCGACGCGGGCGTAGAGCAGGCGCAGGTAGTCGTAGATCTCGGTGATGGTGCCGACCGTCGAGCGCGGGTTGTGCGAGGTGGACTTCTGCTCGATGGAGATCGCCGGCGACAGGCCCTCGATGGTGTCGACGTCGGGCTTCTCCATCATCGACAGGAACTGCCGGGCGTAGGCCGACAGCGATTCCACGTAGCGGCGCTGGCCCTCGGCGTACAGGGTGTCGAAGGCCAGCGACGACTTGCCCGAGCCGGACAAGCCGGTGATCACGATCAGCTTGTCGCGCGGCAGGGTGAGGTCGATGTTCTTCAGGTTGTGGGTGCGCGCCCCACGGATCAGGATCTGGTCCACTGCAGCCTCGCATGGCGGGCGGAAAAGCCCGGAGTATACGGCTGCCGTCTGCCGGGCGGCAAAGCGCCGCGCCTGTGCCGGCGGCGGCGGTGCTGCTAGAATTGCGCCCCCGTTTTTCGAGGTGAAGTCATGCACGATCCGCACTCCGAGCGCATGAGTCCGACCGAGCAGCGCGCGGCTGCCGGCCTGGCCTCGGTGTTCGCCTTCCGCATGCTCGGCATGTTCATGGTGCTGCCGGTGCTGGCCACCTACGGCCAGGACCTGGCCGGTGCCACGCCGCTGCTGATCGGTCTGGCCATCGGCGCCTACGGCCTGACCCAGGCCGTGCTGCAGATCCCCTTCGGCATCCTCTCCGACCGCATCGGCCGCCTGCCGGTGATCTACGTCGGCCTGCTGATCTTCGCCGCCGGCGCGGCGCTGGCGGCCAGCGCCGACTCCATCTGGGGGGTGATCGCCGGCCGGGTGCTGCAGGGCGCCGGCGCCATTTCGGCGGCGGTGATGGCGCTGCTCTCCGATCTCACCCGCGAGCAGCACCGCACCAAGGCCATGGCCATGATCGGCATGAGCATCGGCCTGTCGTTCGCCGCCGCCATGGTCATCGGTCCGCTGCTGACCCGCGCCTTCGGTCTGGCCGGGCTGTTCTGGGTCACCGCCGGCATGGCCCTGTTCGGCATCCTGATCATCGCCGTGCTGGTGCCCAGGCCGCAGAGCGCCCTGCAGCACCGCGAGTCCGGCGTGGCCCGCCAGGCGCTGTGGCCGACCTTGCGCGATGGCCAGCTGCTGCGCCTGGACTTCGGCATCGCCGCGCTGCACGCCATCCTGATGGCCAGCTTCGTCGCCCTGCCGCTGGCGCTGGTCGAGCAGGGCGGGTTGCCGAAGGAGGAGCACTGGTGGGTCTACCTGGTCGGCCTGCTGGTCGGCTTCTTCGCCATGATTCCGTTCATCATCTACGGCGAGAAGCGTCGGCAGATGCGCCGCGTGCTGGTCGGCGCGGTCGGCGTGCTGCTGCTCTGCGAGCTGTTCTTCTGGCAGCTCGGCAACAGCCTGGTCGCGCTGGTGATCGGCACCCTGGTGTTCTTCACCGCCTTCAACCTGCTGGAGGCCTCGCTGCCGTCGCTGATCAGCAAGATGGCGCCGGCCGGCGGCAAGGGCACGGCGATGGGCGTGTATTCCACCAGCCAGTTCCTCGGCGCCGCCCTCGGCGGCCTGCTCGGCGGCTGGCTGTTCCAGCAGGGCGGGGTGGCCGCGGTGTTCCTCGGCTGTGCGCTGCTCGCTGCCCTGTGGCTGGGGTTTGCTGCTACTATGCGCGAACCGCCGTATGTGACCAGTCTGCGCCTGTCGCTGTCGCCCGAAGCGCTGCGCGAGGCGGGACTGGTAGAGCGTCTGAAGGCAGTGCCCGGCGTGGCCGATGCTGTCGTGGTGGCCGAGGAGGCCGCCCTGTATGTCAAGCTGGATGCCCAACAAGTGGATCGCACGTCCATCGAGCGCCTGGTCAATCCGGCGCCGGCGTGCTGAAGCCTTAGGAGAAAATCATGGCTCGCGGAGTCAACAAAGTCATTCTGGTGGGTAACGTCGGTGGCGACCCGGAAACCCGTTACCTGCCCAACGGCAATGCAGTGACCAACATCACCCTGGCCACCAGCGACAGCTGGAAGGACAAGCAGACCGGCCAGCTGCAGGAGCGCACCGAGTGGCACCGTGTGGTGTTCTTCGGCAAGGTCGCCGAGATCGCCGGCGAGTACCTGCGCAAGGGCTCCCAGGTCTACGTCGAGGGCCGCCTGCAGACCCGCAAGTGGCAGGACCAGTCCGGCCAGGACCGCTACACCACCGAGATCGTGGTCGACATGGGCGGCCAGATGCAGCTGCTCGGCAGCCGCGGCGGCAACGCCGAGGGCGGTGACTACGCCCAGCGTCCGGCGCGCCCGCAGCGCGAGCCGCAGCAGCAGGCGCCGCGCGAGTCGCGTCCGGCCCCGCAGCAGCCGGCCGCCCAGCCGGCGCCGGACTACGACAGCTTCGACGACGATATCCCGTTCTGAGCCGAGGCAGTCCATCACCATGCGCATGCGCCTGATGCTGCTGGGCGGCGGTAATGCCCTGGGACAGGCGCTGCTGCGCCAGGGGGCTGAAGAGAACGTCGAGTTCCTCGCCCCGGTGCCGCCGCCGCAGGGCTGGGACCCGGCCAGCCTGACCGTGCTGCTCGACGAGCAGCGCCCGGACGCGCTGGTCAACCTGGCTTATTACCACGACTGGTTCCAGGCCGAGCAGATCGAGGCCGAACGGCTGTTCGTCCAGGAGCGCGCCATCGACCGCCTGGCCGAGCTGTGCCTGCACCACGAGATCGTCCTGCTGCAGCCGTCCAGCTACAAGGTGTTCGACGGCGCCCGCGCCACCGCCTACAGCGAGAAGGACGACATCCACCCGCTGAGCCTGCGCGGCCAGGCGCTGTGGCGCTTCGAGCAGAGCGTGCGGGCCATCTGCCCGCGGCACATCCTGCTGCGTTTCGGCTGGCTGCTCGACGAGAGCGCCGAGGGGCGCATGGGCCGTCTGCTCCGGTGGGCGGAGAGCGGCGAGCCGCTGTGCCTCGCCGACGACCGTCGCGGCAACCCGACCCCGGTGGACGACGCGGCGCGGGTGATCCTCGCGGTGCTCAAGCAGCTCGACTGCAATGCGCCGCTGTGGGGCACCTACCACTACGGCGGCATCGAGGCGACCACCAGCCTGGCCATGGGCCAGGCTACCCTGGCCGAGGCGCGCCGCCATCGCCCGGACATCCCCCAGGACTTTACCCCGCAGGCCCATGCCGAGCGTCCCGACGCGCCGGAAGAGCCGCAGCATGCAGTGCTCGCCTGCCGGAAGATCCTCAACACCTTCGGCATCAAGCCGCGCGCCTGGCGCGCCGCCCTGCCGGCCGTCGTGGACCGCTACTACCGTCATGTCTGATTCCCTGATCCTGGTCACCGGCGGCGCCGGCTTCATCGGCTCGCACCTGGCCGATGCCCTGCTGGCGCGCGGCCACCGCGTGCGCGTGCTGGACAACCTGTCCACCGGCAAGCGCGCCAACCTGCCGCTGGACAACCCGCGCCTCGAGCTGATCGAGGGCGACGTGGCCGACATCGGGGCGGTGCAGACGGCGCTGGCTGGTTGCACCGCGGTGGCCCACCTGGCGGCGGTGGCCTCGGTGCAGGCCTCGGTGGACGATCCGGTCGGCACCCACCAGAGCAACTTCATCGGCACCCTCAACCTGTGCGAGGCCATGCGCGAGCAGGGCGTGCGCCGGGTGCTGTTCGCCTCCAGCGCGGCTGTGTACGGGCAGAACGGCGAAGGCACGGCCATCGACGAGGACACCCCCAAGGCGCCGCTGACCCCCTACGCCGCGGACAAGCTGGCCAGCGAGCATTACCTCGACTTCTACCGCCGCCAGCATGGCCTGGAACCGGCGATCTTCCGCTTCTTCAACATCTTCGGCCCGCGCCAGGATCCGTCCTCGCCGTATTCCGGGGTGATCAGCATCTTCGCCGAGCGCGCGCTGGCCGGCCTGCCGATCAGCGTGTTCGGCGACGGCGAGCAGACCCGCGACTTCGTCTACGTTGCCGACCTGGTGACGCTGCTGGTGCAGGCGCTGGAGGCGCCGCAGGTGGAAGCGGGGGCGGTGAACGTCGGCCTCGATCGCGCCACCAGCCTCAATCAGCTGCTGGCGGCGCTCGCGGACATCCTCGGTAACCTGCCGCCGGTGACCCATGGCGAGGCGCGTGCCGGCGATATCCGCCACTCGCGGGCGGACAACCGGCGCCTGCTGGCGCGCTTCGTCTTCCCCGAGCCGACGCCGCTGCGCGACGGGCTGGCGCGGCTGCTCGGCCGCTGAGCTGGTTTTGTCCGGCGCCTGTTGCAGCGGGATGGCAGAAACGACAAAGGCACCTTGCGGTGCCTTTGTCGTTTCTATCGCCGCTGGGGTGACGGGATCAGAACTTGTAGCCGAGGCCGACCATGTAGACCCACGGGTCGACGTCGACGTCGACTTTAACTTTGGCTACGCCCGGAATCTCGGTAGTGCCAGTGGTATCGATGTCGATGTAGCGCAGCTGGCCGTTGAGCATGATGTTGTCGGTCAGCATGAAGTCGACGCCGACCTGGCCGGCCAGACCCCAGGAGTCCTTCATGTCCAGACCGCGGAAGCCGGCATTTTCGGCCGCGCTGCTCAGCTCGGTATCGAAGAACCAGGTGTAGTTGACGCCCAGACCGACATAGGGCTGCACGGTGGACTGCTTGTCCATCGGGTAGTAGACCACGCTGAGGGTCGGCGGCAGGTGCTTGATATCACCCAGCTTGAGCCCGCCCAAGCCCTTGGTGCCGACGGTGTGTTCGAACGGAGTGGCGGCCAGCAACTCGATACCGACCTTGTCGGTGACCATGTAGGCGAAGTTCAGACCCAGTTGGGTGTCGCTGTCCAGAGTGGCCTTGAGGCCCGGCTGCGGAGCACCGCCAACTTCGATGTCGCTGCTGTCTTCGTGCGGATCGACGGTCACGGCACCGGCGCGCACGATGATGTCGCCAGCCTCGAAAGCCTGGGCAAAGGGAGCGGCGACGGCCAGGGCCAGCAGGGAAGCGGTGAGAGTCTTGCGGATCATGGGAGAACTCCATCCAGATGTTCTGTATCGACTGATGCCTATGCTAGCGGTCGGCCAGCAGTGGCTGCGTTGATCCAGCTCAACAATGGTCTACAGGAATATCGGGGCGTTGCCTCATTCTTGCGGCAGTTCATAGGGCTGGATGCGCTCGGCCTGCAGCTGGTAGCCGGCCTCGGCCAGTTCGCTGCTGCTGTGTGCGACGCGCAGCGCCCCCTCGATCCAGAACGGCTGCCAGAGGTCGTCGAGTGCCAGCTCCTGGGTGGTGCGCACGTGGACGATCTGGTTGGAGGGCGGCGGCGGGACGTGGATGCAGGCGCCGAAGTACGGCACCAGGAGGAACTCGCGCACCCGGCCGGCGGCGTCGAGGTCCAGCGGCACCACGTAGCCGGGGATGCGCACCTGCTGACCGTCCAGCGCCTCGACCACCGGGGCTGCTGGCGACTGCTGGGCGGCGGACGGGCCGCTTTCCGCCGCCAGCGTGTCGGCCAGCTGCGAGAGGTCGTGGAAGGCCTGTGGCGGCGGGGGCGGCGGCGCGCCTTCGGGGATCAGCTCCTGCCAGCTCAGGGTGCGCAGCGGCTCGGCCAGCAGCGGGGTGGCCAGCAGGGCCAGGGACAGCAGCAGCGCGCGCAGCATGGCGAATCTCCAGGAGGGGGTCACAGGCGGACACTCAGGCCGTCGACCAGCGACTGCCGGTAGGCGCGCCAGGCCGGCAGCAGGCCGAGCAGCAGGGCGGCGGCGAGGCTGGCGGCGAGCAGCAGCCACTCGCGCGGGCTCGGGGCGGCGAGGGGCAGGAACAGGCCGTGGCGCGCCTGCAGGAAATCCTGGCCGAGGGCGATGGCCAGGTACAGCAGGGCCAGGCCGAGCAGCAGGCCCGCCAGGGTCAGCACCAGGGCCTCGGCCAGCAGCAGGGCGGCGATCTGCCAGGGGCGGGCACCGACCGAGCGCAGGATGGCCATCTCGCGGCGGCGCTCGTTGAGGCTGGCCAGCAGCGCGGTGAGCATGCCGACCAGGCCGACCAGCACCACGCAGGCCGACACCGCCAGCAACGCCTGCTCGGCGGTGCCCATCAGGCTCCATAGCTCCTGCAGGGCGACTCCGGGGAGGATCGCCAGCAGCGGCTCGCCGCGATACTCGTTGAGCGCCCGCTGCACGGCGAAGGTGGCGATGCGGCTGTCGAGGCCGAGCAGCACGGCGGTGATCGCCTGGGGCCTGAGGTCGAGCCGGCGCGCCTGCTCGGCGTCGATGCGCGCCGCGCCGCGCGCCGGCATGCCGCCCTGCCAGTCGACGTGCAGCGCCTCCATGCCGGCCAGGGAGATGTGCAGGGTGCGGTCCACCGGGGTGCCGGTGCGCGCCAGGATGCCGGCCACCCGGAACGGCTTGTCGTCGTGGCGGGTCAGGCTGATAGCGCCGACGCCGTGGGCCAGCACGATCTCGTCGCCGAGCCGGTAGCCGAGGGCGCGCGCCACCTCGGCGCCGAGCACCACCTCGAACAGGTCGGCGAACGGCCGGCCCGCGGCCAGCTGCAGGGCGCGGTCCTGGCCGTAGCGGTAGTGCGTGAAGTAGTCGGGCGTGGTGCCGAGCACCCGGTAGCCGCGGTGCGAGTCGCCCAGCGACAGCGGGATGGCCCACTTGACCCGCGGCAGCGCGGCGATCTGCTGGTAGCTGTCCCAGCGGATGTTGTTGGTGGCGTTGCCGATGCGGAACACCGAGTAGAGCAGCAGGTTCACCGAGCCGGAGCGGGCGCCGACGATCAGGTCGGTGCCGCTGATGGTGCTGGCGAAGCTGCTGCGGGTTTCCGTGCGCACCCGCTCGACGGCGAGCAGCAGGCCCACCGACAGGGCGATCACCAGCACGGTGAGCAGGGCGGTGGCGCGGCGGTTGGCCAGACTGGCCAGGGCCAGGCGCAGCAGGTGCATGGCTCAGTCCTCCCTGTGGCTGGCGCGGTTGAGCTGGCCGAGCGCCAGCTCGCGGTCGAACAGCGGTGCCAGGCTGCGGTCGTGGCTGACGAACAGCAGGCTGGCGTCGGCGGCGCGGCATTCGGCGAACAGCAGCTCGAGGAAGGCCGCGCGGGCGTCGGCGTCCAGCGCCGAGGTCGGTTCGTCGGCGATCACCAGCTCCGGCTGACCGATCAGCGCACGAGCGGCGGCCACCCGCTGCTGCTGGCCGATCGACAGCTGGTCGGCGCGGCGGCCGTGCAGCGTGGCGTCGAGGCCCAGATGCTCGAGCAGGCCGGCGACGGCGGCGGCCACGCTGCCGTGGCGGCGGCGGGTGCGTTCGGCGCGCAGGGCGGAGAAGCGGCAGGGCAGGGCGACGTTGTCGCGCACCGAAAGGAATGGCAGCAGGTTGAACTGCTGGAAGATGTAGCCGCTGTGGTCGACGCGGAAGCGGTCGCGGGCGCCGGCCGACAGGCGTGCCAGATCCTCGCCGAGCAGGCGCACGCTGCCGCGCTGCGGCAGCTGCACGCCGCCGAGCAGGCCGAGCAGGGTGGTCTTGCCGCTGCCGCTCGGGCCGTGCAGGAACAGGCGTTCGCCGGCCTCCAGGCGGAAGGCCGGGATGTCCAGCAGCTCGGCCTGGCCGGGCCAGGCGAAGCCGAGGTCGGTGATGTCGATCAGCGCAGGATTCATCGGGGGCCGAAGATGGCGGGCGGAGCGGACTGCTTACCGGCGCGGGTCGCTGCGGTCAAGCGCTGGCCGCTCACAGCGTCAGGCGGCTGGCGCCGGCGCGCATCTCGCCGCCCTGCTGGCCGCGCGGACCGATCAGCTGCACCTGCAGCCGGATGGTGGCGGGGAATGCGCGGAACAGCGGGGCCGCGTCGAGGGCGTCGAGGGCCGCAGGCGCGCGGCAGTCGAAGCGGTAGCGGGCATGGATTTCGCTGTGCGCGTCGCCATGCTCGTCGTGCGCATGATCCGTGGCGGCGAACAGCGGGCTGTCCAGCTGCTGCACGGTCAGCCGGCAGTCGGCCGCAGCGGGCAGGTCGAACAGCGCTTGCGCCTGGCCCAGTCGCTCCCGCAGGCGGGCGACCTGGCGGTGCTCCTCGGCGCTGCGCGGAGCATGCTCGAAGCCCAGCAGGTTGGCCGCCGGACTGCGCAGCTCGAGTTCGAGGACGCCGCCCTCCAGCGCCACGTCCAGTTCGCCGACGCCGTGCTCGTGGCGGCCCAGACTGGCCTGCGCGTGGGCATGCTCGTGCTCGCCGGCGACGGCCAGGGGCGACAGGAGGAGAGGCAGGACAAGCAACAGGTGCATGGCGGGGCTCCGTTGGCCGGAAATGGGGTGGGTTACGTTATAACAAGTTTTGCGCCTGGCGGGCCAGCGCCGCTTGGCGGGGACGGGCCGTCATGGGAGCATGCCGCCATCGGCATGAGGAGGCGGGCAATGCGAATTCACGGGCGGATCGGCGACTGGCCGGTGGACCTGACGGTCGAGCTGGACGGCGCGGAATGGGCGCAGTTGCGTGGGATGCTGCCGGCAGCGGCGGTCGATGCGCCCCCGGCCGCCGCGCCCGCAACTGCTCCGGCCAGCGCCGGCGACCGGCTGTGGGCGCTGGCCCAGGAGCTGCTGCGCCGCGCCGGCGCGCTGGACGGGCCGCAGCTGTTCGCCGAGCTGAGCGCCCTGGCCGGCGGCGAGGAGGCGGGCAAGCGCCTGCTGGTGCGCCTGCGCCACTGCCCGCAGGTGGCGGTCGAAGCCGCTGGCGATGCGCCGGTCTACCGTTGGACCGGCGCGGTGGCCGATCAGTAGAGGGCCTGGTACAGCTTGCGGCGGTAGCTGATCACCAGCGGGTGCTCGTTGCCGAGCAGGTCGAACACCTGCACCAGGGTCTTGCGCGGCAGGTCATCGCCATAGCCGCGGTTGCGCATGAACAGGCGCAGCAGGCCGTCCAGGGCGGTTTCGTACTGCTGGCGGGCGAGCTGGTGGATGGCCAGCTGGAAGGCCGCCTCGTCGTCGCCGGCGTCCTGGGCCAGGCGGCTCTTCAGCTCGGCGGCCTCGGGCAGGCTGGCGACCTGGCGCAGGAAGGTCAGCTGGGCGCGGGCGCCGGCCAGCTCTTGCCTGTGCTCGTCGCCCTTGACCGCATCCAGCACCGCCTGCGCCTCGTCCAGCTCGCCGCGCTCGGCCAGGCAGCGTGCGTAGAGGATCAGCGCGGCGGCGTTCTGGTTGTCCTCGGTGAGCAGTTGCTGCAGCAGCTGTTCGGCGGCGGCGATCTGTCCGGCGGCGTACTGGGCGCGGGCGCTGTCCAGCAGGTCGGCCTGCGGCGCGGCCGGCTCCTGCACGTGCGGCTCGAGCATGGCGCGGATCGCCGATTCCGGCTGGGCGCCGGCGAAGCCGTCGACCGGCTGGCCGTCCTTGAACAGCACCACGGTGGGCAGGCTGCGGATGCCGAAGCGGGCGACGATGTCCTGCTCGATGTCGCAGTTGACCTTGGCCAGCAGCAGCTCGCCCTGGTAGCCCTCGGCGATCTTCACCAGCAGCGGCATCAGCGCCTTGCACGGCGCGCACCACTCGGCCCAGAAGTCCACCAGCACCGGCTTGTGGAAGGATTTTTCGATCACCAGCTGCTCGAAGCTGGCGGTGGTGACGTCGAAGATGTACGGGGTTGCGCTCATCGGGACTCTCGCAGCGGGTGCCTGCCGTGCAGGCACGGGAAAAGTGCGTGCATGGTAAGTGGGGGCGCGCGCGGCGGGAAGCAAGGGCGGGGGGCACGGCTCAGTGCGGCGGCCGGAAGCGCGGCAGTCGCAGCCCGGGCACCAGCGGCCAGTTGCCCAGCCCGAGGTAGCGCACGCCGCGCGGCGTGTTCTCCGAGGCGTAGAGGACGAAGCGCTCGACCGGCCAGGCGAAGTCGGGGTGCGCCTCGCGCGGGCGGGCGCCGGCATGCCGCACCAGGGTCAGGTGGGCGCGCAGCGGCCGGGTGTCGAGGGCGATGCCGCTGGCCAGCAGGCGCTGCTGCAGCTCGCCGGCCAGCGCCGGCAGTTCGTCGGGCATCCGGCTCGGCTCCAGCCACAGCAGGCCCTGGCGGCCACCGCCGAGACGGTCGAGGCGCAGCTCGAAGGGCGGCGCCTCGATGGCGGCGGCGAGCAGCTGCAGTTCCTCCAGGCGTGCGCTCGGCTGCTGGCCGAGGAAGGCCAGGGTCAGGTGCAGGTTCTCCGCCGCCACCGGCTTGCCGCCCAGACCCAGGCCGTCGCGCCAGGTACAGATGGCCTCGGCAGTGTCACGCGGGCAGGGCAGGGCGAAGAACAGGCGCAGGGTGTCGGTCGGCATGGCGGCGCTCCCGGGAGGCGGTCCCCTGAGTATCGCCCTGCGCAGCGCGGCCTGCCCGCCGTTCAGCCGCGCTGCGCGTGATACAGGCTGACCTTGCGGAACTCGTGGGGCTCGGCGAGATCCGGCAGGGTGCAGGCATCCAGCACCGCCAGGCGCCGGTACAGCGGATGCTGGAAATCGCGCACCCGCGAGTCGGCGACCAGCGCCTCGCGGCCGCGCGACAGGAAGGCGTCCAGCAGCGGCAGGTTGGCGCGGTCGTAGAGCACGTCGGCGACCAGGATCAGGTCGAAGCGGTCCGCCTCGGCGAAGAAGTCCGTCGAGTAGCCCAGTTCCACGCCGTTCAGCGCCGCGTTGGCGCGGCAGGCGGCCAGGGCCAGCGGGTCGAGGTCGCAGGCCACCACCTCGGCCGCGCCGGCCCGCGCCGCGGCGATGCCGGCCACCCCGGAGCCGGCGCCGAAGTCGAGCACGCGGCGGCCGCGCACCCACTCCGGCCGTTCGGCCAGCCAGCGCGCCAGCGCCAGGCCGCTCGCCCAGCAGAAGCACCAGTACGGCGGCTCCTCGAGGATGCGCCGGGTCTCCTCGGCGTCGAAGGCGCGGTTCATGTTGGCGGGGTCGATCAGCCACAGGCGCAGATCGCTGCCCGGCAGGTCGCTGCCCGGCAGCGCGGTGGCGGTGAGGCGCGCGGCGCCGAGCAGGGCGCGCAGCGGGTCGAGCAGTTCGGCGGGCGGGACGGGCATGGGCGGCTCCGGGCGGTTGGTCGGGCGCCCTTATAACCCGCCGCCGGCGGCTTGTCTTGGCGATGCCATCGGTTACCATGACCGCCACATCCATCCGCTGGCCGAACCACCATGCACTGTCCCTTCTGCGGCGCCCACGACACCAAGGTCATCGACTCGCGACTGGTCGCCGAGGGCCAGCAGGTGCGCCGACGTCGCGAGTGCCTGGCCTGCCAGGAGCGCTTCACCACCTTCGAGACCGCCGAGCTGGTGATGCCGCGGCTGATCAAGTCCGACGGCACCCGCCAGCCGTTCGACGAGGACAAGCTGCGCGCCGGCATGCAGCGCGCGCTGGAGAAGCGCCCGGTCAGCGTCGAGCGCCTCGAGGAGGCGATCGCCCACATCAAGCACAAGCTGCGCGCCACCGGCGAGCGTGAGGTCAGGTCGCGGGTGGTCGGCGAACTGGTGATGGACGAGCTGCGCCGCCTCGACGAGGTGGCCTACATCCGCTTCGCCTCGGTCTACCGCCACTTCCAGGACCTCGACCAGTTCCGCGAGGAAATCGAGCGCCTGTCCCGCGAACCCAGCAAGGGTTGATTCCATGCAAGATGCTGCAAGGGCCTGCGATCAGGCCTACATGGCGCGCGCGCTCGAGCTGGCGCGCCGTGGCCTGTTCTCCACCCATCCCAACCCGCGCGTCGGCTGCGTGATAGTCGCCCCGGGCGGCGAGATCGTCGGCGAAGGCTGGCATGTGCGCGCCGGCGAGCCGCACGCCGAAGTGCACGCCCTGCGCCAGGCCGGCGAGCGCGCGCGCGGCGCCACCGCCTACGTCACCCTCGAGCCGTGCAGTCACCACGGCCGCACTCCGCCGTGCGCCGAGGCGCTGGTCAGGGCCGGCGTCGGCCGCGTGGTGGCGGCGATGCAGGACCCCAATCCGCTGGTGGGCGGGCGCGGCCTGGCGCTGCTGCGCAGCGCCGGCATCGAGGTGGCCAGCGGTGTACTGGAGGCTGAGGCCAGAGAGCTCAATCAGGGCTTCATCAAGCGCATGGAGCAGGGCCTGCCGCTGGTGCGGGTCAAGCTGGCGATGAGCCTGGACGGCCGCACCGCCATGGCCAGCGGCGAGAGCCAGTGGATCACCGGCGCGCCGGCCCGCGCCGCGGTGCAGCGCCTGCGCGCGCGCTCCAGCGTGATCATCAGCGGCGCCGACACCGTGCTGGCCGACAACGCGCGCCTCACCGTACGTCCCGACGAACTGGAGGTGGACGCCGAGCAGGCGGCGCTGGCCGCCGCCCGCCCGCCGCTGCGCGTGCTGATTGACGGCCAGCTGCGCGTGCCGCTGTCCGCCGCCTTCTTCCAGGCCGGCCCGACGATGGTGGCCTGCTGCGACGACGACGGCCGCGCCGACGAATACCGCGCCGCCGGCCATGCGCTGCTGCGCCTGCCGCACGGCGACGGCCACGTCGACCTGCGTCTGCTGCTCGCCGAACTGGCCGCCGCCGGTGCCAACGAGGTGCTGGTCGAGGCCGGCCCGCGCCTGGCCGGCGCCTTCGCCCGCGAAGGGCTGGTCGACGAGTACCAGATCTTCATGGCGCCGCAGCTGCTCGGCTCCGGCGCCCGACCGCTGCTCGACTGGCCGCTGGAGCGCATGGCCGAGGCGCCGCAGCTGGCCATCCGCGACATCCGCGCGGTGGGCCGCGACTGGCGGATCATCGCGGTGCCGGCCTGATCGCCAGCCGAAGCGGACGGTCGCGCCATCCCCCATCCAGACGTGCTCCGCCGCGGCGAAAATGTGGTACAAAGTCCCGCGCGGCCGCCAACGGCCGCGACGTTCTCAGGGCGGGGTGCAATTCCCCACCGGCGGTGATGGCGCGCAGCGCCCAGCCCGCGAGCGCCTGCCTTGCCCCGACCGGGGACGGCAGGGTCAGCAGATCCGGTGCGATTCCGGAGCCGACGGTGACAGTCCGGATGAGAGAGAGCGGGATTCCTGCCACGGGGCGGCCCGACCGCACCCGCGCGATCCCTTTCTGTCCAGCGCCCTGTTTTGACCAAAACAGGAGTTCGACCATGCAAGCGAATACCCCCAGCGCGGTGCGGGAGGCCTGATGTTCACCGGAATCATCGAAGCCATCGGCAGCATCCGCGCCATGACCCCCAAGGGCGGCGACGTGCGCGTCTACGTCGCCACCGGCAAGCTCGACCTTGCCGACGTCAAGCTCGGCGACAGCATCGCGGTCAACGGCACCTGCCTGACCGCGGTGGAACTGCCCGGCGACGGCTTCTGGGCCGACGTCAGCCGCGAGACCATCACCCGCACCGCCTTCGTCGACCTCAAGGTCGGCAGCCGGGTCAACCTGGAGAAGGCGCTGACCCCGACCACCCGCCTCGGCGGCCACCTGGTCAGCGGTCACGTCGACGGCGTCGGCGAGATCGTCTCGCGCGCCGATAACGCTCGCGCCATCCAGTTCCGCGTGCGTGCGCCGCGCGAGCTGGCCAAGTACATCGCCCTCAAGGGCTCGATCACCGTCGACGGCGTGAGCCTGACGGTCAACGCGGTGGATGGCGCCGAGTTCGAGCTGACCATCGTGCCGCACACCCTGCAGGAAACCATCATGGCCGGCTACCAGGCCGGGCGCCGGGTCAACCTCGAGGTCGACCTGCTGGCGCGCTACCTGGAGCGCCTGCTGCTCGGCGACAAGGCCGCCGAGCCGGCTGCCGCCGGCATCACCGAGGCATTCCTCGCCGAACACGGCTTCCTCAAGGGCTGAGAGCCCTTCCACCACAGCATTGACAAGGGGGTGCCCGTGGCACTCGACAACATCGCCGATCTGATCGAAGACATCCGCCAGGGCAAGATGGTCATCCTCATGGATGACGAGGACCGCGAGAACGAGGGCGACCTGATCATGGCCGCCGAATGCGTGCGCGCCGAGGACATCAACTTCATGGCCAAGCACGCCCGCGGCCTGATCTGCATGCCGATGGACCGCGCGCGCTGCGAGCGCCTCGGCCTGCCGCTGATGGTGCAGCGCAACGGCTCGGGCTTCGGCACCAAGTTCACCGTGTCCATCGAGGCCGCCGAGGGGGTGACCACCGGCATCTCCGCCGCCGACCGCGCGCGCACCGTGCAGGCCGCCGCCGCCCGCGACGCCAAGGCCGAGGACATCGTCAGCCCCGGCCACATCTTCCCGCTGATGGCCCAGCCCGGCGGCGTGCTGGCGCGCGCCGGCCACACCGAGGCGGCCTGCGACCTGGCGCGCATGGCCGGCTTCGGCGCCAGCGGGGTGATCTGCGAGATCATGAACGACGACGGCAGCATGGCCCGTCGCCCGGAGCTGGAGAAGTTCGCCGCCGAGCACGGCATCAGGATCGGCACCATCGCCGACCTGATCCACTACCGCTTGGTCCACGAGCGCACCGTCGAGCGCGTCTCCGAGCGGGCGCTGGACAGCGAGCTGGGCCAGTTCAAGCTGATCACCTACCGCGACGAGGTCGAGGGCCAGGTGCACCTGGCGCTGCTCAAGGGCGAGATCAAGGCCGACGAGCCGACCCTGGTGCGCGTGCACAACATGGACCCGCTGCGCGACCTGCTGTGCGTCAAGCGCCCGGGGCGCTGGAGCCTGCGCGCGGCCATGCAGACGGTCGCCGAGCAGGGCAGCGGCGTGGTCCTGCTGCTCAACCACGCGATCAGCGGCAACGAGCTGCTCGAGCTGGTCGAGCAGCAGCTCGGCGAGGCCAGGCCGGCCGAGCCGACCACCTACAGCACCGTCGGCGCCGGCTCGCAGATCCTCCGCGACCTGGGCGTACGCAAGATGCGCCTGCTCAGCTCGCCGGTGAAGTTCAACGCGATATCCGGCTTCGATCTGGAAGTTGTAGAATACGTGACCTGCGACTGAACGCGATCAACGCACATCCTCTCGGGGCGCACTGGCGCCCCGGCTCTTTATCTGGAATCCGTCCCATGACCCTGAAGACCATCGAAGGTACCTTCATCGCCCCCAAAGGCCGTTACGCCCTGGTGGTCGGCCGCTTCAACAGCTTCGTCGTCGAGAGCCTGGTGCAGGGCGCCATCGACGCCCTGGTGCGTCACGGTGTCAGCGAGAGCGAGCTGACCATCATCCGCGCGCCGGGCGCCTTCGAGATCCCGCTGGTCGCCCAGAAGGTCGCCCAGCGCGGCGAGTTCGACGCCATCATCGCCCTCGGCGCGGTGATCCGCGGCGGTACTCCGCACTTCGAGTACGTCGCCGGCGAGTGCACCAAGGGCCTGGCCCAGGTGTCCCTGCAGTTCGGCGTGCCGGTCGCCTTCGGCGTGCTGACCGTCGACTCCATCGAGCAGGCCATCGAGCGCTCCGGCACCAAGGCCGGCAACAAGGGCGCCGAAGCCGCGCTGTCCGCCCTGGAAATGGTCAGCCTGCTGGCGCAGCTGGAGGCCAAGTGAGCGAGCACGACAAGCCGGCAGGCAAGCCCGCCAAGCCGAACAAGATCGCCATGCGCCAGAAGGCGCGCAGCCTGGCCCTGCAGGCCCTGTACTCCTGGCAGATGGCCGGCCAGTCGCTCAACGAGATCGAAGCGCAGTTCCGCACCGACAACGACTTCAGCGATGTCGACGGCGCCTACTTCCACGAGATCCTGCATGGCGTGCCGCGCCTGAAGGGCGAGCTGGACGAGGCCTTCTCGCCCTGCCTCGACCGCCCGCTGGAGGAAATCGATCCGGTCGAGCTGGCGATCCTGCGCCTGTCCACCTACGAGCTGCGCAACCGCGTCGACGTGCCCTATCGCGTGGTGATCAACGAAGGCATCGAGCTGGCCAAGGTCTACGGCGCCACCGACGGCCACAAGTTCGTCAACGGCGTGCTCGACAAGCTGGCCCCGCGCCTGCGCGGCGCCGAAGTGCGCGGCAAGCGCAGCTGATCCCTCGCCCATGGCCGGTCTCGGCGAATTCGCGCTGATCCGTCAGTTCTTCGCCGCGGCCGCCTGCGCCGCGCCGGCCGCCGGCGTGGCGCGCGGCATCGGCGACGACTGCGCGCTGCTGCAGCTGCCGCCCGGCGAGCAGCTGGCGGTGTCCACCGACACCCAGGTCGCCGGGGTGCACTTCCCCGCACAGCACGATCCCTTCCTGCTCGCCCAGCGCGTGCTGGCCGCCGCCGCCAGCGATCTCGCCGCCATGGGCGCCGCGCCGCTCGGCTTCACCCTGGCGCTGACCCTGCCCGCCGCCGACCCGGTCTGGCTGGAGGGTTTCGCCCGTGGCCTCGACGCCATGGCGCGCGCCTGCCGGCTGGCCCTGATCGGCGGCGACACCACCCGCGGCCCGCTGAACATCAACGTCACCGTGTTCGGCGCCCTGCCGGCCGGGCAGGCCCTGCTGCGCTCGGGCGCGTGCCCGGGGGATCTCGTGTGCATCGGCGCGCCGACCGGCGAGGCCGCGGCGGCGCTGCCGCTGGTGCTCGGCGAGCGCGAGGCGCGCGGCGCGGCGGATGCGCAGCTGCTGGCGCAGTACTGGACGCCGCAACCGCAGCTGGCCCTCGGCCAGGCGCTGCGCGGGCTGGCCAGCGCGGCGCTGGACGTCTCCGACGGCCTGCTCGCCGACTGCGGGCACATCGCCGAGGAGTCCGGCGTGGCGCTGGTCATCGACGCCGCGCGCGTACCGCTGACCGGCGCCCTGCAAGAAGCCGCGGGCGAACGGGCGCTGCAGCTGGCGCTGAGCGGCGGCGACGACTACGTGCTGGCCTTCACCGTGGCGCCGCACGCGGTGACGGCGCTGCAGGTCGCCGGCCTGTCCTTCCACATCGTCGGTCGGGTCGAGTCGGGCGGCGGCGTGCGCGTGCTCGACGCCGCCGGCCGCGACATCACCCCGGCCGCCGGCGGCTACCAGCACTTCGGAGGCGGCGATGGGCAAGCCTGAGCGTCCGGAGCTGGCGCCGGAGTCGATCTGGCGCGACCCCTGGCAGTTCATCGCCTTCGGCTTCGGCTCCGGAGCCATGCGCAAGGCGCCGGGCACCTGGGGCACCCTGGTCGGCCTGGCCTTCGTGCCGCTGCTGCAGCTGCTGCCCGACTGGGGCTACGCGCTGATCCTGCTGCTCGCTTCGCTGTTCGGCTGCTGGCTGTGTGGCAAGGTATCCCGCGACCTGGGCGTGCACGACCACGGCGGCATCGTCTGGGACGAGATCGTCGGCATCTGGATCACCTGCTGGCTGGCGCCGCCCGGCTGGCTCTGGTTGCTGGCCGGCTTCGGGCTGTTCCGCCTGCTGGATATCCTCAAGCCCTGGCCGATCAGCTGGGTCGACCGCCACGTGCACGGCGGCACCGGCATCATGCTCGACGACCTGCTCGCCGGCATCGGCGCCTGGGGGCTGCTGCAGGGGCTGGTCTTGCTGGTCGGCTGAGCCCTCAACCACGTCCCGCCCGCCGGCGGGGCCGCGACGAAAAGGAGTTCTGTCATGCGTTCATTGCTCGCCCTGTGCGCCGGCCTGCTGCTGTCCGGCCCGCTGGCCGCCGCGCCGCAGGTGCAGGTGGTCGGTCTGTTCCCCGGCGCCGCGGTGGTCACCGTCGACGGCCAGCGCCAGTTGCTCAAGGCGGGGCAGAGCGGCCCGGCCGGCGTCACCCTGGTCAGTGCCGATGCCCGCGGCGCGGTGCTGCGCGTCGACGGCGTCGAGCGCAGTTTCGCCCTGACCCGCGAGTACAGCGCCGCCGGCTACGCCGAGCCGCAACGCCAGCAGCTGAGCATCGCCCGCGGCCTGGGCGGCCACTACTGGGTGGCCGGCTCGGTCAACGGCCAGGGCGTGCAGTTCCTGGTCGACACCGGCGCCACCTCGGTGGCGATGAACGAGGCCCAGGCCAGGCGCCTCGGTCTCGACTACCAGACCCGCGGCCAGCCGATGCAGGTCAACACCGCCGGCGGCACCGTGCCGGCCTGGCGGATGAGCCTCGACCGGGTCAAGGTCGGCAGCATCGAGCTGCTCGGCGTCGAGGCGGCGATCGTCGCCGGCGGGTCGCCCAGCGAGGTGCTGCTGGGCATGAGCTTCCTCAACCGGGTCGGCTGGCGCGAGGAGCAGGGCGTGCTGCGCCTGGAGGCCAAGCACTGATCGCCGCCCTTGCCGGCAGCGACCGCGCGGCGGCATAGTCCGCGGATCGTCTGCCCCCGGAAGCGCCCCATGAAGAAGACCCCGGCCCCCTGCGGCGCCGCGACCCTGCAGCTGCGCCGCGTCGCCATCGACACCTACCGCGAGAACGTCGCCTACCTCAACCGCGACTGTGCGGTGTACCGCGCCGAGGGCTTCCAGGCGCTGTCCAAGGTGGAGATCCGCGCCAACGGCCGGCGCATCCTCGCCAGCCTCAACGTGGTCGACGATCCGGCCATCGTCGACTGCGGCGAGCTGGGCCTGTCCCAGGACGCCTTCGCCCAGCTCGGCGTGGCCAACGGTCATCCGGCGACCATCTCCCAGGCCGAGCCGCCGTCGTCGATCCCGGCCCTGCACCGCAAGATCGCCGGCGAGCGGCTGGGACGCGAGGACTTCCGTGCCATCGTCCGCGACATCGCCGAGCACCGCTACTCGAAGATCGAGCTGACCGCCTTCGTGGTCGCCTGCAACCAGGGCGAACTGGACCGCGAGGAGGTGTACTTCCTCACCGACGCCATGACCGGCGTCGGCCGCCGCCTCGACTGGCACGAGCACCCGGTGGTCGACAAGCACTGCATCGGCGGCATCCCCGGCAACCGCACCTCGATGCTGGTGGTGCCGATCGTCGCCGCCCACGGCATGCTCTGCCCGAAGACCTCGTCGCGGGCGATCACCTCGCCGGCCGGCACCGCCGATACCATGGAGGTGCTGGCCAACGTCGAGCTGCCGTTCGAGCGCCTCGAGGAGATCGTCCGCGAGTACCGCGGCTGCCTGGCCTGGGGCGGCACCAGCGAGCTGTCGCCGGCCGACGACGTGCTGATCGCCGTCGAGCGCCCGCTGTCGATCGACTCGCCGGGGCAGATGGTCGCCTCGATCCTGTCCAAGAAGCTCGCCGCCGGCTCCACCCACCTGGTGCTGGACATCCCGGTCGGGCCGACCGCCAAGGTGCGCTCGATGCCCGAGGCGCAGCGCCTGCGCAAGCTGTTCGAGTTCGTCGCCGGGCGCATGGGCCTGACCATCGACGTGGTGATCACCGACGGTCGCCAGCCGGTGGGCAGCGGCATCGGTCCGGTACTGGAGGCGCGCGACGTGATGCGCGTGCTGGAGAACGACCCGCGCGCGCCCAACGACCTGCGCCAGAAGGCCCTGCGCCTGGCCGGGCGCATGCTCGAGTTCGATCCCGACGTGCGCGGCGGCGACGGCTACGCCATCGCCCGCGACATCCTCGACTCCGGTCGCGCCCTGGCGCGCATGCAGGCGCTGATCGCCGCCCAGGGCCACAAGCCGTTCGATCACAACGCCCCGGCGCTGGCACCGCTGTCCTTCGAGGTGAGCGCGGCGGAGGACGGCGTGGTGGTGGCCATCGACAACCTGCAGCTGGCGCGCATCGCCCGCCTGGCCGGCGCGCCCAAGGTGCAGGGCGCCGGGGTCGACCTGCTGTTCAAGCTCGGCGAGCGGGTCGCCGCCGGCGCGCCGCTGTACCGGGTCTACGCCGCCTACTCCGCCGACCTGGAGTTCGCCCGCGAGGCCAGCCGGCGCAGCTCCGGCTTCACCCTCGGCAGCGCCGAGGAGCTGTCGCACCTGTTCGTCGAATTCTGAGGAGACCGCCGATGAGCGTACTGCTGCTGCATTTCGCCGACGAGCGCGAGGCTGCCGGTCGCCTGGCCGCCGCGGCCGGCCTGTCCTGCGCCGAGATCGAGCGCCACCGCTTCCCCGACGACGAGCTGCGCCTGCGCCTGCCGCTGACGGACGCCGGGGCGCTGGCCGAGACCCTGGTGCTGTACCGCAGCCTCGACCGGCCCAACGAGAAGCTGGTCGAGCTGCTGCTGGTCGCCGGCGAGGCGCGCCGTCTCGGCGCGCGCCGCCTGCTGCTGGTGGCGCCCTATCTGGCCTACATGCGCCAGGACATCGCCTTCCACCCCGGCGAGGTGGTCAGCCAGCGGATCGTCGGCGCCTTCCTCGCCGAGCATTTCGACGCGGTGCTCACCGTCGACCCGCACCTGCACCGCATCGCCGCGCTGTCCGAGGCCATCCCCCACGGCGCGGCCATCAGCCTGTCCGGTGCGCCGCTGCTCGCCGGGCTGATCGCCGAGCGGCTGGAGAATCCGCTGCTGATCGGGCCGGACGCCGAGTCGCGGCAGTGGATCGAGGCCGCCGCCGCCGGCCACGGCTTCGACTACGGCGTGTGCAGCAAGGTGCGCCACGGCGATCACCAGGTCGACATCGCCCTGCCCGGGGTCGAGGTGCGCGGCCGCGCGGTGGTGCTGCTCGACGACGTGGCCAGCTCCGGGCGCACCCTGGCGCGTGCTGCCGAGCTGCTTCTCGCCGCCGGCGCCGCCTCGGTGGACGTGGCGGTGACCCACGCGCTGTTCGCCGCCGACGCGCTGGACAGCGTCCGCGCCGCCGGCGTGCGCCATGTGTGGAGCAGCGACTGCATCCGTCACCCGAGCAATGCGGTGAGCGTGGCGCCGCTGCTGGCCGGGGCGCTGGCCCGCCTGGGCGTGCCGGGCTGAGGGCGGCGGGCTACAGCCAGCGGCGCACCCGCGCGCAGTAGTCGCGGTAGGCGGCGCCGAACAGGCGCTCGAGCGCCTGCTCCTCGGGGCCGATCTGCCAGCGCCCGAGGAGGACAACGAACAGCGGCAGCAGCAGGAAGTTGAGCCAGTTGCCGAAACCCAGCGCCAGGGCCAGCAGGATCAGCGCATCGCCCAGGTAGATCGGGTTGCGCGAGAAGGCGAATACCCCGTCGGTCACCAGGCGGCTGGCCCGCTCGGGCCTGAGCGGATTGACCGTGGTGCGAGCGCGGAACATGGTCCAGGCCGCGGCGGCCATCAGCGCGACGCCGGCGAGCAGCAGCAGAGCCGCCAGCGGTCGCTGGCCGGCGAAGGCGAAGCCGCCGAACGGCAGGCGCTCGGCGATCTGCCACATGGCGGCGGCGAACAGCACCACCAGCACGGGCGGAGGGATCGGCAGGGGCATGGCATGTCTCCTTACCGGCCGTCGGTCCACGGACAATAGCACCCCACCGCCAGGCTGCCCGTGCTCTGCACCGGCCGGCCGGCGAGCAGCGCCTCGAGCACCGGCTCGATGAAGCTGTTGCTCGAGGTGCACACCGCCCCCTCGCTGTACGGTCCGACGTAGGCCAGCCGGCCATCCCGATCCCAGATCGCCACCGCCGGGCTGGCCGGCAGTCGTTCCGCGCCGGGCAGCTCGCGCAGCGGCTGCAGGGCCTTGAGCGTCTCCGGCAGCTGGCCGCGGCTGCCGGGCTTCTGCCAGACGTGGAAGCTCACCTCCTGGCCGGCGAAGCGCTGCACCAGTTCGGCCAGGTGCTGCTGGTTGCCGACGTTGCACGGGCAGGGCGGGTCCCACAGGTGCACCACGCGGATCCTGCCCGGGCCGGCCAGTTCGGCCGGCAGGCGCAGGCCGGCGGCGTCGAACAGCACGGTGGTTTCGCTGAACGGACGGATGTAGCGCGCCTGGTACCACTGGTACAGGCTCCACAGTGCCACCGCGCAGGCGAGGGCGACCAGGCTGAGGACGAGGGGCTTGCGGCGTTGCATGGGGTTACCTGCGGAAAATGACGGTCAAGCTTGCCATGTCGGCGCGCTGGCCTAAAGATCAGCAGAGGCGGCCGATCAGCGCACTGCTCCGATAACCGCGGCCGAAACCCATGAACGAAACCTTCGATCCCCAGCGCCTGCGCCGGCAACTGCCGCCGCTGGCCGCCGCCGCGGCCGAGAGCGGCCCGCAGGTGCAGGCCTACCGCCGCTACTACGGCCTGCAGCATCGTCCCGACATCCACAGCCGCCTCGGCTGGGTGGAGGTCGAGGGGCGGCGGGTAGCCGTGCAGGGCTGGTGGCGCGACGATGCGCGGGCCACCGTGCTGCTGCTGCACGGCTACTACGACCACATGGGCCTGTACCGCCACGTGTTCGACTGGGCGCTGACGATGAACTTCGCCGTGCTGTCCTGCGACCTGCCCGGTCACGGCCTGTCCGAGGGCGAGCCGGCGAGCATCGGCGACTTCGCCGAGTACCAGGCGGTGCTCGCCGCGCTGTTCCAGGCCGCCGAGCTGCTCAACCTGCCGCAGCCCTGGCACCTGTTCGGCCAGAGCACCGGCGGCGCCATCCTGCTCGACTACCTGCTGACCGGTGCGCCGCGCCCGGACCTCGGCCAGACCGTGCTGCTCGCCCCGCTGGTGCGCCCGCGCGCCTGGCTGCGCTCCCGGCTCAGCTACCACCTGCTCAACCCCTTCGTCAGCCGGATCGCCCGCCGCTTCAGCGACAACTCCGGCGACGCGGCCTTCCTCGACTTCGTGCGACGCGATCCCCTGCAGGCGCAGGTGCTGCCCACCGCCTGGGTCGGCGCGCTGGCGCGCTGGATTCCGCGCATCGAGGAGGCTGCGCCTTCGGCGCGCACGCCGCTGATCATCCAGGGCGACGCCGACATGACGGTGGACTGGCAGCACAATCTCGAGGTGCTGCAGGACAAGTTCCGCGGCGCCGAGCAACTGATCCTGCCCGGCGCGCGGCATCACCTGGTCAACGAGGACGAGGAGCAGCGCCGGCGGCTGTTCGCCCTGCTCGGCGAGCGCTTCGCCTGAGCGGCGCTGCTAGCATGGCGGCCGTTTCGATCCGCCGCGACGGCGGCACAGGCAACCCGGGCGCGCCGGCGCGAGAGAGTTTCACCCCATGTTTGAAGGCATAGTCGATTTCATCGCGCAGACGGGCTACCTCGGCGTGTTCCTGCTGATGGTCCTGGAGAACGTCTTCCCGCCCATCCCCTCCGAGCTGATCATGCCGCTGGCCGGCTTCGCCGCCGCCAAGGGCGAGCTGTCGGTGACCGGCGTGCTGCTGGCGGGTACCGCCGGCTCGGTGTTCGGCGCGCTGCCCTGGTACTACGCCGGCTACTTCTTCGGCAGCGCGCGGCTGAAGCGGCTGGCCGGGCGTTTCGGCCGGGTGATGACCCTGTCGCCGCGCGACGTGGATACCGCCTGCGCCTGGTTCGAGCGCCACGGCTGGCAGGCCACCCTGTTCGGCCGCCTGGTCCCGGCGGTGCGCACGCTGATCTCGGTCCCTGCCGGCATGGTCGCCATGCCGCTGCGCGCCTTCCTGTTCTACTCGACGCTCGGCTCGCTGGTGTGGACTGGCGCGCTGACCGCCGCCGGCTACCTGCTGCACGGCCAGTATGCGCTGGTCGCCGACTACGTCGATCCGCTGTCCAAGGTGGTGGTGCTGGTGGTGGTCGGCGTGTACCTGTACCGGCTGATCACCCACAAGGGGGCCGAGGCCTGAGCCGGCGGCCCGGTACCTTCGCTACCCGGCCCGAGGCCTGCGCCTCGGGCTTTTTTTTGCCCGGCCGCCAGTGGTCGCCGCGGCCGCCCCGCGCGGCGCCGTCGGTCCGCCCACGCCGCGCAAGCCCCATTTGGAGGATCAATGCTGTGGTTGGCTTATAGTAAGCTTTGCTTATCATCTGGAGGTGAGCCATGCCCCCACGCGACAGTCTCGGTTTCCTGCTGGCCGACGTGTTCCGCCTGCTGCGGCGCAGCTTCGAGCAGCGCATCGAAGGCAGCTCGCTGACCCTGGCCCAGGCACGCGCGCTGGTCTACCTGTCGCGCCAGGAAGGCTGCCGCCAGGTCGAGCTGGCCGAGTTGCTGGAGGTGCAGCCGATCACCCTGGCGCGGCTGATCGATGCGCTGGTGCAGGACGGCCTGGTCGAGCGGCGCGCCGATCCGGCGGACCGCCGCGCCTACCGGCTGTATCTCACGGCGGCGGCGGCCCCCCATCTGGCGGCCGTCGAGCAGGCCGCGACGAGCATCCGCAGCGAGGCACTCGACGGCCTCGACGAACAGCAGGTCGCCACCCTGCTGCTGGCCCTGCGGCAGATGCGCGACAACCTCGGCGCCCCCCGCGATGCGGGCCCGACCCGACCGGAATAGTCTCCAGGAGTCACGCCATGACCCAGGTTCTGCCCGCCATCGAAGCTCCCGTCGTCGAGTCGCCCGGTGCCGCGCCCGCGCCGGGGCGTCGTCGGCAGCGCCTGCTGCTGCTGGTGGTGGCGCCGCTGCTGGCCGCGCTGGCCGGCGGCGGCGTCTACCTGCGCGGCGGCGCCGAGGTGGCGACCGACAATGCCTATGTCAGCGCCGACATGGTGCCGGTCAGCGCCGAGGTGTCCGGCACCATCCGCGAGGTGCTGGTACGGGAGAATCAGCCGGTGGCCGCCGGCCAGCCGCTGTTCCGTCTCGATGGCGAGGCGCTGCGCATCGCCATCGCCCGCGCCGAGGCCCGGCTGGCGCAGGTGCGCACCGACCTGGCGGCGCTCAAGGCCGGCTATCGCGCCAAGCAGGCGGAAATCGCCCTGGCGCGCACCCGCCACGCCTTCGCCGTGCGCGACCAGCAGCGCCAGGCCAACCTGGTGGCGCGCCACTTCATCTCGCCGGCGCGCTTCGACGAGGTGCGCCAGGCCAGCGACCTGGCCGCCCAGCAGGTCGTCACCCTCGAGCAGGACCTTGCGCGCATCGCCGAGAGCCTCGGCGGCAGCGTCGCGGCTCCGGTCGAGGCGCACCCGGCCTGGCTGGCCGCGCAGGCCGAACTGGAGCAGGCGCGCCTCGACCTCGCGCACGCCGAGGTGCGCGCCGCGCTGCCCGGCACGGTCAGCCGCCTGCCCAAGCCGGGGCAGTACCTCAATGCCGGCAGCACCGCGCTGGCCCTGGTGGTCGACGGCAACCCGTGGATCGAGGCCAACTTCACCGAGAAGGACCTCACCTACGTGCATCCGGGGCAGCCGGTCGCCATCCGCATCGACACCTATCCCGGCGTCACCTGGCATGGCGTGGTGGAGAGCCTGAGCCCGGCTACCGGCGCCGAGTTCGCGGTGATCCCGGCGCAGAACGCCACCGGCAACTGGGTGAAGATCGCCCAGCGGGTGCCGGTGCGCATCCGCCTCGACAACGCCGCGGGTCTGCCGCAGCTGCGCGCCGGCCTCAGCGCCGAGGTGGCGATCGACACCGGGCACCGCCGCAGCCTGCTCGGGTTCACGCTCTGAGGGCCGCGCCATGACCGCCGCTGCTGTACCGGTCGCCCGGCGCGGTTTCGTCACCCTGGCGGTGATGCTGGCGACCACCATGCAGGCGCTGGACACCACCATCGCCAACGTGGCGCTGCCGCACATGCAGGGCGCGCTGGGCGTCAGCCAGGATCAGACCGGCTGGGTGCTCACCTCCTACATAGTCGCGGCGGCCATCTGCATGCCGCTGACCGGCTTCCTCGCCGCCCGTCTCGGCCGCAAGCGCCTGTTCGTCGGCGCGGTGATCGGCTTCACCCTGACCTCGATGCTCTGCGGCGCGGCACAGGGCATCGAGCAGATGGTGCTGTTCCGCCTGCTGCAGGGGGTGTTCGGCGCCTGCCTGGTGCCGCTGTCGCAGGCGGTGCTGCTCGACACCTGGCCGCGCGAGCGGCACGCCTCGGCGATGGCGCTGTGGGGCGTGGGGGTGATGGTCGGGCCGATTCTCGGCCCGACCCTGGGCGGCTGGCTGACCGAGTTCTACGACTGGCGCTGGGTGTTCTACATCAACCTGCCGTTCGGCCTGCTGGCGTGGTTCGGTCTGGCCGCCTTCGTCAGGGAAACCCCCGTCGACCGCACGCGGCGCTTCGACCTGCTCGGCTTCGCCCTGCTCAGCCTGGGGCTGGGTGCGCTGCAGATGATGCTGGACCGCGGCGAGTCGCTCGATTGGTTCGCCAGCCCGGAAGTGGTGTGCGAGGGGCTGCTCGCCGGCCTGGCGCTGTACCTGTTCGTCGCCCACATCTGCACCTGCGAGCAGCCGTTCATCGAACCGGGGCTGTTCCGCGACCGCAACTTCAGCGTCGGCCTGCTGTTCATCTTCATGATCGGCATGATCCTGCTCGCCACCATGGCCCTGCTGCCGCCGTTCATGCAGAACCTGATGGGCTACCCGGTGCTCGACGTCGGCCAGCTGCTCGCCCCACGCGGGGTGGGCACCATGCTGGCGATGATGGCGGTCGGCCGTCTGGCCGGACGGGTGGACGTGCGTCGGCTGATCTTCCTCGGCCTGGCGCTGACCAGCCTGTCGCTGTGGGAAATGACCGGCTTCACCGCCGAGGTGAGCGGCTGGGACATCGTGCGCAGCGGTTTCGTCCAGGGGCTGGGGCTGGGGCTGATCTTCGTGCCGCTGTCGACCCTCACCTTCGCCACCCTGGCGCCGCGCTACCGCACCGAGGGCACGGCGCTGTTCAGCCTGATGCGCAACATCGGCAGCAGCATCGGCATCGCGGTGGTGATCGGCTACCTGGCCCAGCGCACCCAGGCCAACCACGCCGCCTTCGCCGACTACCTCACGCCCTTCAGCCTGGCGCTCAGGCAGGCGGGCGAGGCCGGCGTCTACGACCTGGGCACAGCGCAGGGACTGGCGGCGCTCAATGGCGAGGTGACGCGCCAGGCACTGACCCTGGCCTACCTGCAGGACTTCCGCCTGATGATGTTCATCACCCTGGCGACCGTGCCGCTGCTGCTGTTGCTGCGCGCGCCGCCGACGGGGGCGTCGAGCCCGGCCGGGGTCGTTCAGGAGTAGCGGGCGGCCGGCGGTTGCAGCCTTTCAGCCCTTGACGCACACCAGCGGGCGCAGCCGCGCCACCCGCCGCGCCAGGCCGGCCTGCTCGGCGGCCTCGACCACCGCGCCGACGTCCTTGTAGGCCAGCGGCGCCTCCTCGGCGACGCCGCGCAGGCTCGGGCTGCGGATCAGGATGCCGCGCCGTGCCAGCTCGTCGACCACGCTGCGGCCCTGCCAGCGGCGCAGCGCCTCGTGGCGGCTCATCGCCCGCCCGGCGCCGTGGCAGGCTGAGGCGAAGGCGTGCTCCGGGGCACCGCCGGCGCCGGCCAGAATCCAGGAGCCGGTGCCCATGCTGCCGCCGATCAGCACCGGCTGGCCGACCGCGCGGTACTCCACCGGCAGCTCGGGGTGGCCGGGGCCGAAGGCGCGGGTGGCGCCCTTGCGGTGGACGAACAGGCGGCGCTCGCCGCCGACGATGTGGCTCTCCTCCTTGCAGGTGTTGTGCGACACGTCGTAGAGCAGCGGCATGGCGATGCCGGGGAACAGCTCGGCGAACGCCTGGCGCGCCAGGTGGGTGAGGATCTGCCGGTTGGCCAGCGCGCAGTTGATCGCCGCGCGCATGGCGCCGAGGTAGCTGCGGCCCAGCTCGGAATCGAGCGGCGCGCAGGCCAGCTCGCGGTCGGGCAGGGCGATGCCGGCGCGCGGCGCGGCGATCACCATCTCGCGCAAGAAATCGGTGCCGATCTGGTGGCCCATGCCGCGCGAGCCGCAGTGGATGGTGGCCAGCACGTCGCCGACCGCGAGGCCGTAGGCCTGCGCCGCCTCGAGGTCGAACAGCTCGTCGACCACCTGCAGCTCCAGGTAGTGGTTGCCGGAGCCGAGGGTGCCCATCTCGTCGCGCTGGCGGTGCTTGGCCTCGGCCGAGACCTCGGCCGGCGCGGCTCCGGCCATGCAGCCGCCTTCCTCGATATGGGCGAGATCGGCCACCGTGCCGAAGCCCTGCTCGACCGCCCACTTGGCGCCGCCGCGCAGCATGGCGCCCATCTCCGATCCGCTCAGGCGCAGCGCGCCGGTGCTGCCGAGACCGGCCGGGATGCGGCGGAACAGCAGGTCGGCCAGGCGCTCCTTGACCGCCTCGATGTCGGCTTCCTTCAGGCCGGTGTGCAGGCTGCGCACCCCGCAGGAGATGTCGAAGCCGACCCCGCCGGCGGATACCACGCCGCCCTCGTCGGCGTCGAAGGCGGCCACCCCGCCGATCGGGAAGCCGTAGCCCCAGTGGGCGTCGGGCATGGCGTAGGCGGCGTCGACGATGCCGGGCAGGGCGGCGACGTTGGCCAACTGCTCGCCGACCTTGGCGTCCATCGCCTCGAGCAGCTCGCGCGAGGCGAAGATCACCCCCGGCACGCGCATGGCGCCGTGTCGGGGCATTTCCCACTCGAAGGGGCCGCGCTGGCGGAACTGGGCGAGGTTCATGGAGCCTCCTGCCGGCGGTGCAGGGCCGCCGGCGCTGGCGTGGATGTCGTCGAGTCACTATAGGCCTGTGGCGCTCGCGCGGGCGGGCCGGTCATCCGTCCGCCGGGCGCGCTGGGTAGGCAACTCGGCCAGCGCACAATCCTGCACTGCCGGGATAACGCCGTGACTCGGCGGAGCGCCGCGCAGCGGGGCGCTTCGCATAATCGGATCATTGCAGCCGCAACGCCTCCGGCGTGCCGCCCGTGCGGGCCGTCGCGCGGGCGGCGTTGCCCGAGCCCGCCACGGAGTCACCGGCCCATGATCGATACAACCCTGTCCCGTACCGCCCCGTCGCTGCCGTCATGCGGGAGGCGCTGAGATGAGCGTCTACCTGCAGTGCCTGTCGCACACGCCGCTGGTGGGCCATGTCGATCCGGCTGCCGCGGTGCTGGCCGAGGTGGACGCCGTGGTGAGCGACGCCCGCCAGCGCATCGCGCGCTTCGACCCCGAGCTGGTCATCCTGTTCTCCCCGGACCACTACAACGGCTTCTTCTACGACCTGATGCCGTCGTTCTGCATCGGCATGGCCGCCCATGCCATCGGCGACTACGGCACGGCCGCCGGCCCGCTGGCCGTGCCCCGCGAGCTGGCCGAGGCCTGCGCGAGCGCGGTGCTGGAAGCCGGGGTGGACGCCGCGGTGTCCTACCGCATGCAGGTCGACCATGGCTTCGCCCAGCCGCTCGAGCTGCTGCTCGGCGGCCTGGAGCGCTGCCCGGTGATCCCGGTGTTCGTCAACGCGGTCGCCACGCCGCTGCCGAGCTTCCAGCGCGCCCGCCTGCTCGGCGAGGCCATCGGCCGCTTCGCCCGCACGCTGGACCAGCGCGTGCTGCTGCTGGCTTCCGGCGGCCTGTCGCACCAGCCGCCGGTGCCCGAGCTGGCCAAGGTGGACGCGCGCATGGCCGAACGGCTCATGGGCGGCGGCCGCAACCTGCCGCCCGACGAGCGCGCGGCGCGCCAGCAGCGGGTGATCGATGCGGCGCGCGGCTTCGTCGACGACCCGCAGTCGCTGCACCCGCTCAACCCCGAATGGGACCAGGCGTTCCTCGACCTGCTGGCCGACGGCCGCCTCGCCGAACTGGACCGCCTGGGCAACGCCGAGCTGTCGCGCCTGGCCGGCCGTTCCACCCACGAGGTGAAGACCTGGGTGGCCGCCTGCGCCGCCCTGTCGGCCTTCGGCCCCTACCGGGCCGGCGCGCGCTACTACCGGCCGATTCCCGAATGGATCGCCGGCTTCGGCGCGCTCAGCGCCCGGCCGGTCGGCCAGGCCGACGCCTGACCCCACCCGAGCAAGGAAAACAGCCCATGACGACCCCACCCCAGACCCCGAGCGAAGCGGCCAGCAGCCGCTTCGTGCGCATCCAGGACGGCGAACTCGACCTCAACATCCACTACAACGACTGCGGCGAAGGTGCGGAAACCGTGGTCATGCTGCACGGCTCCGGTCCCGGCGCCAGCGGCTGGGCCAACTTCAACCGCAACATCGAGCCGCTGGTGAATGCCGGCTACCGGGTGATCCTCATGGACTGCCCGGGCTGGAGTCGGAGCGATTCGATCGTCTGCAGCGGTTCGCGCTCCGACCTCAACGCCCGCGTGCTCGCGGGCCTGCTCGATGCCCTCGACATCGACCGCGTGCACATCCTCGGCAATTCCATGGGCGCGCACAGCGCGGTGGCCTTCGCCCTGGCCAACCCCGCGCGGGTCGGCAGGCTGGTGCTGATGGGCGGCGGCACCGGCGGCGCCAGCCCGTTCGTGCCGATGCCCACCGAGGGCATCAAGCTGCTGCAGGGCCTGTACCGCGAGCCGAGCATCGACAACCTGAAGAAGATGATGAGCGTGTTCGTCTACGACAGCAGCGAGCTGACCGAGGCGCTGTTCCAGGCGCGCCTGGACAACATGCTCAGCCGCCGCGACCACCTCGACAACTTCGTCAAGAGCCTGGCGGCCAACCCCAAGCAGTTCCCCGATTTCGGCCCGCGCCTGGCCGAGATCAGCGCGCCGACCCTGATCGTCTGGGGCAGCAACGACCGCTTCGTGCCACTGGACAGCGGCCTGCGCCTGCTCGCCGGCATCCCCGACGCGCAGCTGCACGTGTTCAACCGCTGCGGCCACTGGGCGCAGTGGGAGCACGCCGACAGGTTCAACCGCCTGGTGCTGGACTTCCTCGGCCACTGAGCCGGCTGCCGCGCTTTTCCTTCCTTCGTCACTATTCGAGGCAACTCATGAGCGTGACCCAACAGACCCTGGAACAACTGGCCGCCGCCCTGCGCGGCGCCGAGGCGAGCGGGGAGGCCGTCGAGCCGCTGCGCGCTCTGATCGGCGAGGACAACGGCGCGGCCGCCTACGTCATCCAGCGCCTCAACGTCGCCCACGGCGTCGCCGCCGGCCGTCGCGTGGTCGGCCGCAAGATCGGCCTGACCAACCCCAAGGTGCAGGCCCAGCTCGGCGTCGACCAGCCGGACTTCGGCACCCTGTTCGCCGACATGGGCTACGGCGACAACGAGGTGGTGCCGTTCGGCCGCGTGCTGCAGCCGAAGATCGAGGCCGAGATCGCCCTGATCCTCGACAAGGATCTGCCGCGCGCCGACACCACCTTCGCCGAGCTGCTCGACGCCACCGGCTGGGTGCTGCCGGCGCTGGAGATCGTCGGTTCCCGCGTGCAGGGCTGGAACATCCGCTTCGTCGACACCGTGGCCGACAACGCCTCCAGCGGCTGCTACGTGCTCGGTGGCCCGGCGCGCCGCATTGCCGACGTCGACCTGCGTCAGGCGGCCATGCGCATGACCCGCAACGGCGAGGAAGTCTCCAGCGGCAGCGGCGCCGAGTGCCTCGGCCATCCGCTGAACGCCGCGGTATGGCTGGCGCGCACCATGGCCCGCCTGGGCGAGCCGCTCAAGGCCGGCGACGTGATCCTCACCGGCGCCCTCGGCCCGATGGTCGGCGTGGCCGCCGGCGACCGCTTCGAGGCGGTGATCGAAGGCCTCGGCCAGGTCGCCGTCAACTTCTCGGCCGAGTGATCGGCACGCTGCGTGCACAAGAGAACGACACCATGAAAAAACTCAAAGTCGCCATCATCGGCTCCGGCAACATCGGTACCGACCTGATGATCAAGGTCCTGCGTCACGGCCAGAATCTGGAAATGGGCGCCATGGTCGGCATCGACCCGGCCTCCGACGGTCTGGCCCGCGCCGCCCGCATGGGCGTGGCCACCACCCACGAGGGTGTCGAGGGCCTGACCCGCATGGACGTTTTCAAGGACATCGACTTCGTCTTCGACGCCACCAGCGCGGGCGCCCACGTGAAGAACGACGCCTTCCTGCGCTCGCTCAAGCCTGGCATCCGCCTGATCGACCTGACCCCGGCGGCCATCGGCCCGTACTGCGTGCCGGTGGTCAACCTTGAGGAGCACCTCGGCGCCGAGAACGTCAACATGGTCACCTGCGGCGGCCAGGCCACCATCCCGATGGTCGCCGCGGTATCGCGCGTGGCCAAGGTGCACTACGCCGAGATCGTCGCCTCGATTGCCTCGAAATCCGCCGGTCCCGGCACCCGCGCCAATATCGACGAGTTCACCGAGACCACTTCGAAAGCCATCGAAGTGATCGGCGGCGCTGCCAAGGGCAAGGCGATCATCGTCATGAACCCGGCCGAGCCGCCGCTGATCATGCGCGACACCGTGTTCGTGCTGTCCGAAGCGGTCGACCAGGCCAAGGTCGAGGCCTCGGTCGAGGAAATGGCCCAGGCCGTGCAGGCCTACGTGCCGGGCTACCGCCTCAAGCAGAAGGTGCAGTTCGACGTGATCCCGGCGGACGCGCCGCTGACCATTCCGGGCCACGGCAAGTTCAGTGGACTCAAGACCTCGGTGTTCCTCGAAGTCGAAGGTGCCGCCCACTACCTGCCGGCCTACGCCGGCAACCTCGACATCATGACCTCCGCCGCGCTGGCTACCGCCGAGCGCATGGCTCTTTCCATGATCAACGGCTGAGGAGACGCGCCATGACCTTCGACCCGAGCAAGAAGCTGTACATCTCCGACGTCACCCTGCGCGACGGCAGCCACGCCGTGCGCCACCAGTACTCGATCCAGAACGTGCAGGACATCGCCCGCGCCCTGGACGAGGCGCGCGTCGACTCCATCGAGGTGACCCACGGCGACGGCCTGCAGGGTTCCTCGTTCAACTACGGCTTCGGCGCCCACACCGATCTGGAGTGGATCGAGGCCGCCGCCGACGTGATCCAGCACGCCAGGATCACCGTGCTGTTGCTGCCCGGCATCGGCACCGTCCACGACCTGAAGGCCGCCTACGACGCCGGCGCCCGTTCGGTACGCGTGGCCACCCACTGCACCGAGGCGGACGTCTCCAGGCAGCACATCGAATACGCCCGTTCGCTGGGCATGGACACCGTCGGCTTCCTGATGATGAGCCACATGATCCCCGCCGAGCAGCTCGCCGCCCAGGGCAAGCTGATGGAGAGCTACGGCGCGCAGTGCATCTACATGGCCGACTCCGGCGGGGCGATGAACATGAACGACATCCGCGACCGCATGCGCGCGTTCAAGGCGGTGCTCGATCCGGCGACCCAGACCGGCATGCACGCCCACCACAACCTCAGCCTCGGCGTGGCCAACTCCATCGCCGCGGTGGAGGAGGGCTGCGACCGCATCGACGCCAGCCTCGCCGGCATGGGCGCCGGCGCCGGCAACGCGCCGCTGGAGGTGTTCATCGCCGCCGCCGAGCGCCTGGGCTGGAACCACGGCACCGACCTGTACCGCCTGATGGACGCCGCCGACGACCTGGTGCGCCCGCTGCAGGACCGTCCGGTGCGCGTCGACCGCGAGACCCTCGGCCTCGGCTATGCCGGCGTCTACTCGAGCTTCCTGCGCCACGCCGAAGTGGCGGCGGCCAAGTACGGCCTGAAGACCCTCGACATCCTCGTCGAGCTGGGCCGCCGGCGCATGGTCGGCGGCCAGGAAGACATGATCGTCGACGTGGCCCTCGACCTGCTGGCGGCGGGCAAGGGCCACTGAGCGGCCGGGCCGGCGGGCCGCGCTGCGGGGCCCGCCGTGCCCGCCCTGCCGGGGTACATGAGAGAGGAGAGAGGCGCATGCTGCCGACCAGTCGTGTGATGCAGAGCTACGGGCGCTGCTGCGCCAGCCCGGGCTTTTTCGATGACTTCTACCAGCGGTTTCTCGCCAGCTCGCCGGTGATCCGCGCCAAGTTCGCCGCCACCGACATGCTTGCGCAGAAGCATCTGCTGCGCGCCGGCATCCTCAACCTGGTGCTCCATGCGCGAGGGATGTCCGACGCCAAGCTGCGCGCGCTGGGGCAGAGCCACTCGCGAGGGGGGTTCGACATCCGCCCGGAGCTCTACGACCTGTGGCTGGATGCGCTGCTGCAGACGGTTGCAGAGCATGACCGGGAGGTGCGGCCCGAGGACCTGACGGCCTGGCGCGAGGTCCTCGGCAAGGGGATTGCCCTGATCAAGTCGTGCTACTGAAGGTGGCAGGGTCCTCCCGGCGCTGCCCGAGGAGGTTTGGGCCGATGCTTCGCTGCCGGAGCATCGGCCATTTTCTTGCCGGCAGGGAACGCTTGTCCGGGGAGTGCACGGGCGGAAATTAATCTGCACCAACGGGACAAGCCGCGCGGTGGGCGGATAGTTGCTCCTCTGGGGGCTCCATAAAGTGAGGTCAACGTCAACCCAGCGGACTTGACCCATGTCAACACTGATAAATATCGACCAAGCCACATCCCAGGTGGTGTCCCGTCCGGGCCTCGTCCAGCGAGGCACAAAGGTGCTCATGACGGTACTGCCCTGGGCCATCATCGGCGGCCTGCTGTGGGCGGGCCTGTTCATCAAGCCGCAGCCGGTGGGCGCCACCGTGACGCCGCCGCTGCTCGAGCGCCGCGACCACTTCTACGGCCTGGCCCTGTCGCCGGCCGGCGACGTCTGGGTCAGCGGCTCCGGCGGCAAGATCCTCGCCATCGCCGAGGACGGCAGGGTCAGCCGCCTGGCCACCCCGACCGGGCGCACCCTGCAGGACATCGCCGTGTGGGATGCCCAGCATGCCGTGGCGGTCGGCAACGACGGGGTGATCCTGTTCAGCGCCGACGGAGGGCAGAGCTGGCAGGCCGCGCAGGACGTGCCGCGCTCGGAAGTCGCCAACAAGCTCAACCGGGTGCGCGTCGCCCCGGGCGGCCTGGCCATCGCCACCGGCGAGATGGGCGCCCTGCTGGTCAGCCGCGACCACGGCCACAACTGGCAGCGCCTGCGCGAGGAGGAGGACGTGGCCTGGAATGACGTGGCCATCCTCGACGACGGCCGCCTGCTGGTGGTCGGCGAGTTCGGCCGCATCCTGCTCGGCGACGCGCAGGGCCAGAACTGGGAGGAGATCGCCAGCCCGGTGCCGGCCTCGCTGATGTCGGTGCAGTTCCGCGACGCGCTGAACGGCGTGGCGGTCGGCCTGGAAGGCGCCCTGCTGGTCACCCGCGACGGCGGCCGGCAGTGGGACAGCGTCGACCTGGGCATCAACGATCACCTGTTCGACGTGCTCTGGGATGCCGGCAACGGCCGCTGGTTCGCCAGCGGCGCGCTGGGCCGCTGGGTGAGCGGCAGCGCCGACGGCGGCTGGCAGAGCGGCGCTCTCGACGAGCGCAACCTGGCCTGGCACACCCGCGCCCTGCTGGTCGGCACGGGCATCTGGCTGGCCGGCGCCGACGTCGGTCGCTGGGACGGCCGCCAGTGGTCGCCCGTGAACCCCTGAATCGCCTGACCTGGCCCCTCTTCTGCGAGATACGACCATGATCGAACGCATAGCCGAATTCTGCATCCGTCGGCGCGCCTGGGTGACCGGCGTGCTGCTCTGCCTGACCCTGATCCTCAGCTGGTTCGCGCTGCACATCGAGGTGCGCACCGTGTTCGAGGACATGCTGCCCTCGCGCCACGAGTACGTTGAGACCCACGAGAAGTTCAAGGACACCTTCGGCGGCTCGAACATGGTCACCATCATGTTCGAGGTGGAGGAGGGCGACATCTTCCAGACCGCCGTGCTCGACAAGGTGCGCAGCGTCACCCTCGGCCTGCGCGAGGTCTCGGCGGTCAACCAGTACCAGATCACCTCGCTGGCCTCGAAGAAGCTCAAGGAGGTGCGCGCCTCCACCGCGGGCATCGAGAGCCGCCCGCTGATGTGGCCCGACCTGCCGGCCGACGCCGAGGCGATGGCCGAGCTGAAGCGCTCGGTGCTGCGCAACCCGATGGTCTACGGGCCCTACGTGTCCAAGGACCTGCAGGCCACCCTGGTCACCGTCGACTTCATCGACCAGCAGGTCGACTACAGCAAGGTGTTCCACGAGGTCCGCGCGCTGATCGCCAAGGTCGACGACGGCAGCGTGAAGATCCGCGTGGTCGGCGACCCGATCCTCTACGGCTGGGTCAACCACTACCTGCCGGAGACCATCCAGCTGGTACTGGCCGCCCTGGCGGTGACCCTGGTCATGCTGTTCGTCCTGCTGCGCACCTGGCGCGGGCTGTTCCTGCCGCTGCTGGCCGGCGTGGTCAGCGCGGTCTGGGCGCTGGGCATCTGCCGCCTGCTGGGCATCCACTTCGAGCCGCTGGTCATCGTGGTGGCCATGCTGATCACCTCGCGGGCGGTGTCGCACTCGGTGCAGATCGTCAACCGCTTCGATGACGAGATCGAGCTGCTGCCGCCGGGCACCGACACCGCGCGGATCGCCGCGCGCATCGCCCTGGCCGACCTGTTCCGCCCCGGCATGCTGGGAGTGATCGCCGACGCTGCGTGCATGGCGGTGGTGGCGCTGAGCCCGATCCCGATGCTGCAGAAGCTCACCGTGCTGTCGGTGGTCTGGGTGTCGACCCTGACCGTCAGCGCGGTGATCCTCACCCCGGTGCTGCTGTCGTTCATCCGCAAGCCGCACGGCATGGCCCATCCGTTCGACTGCCTGCCGGTGCTGCGCAAGGTGCTCGACTTGGCCGTGGTGGTCAGCCTGTCGCGGGCCCGCTACGCGGTGCTCGGCGTCAGCCTGCTGGTGGTGGTCGGCGCCGGCCTGTACTCGCTGAACCTGAAGATCGGCGACGCCAACCCCGGTTCGCCGATCCTCTGGCCGCAGGCGCAGTACAACCAGGACTCGGCGGCGATCAACGCGCGCTTCGAGGGCGTCGACCGCATGTTCGTGGTGCTCGGCGACGACAGCCGCCCCGACCTGATCAAGGGCAACGAGGCCCTGCAGGCGATGAACAGCTTCCAGCGCTTCATCGAGGCGCAGCCCGAGGTCGGCGGCTCGGTGTCGATCGCCGACGTGCTGCCGCAGGTCAACGCCAGCCTGCGCGAGGGCAACCCGCGCTATCTGGAGCTGGGCGACACGGGCAACCTCAACGGCAGCCTGATGGCCATGCTCGACTCGGTGTCGGAGCCCGGCGACATCTCGCGCTTCGCCGACGAGCATTACGCCAACGGCTCGGTGACCCTGATGTTCCGCGACCGCCAGGGCGAGACCATCCGCACCGCGGTGGCGCGCATCAAGGAGTTCATCGCCAGCCATCCGCTGAGCGAAGGCCAGTGGCACCTGGCCGGCGGCCTGATCGGGGTGATGGCTGCGGTCAACGAGATCATCCTGTCCAGCCAGATCGAGGCCATCGCCCTGGCCCTGCTGGTGCTCGCCGTGCTGTGCACCATCGTCTACCGCTCCAGCGTCGCCGGCATGCTGTTCATGGTCCCGGTGATCATCTCCAACATGCTGACCTTCGCCTTCATGACCTGGAAGGGCATCGGCATGAACATCAACACCGTGCCGGTGGCCGCGCTCGGCATCGGCCTGGGGGTCGACTACGCCTTCTACATCGCCGACCGCGTCAAGGAAGAGATCGCCGCCGGCAGCAGCCCCGAACACGCCATCCGCCAGGCCCTGCACAGCTCGGGCATGGGGGTCATCGTCACCGCCAGCGTGCTGATCCTCGCCACCCTGCTGTGGTGGGTGTCCTCGCTGCGCTTCCAGGCCGAGATGGGCCTGCTGATGGCCATCTGGCTGAGCGTGTCGGCGTTCTCCGCGCTGTTCGTCATGCCCGCGCTGATCTACGTCTGCCGCCCGCGCTTCATCTTCGGTGAGCGCGCGCCGGAGCCGGCGGCCAGTGCCCAACCCGCCCCGTTCCAGCCGGCCTGAGACGGGATAACAACAACAAGAAACCATCGGTTCCTCGCTGCCAACCACTCTGGGGATAACACATGAACAAGCACGGCATTCCGGGTGCGCGCTCGCGCACCCCTCTGGACAAGCTCGCCCTGGCGATCGCCCTGGCCACCGCGACCACCTCGGCCTTCGCCGAAGACCGCCTCAAGGTCGACGGCTACCTGCGCCAGGAAATGTCCTGGAACATGAAGAACTGGGAGGACACCCCCGGCTACGACGACAAGGGCAAGCTGTCGATGGCGCGCAGCACCGCGCGCCTCAATCTGGAGTGGAAGGCCACCGAGGACGTGGCCGTGGTGGCCAAGCTGCGCGCCTCCCGCGAGGTGAAGACCAACTTCCTCGAGCACCTCGAGGAGATGGGCGCCTACAACTACCGCGCGGCCGACGGTCAGGGCGACATCATGGATCTCTACAACGACGAGGAGATCCGCGAGCTGTACGTCGACTTCCCGGTCGGCGAGCGCCTGCAGTTCCGCCTCGGCAAGCAGCAGATCGCCTGGGGCGAGACCGACTTCTTCGCCGCCAACGACCTGGTGCACGGCTTCGACTACACCTGGCGCAGCTTCCTCGAGCCGGCCAACGAGGAACTGCGCAAGGCCAACATCATCGCCAAGATGAACATCGACGTGCCGGAGCTGGACGGCGGCCTGGAAGTGTTCGTGCGCCCGGGCTGGGACCGCAAGGAGGACATCGGCACCGAGCTGGACATCTACGGCGGACGCTGGTCGAGCCAGCCGTACGCCGGCGTCGACTTCCGCAACATCGACCCGTACAACTTCGAGAACGACGAGGGCGACTACCGCGACGTCACCGGCGGCATCCGCTGGAACGGCCTGTACGGCGACACCAACTACTCGGTCTCCTACCTGAAGACCTTCTACCCGTCGCCGATCCTCAACGCCTCCAACAACCTCGCCCTGTTCGGCCAGCCGGGCGTGCCGTCCGGAGCGGAAACCAAGGGCACCGAGCAGACCCGCGGCCCGGCCGGCGAGATCATCTACCCGATGGTCGACATCTTCGGCTTCACCGCCAGCCGCTATTCGGAGTGGGCGGACGCGGTGTTCAGCACCGAGATGGCCTACATCAAGGACGCGCCCTACCAGATCCTGCAGTCGCCGCCGACCCTGATCAGCCAGGCGGTGGCCCCCGGCTTCGACGGCTACGCCACCAAGGACGTGGTCGCGCTGATGCTGCGCATGGACAAGAACATCGCCGCCACCCAGGACTGGCTGGGTACCGAGAAGCCGATGTTCTTCTCGGTGCAGCTGTTCGACAAGTGGGTGCAGAACTACGACGAGGACGACGCGCTGCTCTACAGCGTCGGCTGGGGCGGCAAGGTCAAGGAGCACTCGGTGCTCGCCACCGGGATCTTCGACCTCAGCTACAACAGCGGACGCATCCGCCCCAACCTGGTGGTCGGCGCCGACCTCAGCAACGGCGGCGGCTTCGCCGTGCCCTCGGTCACCTTCGAGCTGTCCAGCAAGCTGCGCTGGAAGGTCGAGTACGACGCCTTCTGGGGCAGCGACGCGCGCGACGGCAACAAGTGCGGCTTCCCGAATGCGGCCTCCTGCGACAACGCCACGCTGTTCGACTACTTCAACAACCGCGACCAGCTCTACACCAGCCTGACCTACCTGTTCTGATCCCCACCGGAGAGACCCACATGAACGCACTCCGCTTCCCCCTGCGCCACACCCTGACGGTCGGTCTCCTCGCGGCGGCCGGCAGCCTGTCGACCCTCGCCATGGCCGCCGAACTGCCGGCGGGCACGGTGATTTCCGCCGCCAACCTCGACCAGGTCAAGAACGACACCTTCGAGGGCCACAGCATCGCCAGCCTGCTCACCGAGAAGATGGAATGGCGCATCCGCAACAACGGCTGGAAGCTGCCGCTGGCCAAGTCCAGGGAAGTGCCGCTCGACCCGCGCTGGGTCAAGGCCTCGCAGGCCAACGAGGGCAAGGCCGTGCTCAACAAGGAAGCCTGCCGGGTGGACAACTGGGGCGCCGGCGCGCCCTTCCCGAACATCGACATGAAGGACCCGCAGGCCGCCGAGAAGCTGGTGTGGAACTGGCACCTCGGCCAGCTGGTCGGCGACGTCTCCCAGGTGCCGCAGTACACCCAGCTGCTGATCGACGGCAAGAAGGGCGTGCACGCCGAGCCGGTCGCCGAGTTCAGCCGCTACAGCATGAAGGGTCGCCTGACCAGCGAGCAGGCGGTGGAAGGGGACGGCAGCGAGCGTGGCCGCCAGCTGCTGTACTTCAAGTCGCCCTCCGACATGAAGGGCCTCGGCACCTACACCGTGATGTACGACTCGGACAAGGTCAACAGCGTGTGGGCCTACATCCCCGCCGTGCGCCGGGTGCGCCAGCTGTCCGGCGGCGCCTGGATGGATCCGGTCGGCTCCTCCGACCAGCTGCAGGACGACCTGGAGATCTTCAACGCCCGGCCGTGCTGGTACCCCGAGTACAAGCTGCTCGGCAAGCGCTGGGTGCTCGCCGTGGCCAACAGCAAGACCGGCCTGTGGAATCCGCAGGGCAAGAGCTTCGCCGAGAAGTACCCGGTGGTGGAGGACGCCGCGCCCTTCTGGAACATGAACAACAACGACTTCGAACCGCGTGAGGTCTACGTCATCGAGGCGATCACCCCGTCGGCGCACCCGTACAGCAAGAAGGTGCTGTACATCGACGCGAAGTACCCGCGCTTCTACTACGCCGAGGCCTACGACCGCAAAGGCGAGTTCTGGAAGTTCATGGAGTTCCATTCCTACTCCAACACCGCCGACGGCGACATCCGTACCACCGCCGGGGCGGTCATCGACTTCCAGCGCAACCACGCCACCCTGTCGATGATCGACACCAAGTCGTGGAAGACCAACTTCGACGCCAAGGCCAGCGACTTCTCCCTGCAGACCCTGCAGCGGGTTGGCCGCTGATTCAGCGCCACGTCTGGCGGGACCGGTTCGCGCCGGTCCCGCCATTCCCTTCCAGACAGAGCCGTCCGGCAGCCCTGGCGGGCTGTCCGGTCAGCGGAGAGCAGCAAGATGCCGACCATGAAAGCCGCGCGCCTGCACCAGATCGGCGCGCAATTCGTTCTCGACGAGGTGCCGGTTCCGGCACCCGGCGCCCACGACGTGCTGGTGAAGGTCGAGGCCAGCACGGTGATACCCAACCTGAAGAACGTCACCACGCACTTCCCCGAGTGGTACCCGTTCCTGCCGCTGCCGGCGCTGCCGGCGATCTTCGGCCTCGACTCGGCCGGCACCGTGGAAGCGGTCGGTTCGGCGGTCACCGCCTTCAAGCCGGGCGACCGCGTCTACGTCAACCCCGGCGTCGGCTGCGGCGAGTGCCGCCACTGCAAGCAGGGCGAGACGCCGCGCTGCGCGGCCTACACCTTCCTCGGCTACTTCGGCTTCGGCCCCGGCTCGCAGGCGATCTTCGAGAAGTACCCCTACGCCGGTTACGGCGAGTACCTGACCGCGCCGGTTACCAACCTGGTGCGTCTGCCGGACAACCTGTCGAGCGCCCAGGCCACCCGCTTCGGCTACCTCGGCACCGCCTACTCGGCGATCCGCAAGGCCGCCCTGCGCCCGGCGCAGAGCATCCTGATCCTCGGCGCCAGCGGCACCCTCGGCGTCGGCGCCACCCTGCTGGCGCTGGCCTTCGGCGCCGCCCGGGTGGTGGTCGCCGCCCGCGACCGCGCGGCGCTGGAGCGCCTCAAGGAGCTGGACCCGCGGCGCGTCGAGATCGTGCCGATCGGCGCGCGGCCGATCCGCGAGCAGGTGCTGGAACTGCTGCCGGACGGCGTCGACGCCATGCTCGACACCCTCGGCGCCAAGGCGCCGGCCGCGCTGTCGGTGGACGCCATGGGCGCGGTCGGCCGCGGCGGGCGCATCGTGCAGATCGGCGGCGTCGCCGGGCCGATCCCCATCGACCCGCATCCGTTCATGTGCCAGCAGCTGCAGTACATCGGCTCGCTGTGGTTCACCACCGCCGAGGGCGACGAGATGGCCCGCATGGTCGAGTCGGGCCTCCTCGACCTGGCGCTGCTGGAGGAGCGCGCCTATCCGCTGGCGCAGCTCAACCAGGCGCTCGAGGACATCCAGAGCCAGGCCAACGGCTTCACCAACTTCCACATCGTCCACGGCTGACCTTCAGCCCCTGCGGCGACGCGGGCCGTCGGCGTGAGCGGACGGCCCGCGCCCGCACCACAACGGAGCACCACGGCATGCAAACGCAGCGCATCGTCACCGGCCACGACCCGGCCGGCCGCTCGACCGTCGCCAGCAGCGGCCCGCTGCCCAGCGTCGGCGAGTTCCGCCAGTTCCCCGGCTTCGCCGTCGAGCTGATCTGGCAGACCGCCCCCGGCCCCATTCCCGCGCATCCCGTCGATTCCGCCCGCCCGCCGCACTCGGTGCTGCCGGCCGCCGGCGGCAGCTGCGCGATGCGCGTCACCTTTCCACCCCAGGACTCGGCCATCGCGGCGGACTTCGATCCCGAGGCGGCCGCCCGCGAACTGTGCGAACGGCTGCCCGGGCTGGGCGAGCTGTTCGAGGCCGACGCCCCCGGCTTCCACCGCTCCGACACCATCGACTACGGCGTGCTGCTGGAAGGCGAACTCACCCTCGAGCTGGACGACGGCGAGCGGGTGCTGCGTCAGGGCGATGTGGTGGTGCAGATGGGAACCCGGCATGCCTGGCGTAACACCGGTAACAGCCCGGCGCGGATGCTGTTCGTGATGGTGGGCGCGGCGCGCGGGAAGTCAGTTGCGTAATTTCTAAATAGTCTAATTTTTCGACTTTACAGAGCGATTCGGCGCTTATCTGGAAGCGAATGTTCTGAAACAGGAGGGTTTTTCGTAACTGGTATCTTTCTTGCTTTGAAGTGTGTGGAGCGTTCGATTTTCCGGTTGTGTTACGCGGTTTTACCGGTAACGGCGGACTCTGCGCATGGTGGGACGACCGACATGGAGAGCGTTTGCACCAACAGGGATCACTCCGGAGCCGCATGCGTGCCAGTTCAGCGAGCGGAGTGAGGGTAGCGGTGATGAACAACGACCATGCGCCTTATAAGAAAAAAGATAGAGGCTGAACGAAGTATGAATAGTCTGATGTTTGCCACGGCGACGCCCCCGGACGCCGTGCTGGCCAAGTTCGAGGTATGCCACACCCAGGATCTCGAAGAAGCGCGCCGCTGGGGCGAACGCATCTTCTGCGAGAACCGCCTGCGCCACCAGGATCGCCAGGCGCCGGTCGACACGCGCATCTACTACCGGCGCCTTGGCGGCATCGGCGTGGGGCGCATGAGCTACGGCAGCGACATCACCATCGACCCCGGCGTGCTCGATACCTTTTCCCTGGTCATGATGCCGATCCGCGGCCAGGAAGTGATCGAGTTCGGCAGCCGCCAGGTGTGCTCGACCCCCACCCAGGCCTCGGTGCTCAACGCCCACCTGCCGTGCCGCATCCACCATCGCAAGGACACCGAAAAGCTGATCATGCGCGTCGACCGCAGCCTGCTCGAGCGTATCTGCCAGCAGCACCTCGGTCGCACCCTGGCCAAGCCGGTGGAGTTCCAGCCGGACATGCCGCTGGACACCGCCGAGGGGCAGCGCTGGATGCGCATGGTCGGCTGGATCTACGACAACCTGTCCCACGACGAGGGCAGCCTGCCGCCGCTGCTCGCCGCGCAGTTCGAGCAGGCGATGGTCACCGCGCTGCTGACCTGCCAGCCCAACAACTACAGCGCCGAGCTGTGCGCCGACGAGACGCAATCGATCGCGCCGTCGTTCGTCAAGCGCGTGGAGCGCTACATCGAGGAGCACGCCCACGAGCCGATCTCCATCGTCGAGATGGCCGAGCACGTGGGGGTCAGCAGCCGCTCGCTGTTCGCCGGCTTCCGCCGCTTCCGCAACACCTCGCCGATGCTGTACCTGAAGGAAGTGCGCCTGCGCCGAGTGCACGAGGAGCTGCAGCAGGGCAGCGCCGGCAGCACCACGGTGACGGCGGTGGCCTTCCGCTGGGGCTTCAGCCATCTCGGCCATTTCACCACCGACTACAAGCGCCGCTTCGGCGAGAGCCCGTCGGAAACCCTGGCACGCTGACGCCGCGACGAGGAGGGCGCCGGCCCTCCTCGGCTTTCGGCGCTCATCTGGCGCAAGCACTCCCTCGCCTTCCCGGGCCGCGCCGCGGCAGGAATCTGCTCTGTCGGGATAGACGCGTGACTTCTCGGAGCGCTGGCGGGGAGCCTCCTTCCTATGATCGAGCCGGGGCGCCTTCCGCGCGGCCCGGCTCATTTCCCATTCCAGGAGGCTCGCTAGATGAACCCGGACTACCAACTGCAGGACAAAGTGATCATCGTGACCGGTGGCGGCAGCGGCATGGGCCGCGACGCCAGCCTGGCCCTGGCCAGGGCCGGCGCCCGGGTGGTGATCGGCAACCGCAACGCCCGGGCCGGCGCCGATCTGCTCGAGGAAATCGTCGCCGCCGGCGGGCAGGCGCTGTTCCGCGCCACCGACGTGTCGCGGCCGGCCGACTGCCAGGCGCTGGTGGCGCTGGCCATGGAGAGGTACGGACGGGTCGACGGGGCGTTCAACAACGCCGGCCTGCAGCGCGAGTTCACCGACGTGCACGAGACGCCGGTGGAGGACTTCTCCGATGTCATCGACATCAACCTCAAGGGCATCCTGTACATGATGAAGTACGAGACGGCGGCGATGCTGCAGGGCGGCGGCGGCGCCATCGTCAACAACGCCTCGATCTTCGGTCTCAAGGCGATGCCGAAGACCGCCTACTACGTGGCCTCCAAGCACGGCATCGTCGGCGCCACCCGCGCCGCCGCGCTGGACTACGCCACCCGCGGCATCCGCGTCAACGCGATCTGCCCGGGGCCGATCAAGACGCCGAGCTTCGACCGCGTCACCGGCGGCGACGAGCACATGTACGACGACGGCGTGCCCATGCATCGCGTCGGCCAGCCGCAGGAAGTCAGCGCGGCGGTGCTCTGGCTGCTCTCCGGGCACTCCTCCTACATCACCGGCGCCACCCTGTCGGTGGACGGCGGGATGTCGGCCGAGTAGGCATGGAGCCCCCTCTTTCTTCTTTTCTGCACTGCCGGGATAACCCCCTCGGTCATTGGAGCGTCAGGCAAGCCCCTGCTTCTTAGGATGACTCTCAAGGGTGCCGCACAGGGCGGCACCCACTCTCCAAGTCAGCCTTCCGGGGGTTTCCAATGTCCGAGCAACCCATCGTCCGTCGCCGCCAAGTCAAGACCGGCATCAGCGATGCCCGCGCCAACAACGCCAAGACCCAGAGCCAGTACCAGCCGTACAAGGACGCCGCCTGGGGCTTCATCAACCACTGGTACCCGGCGCTGTTCACCCACGAGCTGGGCGAGGACCAGGTCGAGGGCATCCAGATCTGCGGCATCCCGATCGTCCTGCGCCGCGTCGACGGCAAGGTGTTCGCCCTCAAGGACCAGTGCCTGCACCGCGGCGTGCGCCTGTCCGAGAAGCCGATGTGCTTCAACAAGAGCACCATCTCCTGCTGGTACCACGGTTTCACCTTCGACCTGGAGAGCGGCAAGCTGGCGACCATCGTCGCCAACCCGGACGACAAGCTGGTCGGCACCACCGGCATCACCACCTACCCGGTGCACGAAGTCAACGGCATGATCTTCGTGTTCGTCCGCGAGGACGACTTCCCGGACGAGGACGTGCCACCGCTGTCCTCCGACCTGCCGTTCCGCTTCCCGGAGAACAGCGACCGCTTCCCGCACCCGCTGTGGCCGGCCTCGCCGAGCGTGCTCGACGACAACGCCGTGGTGCTCGGCATGCACCGCACCGGCTTCGGCAACTGGCGGATCGCCTGCGAGAACGGCTTCGACAACGCGCACATCTTCGTCCACAAGGACAACAGCATCGTTCACGTCAACAACTGGGTGCTGCCGCTCGGCCTGCTGCCGGTCGGTGACGACGCCATCCAGCTGGTCGAGGACGACAACGGCCCGAAGGGCATGATGCAGATGATGTTCACCGAGAACTGGCAGCCGGTGCTGGAGAACGAGGAACTCGGTCTCAAGGTCGACGGCGTCAACGGCCGCTACTACCGCACCTCGGTGGTGCTGCCGGGCGTGCTGATGGTGGAGAACTGGCCGCAGGACCACGTGGTGCAGTACGAGTGGTACGTGCCGATCACCGACGACACCCACGAGTACTGGGAAGTCCTGGTGCGCGTGTGCAACACCCCCGAGGAGCGCGCCAAGCACGAGTACCGCTACGAGACCGTGTACAAGCCGCTGTGTCTGCACGGCTTCAACGACTGCGACCTGTACGCCCGCGAGGCGATGCAGAACTTCTACGCCGACGGCACCGGCTGGGACGACGAGCAACTGGTGGCCACCGACATCTCGCCGATCACCTGGCGCAAGCTGTCCTCGCGCTGGAACCGCGGCATCGCCAAACCCGGCCGCGGCGTGCAGGGCTCGGTCAAGGATCTCAGCCTGATCTTCAAGCAGACCGCCGACGGCCACCGCCCGGGCTACAAGGTCAAGAAGATCGAAGAGTAAGTCCGCTTCGCAGTCCGGCGCGCGCCCCTCGCGCCGGGCTGCGGGCAACCGGGAGCCTGTCGCATGCATAACGACGTCTTATCTCGCAGCCATTTCGTCACCGTGGATGGCGTGCGCCTGCACTACCGTATGGTCGACGGCCCGGCGGGCAGCCTGCCGGTGATCTTCACCCACGGCGGCGGCCCCGGCAGCACCGCCTGGAGCAATTTCCGCCTCAGCGCGCAGGCCTTCGCCGCCAACCACACCTGCTACTTCCTCGACTTCGCCCAGTACGGCGGCTCCGACATGGTGCCGGTCGAAGGGCCGGCGCTCGCCTGGCACGCGCGCAAGCTGCTGGGCTTCCTGGATGTGCTGGGCATCGAGCGCGCTCATCTGGTCAACCAGTCGTTCGGCGGCTGCGTGGCGACCCGCTTCGCCGCCGACCATCCCGAGCGGGTCGGCCGCCTGGTCATGATCGGCTCGCAGCCGCTGGCGCATGGCGTGCTGCAGCCGCTGCCGCTGTTCAGCAAGCACGCCGCGACCCTGATGTCCGACTACTACCTCGCCGGCGGCGGGCCGAGCCTGGCGAAGATGCGCGAGCTGATCTGCCGCTACGAGCTGCACGACGACACCAAGCTCGACGCGGAGACCCTGCGTCTGCGCTATGAGGCCAGCGCCAACCCGGCGCTGCTCGAGCTGCTCAACACCCCCGGCGCCTTCGGCGAGTGGGAGGACCTGACCGCGGTGTTCGCCCGCGTGCAGGCGCCGACGCTGATCTTCTGGGGCCTGCACGACTGGTTCGGCGGCATCGATGTGCCGATGCTGATGCTCAACCGCTTCGCCGACGCGCGCCTGCACGTCATGGGCAACGCCGCCCACCACCTGCAGAGCGAGTGCCCGGACGAATTCAACGCCGTGGCGACGGCCTTCATCGGAGGCTACGCATGAACACTCCCAGCGATCTGCACTACCTGGAGATGCACGAGCTGTCGCTGCTGATCCGTACGCGCCAGCTGTCGCCGGTCGAGGTCGCCGAGGCCCAGCTGGCGCGCATCGAACGCCTCGACGGCGCGCTGCACAGCTACGCCCACGTGGCGGCCGAGCAGGCCATGGCGCAGGCGCGCCAGGCCGAACAGGAGCTGATGCGCGGCCAGTGCCGCAGCCCGCTGCACGGCATCCCGCTGGCAGTGAAGGACCTGTTCCACACCGCCGGCATCCCCACCGCGGCGGGCATGGCGATCCACCGCGATTTCATTCCGCAGCAGGATGCCACCGTGGTGACGCGCCTGCGCGAGGCGGGCAGCGTGCTGCTCGGCAAGCTGCAGATGACCGAGGGCGCCTTCGCGACCCATCACCCGGCGTTCACCGCGCCGGTCAATCCCTGGGGTGCCGACCACTGGGCCGGCGCCTCCTCCAGCGGCTGCGGTGTGGCCACCGCCGCCGGGCTGTGCTACGCCGCGCTGGGCACCGACAGCGGCGGCTCGATCCGCTTCCCCTGCGCGGCCAACGGCCTGACCGGCCTCAAGCCGACCTGGGGGCGGGTCAGCCGCCACGGCGCCTTCGAGCTGGCCGCCAGCCTCGACCATGTCGGGCCGCTCACCCGCAGCGCGCGCGACGCGCTGTTCCTGCTGTCGACCATCGCCGGCCACGACCCGCTCGACCCCACCTCGCTGCCCAGCGTGTGCCTGGAGATCCCCGGCATCGAGGAGTCGTTCCGCGGCCTGCGCATCGGTGTCGACGAGGCCTGGCTGAGCGACGGCGTCGACGAGGAGATCGTCGAGGCCCTCGACGAGGTGCTGACCATGATCCGCGCCGGCGGCGGCAGCCTGGTGCGCGTGCGCATGCCGGATACCCGCGCGGTGAGCGCCAACTGGGAGAAGCACTGCGGCGTGCAGACCGCGGTGGCGCACGCCGCCACCTACCCGAGCCGCGCCGGCGAGTACGGCCCGGCGCTGAGCCGGCTGATCGACGGCGGCCGCGCACTATCGGGCATGGACTACCAGCGCGTGCTGCTCGACGCGCAGTGCTTCACCGGCGAACTGGAGTGCGTGCTGGGCGAGGTCGACCTGCTGCTCGCCCCGGTGCAGCCGTATGCCGCGCCGACCCACGCCCAGCTCGGCGCGCTGGCCCAGGACCCGGAAGCCAACCGCCGGCTGATCCAGTTCACCGCGCCGTTCAACGTCAGCGGCCACCCGTGCCTGAGCCTGCCGATCGGCTTCACCACCAGCGGCCTGCCGATCGGCGGCCAGTTCATCGCCGGCAAGGGCGGGGAGGGCATGCTGTGCCGCGCCGGCATGGCGCTGCAGAAGGTCAGCGACTGGCACCGGGTGCGTCCGGCCGGGCTGTGACGGCCGGGCCGGGTCCGGCGCAGGGGGCGTAGCATTCAGGTTGCCAACAGGGGGAGGGGAGCCGGTCATGAATGCCACCAACCGGGTCGAAGAGCTGTGTTCGCAGGATCCCGACGAGACCCGCCAGCTGGTGGCGTCGGTGTTCTGCGAGCATCGCCTGGAGGTCCGCCAGGCGCCGGACGGCCTCGACTACCGGCATCATCACCTGCGCACCGGGCACCTCAGTTTCAGCCGCATGGGCTATGGCGCCGAGGTGCGCGTCTCGCCCGGCGAGCTGGGCTCGTTCTATCTGGTGCAGCTGCCGCTGGCCGGGCATGACCGGCAGCGGGTCGGGCGGCACGAGCTGCTCAGCGACAGCCGCTGCGGCAGCGTGCACGGGCCGGACGAGCATCTGGCGATGCACTGGAGCGCCGACTGCCACAAGCTGGTCGTGCGCATCGAGCGGGACGCGCTCGAACAGCATGCCGCCGCGCTGCTCGGCTGCGCGCTGCACGATCCGCTGACCTTCGCCAACCCGATGGATCTGGGCTGCACCCACGGCGCCGCCTGGGGCCACACCGCGCGGCAGCTGTTCGACGAGCTGCAGCGTACCCCGCAGCTGTTCGAGCTGCCGCTGGTGCGCACGCAGTTCGAGCAGACGCTGATGACCACCCTGCTGGCCTGGCAGCCCAACAGCCTGAGCGCACGCTTGGGCGAGCCGGCGGCCAGGGTGCTGCCGCGCCACGTCAAGCTGGCGGTGGACTTCATGCGCGCCCATCCCGAGCAGTCGATCAGCGTGGCCAGCCTGGCGGCCATCAGCGGGGTCAGCGGCCGCTCGCTGTACAACGGCTTCCAGCAGTTCCTCGGCGTCAGCCCCATGCGCTACCTGCGTGATCTGCGCATGGAGCGGGTGCGCGAGGATCTGCTCGATCCGCGCCAGCCGCGCAGCGTCACCGCGATCGTCACCCGCTGGGGCTTCTTCCAGCTCGGGCGGTTCGCCATCGAGTACCGCCGGCGCTATGGCGAGACGCCCCGGGAAACCTTGCTCAAGGCCCGTATCTAGTGCCTTTTGCCGCCGTTAGGGCGGCATTTCTGCCCGAAAATGGTGCATTTCATATTTCTGCAATTTCCGCATGCTGGCTGCGGGAACTGCATATTCGCCCCGCACGCCTTGCTCCACATTGGCAGCCGACTGCACCCGCAGTCCTTGGCAAACCTGATGATGGAGCTGGAGCGCATGAGAAAGATAACGATCGTTGGCGCCGGACAGGCCGGCCTGCAACTGGGCATCGGCCTGCTCAAGCAGGGCTACGCCGTCACCCTGATCTCCAACCGCACCGGCGCGGAGATCGCTGCCGGCCGGGTGCTGTCCAGCCAGTCGATGTACGACATGGCACTGGAATTCGAACGCGAGCTGGGGCTGTCGTTCTGGGACGACAGCTGTCCGCCCACCACCGGCGTGCACCTGCGCGCCGGCAACGAGCAGGGGCTGCTGATCGACTGGCGGGCGCGCATGCCGGCACCCGGCCAGTCGGTCGACCAGCGCATCAAGATGCCGCGCTGGATGGCCGAGTTCGAGCGCCTCGGCGGCAGCCTGGTGATCGAGGAGGCGGGCCTCGCCGAGCTGGAGCGCTACGCCGCCGCCAGCGACCTGGTGATAGTCGCCAGCGGCAAGGGCGAGATCGGCAAGCTGTTCGAGCGCGACGCCGAGCGCAGCGCCTTCGACCGTCCGCTGCGCACCATCTCGCTGACCTACGTGCATGGCATGCTGCCGCGCGAGGACTACAGCGCGCTGAACATCAGCGTCAACCCGGGCATCGGCGAGTACGTCAACTTCCCCTGCCTGACCCACAGCGGCGCGGGCGACATCATCAACCTCGAATGCATCGAAGGCGGGCCGATGGACCGCTGGGACGAGGTCACCACGCCCGAGCAGCATCTGGCCCTGGCCGTCGAGCTGATCGAGCGCTTCTTCCCCTGGGAAGCCTGGCGCTGCCGCGACCTGCGCCTGACCGACGAACTCGGCACCCTGGTCGGCCGCGTCACCCCCACCGTGCGCAAGCCGATCGGCTACCTGCCGTCCGGGCGCACCGTGCTGGGCATGGCCGACGTGCTGGTGCTCAACGACCCGATCACCGGACAGGGTTCGAACAACGCCAGCAAGTGCGCCAACATCTACATGAACGCCATCCTCGAACAGGACGGCGCGGCGTTCGACGACGCCTGGAAGACGGCGACCTTCGAGCGCTACTGGGACTACGCGCAGTGGGTCGCGCGCTTCACCAACACCCATCTGCTGCCGCTGACCGAGCCGGTGCTCAAGGTGCACGGTGCCTGCGCCGACCGGCCGGAGCTGGCCGCGACCTTCGCCAATGCCTTCAACGACCCGAAGATCCTCACGCCCTGGTACTACGACTCCGCCGCGGCGGATCGCTTCATCGCCTCGTTCGCCGCTGCCTGAAGGACGCCGTCATGCTCGAACATAACCATAAGCGGCACTCTGCAGCCGCGTTCGGCGTCCTTGCCGCGTGCCTGCTGCCCCTGCAGATCGCCCAGGCGACCCAGGGCACCATGCCCCATGGCTACGGGGTCAAGTCCGAAGGCATGGGCGGGGTGGTCATCGCCCTGCCCCAGGATGCCCTGGCCGGCGCCTCCAACCCGGCCGGCATGGTACTGGTCGGCGACCGCCTGGATCTCGGCGTGGCCTTCCTCAAGGTGGACAACGGCGCGGAGTTCGCCGGCACCACCGTCAGCGGCGTCGAGGACCGCGACCTCTACGTCATCCCGCAGTTCGGCGCCAACCGGATGCTCGACGAGCACAGCAGCCTCGGCCTGTCGCTGGTGGGCAACGGCGTGGGCACCGCCTATGGCGACGACGCCAACTTCGGCGGGCTGCAGGAGCCGGGGGCCGAGTTCCAGCAGATGGTCGCCACCCTCAGCTACGCCCGCCAGCTGGACGAGCGGCACAGCGTCGGCCTGGGCCTGATCCTGGTGCGCCAGGTGCTGGACATCGACGGCACCGCCAGTATCGGCCTGCCGCAGGGGCGCGACGAGGCCCACGGTGCCGGCCTGCGCATTGGCTGGATCGGCCGCCTGACCCCGGAGCTGAGCCTCGGCGCCAGCTATTCCACCCGCGGCTACATGTCGAAGATGGACAAGTTCGACAGGCTGCTGGCCGAAGGCGGCGACCTCGACCTGCCGTCCACCTGGGCCCTCGGCGTGGCCTGGCAGCGCGGGCCGCTGACCCTGGCCGCCGACGTGCAGAAGATCCTCTGGAGCGACGTCCGCTCGCTTGGCAACCCCGGTGTGGGCCGCGCCAGCGGCGCGCCGGGCGACTCCGATGGGCCGGGTTTCGGTTGGCGCGACCAGACGGTCTGGCGGGTCGGCGCCGCTTGGGCGCTGAGCGAGCGGCTGACCCTGCGCGCCGGCTACAACGATGCCAACCAGCTGCTCGACAGTCGCGACACCTACCTGGGCATCCTCGCGCCGTCCGCCAACCACCGCCACGTGACGGCCGGCGCCAGCTACCGGCTGGGCAATGGTCACGAGCTGTCGCTGGCCTATGCGCGCTCGTTCAAGGACAAGGTGCACGGCGACGGTCCCGGGCCGAATGCCGTCACCTCGCCCTACATGGGCCAGCACTGGCTGTCCGTGGGCTATGGCGTGGACTTCTGAGCAGGAGCGACAGCGATGATCGAAAGCAGACAATTGCGCCAGGCGCTCGGCCAGTTCGCCACCGGCGTCACCATAGTCACCACCCGCGACGGCGGGGGCCGGCCCATCGGCGTCACCGCCAGCAGCTTCAACGCGGTGTCGCTGGAGCCGCCGCTGGTGCTGTGGAGCATCGGCCGCAACGCCTTCAGCTACCCGGCGTTCGCCGAGGCCGGGCATTTTGCCGTGCACGTGCTGGACGCCGGGCAGCGCGGGCTGTCCGACCGTTTCGCCCAGGCCTCGACGGACAAGTTCGCCGGCCTCGAACTCGGCAGCGGCCTCGGCGAGGTGCCCCTGCTGGCCGGCTGCCTGGCGTCGTTCGAGTGCAGCACCGAGCACCGCTACGAGGGCGGCGACCACCTGATCCTGGTCGGCCGGGTGCTGCGCATGGAGGTGGCGCGCAGCGCGGGGCAACCCCTGCTGTTCCACCGCGGGCGCTACGCGGAACTGGTCTGCCCGGAAACCGCGTGACGCCGCTTCGGCCGTCTGCCGCGGGCGTTTCCTGCGGTGGCGGGATAAGCACGCAACCCATTGGAGTGCCGGCACCGTCCCCGCTTCCTAAGATCGGGCCATGGCAGCGAAGACTCGCTGCCCGGCCTGGTCCGGCCTGGCCTGGCCGGGCCCGGTCGCCGACCGGCTCCAGTTTCGTCCCGACAGTCTCGCGCTGACTGTCCCATGTTTGCCCGTGCCGTTGCGGCACGGGTTTTTTTTGCCCGCGATTCGCCTTCCAGCCCCCGTGTCTGCTGCCCGTCGCGATATCCGACCACGGCAGCAGGAATTTGCACTGGCGGGATAAGCCGGTAACTCGCGGGAGCGCTCGGCCGCTACCCGCTTCCTATGATCGGGGCAAGTCAGCAGTAACCGGGCGGCCGTTCCAGCCGCCATCCAATCCAGGCGCCCAGCACGCCACCGCTGCTGGTCGCCGATGCCTGTAAGACGGAGGCAACCGATCATGAACGACGCAATCCACCAGGTCACCGTGAGTTTCGCCGACGGCGTCAGCCGCAGCTTCGCCGTGCCCGCCGAGGCCAGCATCCTCGATGCCGCCATCGAGGCGGAGATCCCGCTGCTCTACCAGTGCCGCTCGGGCGGCTGCTCCAGCTGCATGGCCCAGCTCGCCGACGGCGACGCGCGCACCCGTCCCGGCGCCAGCTCGTCACTGCTGGCCAGCGAGTACGCCGCCGGCCAGCGCCTGCTGTGCCTGTGCCAGGCGCAGTCGGACTGCACCTTCGAGGTGCCCTACGGCAGCGAGGTCGGTTCCAGCGCGGCGAAGGAAGTGCACGCCTTCATCGATTCCATCGAGCGCATCGCCGTCAACGTGGTGCGCCTGACCCTGGAGCTGGCCGACGGCGACTGGCTGGAGTTCCGCCCCGGCCAGTTCGTGCAGATCGAGGTGCCCGGCTTCGGCGTGCTGCGCAGCTACTCGCCGTCCAGCACCCTGGCCGACCTGCCCCGGCTGCAGCTGCTGGTGCGCCTGCTGCCGGGTGGGGCGATGTCCAGCTACCTGGAGGAGAAGGCCCAGGTCGAGGACGTGCTGACTCTGCGCGGCCCCTACGGCGCGTTCTTCCTGCGCGAGGAGCACCGCCGCGCGCCGCACATCTTCGTCGCCGGCGGCACCGGCCTGGCGCCGATCCTGTCGATGATCGACACCCTGCGCCAGAACGGCGGCAAGAAGCCGCCGATGCTGCTCAGCTTCGGCTGCGCCACCCCGGAGGTGCTGTTCGGCCTCGACGACATCGAGCTGCGCCAGCAGTGGCTGCCGAGCCTGGAGGCGCGCATCTGCGTCGACCGCGAGCCGACCGAGGGCCTGCACCACGGCAGCCCGGTCAGCGCCCTGCGCGAGGGCGATGTGGTCAGCCCGGACACCGTCGCCTACCTGTGCGGCCCGCAGCCGATGATCGATGCCGCCACCGCGCGGCTGGTCGAGCTGGGCGTCGCCCCGCAAAACATCTTCAGCGAACAGTTCGTGGCCAGCCACTGAGGAGCCTCCCATGCAACCGACCGTGTCCGTGCCGTTCTCGGCCGAGCAGATGAAGTGGTACGAGCAGGCCTGCGCGCGCATCGACCCCAAGCGCCTGCAGTACCTGTTGTTCGACCTGACCAACATCCACAGCCCGACCGGCGCGGCCGGCGCGGCCAGCCAGTTCATGGCCCGCCACCTGGAGTCGGTCGGCCTGTCGGCGCGCTACCAGCCGATGAGCGCGACCAGCGGCAACGTGCTGGCCGAGCGCCGCGGCAGCGGCGGCGGTGCCAGCGTGCTGCTCTACGCGCCGATCGACACCCACCTGGAGGAGGGCGACGAGGCCCAGGAGATCCTCACCGGCAAGGCGCCCGAGGCCGACATGCAGATCACGGCGCGGATGATCGACGACTGGGTGTTCGGCCTCGGCGCTTCCAACCCCAAGGGCATGGTCGCGACCCTCACCGAGGTGGCCACCGCGCTGATCGAGGCCGAGGTGCCGCTGGTCGGCGACCTGCTGGTCGGCATGGCCGACGGCGGCATGCCGGTGGACATCGCCGGGCGCGACCACGCCGGCATGTCCAACGGCGTGTTCCACCTGCTCAACCGCGGCGGCTCGCCGGACTTCGCGGTGATCATGAAGCCGTGGAACTGGGTCTACCACGAGGAGCCGGGCATGGCCTGGTTCAAGCTGCGCGTGCACGGCACCCTCGGCTACGCCGGCGTGCCGCGCGACATTCCGGGCTTCCGCAGCTCGGTGGTGCCGGCGGCCACGGTGATCCAGGAGCTGGAGCGCTGGATCATCGACTACGCCGAGCGCAACACCTCCGGGCAGATCAAGCCGCACGGCTGGATCGCCGGGGTGCGCGGCGGCGACGTGCAGCGTCCGGCCTTCCCCTCGGCGGTCACCGAGATCTTCTTCGACGTGCGCGTCAATCCGCGCAGCAGCCCGGCCGATGTCAAGGCGCAGTTCGCCGCCTTCGTCCGCGAGCTGCAGGCGCAGCGCCCCGAACTGGAGCTGGACTGGGAAATGTACGGCTCGGTGGCCGGCGGCAGCACCGACCCGCAGAACTGGATCATCCAGTCGTGTCGGCGCGGCTGGGAGCACATCGAGCACCGTCCGCACGGCCAGGCCGACCTGCTCGGCGGGCAGACCGACGGCGCCGCGCTGCGCCGCCTGGGCATCCCCACTGCGCGCATCGGCTGGCCGTGGCCGGCGCAGGGCGCGCCGCTGCCGGTGGCCGAGGGCCTCGGCGGCATGGGCGCCACCTACATTCCCGACCTGATCCCCTGCGCGAAGAAGATCATGTACGCGCTGATCGACACCCTGACCCGCCCGCGCCACGAGCTGGGCCTGTGAGGAGCACCGCGACGATGAGCAAGCGCATCAAGATGATCTTCCCGGTGCCGATGAGCGAGGCGACCCGCCCGCTGGTGGAGTCGCAGCTGCCGGCGGAGCTGATCCGCCCGGACATCGAGGTCAGCTTCGTCGGCGCCGGCCAGGTGCTGACCCTGGCCGACAGCTACTACGACATGGCGATCATGGAGCAGGCGGTGATCGCCGCCGGCATCCAGGCCGAGGCGGAGGGCTTCGATGCGGTGTGCATCAACACCGTCAGCGACTCGGGTCTCGCCGCCCTGCGTTCGCGGCTGAGCATCCCGGTGCTGGCGCCGGGGCAGGGCGCCTTCCACCTGGCCAGCATGCTCGGCCACAAGTTCAGCATCCTGACCATGTGGCCGCGCTGGTTCCCGCTGTACCGCAAGACCCTCAAGGAGTACGGCCTGGAGTCGCGGCTGGCGTCGATCCGCGCGATCGACGTGCGCCCGGACACCGAGGCGCTGCTGCAGGGCAAGGAGGAAGTGGTGTTCGGCCGCCTGTTCGAGGAGGCCAAGCGCGCCATCGCCGAGGACGGCGCTGACGTGATCGTGCTCGGCTCGACCACCATGCACCAGTCGCACGCCTTCCTCGCCGAGCGCCTGCCGGTGCCGGTGCTCAACCCCGGCCAGGTCGCCTACAAGCTCTGCGAGCTGTTCCTCGACCTGGGCCTGGCGCACAGCAAGTTCGCCTATCCGAGCCCCGAGGCGTTCAAGGACGCCGCCTTCGATGCTTTCTCCGCTGCCGGGAGCCGCCCATGAAACTGCCCGTGTTCGCGCAGGCCGCCTGCGCCACCGACCTGACCATCGCCGAGGCGCTCGACGCCTTCCGCACGGGGCGCCTGAGCAGCCGCCAGCTGGTCGAGGCCTGTCTCGCCCGCGCCGAGGCCGCTCGCGAGCTGAACGTGTTCGTCACCCTCGACGCCGCCGGCGCGCTGGCCGCCGCCGATGCCGCCGACGCGGCGCGCCGTGCCGGCCTGCCGCTCAAGCCGCTGGCCGGCATCCCCATCGTGGTCAAGGACAACATCCACGCCGCCGGCCTGCCGGCCACCGCCGGCACCCCGGCGCTGGCCGACTTCGTCCCCGGCGAGGACGCACCGAGCCTGCGCCCGCTGCGCGAGGCCGGCGCCATCGTGCTGGGCAAGACCAACATGCACGAACTGGCCTTCGGCGCCACCGGCTACAACCCGGCGTTCAACACCGGCGAGCTGCTCGGTGTGCGCAACCCCTACGACTTCACCCGCATCGCCGGCGGCTCGTCCTCCGGCAGCGCGGCGGCGCTGGGTGCGCGCATGGCGCTGGCGGCGCTGGGCACCGACACCGGCGGCTCGATGCGCATCCCCTGCGCGCTGAACGGCTGCGCCTCGCTGCGCCCCAGCCACGGCCGCTACTCGGGGCGCGGGGTGATCCCCATCGCGCCGAGCCGCGACACCGTGGGGCCGATGGCGCTGTGCATGGCCGACGTCGCCCTGCTCGACGGCCTGATCAGCGGCGAGGCCGCGCTGCCGCCGGTGACCCTGGCCGGCCTGCGCCTGGGCATCGCGCCGGGCTTCTGGCGCGACCTCGACGCCGACACCCGCGCGGTCGCCGAGGCGGCGCTGGACAAGCTGCGCGCCGCCGGGGTGACCCTGGTGGAAGTCGCCGAGGAGCGCCTGCAGGAACTCACCCAGCCGATCGGCACGCTGGTGGTGATCCACGAGGCCCGCCCGGCGATGCAGGCCTGGCTGCGCGAACAGGGACCGGGCATCGACATCGACGAACTGGCCCGCGGCATCGCCAGCCCGGACGTGCAGGCGATCTACCAGCAACTGGTGCTGCCGGCCCGGGTGCCCGGCGCCGACGGGCTGGTCGACTCCGCGCCGCTGTATGCAGAGGCCATGGCCAGCGGCCGTCCGGCGCTGCAGGCGCACTACGCCGAGCTGTTCGAGCGCCATGCGCTGGACGCCTTCATCTTCCCGACCACCCCGGTGGTGGCGCCGGCGGCCGGCCCCGAGGTCAACGAGCCGGCCTGCTTCGAGCGGCTGATCCGCAACACCGAGCCGTCGGCCAGCGCCGGCCTGCCGGGCATCCAGCTGCCGGCCGGCCTCGGCGCCGCCAGCGGCCTGCCGGTCGGCCTGGAGCTGGACGGCCCGGCCGGCAGCGACCGCCGCCTGCTGGCCATCGGCATCGCCCTGGAAACGGTGCTGGGCCGCATCCCCCGCGCCTGAAACCATTGGAGAACAGACAGATGATCAAGGCACTGAGTTACGTGGTGGTGCACACCCCGCACCTGGCGGAGTGGCTGAAGATGGCCGGCGAGCACATCGGCATGCAGGTCGAGATCGTGCAGCCGGGCGCGTGTGCGCGGCTGCGCGTGGACGAGAAGGCCCAGCGCTTCGTGCTGCAGGCCGTCGACGGCGAGTCCTCGATGGTCATGGGCCTGGAGGCCAGCGATGCGGCCGCCTTCGCCGAGGCACGCCAGGCGCTGCAGGAGGCCGGCTACCAGACCCACCAAGGCAGCCGCGCCGAGTGCGAGCTGCGCGCAGTGGACGACCTGTTCCACTTCAACGATCCGGACGGCTGCCGCGTCGAGGTCGCCTTGGGCCTGCAGGATGCCGCCACGCCCTTCGTCCCCGGCCGCCCGCTGGGCGGCTTCCGCACCGGCGAGCTGGGCCTCGGCCACGTCGCCTTCATCACCCCGAAGTTCGAGGAGATGTGCCGCCTGTACAAGGAGGTGCTGCAGTTCCGCCTCAGCGACTACACCAGCGTGCCGTTCCGCGTCGAGTTCCTCCACGTCAACCCGCGCCACCACACCCTGGGCATCGCCTACACCGGCGGACCGCGCAAGCTGTACCACCTGATGATCGAGTACAACGACTTCGACGACCTCGGCCGCGCCCATGACCTGGCGCTGGAGAATCCCGACTCCATCGGCGTCACCTTCGGCCGCCACATCAACGACCATATGACCTCGTTCTACCTGAAGAACCCCGACGACTGGATGCTCGAGCTGGGCTGGGCGGGACGCACCATCGGCCCCGACTGGCAGGTGGAAGAGCTGTCCGGCATGAGCCTGTGGGGTCACGACCGCACCTGGCTGCCGGCCGACAAGCGCGAGCATGCCCGGCAGATTCTCAAGGACCTGTCCAAGCGCGGGCTGCGCGCCCCCGTAGTAACCAACAGCCAAACCGCCAAGGTGAGCCAATGACGACCCTCAACACCGGCGCCTCCCCGGAGGTGGCCAACAGCCTCCAGGTCGGCGACTGCACGATCAACTACCACGACCGCGGCCAGGGCGAAGCCATCCTGCTGATCCACGGCTCCGGTCCCGGCGTCACCGCCTGGGCCAACTGGCGCGGGGTGATCCCGGCGCTCGCCGAGAAGTCGCGGGTGATCGCCCCCGACATGCTCGGCTTCGGCTACACCCGCTGCCCGATGGACCGTCCGCTCGACCCGCAGGCCTGGGTGGCGCAACTGGTCGGCCTGCTCGATGCGCTGGACATCCCCAGGGTGGCGGTGGTCGGCAACTCGTTCGGCGGCGCCATCGCCCTGGCCTTCGCCCTGCGCCATCCCGAGCGGGTCAGCCGCCTGGTGCTGATGGGCTCGGCGGGCCTGTCGTTCCCGCTCACCGAAGGGCTGGACAAGGTGTGGGGCTACCAGCCGTCGCTGCAGGCGATGCGCGAGCTGATGCAGGTGTTCGCCTGGGACCACGGCATCATCACCGACGACCTGGTGCGCATGCGCTATGAGGCGAGCATCCGCGACGACGTGCAGAGCCGCTTCGCCCAGCTGTTCCCGGCGCCGCGCCAGCAGGGCATCGAGATGCTCGCGGTGGACGAGGCAGCGCTGCGCCAGCTGCCGCAGCCGACCCTGATCATCCACGGCCGCGACGACCAGGTGATCCCGCTGGAGGCTTCCGAGCGGCTGCTCCGCCTGATCCCCCACGCCCAGCTGCACGTGTTCGGCGAGTGCGGCCACTGGGTGCAGATCGAGAAGGCCGCCGACTTCACCCGACTGCTCATCGACTTTTTGTGTGCCGGCCGCGAGGAGAATCAGGCATGAACAAGGAAACCATCCGCGGACGCTGGAACATCCTGTCCTGGGAACAGCTGTACGACGACGGCCGCGTGGTCCATCCGATGGGCACCGAGCTGGAGGGCTTCATCGAGTACGGCCCCTACGGCATGTTCTGCGTGATCGCCAGGAAGGACCGCGAAGCCTTCACCAGCGGCGGCCAGTGGTCGGCCAGCGACGCCGAGAAGGCCGCCGCCTACGGCAGCTACCTGACCTACGCCGGGCCCTACGACGTCGAGGGCGACACCGTCCGCCACCATGTGCGCCACAGCCTGTTCCCCAACTGGGAAGGCGGCTCGCAGAAGCGCGTCGCGGTGCTGGACGGCGGCGTGCTGTCGCTCACCGCGCGCCTGGAGGAGGGCACCCCGGAGGCGCGCACCGCCAAGCTGGTGTGGACCCGCGCGTTGCCGGCGCAGGCCTGAGTCACTCCGCCAGACGCCGGCACAGGTAGGCCAGCAGCACATCCAGGGTGGTGAGCTGCTGGTAGTCGGCCTCGGGGATATTCACCCCGAGGCGCTGGTGCAGGGCGGCGAGGAAGCGCAGCCAGTCCATCGAGTCGAGGTCGACCTCGTCGCGCAGCGGGCGGTCGCCGTGCAGGGTGTCGGGCTCGACCTCCGGGGCGATGCCCTGCAGGGCGGCGAACACTTGCTGGCGCAGCTGGGCGTCATCCATCGGTTTTTCCCTCCTCACAGGCTGTCGGGCTCCTGCAGCAGGCGGCGCACCTCGGCGAGAAAGCGCGCGCCGTAGTGGCCGTCGCTGGCGCGGTGGTCGGCGGCCAGGCTGAACTGCGCGGTGGCCAGCGCGCGCACCTTGCCGTCTGCGACCCACGGCCGCTCGGCGATGCGGCCGACGCCGACCAGCGCCACCTGCGGCGGGTAGATCACCCCGAACACGCCATCCACGCCCTGGTCGCCGAGCTGGGTGACGGTGAGGGTGGCCTCGGCCAGCTCCGAGCTGCGCAGCGAGTAGCTGCGCGCGCGTTGCACCAGGTCGCCCAGCTCGGCCATCAGTTGCTCCAGCGGCTTGTCGGCGACGTCGTGCAGCGCCGGGGCGATCAGCCCGCCCTGGCGCAGCGCCACCGCCACGCCGAGGTGGATGCCGGGGCCCGGCTGGAAGGCGCCGTCGATCCAGTGGCCGTTGAGCTGCGAGTAGTCGCGCAGGGCCGTGGCCACCGCCTTGAGCACCAGCACGCCGGACAGCAGGCGCCGCTCCGGCGGCAGCTCGGCGTTGTGCGCGGCGAGCCAGGCCAGCGCGGCGGCCATGGGCACCGTCTCGCTCAGGTAGTAGTGCGGGATCTCGCGCTTGGAACGGCTCATCGCCGCGGCGATGGCCTGGCGCATGGCGGCGTGGCGCTCCGCCGCGGTGGCCGGTCGCGCGGCGGGCCTGGCGGCCGCGGCGGCCTCGACGTCGGCCAGGGTCACCGAGCCCTGCGCGCCCGTGCCGCTCAGCGCGGCGGCGTCGATGCCCAGCGCGGCGGCGCGCTGGCGCGCGGCGGGGGTGATGCGCGGGCGGCTGCTCGGGCCTGCCGTTGCCGGAGCGGCGGCTGGCGCGGGCGCTGGTATCTTCGGCTTGGCCGGCTGTGGCGCGGAGGGCATGACCGGCCGGCGAGTCGCGGTTTCCGGCGACTCGCCGGCCTCCAGCAGGGTGGCGATGGGCGTGCCCACCGGCACCTTGGCGCCGGGCTGGATCAGCAGCTCGAACACCGTGCCTTCCTGCCAGCACTCGATCTCCACCGCCGCCTTGGCGGTGTCGACCACGGCGACCACCTGGCCGCGGCGCACGGTATCGCCCGGGGCGACCTGCCACTCCAGCAGCGTGCCGGCGTCCATGTCGGCGCCGAGGGCGGGCATGCGGAATTCGATCATCCCAGCAGGCCCTTGGCCGCTGCCACTATCGCCGGCACCTGCGGCAGCGCCGCGTCCTCAAGATGTTTCGCATAGGGCGTCGGCACCTCGGCGCTGCACACCCGCGCCGGTGGGGCGTCGAGGTCGAAGAAGGCCTGCTCGACGATGCGCGCGATGATCTCGGCGGCCAGGCTGCCGCTGCGCCAGCCCTCGTCGACCACCAGGGCGCGGCGGGTGCGGCGCACCGACTCCATCAGCGTGGCGTCGTCCAGCGGGCGCAGCACGCGCAGGTCGAGCACCTCGGCGGCGATGCCCTCGCCGGCCAGCTGTTCGGCGGCCTCCAGCGCCTTGCCCAGGGTGCCGCCGTAGGCGATCAGGGTCAGATCCGAGCCCGGCCGGCGCACCCGCGCCGAGCGGATGTCGACCACCTCCGTCTCGTCCAGCTCGCCCTCGACGTTGTACAGCGCGCCCTGCTCGAACAGCAGCACCGGGTCGGGGTCCTCGAGCGCCGGCCAGAGCATGCCGCGGGCGTCCTCCAGGGTGGCCGGGGCGAGGATCTTCAGGCCGGGGATGTGCGCCAGCCAGCCCTCCAGGCTGTGCGAGTGCTGCGCCGCCAGCTGGCGCCCGGCACCGGTGGTCATGCGCACCACCAGCGGCACCGAGAACTGCCCGCCGGACATGTGGCGCAGGGTGGCGGCGGTGTTCATCAGTTGGTCGAGAGCCAGCAGGCAGAAGTTCACCGTCATCACCTCGACGATCGGCCGCATGCCGCCGAGCGCCGCGCCGATGCCGGCGCCGACGAAGGCCAGCTCGGACAGCGGCGTGTCGCGCACCCGCTCCTCGCCGAACTCGTCGACCAGCCCCTTGCTCACCGCGAAGGTGCCGCCGTAGCGGCCGACGTCCTCGCCCATCAGGAACACCCGCGGATCGCGGCCCAGCGCCTCGCGCATCGCTTCGCGCAGCGCCTCGCGGTAGCTGGTGCGGCTCATGGCTGCTGCTCCGGGGTATAGACGTCGCGGGCCAGATCCTCGATGGGCTCCAGCGTGCCGGCCTCGGCAAGGGTCACCGCCGCTTCCACCTCGTCGGCCGCCTCGGCCTCCAGCGCCGCCACCCCGGCCTCATCCAGCAGACTGTCGGCGATCAGCCGCGCGGCGTAGCCCCGGATCGGGTCGCGCTGCCGCCAGGCCTCGACCTCGGCCTTGTCGCGGTACAGCTCGGGGTCGAACATCGAGTGGGCGCGGAAGCGGTAGGTCTGGTATTCGAGGAACACCGGGCCGTGGCCGGCGCGCACCTGCTTGGCGGCCAGGCGGGTGGCCTGGTGCACGGCGACCACGTCCATGCCGTCCACCGCGCGCGCCGGCACGCCGAAAGCCGCGGCCTTGGCGGCGAGGTCGGTCTGCGCCTGGGAGCGGGCCAGCGCGGTGCCCATGGCGTAGAGGTTGTTCTCGCAGCAGAACAGCACCGGCAGTCGCCACAGCGCGGCCAGATTCAGCGACTCGGCGGCGGCGCCCTCGGCCATCGCGCCGTCGCCGAAGAAGCAGGCAGTGACGCGCTGGCCGCCCTGCATGCGCTCGGCCAGCGCCAGGCCCACCGCCAGCGGGATGCCGCCGGCGACTATGGCGTTGCCGCCGAGAAAGCGCGTGGCGGCGTCGAACAGGTGCATGGAGCCGCCGCGCCCCCGGCAGCAGCCCTCCAGGCGGCCGTACATCTCGGCCATGATCGCCGCCATCGGCACGCCCCACAGCAGGGCGTGGCCGTGCTCGCGGTAGGTGGCGACCACGGCGTCGCCGGCTTCCAGGGCGTGCAGCGCGCCGGTGGCCACCGCCTCCTCGCCGATGTACAGGTGCAGGAAGCCGCGGATCTTGCTCTCTCCGTACAGCTCGGCGCAGCGCTCCTCCAGGCGGCGGATGCGCAGCATGTCGCGCAGCAGGCTGACGGCGAACTCGGCCGGGTAGGGCACCGCACTCATGTCGGATTCTCCAGGGTCGAGGTGTCGCCCTCGGGCAGGCCCAGCTCGCGGGCCTTGAGCAGGCGGCGCATCAGCTTGCCGCTGCGGGTGCGCGGAAGACTCTCCAGGATATCCAGCTCCTTGGGCGCCACCGCCGCGCCGAGGCGCTTGCGCGCGTGGCCGAGCAGCTCGTCGTGCAGCGCTTCGCTGGCGGTGAAGTCGCCCTTGAGCGAGACGAAGGCCTTCACCGTCTCGCCGAGGATCTCGTCGGGCTTGCCGATCACTGCCGCCTCTGCCACCGCCGGGTGTTCGAGCAGCGCGCTCTCCACCTCGAACGGGCCGATCAGGTGGCCGGCTGACTTGATCACGTCGTCGCTGCGGCCGACGAACCAGTAGTAGCCGTCGGCGTCACGGCGGGCCAGGTCGCCGCTCAGGTACCAATCACCGGCGAAGCAGCGCCGGTAGCGCTCCTCCTGGCCGAGGTAGGCGCGGAACATGCCCGGCCACGGCTGGCGCAGGGCCAGCTCACCGATGGTGTCGTCGCCGAGCAGCTCCAGCGTGCCGTCGTCGCGCCGCTGGACGATGGCCGCCTCGATGCCCGGCAGCGGCTGGCCCATCGAGCCCGGCTTGATCGCCATGGCCGCGGTGTTGGCCAGCATGATTCCGCCGGTCTCGGTCTGCCACCAGTTGTCGTGGATCGGCAGGCCGAGCACTTCCTGGCCCCACCATACCGCCTCCGGGTTGAGCGGCTCGCCGACGCTGGCGACGAAGCGCAGCGCCGGATACTTGTGCGCGCGGGCCAGTTCGTCGCCGGCCTTGATCAGCAGGCGGATGGCGGTCGGCGCGGTGTACCAGACGCTGACGGCTTCGCTTCTGAGGATGCCGTACCAGCGCACCGCGTCGAACTCGGCGCAGTCGACCACGCTGGTGACGCCGAGCAGCAGCGGGGCGAGGATGCCGTAGGAGGTGCCGGTGACCCAGCCGGGATCGGCGGTGCACCAGAACACGTCGTCCGGGTGCAGGTCGAGGGCGTAGCGGCCGGTGACCAGGTGGGTCAGCGCCGCGCCGTGCACGTGCACGGCGCCCTTGGGCGTGCCGGTGGTGCCGCTGGTGAAGTGCAACAGCGAGGGGCTGTCGGCGCTGGTCGGCGCCACGCTGAACTCGTCCGCAGCGGCGCTCATCAGCTGGCGCAGGTCGTGGCTGCCGGCGATCTGCACGCTGCCGCCGTTGTCGTCGAACAGCAGCACGTGCCTGAGCAGCGGCAGCCGCTCGCGGATCGATGCGACTTTGCGCCGGTACAGGGCTTCGCTGGTCAGCAGCACGCTGCCCTCGCCGAGGCGCAGGCGGGTCTCCAGCGGCTCGGGGCCGAAGGCGGAGAACAGCGGCGACACCACGCAGCCGGCCTTGAGGCCGCCGAGCACGCCGAGATACAGCTCCAGGCCGCGGTTGCACAGTACGAACAGCCGCGCGCCGGGCGGCACGCCGAGGTCGTGCAGCACATTGGCGAAGCGGCTGGTCTGCCGCGCCAGCTCGCCGTAGCTGACCTCGCGGCGGCAGCCGTCGCGAAACAGCAGGCGCAGCGCGCAGTGCTCGCGCAGCGGCCCGGCGGCATGCCGGTCGACCGCCTCGAAGGCCAGATTCAGGCCGCCGCCGGGCAGGCCGCTGAGGCCCTTGGCCTCTTCCGCCCAGGAAAAGGCGGCGCGCGCCTGCGGCGTGGCCGGCCAGTTGGGCGTCACCCGCAGGTCGGCGGGCGTCTTGTCGATGCGGTCCGGGCGCATGGCGTCACTCCATGCCCGGCATGGGCGGCTCGTGTTCGTGCTCGTCCTTGCCGGGCACCTCGGTCAGGGTCGCCTCGGTGAGCAGCAGCACGCTGGCCACCGACACCGCGTTCTCCAGGGCGATGCGCACCACCTTGGTCGGGTCGACGATGCCGGCGTCGTACATGTCGACGTACTGGTTGGTCGCCGCGTCGAAGCCCACCGGCCCGGCCTCGCCGAGGATGCGCGCGACCACCACGCCGGCGTCCACCGCCGAGTTCTCGGCGATGGTGCGGGTCGGCGCCTCCAGGGCGCGACGGAGGATCTGCACGCCGGTCTTCTCGTCGCCGCTGCACTGCTCCTCCAGCGCGGTGAGCGCCGGCACCGCGCGCAGCAGGGCCATGCCGCCGCCGGGCACGATGCCCTCCTCGATGGCCGCGCGGGTGGCGGCGATGGCGTCGTCGAGGGCGTCCTTCCTGGTCTTCATCTCCGCCTCGGTGGGCGCGCCGACGCGGATCACCCCGACGCCACCGGCGAGACGTGCCAGGCGTTCCTGCAGCTTCTCGCGGTCGTAGTCGCTGCTGGCGGTCTCGATCTGCTTGCGGATCTGCGCGATGCGCGCCTCGATGGCCTCCTTGCGCCCGCCGCCGCCGATCAGCGTGGTGCTCTCCTTGTCGACCACCACCCGCTTGGCGCGGCCGAGCTGGCGCAGCTCGGCCTGCTCCAGGCGCAGGCCCAGCTCGCTGGAGATCACCTGGCCGGCGGTGAGCACGGCGATGTCCTGCAGCATCTCCTTGCGCCGGTCGCCGAAGCCCGGCGCCTTGACCGCCACCGCGCGCAGCACGCCGCGGATCTGGTTGACGATCAGGGTGGCCAGCGCCTCGCCCTCGATGTCCTCGGCGATGAACAGCAGCGGGCGGCCGCTCTTGGCGATCTGCTCGAGCAGCGGCACCAGCTCCTTGAGCAGGCCGATCTTGTGGTCGCAGAGCAGCAGGAAGGGGTCTTCCAGCACCGCCTGCATCTTGTCGGCGTCGGTGATGAAGTAGGGCGAGATGTAGCCGCGGTCGAAGCGCATGCCCTCGACCACGTCGACCACCGTCTCGGTGGTCTTCGATTCCTCGACGGTGATCACCCCCTCGCCGCCGACCCGCTCCAGGGCGTCGGCCACCAGCTCGCCGATGGGGTCGTCGTTGTGCGCCGAGATGGCCGCCACCTGGGCCTTCTCCTTGCGCGTCTGCACGGTGCGCGACTGCGCCTTGAGCGAGTCGATGGCCGCCTGCAGGGCGCGGTCGAGGCCGCGCTTGAGGTCGATGGCGCTGGCCCCGGCGACCACGTTGCGCACGCCGTCGGCGAGGATGGCGTGGGCCAGCACGGTGGAGGTGCTGGTGCCGTCGCCGACCGCCTCGCCGGTGCGCTCGGCGGCCTGGCGCAGCATCTGCGCGCCGAGGTTCTCCTCGGGGTCCTCGAGGTCGACCAGCTTGGCGATGCTCACGCCGTCGTTGCACACCGTCGGCGTGCCCCACTTCTTCTGGATCAGCACCGACTTGGACTTCGGCCCCAGGGTCACGCGGATCGCGTCGGCCATCTGGGTGGCGCCGCGCAGCACCTTCTCGCGCGCGGCGTTGCGGAACAGCAGCTTGGTGTGGGGCATGGGCGGACCCTCCCTCATCGTGGTGCGGCGGCGAAGTCCTATCAGCGTAGCGAGGGGCCGGGGAGTTCGCCGGCCGGCTTGACGGATCGTTCACGCCGGACGGTCCATACTGGAGCCATCTCATCTCCGGAGGATTCGCCGTGCCTTGCAGACTGACAGGTTCGTTCGCCGCCGCAGCACTGGTGCTGCTGGCCGGCATGCCCATCGCGCAGGCGGGGACGCCGGAGATCTATGGCTGGGTCGAGGAGAGCCGGCTGCTGCCGGAGAACGTCACGGTGAAGAGCAAGCTCGACACCGGCGCGCTGACCTCGTCGCTGGACGCCCGGGCGCTGGAGCGCTTCGACAGGAACGGCGAGCCGTGGGTGCGCTTCAAGGTCGAGGTCAAGGACAGCGACACCGGCCAGCAGGTGAGCATCCCCTTCGAGCGCCGCGTCGAGCGCGACGTCAAGGTGCGCGGCGCCGGCGGTGCCGAGCGGCGCCCGGTGGTGCTGATGCGGATGTGCATCGGCAGCCAGCTGCTCGACGAGCAGTTCTCCCTGAACGACCGCGGCGACATGCTCTACCCGGTGCTGATCGGCCGGCGCACCCTGGAGCACCTCGGCGCGGTGGACGTCTCGCGCACCTTCACCCACAAGCCGGACTGCCCGGCAACCAAGGCTCAGGGCAGGTAGCGCCGCGCGGCCTCAGACATCCACCACCGCCTGCGCCAGCCACTGGCCGTTCGCCTGTCGGCACACCTTCAGCTCGCAGTACGACACGCCCTTGGCCTCCGCCGCCGGCTGGTGGCGCGCCACGTCCACCGGCTCGCCCCAGGCGGTGGCGTGCAGGCGCGTGCCGTCGATCCTTACCTCGAAGCGCGAGAACAGCAGGTGGCGGGTGGCCATGCGGTAGATCAGCGCGTTGAGCCAGTCGACCAGCAGCAGCTCCAGGTCCGGGGCGGCGCAGTCGATGGTCAACGACTGCTTCGGCAGCACGGTGGCCGGGTCGCAGATCGCCGAGGTCAAGGCCAGCGCCGCGCCGGCGAACGCCTCCTCCAGCGTGGCGCCGCTGCCGCGTACGCCGATGTCGGCTTCGTGGGGGAAGGTCTGGGAGGGCATGGGCGGCTCCGTGATCGACAGGGAAATGGGCTCGCTACCTATGGAGTAGCCCAATCAGCCCTTGTGCGCCGGGCCGGCAGCCTCCGCGCCAGCCTGCGGTGTGGTGCGGGTGACCATCACCTGGTCGATGCGGTAGCTGTCGACGTCCATCACCTCGAAGGTGTAGCCGCCCCAGGTCACGCTGTCGGTGCGCTTGGGTACGCGGCGCAGCATGGTCATCAGGAAGCCGGCGAGGGTTTCGTACTCGTCCTCGTGGGGCACGCTGTCGATATCCAGCGCGCGGCGCACGTCCTGGATCGGGGTGACGCCGTCGATCAGCCAGGAGTTCTCGTCGCGGCGGACGATCTGCTCCTCGTACCAGGGCGAGACCATGTCGCCCATGACGATGCTCATCACGTCGTTGAGGCTGATCAGGCCGACCACCAGGCTGTATTCGTTGACGATCAGGGCGAAGGTTTCGCCGGCCTGGCGGAACTGCCTGAGCACTTCGGCCAGGGTCAGGCGATCCGGCACCACCAGCGGCTTGCGGATCAGCGCGGGGTCTTCGAGGGAGATCGGCTGGTTGTGCAGCACCCGCTGGAACAGGTCCTTGATGGTGACGTAGCCGACGATGTGGTCGATGTCGCCGTCGCAGACCGGGTAGGCGGAGTAGGGCTCGTCGGCGATCCGCGAGCGGATCAGCGCATCGGGGTCGTCGCGCAGGAAGAAGACGATGCCTTCGCGGTGGGTCATGGCGCTGGGCAGGGTGCGGGTTTCCAGCTCGAAGATGTTCTCGATGACCTGGTGCTCGCTGGCCGCCAGGGTGCCGGACTGGGCGCCGGCCTGGGTCATGGCCATGATGTCCTCGGGGGTGACGCTGTCGTCGCGCTGCTTGGGCAGCTTGAGCAGGTTGATCAGGCTGCCGACCAGCCAGGCGTAGACCAGCACCAGCGGCTTGAGCAGCGTGGAGAGTACGCGCATCGGGCCGATGACGCGGATGGCGAGCTGTTCGGGAACCGCCATGGCGACCTGCTTGGGAATCAGGTCGGTGATGACGATGAACAGCGAGGTGGTGAGGATGAAGGACACCACGAAGCCCAGGGTGGCCGCCTGCTGCGCCTCCAGACGCAGGGCGAACAGCTCGGTGAACAGCGGACTGAACATGCCCTCGCCGACGATGCCGCCGAGGATGGCCAGCGCATTCATGCCGATCTGTACCACGGTGAAGTAGTGGCCGGGCTTTTCCTGGACCTGCATGACCCGCAGGGCATTGACGCTGCCTTCATCGGCCATCTGCCGCAGTCGCACCGGGCGCGAGGCGGCCAGGGCGATTTCGGCGAGGGAGAAGAACGCGCTGACCAGGATGAGCAGCGCGAGGAGCAGCAGGCTTTGACTGAAGTTCATGGGGAGTGCATGCCATTACGCATGAAGAATGGATACCCGCTGGAGGGTAGCATGCGCGCCTGACGGGGACATGACCCGAGCCGGGATGCCGCTGTCGGCCTCGTCGGCGCAGGTTGGGGCACGGCCCCGCGCGGCGATCATGTCTCCCCGGCATCGCCATCCGCCTGGTGGTCGAGAAAGGCCTTCACCGCCTTGCGCATGGTCGGGAAGTACAGGGTGTCGTCCTTCTCCAGCGCATGCGCCCTGCGCCATTCGGCGATCTCCCGGTAGCGCCCGGCGACCACCAGCTGCACGCCCTTCTCGCGCAGCGTCGCCTTCAGGCTCTCGACCGCGAAGTAGCCGGTGACATCCGACTGGGTGATCGGCATGGCGTCCACCACCAGCCAGCGCAGGCCATCGCCGGCGCGCTCGACGGCGCGTTCCACCTGCTGGCGGAAGTAGTTGGCATTGAAGAACACCAGCGGCGCATTGAAGCGCAGCAGCAGCAGGCCGGGCCAGGTGGTCGCCCCCGGATGGTTGGCCAGCGGGTGGAATCCGGAGATGCCCGCCACCTTGCCGAGCACATCGATGCGCGGCCGCGAGGAGAGCATGACGAAGCGGATCAGCGAGAGGACGAGCACCACCAGGATCGCCTTGATGGCGCCCACCCAGATCACCCCGAGGGTGGCCAGCATGGCGAAGGCGAACTCGATGCGGCTGAAGCGGTACAGGCGCAGCAGGCCGCGCAGGTCCAGCAACGATATCGAGGCCATGACCAGCACCGCGGCCAGCGCGGCGATCGGCACGAAGCGCAGGGGCTCGCTGAGGAACAGCAGCACCAGGCCGATCGACAGCGCGGCGATGATTCCGGTCAGCTGGCTGCGGCCGCCGGCGGCGTCGCTCACCGCGGTGCGCGAGTCGGCGCCGCTGATGGCGAAGCTCTGGGTCAGGGCGGCGGCCAGGTTGGCTGCGCCCAGGGCGGCGAATTCGCGGTCGGCATCGATGTCGTAGTGGTTCTTGGCGGCGAAGCTGCGCGCCGTCAGCATCATGCTGGAGAAGCTGACCAGCGCCAGGCCCAGGGCGGCCGCCACCAGCTCGTCGAGCATGTCCCAGGGTACGCTCGGCAGCTTCAGCTCCGGCAGGCCGGCCGGTACCGCGCCGACCACCGCCACGCCGTGCTGGTCGAGGCCCAGGCCGGCCACCACCACCGCGCTGACCACCAGCGCCAGCAGCGCGGCCGGCAGGCGCGGCAGCAGGCGCGGCGCGAGCAGCAGCACGGCGAAGGCTCCCAGACCGACCAGCAGGGTCGGCCAGTGGTAGTCGGCATGCTGGCGGAGCAGCTGCAGGGTCGCCGGCACCACGCCGGGGGCATCGACGGGCACCCCGGCCAGCTTGCCCAACTGGCCGGCGAGGATGTGCACGGACACCCCGTTGAGGAAGCCGACCAGGATCGGCTTGGAGAGGAAGTCGGCCAGCGCGCCGAGGTGGATGAAGCTGGCCAGGATGCAGAACAGCCCGGCCAGCGCAGCGAGGGCGACCGACAGCGACAGGTAGAGTGCGCCGTCGCCGGCGGCGAGCGGTGCCACTGCCGAGGCGACCAGCGCGCAGGTCGCCGCGTCGGGGCCGACGATCAGCTGGCGCGAGGTGCCGAACAGGGCATAGACCAGCAGCGGCAGGATGCTGGCATACAGGCCGACCACCGGGCTGAAGCCGGCGAGCTGGGCATAGGCGACGCCGACCGGCAGGGCGACTGCGGCCACCGACACGCCGGCGACCAGGTCGCGCGGCAGATCGCTGCGTCGGTAGGCGAGCAGCGCGGCCAGCCCGGGAGCCAGGCGCTGCAGCCAGCGGGAGAGTCGACCTTTCTGCGTTTTGCCCATGCCGGAACCCTGTACCTGTAGCCGGAAAGCCGCGGCCTCCGGAATCCCTTCAGCGTAGATTCGCCGCGCCATCCTGCGTTGTGTGGAGGGGCTCGCCGCACTCGTGCGCGGTGCAGGGGGCTCTGGCGTTGAGCTGGCTGCAGGGGCTGCCACGGCTTGGCTACTCTGAACTCAGGGGGCACGGGAGGAATGGGAATGAAGGGACAGCCGTTCATCAGGCGCGTGGGTTTTGCCCTGCACGGGCTGCGCCTGGCGGTGCAGCGCGAAGGCAGCCTGCGCACCCATCTGCTGGCCACCACGGCGGTGCTGGTTCTGCTGCTGGCGACGCGGCCGGCGCCGCTGTGGTGGGCGCTGCTGGCGCTGGCAGTCGGGCTGGTGCTGGTGGCCGAGCTGGTCAACAGCGCGCTGGAGGCGCTGATCGACCACCTGCATCCCGAGCGTCATCCGGAGATCGGCGCGGCCAAGGACATCGCCGCCGGCGCGGCGCTGGTGGCCAGCGGCATCGCCGTGGTGGTGGGGGTGGCCTTCGCGCTGGACTGGCTGGCGGGCTGAATCGCGGACAAAAAGACGCCGGCTTGTGGCCGGCGCGGAGAGACAGATCTGGAGTCCAACCGAAACGCTGCCGGGGGGCAGCTTGAGGGGCTTGGGGCGGGCCGAGGAACGGGCCCCGCTTGTGGCGGAGCGCCGGCCCTGGGCCGCGCCGCAAACCGTCCTGGGGTGACGCCGCGCCGGCGGGGCGCGGCGAAGTCTTGCGAAGGGCTCAGCCGCGCTTGGCGACCAGGGTCAGGATGTCGTAGCTGGCGACCAGCTCGCCATTCTGGTTGGTGACTTCCACGTCCCAGGCCACCACGCCCTGCGGGGTGCCGAGGCTGGACTGCTTGCCCTGGTCGATCTTGCGCTTGCAGGTCAGGCGCGCCTGGATGGTGTCGCCGATGCCCACCGGGCTGACGAAGCGCAGGGTGTCGAGGCCGTAGTTGGCCAGCACCGGGCCGACGCCGGGGGAGACGAACAGGCCGGCGGCGGCCGACAGCACGAAGTAGCCGTGGGCGATGCGCTTGCCGAACTGCGATTCCTTCGCCGCGATCTCGTCGAAGTGCATGTAGAAGTGATCGCCCGACAGGCAGCCGAAGTTGACCAGGTCGGCCTCGGTGACGGTGCGGCGGTGGGTCAGCAGCGACTCGCCGATCTGCAGCTCCTCGAAGTGGCGACGGAACGGGTGCACCTCGGTCTCGATGACCTTGGCGCCGCGCACGTACTCGCCGGTGATGGCGCTGAGCATGGTCGGCGAACCCTGCACCGCGGTGCGCTGCAGGTAGTGCTTGACCGCACGGATGCCGCCCAGCTCCTCGCCGCCGCCGGCGCGGCCCGGGCCGCCGTGCTTGAGCATCGGCAGCGGCGAGCCGTGGCCGGTGGACTCCTTGGCGGCCTCGGCGTCCAGCACGTGCACGCGGCCGTGCCAGGCGGCGGCTGCCGGCACCACCCGGGCGGCGACGCGCGGGTCGCGGGTCACCAGGGTGGACACCAGGCTGCCCTTGCCGCGGGCGGCCAGGGCCAGGGCCTCGTCGATCTCGGCGTAGCCCATCAGGGTGCTGACCGGGCCGAAGGCCTCGATGTCGTGGGCGCCGCCGGCGGCGTGCGGGTCGCGGCTCTTGAGCAGGGTCGGGGCGAAGAACGCGCCCTCGGCGACCTGGTCACCGACGAACTGCGCCTCGCCGCGGAACAGCAGCTCGCTGCTGGCCAGCAGGGCCTCGACCCGGCCGGAGACGTCCTCGAACTGGTCGTGGGAGGCCAGCGCGCCCATCTTCACGCCTTCCTTGCTCGGATCGCCGACCACCACCTTGGCCAGGCGCGCGGCCAGGCGCTCGGCGACGGCGTCGATGCGGTTGTCGGGGACGATGATGCGGCGGATGGCGGTGCACTTCTGACCGGCCTTGACCGTCATCTCGCGGGCGACTTCCTTGACGAACAGCTCGAACTCCTCGTCGTCCGGAGTGACGTCCGGGGCGAGGATCGCGCAGTTCAGCGAGTCGGCCTCGGCGTTGAACGGGATCGAGTTGCGGATCAGGTTGGGGTGCACGCGCAGCTTGGCGGCGGTGTCGGCCGAGCCGGTGAAGGTCACCACGTCCGGGCCTTCCAGACGGTCGAGCAGGTCGCCGGTGCTGCCGACGATCAGCTGCAGGCTGCCCTCGGGCAGCAGGCCGGATTCGTGCATCAGGCGCACGCAGGCCTCGGTGACGTAGCTGGTCGCGGTGGCCGGCTTGACGATGCACGGCATGCCGGCGAGGAAGGTCGGCGCGAACTTCTCCAGCATGCCCCAGATCGGGAAGTTGAAGGCGTTGATGTGCACGGCCAGGCCGCCACGCGGCACCAGGATGTGGGTGCCGGCGAAGTGGTTCTGCTTGCCCAGCGGGATGGCCGGGCCTTCGTGGACCAGGTTGCCGGAGGGCAGCTCGCGGGTGCCCATGCTGGCGTAGGCGAACAGGGTGCCGGCGCCGCCCTCGATGTCGATCCAGCTGTCCACGCGGGTCGCGCCGCTGTGGTGGCTGATCGCGTAGAGCTGCTCCTTGCGCTCCATCAGGTACTTGCCGAGCGCCTTGAGGATCTGCGCGCGGCTCTGGAAGTCCAGATTCATCAGCGCCGGGGTGCCGCTCTGGCGGGCGAAGCTCACCGCCTCGGCGAAGTCGAGCTTGTCGGCGTGGGTGTGGGCGACGATGTGGCCGTCGATGGCGCTCTTCAGCGCCTGGGCGGCGTCGGCGCCGATCCAGCGGCCGCCGATGAAACTTTGCAGGGTGGTCATCAGGGAATCTCCTGAAGCAAGGCAGAACGGGCGGTCATGGCCGCCCGTGATTGTTCTGTCCCGCGGCGCCGGGGGGCGCCGCAGGAGTGCACGAGGAATCAGAGCTGGTCGAAGTCCAGCACAACCTCGTCGCTGACCGGGAAGGCCTGGCAGGACAGCACGTAGCCGGCGGCCACCTCGTAGTCTTCCAGCGCGAAGTTGGCGTCCATCTCCACCTCGCCCTTGACCACCTTGCACTTGCAGGTGGAGCACACGCCGGCCTTGCACGAGTAGGGCAGCTCCATGCCGTGGGCGTTGCCGGCATCGAGCAGGCTCTGGGTGTTGCGCGCCAGGTCGAAGCTCATGCTGCGGCCGTCGCTGGTCACGGTGACGTGGCTGACTGCGCCGGAGGTCCTGGCGGCGGCCTCGCGGGCGGCGCGCTTCTCGGCGGCGGCGCCCGGGGTGCCGGCGGTGAACAGCTCGAAGTGGATGCGCTCGTTGATCAGGTCGTGGCGGCGCAGGGCGTCGCGCACGCACTCGGTCATCTCCACCGGGCCGCAGATGAAGGCGGCGTCGAGGTTCGGTGCGTCGACCCAGCGGGCGAACAGCGCGTCGCACTTGGCGGCGTCGATGCGGCCGTTGTACAGGTCGATGTCCTGCTGCTCGCGGCTGAACACGAAGATCAGGTTGAGGCGGTCGAGGTACTGGTTCTTCAGGTCCTCGAGCTGCTCGCGGAAGATGGTGCTGGCGCTGGAGCGGTTGCCGTAGATCAGGGTGAAGCGGCTGTCCGGCTCGGTTTCCAGGGTGGTCTTGACGATCGACATGATCGGCGTGATGCCGCTGCCGGCGGCCACCGCCAGGTAGTTGCCGGCGCGCGCCGGATCCAGCGGGATGGAGAAGTGGCCGGCCGGCGGCATCACTTCCAGGGTCTGCCCGGCCTTGAGCTGGTCGTTGGCGAAGTTGGAGAACAGGCCGCCGTCCACGCGCTTGATCGCCACGCGCAGGTCGTCCTCGCTCACCGCGCTGCAGATCGAGTAGGTGCGGCGCACTTCCTCGCCGTCGATCTGGGTGCGCATCACCAGGTGCTGGCCCTGGGTGTAGTGGAAGCTGTCCCTGAGCTCGGCGGGCACGGTGAAGGCCACGGACACCGTGTCGCGGGTTTCCGGGCGCACTTCGCGGATGGTCAGCGTATGGAACTTGCTCATCTTGTTATTCTCCAGGCCCGCGTCGCGGCGGTGGGCGAGCCGTTCAGATGCACTTGAAATAGTCGAAGGGCTCCAGGCAGGAGCGGCAACGGTACAGGGCCTTGCAGGCGGTGGACCCGAACTGGCTGACCACCTCGGTGTCGTGGCTGCCGCAGTGCGGGCAGCTGATCTCGTCCTTCTCGCCGAGCAGGCTGCGCTTGCTGGTGCTGCCGGACGGCGGGGCGATGCCGAAGGCGCGCAGGCGCTCGCGGCCCTGCTCGCTGATCCAGTCGGTGGTCCAGGCCGGCGCCAGGCGGCGCTCGATGCGCGGGGCGCGGAAGCCGGCGCGCTCCAGGGCCTTGCTCACCTCGCTCTCGATCAGCTCGGTGGCCGGGCAGCCGGAGTAGGTCGGCGTCACGGCCACCTGCAGGTGGCCGTCGACCCAGGCGACGTCGCGGATGATGCCGAGGTCGATCACGCTGACCACCGGCACCTCCGGGTCCATCACCTGCTCCAGCACCTGCCAGGCGCGCGGCAGGTCGGACTCGTCCGCCTCGCGGGCGCCGCCGTCGGAGGCGATCAGCCCGGAGGGCTGATCGCTGCTGCCCATGCCGGCGACGGGGCTGCCGCCGAACAGGGCGTCGAGCTCGGAATCTTTGCTCATGGCTCCTCCGCGGATCGTCGGTTGCGGACCGGGCTTACCAGGTCGCACCCGGGTAGGCGCGCTGCAGGAACTGCATCTCCGCCAGCAGGATGCCCAGGTGCTCGGTGTGCAGGCCGCGCTTGCCGTCCAGGTAGAAGTAGCTGGCCGGCTGCGGCACCGGCAGGCTGGCGGCGCCGAACACCTGCTCGACGGTGGCCTGCCAGGCGCTCGCCACGGCCTCGGCGTCGGCGGCGATGCCGGCGGTGGCCAGGCGCTGCTGGATCTCGTCGCCGGCCAGCAGGTCGCCGGTGAAGCGCCACAGCTCGTCGATGGCGGCGAGCATGCGCTGGCGGCTTTCCTCGGTGCCGTCGCCCAGGCGCTCGACCCACTCGCCGGAGCGGCGCAGGTGGTAGGTCGCTTCCTTGAGGGCCTTGGCGGCGATGGCGGCGATGCGCTCGTCGCTGGAGGCGGACAGCGCCTGCAGGCTGTGCAGGTGCCAGGCGTCGAACAGGAACAGCTTGGCGGTGGTCACCGCGTAGTCGCCGTTGGGCTGCTCGACCAGCAGGGTGTTGCGGAAGTCGCGCTCGTCGCGGGTGAAGGCCAACTGGTCGGCGTCGCGGCCGTCGGCCAGCAGCTCGGCGGCGTACTCGTACCAGTTGCGCGCCTGACCGACCAGGTCGAGGGCGACGTTCATCAGCGCCATTTCCTCTTCCAGGGCCGGCGCGTGGCCGCACCACTCGCACAGGCGCTGGCCGTTGATCATGGCGTTGTCGCCGAGGCGCAGCAGGTATTCGATCAGGTCGTTCTTGTTGTCAGTCATGACCGGCTTCCTCACATGTGACCGACTTCGTCGGGCAGCTCGTAGAAGCTGGCGTGACGATAGACCTTGTCCTGGGACGGGTCGAAGAACGGCTCTTTCTCGTCGCCGGCGGTGGCGGTGATCTGCGCCGACGGCACGACCCAGATGCTCACGCCTTCGTTGCGGCGGGTGTACAGGTCGCGGGCGCTCTCCAGGGCCATGTTGGCATCGGCGGCGTGCACGCTGCCGACGTGCTTGTGGTTCAGGCCGTGCTTGGAGCGGACGAAGACTTCAAAAAGGATCCATTCGGACATGGCGGGGTTCTCCGATTCAGGCGCCGATCAGGCAGCGTTTTGTTTTTGTTGGCGTTTGGCGGCGTGGGCGACGGCGGCTTCGCGGACCCACTTGCCATCCTCGAGCGCCTTGCGGCGGGTGGCGATGCGTTCGCGGTTGCACGGGCCGTTGCCCTTGAGCACGTCGTAGAACTCCTGCCAGTTGATCTGGCCGAAGTCGTAGTGGCCGCGCTCCTCGTTCCACTTGAGGTCCGGGTCGGGAGCGGTGCAGCCGAGGAATTCGAGTTGCGGCACGGTCTGGTCGATGAAGCGCTGGCGCAGGTCGTCGTTGCTCATGCGCTTGATCTTCCAGGCCATCGACTGGGCGCTGTTCGGCGAGTCGGCGTCGCTCGGGCCGAACATCATCAGCGCCGGCCACCACAGGCGGTTGATGGCGTCCTGGACCATGTCCTTCTGCGCCTGGTTGCCGTGGCGCATCATGGTCAGGAGGATTTCGTAGCCCTGGCGCTGGTGGAAGCTCTCTTCCTTGCAGATGCGGATCATCGCGCGCGAGTAGGGGCCGTAGCTGGTGCGCTGCAGCACCACCTGGTTGACGATGGCGGCGCCGTCGACCAGCCAGCCCACCGCGCCCATGTCGGCCCAGTTCAGGGTCGGGTAGTTGAAGATGCTCGAGTACTTGGCCTTGCCGGCGTGGAGCTTGTCGATCTCCTCGTCGCGGTCGGCGCCGAGGGTCTCCATGGCGCTGTACAGGTACATGCCGTGGCCGGCCTCGTCTTGGATCTTGGCCATCAGCTGCAGCTTGCGCTTGAGGGTCGGCGCGCGGGTGACCCAGTTGCCCTCCGGCAGCATGCCGACGATTTCCGAGTGGGCGTGCTGGGAGATCTGGCGGATCAGGGTCTGGCGATAGGCGTCCGGCATCCAGTTCTTCGGCTCGATCTTGATCTCGGCATCGATGCGTTCCTGGAAGGCGCGCTCCTCGGGAGTCATCTCCTCGAGGCTCTTGACGCGCTTGACTCCGGTTTCGACGAGTTGTGCGTACATTTTCTTGTTTTCTCCAGCCGGGGTTGCAGGCAGGGCAGGGCCTGGGCGTTGAGTATTTTTATATGATACACAAATCACATGCAAGAAAATATTTTCAGTGTCGCTTTGTGCTTTTTGGCGATGAGTGGAGGGGTTTTCAGAGCCGCTGAGCCTGATGGCTCCCACGCTCCGGCGTGGGAGCCCGGGACGGGACGCTCCGCGTCCCTGGGCGCTGGAGCGCCCGTGGCGGCATGCCCACGCAGAGCGTGGGCATGATCGGCGCAGCGGGCTTCCTGCAGGCGAAAAAAAGCCCCGCCGAAGCGGGGCTCTGGGGTGTCGCGGATCAGGCGCTCTTGCGCTTGTCGTAGACGTGGCAGGCCTTGCCTTCCGAGCGCTTGAGGGCGAACGGCGCCTTGAGCTCGATGCGCGTGCTGATGCCGACGCTGCTCTTGATGTGGTGGGCCAGCTCGCGGCTCACCGCGCTGCGCTCGGCGTCGCCCAGCTGCTCGAACTCGGGCTTGAGCTCGACATGCACGTCCATGCCGTCGAGGTTGCCGTTGCGATACACGTGCAGCTCGTACTGGGCGGAAAGCTGTTTGACTTTCAGCACCTGCTCCTCGATCTGGGTCGGGAACACGTTGACGCCGCGGATGATCAGCATGTCGTCGCTGCGCCCGGTGATCTTGTCGATGCGGCGCATGGCACGGGTGGTGCCCGGCAGCAGGCGGGTCAGGTCACGGGTGCGGTAGCGGATCATCGGCAGCGCTTCCTTGGACAGCGAGGTGAACACCAGCTCGCCCATCTGGCCGTCCGGCAGCACTTCGCCGGTCACCGGGTCGATGATCTCCGGGTAGAAGTGGTCTTCCCAGATGGTCGGACCGTCCTTGCAGTCGGCGCACTCCATGGCCACGCCCGGGCCCATCACCTCGGACAGGCCGTAGATGTCCATGGCCTGGATGCCCAGGCGGCTCTCCAGCTCGCCGCGCAGCTGGCCGGTCCACGGCTCGGCGCCGAAGATGCCGAGGCGCAGCGGCAGCTTGTGCGGGTCGATGCCCTGGCGCTCCATCTCGTCGGCGATGTTCAGCATGTACGACGGGGTGACCATGATGATGTCCGGCTGGAAGTCCTTGATCAGCTGGACCTGCTTCTCGGTCTGGCCGCCGGACATCGGGATCACGGTGCAGCCCAGGCGCTCGGCACCGTAGTGGGCGCCCAGGCCGCCGGTGAACAGGCCGTAGCCGTAGGCGACGTGGATGCGGTCGCCCGGGCGGCCGCCGGCGGCGCGGATCGAGCGCGCCACCAGGTTGGCCCAGGTGTCGATGTCGTTGGCGGTGTAGCCGACCACGGTGGGCTGGCCGGTGGTGCCGCTGGAGGCGTGGATGCGCGATACCTGCTCCATCGGCACGGCGAACATGCCGAACGGGTAGTTCTCGCGCAGGTCGCTCTTGCCGGTGAAGGGGAACTTGGCCAGGTCGGCCAGCGACTTCAGGTCGCTGGGGTGCACGCCGAGGGCGTCGAACTTCTGGCGGTACACCGGCACGTTGTCGTAGGCGTGCTGCAGGGTCCAGCGCAGGCGCTCGAGCTGGTGGGCGCGCAGGTGGTCGAGGCTGGCGGTTTCCATCGGGTCGATGATGGCGGCTTGCGCAGAGGCATTGTGCATGGCGTTCATGGCGTCTCTCTTTGTTCTTGTGTGGAGCCACGGGCGACTGGCGAGGCCGCCCGCTCTTCTTGTTGTGTCGAATCGTCGATCAGCGTAGCGCGCTCACGGGGCGGGGCGCGCTGCGCCGGCTATCACAGGCGTTCGATGACCATGGCGATGCCCTGGCCGACGCCGATGCACATGGTGCACAGCGCATAGCGGCCCTGGCGCTCCTCCAGCTCGTTGAGCGCGGTGGTGACCAGGCGCGCGCCGCTCATGCCCAGCGGGTGGCCGAGGGCGATGGCGCCGCCATTGGGGTTGACCCGCGCGTCGTCGTCGGCGATGCCCAGCTCGCGCAGCACGGCCAGGCCCTGGGCGGCGAAGGCTTCGTTGAGTTCGATCACGTCCATGTCGGCCAGGCTCAGATTAGCCAGTTCCAGCACCTTGCGGGTCGCCGGTACCGGGCCGATGCCCATGATGCGCGGCTCGACGCCGGCGCTGGCCATCGCCACCACGCGGCCGCGGGCCTTGAGGCCGAAGCGCTGGGCGGCTTCCGGGCTGGCCAGCAGCAGGGCGCAGGCGCCGTCGTTGACGCCGGAGGCGTTGCCGGCAGTGACGCTGCCGCCGTCGCGGAACGGCGTGCCGAGCTTGGCCAGCTGCTCGAGGGTGGTGTCCGGACGCGGGTGCTCGTCCTGCGCCACGACCTTGGCCGGGCCCTTGCGCTGGGGAATCTCCACCTGGACGATCTCGCGCGCGAAGCGGCCGCGCGCCATGGCCGCGCCGGTCTTCTGCTGGCTGCGCAGGGCGAAGGCGTCCTGGTCGGCGCGCGAGACGTTGAACTGCTCGGCGACGTTCTCGGCGGTCTCCGGCATCGAGTCGATGCCGAACTCCTTCTTCATGATGGCGTTGACGAAGCGCCAGCCGATGGTGGTGTCGAACATTTCGGCCGAGCGCGAGAAGGCGCTCTCGGCCTTGCCCATCACGAACGGCGCGCGCGACATGGATTCCACGCCGCCGGCGATCATCAGCTGGGCCTCGCCGCAGCGCAGGGCGCGGGCGGCGCTGCCGATGGCGTCCATGCCCGAGCCGCACAGGCGGTTGACGGTGGTGCCCGGCACGTTGATCGGCAGGCCGGCGAGCAGCGAGGACATGCGCGCGACGTTGCGGTTGTCCTCGCCGGCCTGGTTGGCGCAGCCGAAGATCACGTCGTCGACGGCGGTCCAGTCGACCTGCGGGTTGCGGGCCATCAGGGCGCGCAGCGGCACGGCGCCGAGGTCGTCGGCACGCACGGCGGACAGCGCGCCGGCGTAGCGGCCGATCGGGGTGCGGATGGCGTCGATGATCAGGGCTTCACTCATGCCTGGTTCTCCTGCTGGCGGACGGTGCCGCGGATCTTGTAGGACTTGCCGTGGAACACGGCGATCAGCTGGCCGTGCTGGTTCTCGATGCGCACGTCGTAGTTGCCGGTGCGGCCGCTGCGGCTGACCTGGGTGGCGCGTGCGGTGAGCACGTCGCCGAGGCGGCCGGGGGCGATGTAGTCGATGCTGCAGCCGAGCGCCACGCAGGCGTCGTCGTAGCTGTTGCAGGCGTAGGCGAAGGCCGAGTCGGCGAGGGTGAACAGGTAGCCGCCGTGGCAGCTGTTGTGACCCTGGATCATGATCTCGCTGACGGTCATCTGCAGGTCGGCCTCGCCCGGGCCCATGCGCAGCACCTTGATGCCGAGGTGGCGCACGGCCAGGTCGCGCTCGTACATGGCGGCGGCGCAGGCCTCGGCCAGCTCCTGCGGCGGCAGCTGGTTGTCGTTGTGATGCTCAGCCATGGAAACGCTCTCCGGCGCAGTGCAGGCGGCGCAGCAGCAGGGACGGCCGGTAGCGGTCCTCGCCGTAGCTGCGTTGCAGGTGGTCGAGCACGCTCAGCACGGTGCCCACGCCGATGGCGTCGGCCCAGGCCAGCGGGCCCTTCGGATAGTTGACCCCGGCGCACATGGCCAGGTCGATGTCGGCGGCGGTGCCGACGCCCTGCAGCACGGCGTCGGCGGCCTCGTTGGCGAGCATCGCCACGGTGCGCAGCACCACCAGCGCCGGGCTGTCGGTCACCTCGGTGACTTCCAGGCCGGCGGCCTGCAGCAGGCCGGCGACCGCTTCGCGGGCGGCGGCGTCGCTGCCGGCGGCGAAGGCCACGGCCAGGCGGCTGGCCTTGGCGTAGTCGAGGGCCAGGTCGAACACGGCCAGGTTGCGCAGGCCCTCGTCGCGGGCGCGCTCGGCAGCCATGCGGCCGTCGCTGAGGGCCAGCACCGCCTCGCCGACGCGCAGCAGGCCGGCGCCGTCGCGGCGGATCACCTGCACGCCGGCGGCCGCGATGCGCTCGATCAGCGCGCTGGCCGGGCCGAGGTCGCCTTCCACCACCACGCACTCGGGCTTGGCGGCGGCCGGCAGGCTCTGCGCAGCCGGACGCTCGGCGCCTTCGGCGTAGTCGTAGAAGCCGTGGCCGCTCTTGCGGCCGAAGCGGCCGGCGTCGACCAGTTCCTTCTGGATCAAGGACGGCTGGAAGCGGAAGTCGCCGTAGTAGGCGTCGAACACCGAGCAGGTCACCGCGTAGTTGACGTCGTGGCCGATCAGATCGGTCAGCTCGAAGGCGCCCATGCGGAAGCCGCCGGCGTCGCGCAGCAGGGCGTCGAGGCTGGCGCAGTCGCCGGCGCCTTCCTGCAGCAGGCGCAGGCTCTCGGCGTAGAACGGCCGGGCCACGCGGTTGACGATGAAGCCCGGGGTGGACTTGGTGTGCACCGGCTTCTTGCCCCACGCCCTGGCGGTGGCGTACAGGCAGTCGACCACCGCCTTGTCGCTGGCCAGGCCGGCGACGATCTCGACCAGCGCCATCACCGGCGCCGGGTTGAAGAAGTGCAGGCCGGCGACCCGCTCGGGGCGCTTGAGGGTGGCGGCCAGCGAGGTGATCGACAGCGAGGAGGTGTTGCTGGCGAGGATGCAGTCGTCGCCGCAGATCGCTTCCAGCTGGGCGAACAGGCCGCGCTTGACCTCGAGGTTCTCGACGATGGCCTCGACCACCAGGGCGCTGCCGGCCAGATCCTCGAGGCGGGCGGCCGGGGTCAGGCGGGCGACCACGGCGTCGCGCTCGGCGGCGTCCAGCTTGCCGGCCTCGACGCGCTTGCCGAGCTGCTTGGCGATACCGGCGATGGCCTGGGCGGCGGCGCCTTCGCGGGTGTCGAACAGGGCGACCGGGTGGCCGGCCTGGGCGGCCACCTGGGCGATGCCGGCGCCCATGGCGCCGGCGCCGATCACCGCGACGGCGGCATCTTTATTCAGTTCGGTCATTTCAGCGGCCCTTGAACTCGGGGGTGCGTTTTTCCATGAAGGCGGCGACGCCCTCGCGATAGTCCTCGCTGCGCCCGGCCAGGCGCTGCAGGTCGCGCTCCAGGTCGAGCTGCTCGTCGAAGCTGTTGCTGGCGCTGGCGTTCAGCGCGCGCTTGATCAGCGCCAGGCCGTAGGTCGGCTGGGCGGCCAGGTGGCGGGCCAGCTTGAGCGCCTCGTCCTGCAGGGACTCGTCGTCGACGCAGCGCCAGATCATGCCCCACTGCTCGGCCTGCTCGGCGCTGAGCTTGTCGCCCAGCAGGGCGAGGGCCTTGGCGCGGGCCATGCCGACCGCGCGCGGCAGGGTCCAGGTGCCGCCGGAGTCCGGCACCAGGCCGATCTTGCAGAACGCCTGGATGAAGCTGGCCGAGCGGGCGGCGAGGGTGATGTCGCAGGCCAGGGCGATGTTGGCGCCGGCGCCGGCGGCCACGCCGTTGACCGCGCACACCACCGGCATCGGCAGGTCGCGCAGGGTGCGGATCAGCGGGTTGTAGTTCTTCTCGATCGACTCGCCCAGGTCCGGCATGGCGGCGCCCGGCGCCACGTTGCGGTCGCTGAGGTCCTGGCCGGCGCAGAAGCCGCGGCCGTTGCCGGTGATCAGCAGGCAGCGCGCCTCGGGGCTCTGGCGCAGCTGCTTGAGGGCCTCGCGGACTTCCTTGTGCATCTGCGCGTTGAAGCTGTTGAGCTGCGCCGGGCGGTTCAGGGTCAGGGTGGCGACGCCCTGCTCGATGGTGAAGAGGATGTGTTCGAAGCTCATGAAGGCTCTCTCTTATTAGAGGAGGGCGCGCGGCGCGCCCCGGTGCAGGTCGTGACGGGCGCGCTCAGCGACCCTTGCTGTTCATGTCGCACAAGGACCGCTCAGCGGCCCTTGTAGGCCGGCTTGCGCTTTTCCTGGAAGGCGCGGATGCCTTCGTTGCGGTCCTCGGTGCCGGCCAGCAGGGTGAAGGCGTGGCGCTCGAAGCGCAGGCCGCTGGCCAGGTCGGTGTCCTCGGCCTTGAGCAGGGCTTCCTTGGCCAGGCGCACGGCCAGCGGCGCCTTCTCGGCGATCTTGCGGGCGATGGCGACGGCGCGCTCGACGGTCAGCTCGGGCTGGGTGATCTCGCTGACCAGGCCCGCCTCGAGGGCGCGGCGGGCTCTGATCGGCTCGCCGGTGAGGACCATCTGCATGGCCAGCGACTTGCCGACCGCGCGCAGCAGGCGCTGGGTGCCGCCGGCGCCGGGCATGATCGCCAGGTTGATTTCCGGCTGGCCGAACTGGGCGTCCTCGCCGGCGATGAGGATGTCGGCGTGCATGGCCAGCTCGCAGCCGCCGCCGAGGGCGAAGCCGTTGACCGCGGCGATCAGCGGCTTGGAGAAGCGGGTGATGCGCTGCCAGTGGGCCAGGCGCGGGTCCTCGAGGATGCCGACCAGGTCGCGCTCGGCCATCTCCTTGATGTCGGCGCCGGCGGCGAAGGCGCGGCGGCTGCCGGTGATGACCACGGCGCGGGTGTCGGCGCAGGCTTCGGCGGCATCCAGTTCGGCGGCGAGTTCGCCGAGCAGCTGGGTGTTGAGGGCATTCAGCGCCTCGGGGCGCTGCAGGGTGATCAGGCGCACGCCCTGTTCGGGAGGCAGGACGCTGAGGGTCTGAGGCATGGAGGCACATCCTCGCGGTGCACGCCGGCAGATGGCGCCGGGCTCGTTCTTGGAATTGTTGTCGCTGCCGGGGCCCGTTCCTGCGCGGAGGACGGGACTTTAACGGGGCAGCCGTTTGAGCCGAGTATACCCATAAAGTGATACAGATCAACTAATGCAAAGTTGCTTTCCCGTGTCTGTTTTATCGCTTTGCGTGCCCCGGCCGACGAGCGGAAGGGGTGGGCGATAGCGCCCCGTGGCGACCCGGAATGCCGCCTGACAGGCTGGATTTACTGCCATTCCCTTGATTTGCAAGGGCTTTGCCCGGCGTATGGATTTCTCCGCCGGGCGCGGTTAAGGTGATGTGATACAAGAAAGTGGCTGCGCATTAGACAAATGTCGTGTTTGTCGGGCCGGCCCGTCACCCCACGAGGAAGCCGCCGTGCCCGCAACCGTCTCCGCACTCGACCTGTTCGCCCGCCACCAGCCGCTGCTCGAGCGCGCCACCCTGGCCATCGCCAGCCGCGACCACTGGACGCCCTATCCGGAAAGCCAGCGTCCCTACGGCGAGGAGGCCGCGGCCGCTGGCCCGGCCAACTTCGCCGCGCTGCGTGACCGCCATTTCGAGCTGCACTGCCCGGTGGCCTCGACCCGCGTCGGCGGCGAGCGCTCGCCCTACGGCTTCGACCTCGGCATCACCTACGACCAGCCGGACCTCGACGCCCTGCTGAGCCACCTGCAGGCGCAGCTGCCGAGCTGGCGCGCTGCCGGCCCCAGGGCGTGGATCGGCGTGTGCCTGGAGATCCTCCAGCGCCTCAACGCGCAGAGCTTCGACATCGCCCACGCCGCCGTGCATACCACCGGCCAGGGCCTGCCGATGGCCTTCCAGGCCGCCGGCCCGCATTCCCAGGACCGCGGCCTGGAGGCCGTGGCCCAGGCCTGGAAGCTGCTGCGCGAGGTGCCGGAGGCGGCGCGCTGGACCAAGCCGCAGGGCAAGCTCGACCCGCTGGTGGTGGACAAGCGCTTCCACATCGTGCCGCGCGGCATCGCCCTGGTGATCGCCTGCTCGACCTTCCCGACCTGGAACACCTATCCGGGCCTGTTCGCCAGCCTGGCCACCGGCAACCCGGTGCTGGTCAAGGCGCACCCCGGCGCCATCCTGCCGGTGGCGATGACCGTGCGCGTCGCGCAAGAGGTGCTGGCCGAGGCCGGTTTCGATCCGGCGCTGGTCAGCCTGGTGCCGGACACCCTCGATGCGCCGGTGGCCAAGCAGCTGGCCCTCGACCCGCGGGTCAAGGTGATCGACTTCACCGGCTCCAGCGCCTTCGGCAACTGGCTGGAGGATAACGCCCGCCAGGCCCAGGTGTTCACCGAGAAGTCCGGCCTCAACAGCGTGGTGATCGACAGCGTGACCGATCTGAAGGCGGTGGCGCGCAACCTGGCGTTCAGCCTCAGCCTGTACTCCGGGCAGATGTGCACCACCCCGCAGGCCATCTACGTGCCGCGCGGCGGCATCCGCACCCCGGAGGGCGTGCTCGGCTTCGACGAGGTGGCGCAGACCCTGGCCACCGCGATCAGCAAGTTCCTGTCCGACAACGAGCGCGCTTGCGCGGTGCTCGGCTGCATCCAGTCCGAGGCCACCCTGGCGCGCATCGACGCCTGCCGCGCACTGGGCGAGGTGCTGCTGGACAGCGAGGCGCGCGTGCATCCCGAGTACCCCGCGGCGCGCGTGTGCACCCCGCTGCTGCTCAAGGTCGACGCCAGCCAGCGCGAGGCCTACGCCGAGGAGCGCTTCGGCCCGATCAGCTTCGTCATCGCCACCGACGACACCGCGCACAGCCTGCAGCTGGTGCGCGAGACCCTCGCCGAGAAGGGCGCGCTGACCCTGGCGGTGTACTCCACCGACGAGGCGGTGCTGGCGCAGGCCGAGGAGCTGGCGCAGGATGTCGCCGTGGCGCTGTCGATCAATCTGGACAACGGCCTGTTCGTCAACCAGTCGGCGGCATTCAGCGACTTCCACGGCACCGGCGCCAACCCGGCGGCCAACGCCGCGCTGACCGACGCGGCCTTTGTCGCGCGGCGCTTCGTGGTGGTGCAGAGCCGCCGCCACGTCGCCGTCGAATAACCGGACCTTCCCGCAGGGGCGAATCCATTCGCCCCTGCGGGGGCACAACAACAAGAAGAGGAATACCCATGCCCTGCTACCGTTACGCCGGGGTCACCCCGGTGGTCCATCCCACCGCCTTCGTCCATCCCACCGCGGTGCTGATCGGCGACGTGATCGTCGGTCCCGGCTGCTACGTCGGCCCGCTGGCCTGCCTGCGCGGCGATTTCGGCCGGATCGTCCTCGAGGAGGGCGCCAACCTGCAGGACACCTGCGTGATCCACGGCTTCCCGGAGAGCGTCACCCGCGTCGCCCGCAACGGCCACATCGGTCACGGCGCGGTACTGCACGGCTGCCAGATCGGCGAGGACGCCATGGTCGGCATGAACGCCGTGGTGATGGACGACGCGCAGATCGCGCCGCGCTCGATCGTCGCCGCCTGCGCCTTCGTCAAGGCCGGCTTCGCCTGCGAGGAGCAGTCGCTGGTGATGGGCGCGCCGGCGCGGGTCAGCCGCCAGCTCACCGACAAGGAGGTGCGCTGGAAGCAGGCCGGCACCCGCGAGTACCAGGTACTGGCGCAGCGCAGCCGCGAGGCGATGGAGGAGTGCGCGCCGCTCGCCGCGGTCGAGGTCGACCGGCCGAGTCTGCCGGCCTCCGAGGTCAAGCCCAAGGGCGCGTCCTGACCGGCGATTCTTGGCGTGCGATATGCTGGGCATGCCGGGAGGTGGCGAATGAACACGAGACACACGGCGGTGGACCAGGCGCTCGACGGCTGGCTGCAGCGCGTCAACGAGCTGTGCGGGCGCTTCTGCGCCAAGGCGCTGGGCGAGGAGTTCGCCGGGCGCATCGAGCAGTACCAGGGCGGCGCGCTGCGCATGTCGTTCAACGACATCGCCCACGCGCGCCTGTACCGCACCGAGCGCGAACTGGCCGCCGGCGAGGACAAGGGCTACTTCGCGGTGTTCCAGCTCGAGGGCCGCGCGCAGATGGCCCAGGACACCCAGCGCATCGTCCTCGCCCCCGGCGACATCACCCTGATCGACGCAGCGCGGCCCAGCGAGTTCGAGTACGGCGAGGGCTCGCGCCAGCTCAGCCTGATCCTGCCGCGCGAGGTGGTCGAGCGCAGCCTGCGCTTCTCCAGCGTGCGCAGCTGCACGCGGATCGCCGCGCACACCCCGGTGGCGGTGCTGGCCCACGGCCTGGTGCGCGAGTCGGCGCGCCAGGAGGGGCTGAGCCTGGCGGAGAGCGAGGCGACCCTGGACGCGCTGGTCAGCCTGCTGCGCCCGGCGCTGGCCGGCGGCGACAGCGACGACGACCCGCACGCGCGGCTGTTCCGCCGCGCCCAGGCGTTCATCGAGCGGCACATCTGCGAGGCGGAGCTGTGCCCCGAGCTGATCGCCCGCGAGATCGGCGTGTCGCTGCGCGGCCTGTACCGCCTGTTCGCCCGCCACCAGCTGGTGGTGGCGCAGTACATCCGCAACCGCCGCCTCGACCTGTGCGCCGAGGCGCTGCGCCATGGCGGCGGCGAACTCAAGCTGTCGGCGCTCGGCTACGACTTCGGCTTCTCCGACGCCAGCTACTTCTCCAGCGCCTTCAAGGCGCGCTTCGGCGTGTCGCCGGGCGAGTACCGCAAGCGCTACCAGTAGCGCCCGATCTGGCCGCGTGCTTGTAGGGCGAATCCATTCGCCAAGCAGGCCACCGGCCTGCCCTGGGCAACCTCCGGGGCCGCGCTGCGGCCCATGGCGAATGAGTTCGCCCGTACAGCCGGCCTGGCAGCCTCGGCAATGTGCCTGGCACGCAGGCACCAGCTTTGCCGCCGGCGCCTGCGCACAATGGCCCGTCCATGAGGATGGGCCGGCCCGAGGCTGCCCGTCCGTTCCTGCGCGCCGGCGCATTTCCGGAATCGAGGTACCCGCATGAGTCTCGTCAACGTCCTGCCGCAGGTTGCGGCCTTCCTCCAGCGCCGCCACGGCTGCTTCATCGACGGCCAGTGGCTGGTCGATGACAGTCCGCGCAGCCCGGTGGTCAACCCGGCCACTGGCGAGCGCATCGCCGAGGTCGCCGAAGCCGACGAGGCGCTGCTCGACCGTGCCGTGCAGTCGGCGCACGCCGCGTTCAAGGGCGGCGTGTGGTCCGGCCTGCGTCCGGCCGACCGCGAGCGCATCCTGCTGCGCTTCGCCGCGCTGGTCGAGGAACACGGCGAGGAGCTGGCGCAGTTGGAGACCCTCAACCAGGGCAAGTCGATCAACACCTCGCGCATGCTCGACGTCGGCGCCAGCGTCGAGTTCATGCGCTACATGGCCGGCTGGGCGACCAAGATCGAGGGCCAGACCCTCGACGTGTCCATCCCGGTGCCGCAGGGCGCGCGCTACACCGCCTTCGCCCGCCGCGAGCCGGTCGGCGTGGTCGCCGGCATCATCCCGTGGAACTTCCCGCTGATGATCACCCTGTGGAAGGCCATGCCGGCGCTGGCCTGCGGCTGCACCGTGGTGCTCAAGCCGGCCAGCGAGACTCCGCTGTCCGCCCTGCGCCTGGTCGAGCTGGCCTTTGAGGCCGGCGTGCCGGCCGGCGCGCTCAACCTGGTCACCGGCCGCGGCAGCCGCATCGGCAACGCCCTGGCCGGCCATCCGCTGATCAGCAAGGTGTCCTTCACCGGCTCCACCGAAGTCGGCCGCGGCGTCGGCATCGCCGCCATGCAGAACATGACCCGCTTCGCCCTCGAACTGGGCGGCAAGAACCCGATGATCGTGCTGGCCGACGCCGACCTCGACAAGGCGGTGCAGGGCGCGCTGCTCGGCGGCCTGCTCAACCAGGGCCAGGTGTGCGCCGCCGCCTCGCGCTTCTACGTGCAACGCTCGCGCTACGCCGAGTTCGTCGACAAGCTGGGCGCCGCGGTGGCCGGCCTGCCGCTCGGTCCCGGCCTCGACCCCGACGCGGCGATCAACCCGCTGGTGTCGCGCAAGCAGCAGCAGAGCGTGCTCGAGTACATCGACAGGGCGCGCGCCGAGGGCGCCCGCGTGGTCACCGGCGGCCAGGCGCCGGCGCTCGACGGCTTCTACGTGCAGCCCACCGTGCTCGCCGACGTGCGCCAGGACATGGGCATCGCCCGCGACGAGGTGTTCGGCCCGGTGCTCGCGGTGCTGCCGTTCGACGACGAGGACGAGGCCATCGCCATGGCCAACGACAGCGAATACGGCCTGGCCGCCAGCCTGTGGACCAACGACCTGACCAAGGCGATGAACCTGGTGCCGCGCATCGAGGCCGGCACCGTGTGGGTCAACGCCCACGTGCTGCTCGACCCCAACATGCCGTTCGGTGGGGTCAAGCAGTCCGGCGTCGGCCGCGAGTTCGGCCGCGCGGCGGTCGAGGCCTATACCGAGATCAAGTCGGTGTGCATCGCGCACTGATCGGTGCTGGAGACTGCCGGCCCGTGCAGTGGCGGGCCGGCAGGCGGGCTCACTCGTGATGGGCCTGGCCGACGAAGGTCAGCGAGGCGAACAGGCCGCGTTCCTCGATGTCCTTGTCGCCCTTCACCGGCAGGCTGACTTCGGCGGCGATGACGTTGAGGCCTTCGTTGCGCACCGTCACCTCGGCGCGACCCTCGGCGTCGGTTTCCGCGCTGACGCTGTCCGGGGCGCAGCGATAGTCGCCGATCAGCTTCACGCCGGCGGCCGGTTTGCCGTCCACCAGCACGCGCACCGGCAGCCTGTGGCCGGCGCCGACGCTGAGCGGGTCGCGCTCGGGGACGATGACCATCTTCAGCGGGGCGAGGTCCGGCAGCTGCGCGCCTTCCTCGTGGATCGCCAGGCTGTACTTCCAGGTGTGCAGCGAGCGCACCGATTCCGGCACCTGGCTGCGCCCGGCATTGATCCACTTCTTCTCCGGGGTCTGCGACCAGGCGCCGTTGTCCAGAGCCACGGCGAGCACCGCCGGTGCGGCCGCGGGCTTGAGGCGGGCGTGGTCGTCGAGGCGCTGGATCTCCACGGCGAGCGGGCGACCCTGGCGGTCGAAGGCCCAGGCGCCGCTGATCTTCTCGGCCTTGAAGGCGTTGTCCTCGGCGCCGTGGCCGTAGATGGTTTCGATCTGGCCGCGGCGCTGCTCGGTCCACAGGCCGTGGGCGGCGACGGGGCCGGCGATCAGGCTGCCGAGCAGGGTGGCGAGCAGCAGGTGGCGGGTACGGGGCATGGCGGACTCCTTAGTCAGAGGTCGAGTGTCAGGTTGAAGGTCAGGTTGCGCGGTGCGCCGGGGGCGACCCACAGGGCGCTGTAGGACCGCTCGTAGTACTTCTCGTCGAAGACGTTGTTGAGGTTGACGCCCAGCCGTGCGCGTTCGCCGAGCGGGTAGTGGGCGAGCAGGTCGACGGTGGTGTAGGCGGGCAGCTCGAAGTCGCTGCCGCTCTGGCCGAGGCGGGTGCCGACGTGGGTGAGCGCCGCGCCGAGATCGCCGCCCTTGAGCCAGCCGTCCCGGAACTCGTAGACGCCGAGCAGGCTGGCGCTGTGCTCGGGCACGCCGAGCAGGCGGCTGCCGCTGGGCAGGCTGCTGTCCTTGGTGACCTCGGCGTCGATCCAGGCCCAGGCGCCGATCAGGCGCAGGGCATCGCTCAACTGGCCGCTGAACTGCAGGTCGATGCCCTGGCTGCGCGCCTCGCCGGCGGCGTGGCTGAAGCTCGGGTCGGCCGGGTCGGCGGTCAGCACGTTCTCCTTGGTCAGATGGAAGGCGGCCAGGGTGGCGCCGAGGCGGCCGTCGAACAGGTCCAGCTTGACGCCGCTCTCGTAGCCGATGCCCTCCTCGGGGTCGAAGGCGCGGCCACTGGCGTCCAGCCCGCTGTTGGGCTTGAACGAGGTCGAGGCGTTGGCGAACAGGCCGACCTGCGGGGTCAGTTGATAGAGCAGGCCGCTGCGCCAGGTGACGGCATCCTGCTGCTGGTCAGTGCTGTTGCCGCTGACCCGGTTGTCGATGGTCTGCTCGTAGCGCTCCAGGCGCACGCCGAGCAGGCCGTGCAGGCCGTTGCCGAAGTCGAGCTGATCCTGCAGGTTGAGGGCCTGGCTGGTCACCCGTTCGTGGAAGTCGCTGCCCGAGCGGGCACCATCCGGGCGCGGACGGCCGTAGACCGGCTGGTAGATGTCGATGGCGCTGCGCGGGCGGATCTCGGTGACCCGTTCGTTCTTGCGGAAGTTCTCGTACTCGCCGCCGATCAGCAGGCGGTGCTCGATGCCGGCGAGATCCAGGCGGCCGTGCAGCTCCAGCTGGCTGATGCTGTCGTGCCATGTGGTGTCGCGCTCGCGGAAGCGCCGGGTCAGGGTGCGGCCGTCGGCGGCCAGGGACTGGTTCTCCGAGGCGAAGCCGGCGATGCGTCCGGTCTTGTAGTGGCTGGCCAGGCGCAGGTGCCAGTTGTCGTCGAGCACATGTTCGAGGCTGGCCTGCAGCTGGTCGTTGTCGTTGTCGATGTGGCCGTCGCTTGGCTCGCCGAGGAAGGTCGAGCGCGACACGCTGCCCAGCCGGCCGTTCGGCGCGACGATGCCGCGGTCGAACACCACGTTGCTGCGCGAGAACTCGCCCTCGACCAGCAGGCGGGTGTCGGCACCGAGCTGCCAGGCCAGGCTGGGGGCGACGAACTGGCGGCTGTTGTCGACGTGATCGCGGAAGCTGCCGTTGTCCTCCACCGCCAGGTTGAGACGGCCGAGCAGATTGCCGGCCTCGTCCAGCGGCGCGTTGGCGTCCAGGCTGGTGCGGTAGCGATCCCAGCTGCCGGCGCTGGTCTGCAGGCGGGCGAAGGTTTCGGCCTGTGGCTTCTTGGTGACGATGTTCACCGTGCCGCCCGGGTCGCCGCGGCCGTAGAGGCTGGCGGCCGGCCCCTTGAGCACTTCGATGCGCTCGATGTTGGCGGCGTCCGGGGCGCTGGGGTAGCCGCGGTTGGCGCTGAAGCCGTCCTTGTAGAACTCCGAGGTGGCGAAGCCGCGCACGCTGTACTCGTACAGGGTCAGACCGCCGAAGTTGTTCTGCCGGGCGACGCCGCCGGCGAAGTCCAGGGCGCGCTCCACGCTGGTGCTGTCGAGGTCGGCAAGCACCTGGGCGGGGATCACGCTGATCGCCTGGGGGATTTCCTCGATGGCGCTGTCGGTGCGCGTGGCGCTGGCCGAGCGGCCGGCGCGATAGCCCTGCACCGGGCCGTCGGCGGTTTCCCAGGTGTCCTCGATCGTCAGGCTGTCAAGCTCCAGTGGGGTGGCGGCGTGGACGGGGAGGGCGCTGGCGAACAGTGTCAGCATCAGTCCGGCGCGTGGGGTGAACGGCATGGCGGTCTCTTTGGTGATGTAATAATGTATCTAATGATAAATATTATCAAATAAAAGGCAATGTCGATGTGCCGCTCCGCGCACCCTGCATCGCCGCTCTGGCGCGGAACTTGCTGCAACTCGGGCAGCCCGGACGGCTACCGGGTTGACCTTTACGTCAACGGGGTGCCGTGCAATGCTGTCCGCCCGCTCCCCTGCGCCCTGCCGGCGCCGGGGGCGCAGTGAACGACGGCCATCCGCTCCCCGGGCGATGGTTTCCCCCGGCCACACCTGGTGCGCCGGCGGGTGGTTTCCACTCACTCCGGCGCCTGCCGGGGCGGGCTTCCGAGTCGTGATTCGCTGGAGTACCCATGGCCCTGTCGACAAGAACAACAGAAGACTTCATCGGGGCTTCGCGCAGGATCCGCCAGACCTTGCGGTCCGGCGGGCGACTGCCCGAAGGCGTCCTGCGTGCCGAGATCGACGCCTCCTGGCGGCGCAGCCTCGACTTCGGCGTGAGCTGCGACGAGCCGGCGCTGGCCAGCGACGCCGCGCCCGACGCCGAGCAGGTGCTCGCCGTCAATCGCCTGCTGCTGGATGCCGCGACCCCGCAGCTCGACTACCTGACCCGCCAGCTCGGCGACAGCGGGCTGATCATCCTCGGCGATAGCGAGGCGCGCGTGCTGGCCATCGAGGGGCAGACCGCCCAACTGGCGCGCTTCGGCCTGCACGACCTGCGCGTCGGCAGCTGCTGGAGCGAGGCGCTGCGCGGCACCAACGCCCTCGGCACCGCGCTGGTCGAGGCGCGGCCGACGCTGATCGACTGCGGCGAGCACTACCTCGACCGCCTCAGCCAGTTCTCCTGCACCTCGGTGCCGATCCGCGACCCGCAGGGCGGCGTGGTCGGGGTGCTCGACCTGACCCGCGTCGGCCTGATGGCGCAGCCGCAGGACAACCTCGCCACCCTGATGCTGGCCGCCAGCCAGATCGAGAGCCGGCTGTTCGCCAGCCTGCATCCCGAGCAGCTGGTGGTGGCCTTCCACTGCCGTCGCCAGTACCTCGACTCGCCCTGGCAGGGCCTGCTGGCCCTCGACCTCGACGGCACGCTGCTGGCCGCCAACGACCAGGCCTGTGCGCTGCTCGAGCTGCCGCGCGAGCTGCTGCTCGGCCGGCGCTGCGCCGAGCTGCTCGGCGGCGACAGCCAGCACCTGCTGCGCCGCCTGCAGCAGGGCGTCCCGCTCAGCGTGCAGACCGCGCGCGGCGAGTTCTGCTGCCGCACCCTGCAGCTGCCGGCGGCCGCGGGCGCCGCCGCCAGCGCCGGCCTGTGGACGGCGGCGCGGTCGACGCCCGCGCGCGCCGGCTGCCTGGAGGCGCTGGCCGGCGACGATCCGCGCCTGGCCCGCGCCCTGCGCATGGCCCGCCAGGGCCTGGCCGGCGGCCTGCCGGTGCTGTTGCTCGGCGAAACCGGCACCGGCAAGGAGGTGGTCGCCCAGGCGCTGCACCAGGCCAGTGCGCGCGCCGACAAGCCGTTCGTCGCGGTCAACTGCGCGGCCATCCCCGAGGGACTGATCGAATCCGAGCTGTTCGGCTACCGCGAGGGCGCCTTCACCGGCTCGCGCCGCGGCGGCATGGTCGGCCGCCTGCAACAGGCCCACGGCGGCACCCTGTTCCTCGACGAGATCGGCGACATGCCGCTGGCCCTGCAGGCGCGCCTCTTGCGCGTGCTGCAGGAGCGCAAGGTGCTGCCGCTGGGCGGCGGCGCCGAGCAGGACATCGACGTGGCGATCGTCTGCGCCACCCACCGCGACCTGCGTGCCCAGGTGCAGGACAAGGGCTTCCGCGAGGACCTCTACTACCGCATCAACGGCATCAGCCTGCGCCTGCCGGCGCTGCGCGAGCGCGAGGACCTTGCCGCGCTGATCGAGCGCCTGCTGGCCAAGCTCGGCGCGCCGCAGGTGCGCCTGGACGCCGACCTCACCGAACTGTTCGAGCAGTACGACTGGCCGGGCAACATCCGCCAGCTGGAGATGGTGCTGCGCGCCGCGCTGGCCATGCGCGAGGACGACGAGAGCCTGCTCGGCCTCGACCACCTGAGCGACAGCCTGCTCGACGAGCTGACCGCCAGCACCCGCCAGGCCAGCAGCATCCGCGAGAACGAGCTGAAACTGATCCGCGACACCCTCGACCGTCACCAGGGCAACGTCTCCGCCGCCGCCGAGGCGCTGGGCATCAGCCGGGCGACCCTGTACCGCAAGCTCAAGCAGCTGCGCGGCGGACCGGCATGCTGAGTCTGCTGGTCCGCCTGATCGACAGCCCCGACCGCGCGCTGCTGGAGCGTTCGCTGCGCTGGCTGTTCTCCTTCGTGCGCCCGCACAGGCGGGCCATCGCCGGCCTGCTCGGCCTGTCGCTGTGCGCTTCGCTGCTGGTGCTGGCGCAGCCTTGGCTGACCAAGACGCTGATCGACGAGGGCCTGCTGGCGCGCGACTTCGACCGCCTGCTGCAGGTGGCGCTGGCGATGATCGGCGTCGGCGTGCTCGGCACCCTGCTCGGCGGGATCAACCGCTACCTGCACACCCGGTTGTCCGGACGCATCCTGTTCGCCCTGCGCGACGCCCTGTACCGCCACCTGCAGGGCCTGCCGCCGACCTTCTACGCGCGCAAACGGATCGGCGACCTGCTGTCGCGCCTGGACGGCGACGTCGCCGAGATCCAGCGCTTCGCGGTCGACGCGCTGTTCTCCGCGCTGTCCAGCGTGATCGGCCTGTGTGGGGCGGTGGCGCTGATGCTGGCGCTGTCCTGGCAGCTGTCGCTGCTGCTCGCCGTGCTGGTGCCGCTGGAGGTGCTCTGGCTGCGCTGGATGCGCCGCAAGGTCGAGCGCCACAGCCGCGCGCTGCGCGAACGTTCGGCGGACGTCTCCTCGTTCCTGGTCGAGACCCTGCCGGCGATGAAGTTCATCCAGGCCGCCGGCCAGCAGGAGCGCGAGGCGCAGCGCCTGGAGCGCCTCGGCCAGGGCTACATGAGCCAGCTGCTGCGCCTGCAGCTGACCGAGTTCTTCACCCACGCGGTGCCCGGCACCCTGACCTCGCTGTCGCGTGCCGCGGCGTTCATCGTCGGCGGCTACTGGGTGGTGCAGGGCACCTGGCAGCTCGGCGCGCTGATCGCCTTCTCCACCTACCTGGGCATGGCGGTCGGGCCGGTGCAGAGCCTGCTCGGCCTGTACGTCGCCCTGCAGCGCATGACCGTCAGCCTCGGCCGGGTCATGGAGCTGCGCGCCGAGCCGCCGGCCATCGCCGCGCCGGCCGAACCGCGGCCGCTGCCAACAGGCCCCGGCGAGCTGCGCCTGGACGAGCTGTGGTTCCGTCACGACGGCCGCCAGGACGCCGTGCTGCGCGGCGCCAGCGCCTGCCTGCCCGGCGGGCTGAAGGTGGCGCTCAGCGGCCCCTCCGGGGTCGGCAAGTCGACCCTGATCGACCTGCTGCAGCGCTTCCACGACCCCGAGCGCGGCCGCATCCGGCTCGACGGCGTCGACCTGCGCGAGCTGGAGCTGGGCGAACTGCGCCGCGCCATCGCCGTGGTCAGCCAGGACATCGTGCTGTTTCGCGGCAGCCTGGCCGACAACCTGGCCTACGCCGCGCCTGCCGCCAGCCGCGCCGAGATCGAGCGGGTGGCGCAGCTGGCGCGCCTCGACGAGCTGCTCGCCAGCCTGCCGCAGGGCCTCGACAGCCCGCTCGGCGAGCGCGGCCAGCAGCTCTCCGGCGGGCAGAAGCAGCGCATCGCCATCGCCCGCGCGCTGCTCCAGCAGCCGCGCATCCTGGTCCTCGACGAGGCCACCTCGGCGGTCGACGAGGCCACCGAGCGCGAGGTGATCGCCGCCATCGACCGGCTGTTCGCCGGGCGCACGCGCATCCTGATCAGCCACCGCGCCTCGACCCTGGCCGCGGTCGACCTGCACCTGGAACTGGCCGACGGCCAGCTGCGCGAGCGCGTGGGGCGGGAGATGAGCCATGAAATCTGAGCTGCTGATCGGCGTGGTCGACAGCGGCCACGCGCCACAGCAGGCCGCGCAGGTAGCAGCGGCGCGCGCCTTCCGCCTGGACGGGGAAGGGCTGCAGGAGGGCGTGGCACAGGCCGACCGCCTCGGCCACGGCACGGCGGTGCTGGAGGCGCTGGCGCTGCAGCCGGGCGTGGTGCGCGGCTGTGTCGCCCAGGTATTCGCCGAGCGCTGGCAGACCAGCCCGTTGCAGGTCGCCGCGGCCATCCACTGGCTCATCGACCGGGACGTGGCGCTGATCAACCTCAGCCTCGGCCTGCGCCAGAACCGTCCGCTGCTGCGCGAAGCCTGCGCGCGCGCGCTGGACGCCGGGGTGCTGCTCTGCGCTGCCAGTCCGGCGCAGGGCGAGCCGGTGTGGCCGGCCAGCTATCCGGGCGTGCTGCGCATCACCGGCGACGCGCGCTGCGCGCCGGGGCAGTGGTCGTGGCTGGGCAGCGCGCAGGCCGACTTCGGCGCGCCGGTCGCCGCCGGCGGGCTGGCCGGGGCGAGCCTGGCCTGCGCCAATTTCAGCGGGCTGCTCGCCCGCCATCTGCAGCAGCGTCCGGGCAGCGACCGCGCGGCGCTGCTCGAACATCTGCGCCGCCAGGCGGCATACATCGGCCCGGAGCGGCGCGGGAGGCAGGCATGAATTCGCTACGCATCGCGGTGCTCGGCGCCGGCCCGGCCGGGGTGGCGGTGGCCATCGGCCTGCGCCGCCTCGGCTACGAGGTGTGCGTGGTCGGCGAGTGGCGGCGCTTCGCCGCGGTGGAGGGCGTTTCCCAACGGGTGCTCGACGGCCTGCGCCAGGCCGGCCTGACCCACGCGCTGGCCAGCGCCGACCGCGCCTCGCCGCGGCGGGTGCTGTGGAACGGCGCGGAGAGCGCGCTGAACCAGGAATTCCTCCTCGACCGCCCGCGCTTCGACGCCGCGCTGCGCGAGGACCTGCGCACCGCCGGCGTGCCGCTCATCGAGGCGCGGGTGCGCGAGCTGCACAGCGACGCGGGCGGCCACCGCCTGCTGCTGGAAGGCAGCGGCGGCGAGCTTGAGCTGCAGGCGCAGTTCCTGGTCGAGGCGCGCGGCCGCCAGGCGCCGCTCGGCAGCCGCCGCCAGCGCGGCCCGGAGACGGTCAGCCTGCTCAACCAGTGGCAGGAGGAGCCGGGGCGCGGCGGTTCGGCGGTGGAGAGCCTGCCGGACGGCTGGGCGTGGATGGCGCGCCTGGATGACGGCCGCTGCTACTGGCAGATCACCCTGGACGCGGCCAGCGGTGCGCTGCCGGCGCGCGATACCCTGCCGCAATGGTGCGCCCAGCGCCGTGCGCAGTCGGCGCGGGTCGCCGAGCTGTTCGGCGCCGAGGCGCTGCAGCCGGCCGCCCTGCACGCGCGCAGCAGCACGGCGATCCTCGCCCTGGAGACCGGCGGCGCCAACTGGCTGCGGGTCGGCGATGCGGCGATGGCGGTCGATCCGCTGTCCGGCAACGGCATCTTCCAGGCGCTGTCCTCGGCGCTGCAGGCGCCGGCGGTGATCAACACCCTGCTCACCCGTCCCGAGCGCGCCGAGCTGGCGCTGGGCTTCCACCAGCGGCGCATCGAGCAGCTGTTCCTGCGCTTCGCGCGCACCGGCCGCGACTTCTACGCACTCGAAGAACGCTGGGCGGCGCAGCCATTCTGGGCGGCGCGGCGCACCTGGCCTGATGACCAGCCGCTGCACGCGCCGGCCGACTTCGCCAGCCTGCGGGTGGAACGCGCGCCGGTGCTGCGCGACAACCTGATCGACGAAGCCGAGGTGGTGGTCAGCGCCGACCAGCCGCTGGGCATCTGGCACCTGCAGGGCATCGAACTGGCACCGCGCCTGCGCCGCCTGCAGGCCGGCGAGTCGTTCGAACACATGGCCGCCGACCTGCCCGGGCCGCAGCGGGCGATGCTGCGGGGGTGGCTGCACAGTCAGGGGTATGTGGAGGGGGGAGCCTGAGCCAGACTGTGCGCGTCCCAGCGGTAGGAGATCGTTGCGCGAGTCTTCTACCCTATGAGCTTTAGAGCGGCTAACAAAACCTCCCGGCAAGCCAGCCCGGCATGAGAAAATCCGGGCA